>WNGG01005907.1_pt1 | contig 13613 bp, 10 predicted proteins | sample 5400661 | NCBI WGS metagenome assembly WNGG01 (sample SAMN13153372, study PRJNA577476) | soil metagenome | isolation source: 100 cm soil or saprolite under Garry oak tree replicate 1 | place: USA:California | collected 2016-06-15
CCTTCGCGGCTGGCGAGGGCGAACACTTCATCATTGGCATTAATCGCCGTTTCCGCGCTGGGGACGATGAACTGCTTGTCGCGAATTATCAGTGCCAGGTTACTACTGCGTGGCAGGTTAATATCGCGCAGCAACTTTCCCACAACCGGTGAATCGGTCGGAATGCGCATCTCGATGATCTCCAACCCGGCGTTCTTCAGCGTCATCAGCGCCACATAATGAGTACTGGGCAGCTCCGCTTCGATCATCGAAAGAATGGCCCGGGTGGGGCTAACAGTAGCGATACCCAGCTTTTGAAAAACTTCCTCGTGCTTAGGGTTATTCAGTCGCGCAATAGTGCGTTCAACCTTAAAGTGTCGCTTCGCCATCTGGCAAATGACGATATTATCTTCGTCTTCACCGGTGACGGCAATAACCACATCTGCACGGCTTACGCCGACCTCTTCCATAGTCCTCGCCTCGCAGGCATCGCCGCGCACTACTGCCTGCCCCAATTCCTCTTTGAGGGTTTGATAACGAGCCTGGCCTTTCTCCAGCAGCAGGACCTCGTGCCCCCGTTTCAGCAGGTTCTTGGTGAGGTAGTAGCCAATGTCGCCGCCACCTCCTATAATAATATACATACGATCTTCCGTAATCCCTTCTTAATATAGCCTCTCTTACTTTGCTTTTTGTTTATCTCCGGTAGTGCTGTCTTGCGCGCCTGCTTTGTTTTTTGTCACCGCATCGTACAACATTTGTGCGCCGATGGCTGTGGGACAAATCCCTTCTAAGCCAAGTTCGCTGTATGTAGAGTAGCGGATGGGATCATATATACGGCAGACAACCTTCTTGACCTCGAAGATTTCTCGCGCTATCTGGCTTGCCAGAATGTTACGGTTATCACCATTGGTAACGGCGCAAAATGCATCGGCATCCTTAATGCCAGCGCGTATAAGTACGTCTTCATCGACGCCATTGCCTACAATAGTCTCACCGCTAAACTGTGGATCAAGGCGCTGAAAAGAATCTCTGCTCTGGTCTATCACCGACACTTTATGTCCCGCTTTATCCATTCTGCTCGCTAGCATAGCGCCGACACGGCCACATCCTAGAATCACGATTTTCACAACTTGCCTCCCGCCGGTCAGAGCGACCAGCATATTTCATTTGAAGGTCAATACTTTTCTATCTATCAAAATCCTGGATTGCCTGGCTTTGACGCTAGTAAAGTACTCCAGGCAATCCAGTAGATTTCTCTTTTTGTAACTGCTATTGTACCATAAGAACCACAAATTCTCTCGTGAAAACAGAAGGGGTAACTACTCAGGTCTTCTCTCTTCACGACTGCTCAGCGCCTGCGGCGCTTCGCAAACTGTTTTGTTGGACAAGGCGGCTGGAAGCCGCCTTGTCCAACAAAACATAACACAAATAGGTGAGCCACCGCAGGTGGCGAGGTGACCTGAAGAGTTACGAGAAAAGATAGAGGTCGGTATGTCTCGATATATCCTGCGTCCTGTTGCTGTGCAACAGCGAGAACAATGGGATGATTTTGTCTCGCACCATCCCTCCGGGCACTTGCTACAAAGCTGGGGTTGGGGAGAACTCAAGGCAACCGTGGGCTGGCATCCTCTGCATTTCGCCCTCTGGGACTCCGAACGGGAGCAAATCCTTGCAGCCGCACAGGTTCTGCGCCGTGCTTTTCCTCACCTTCCCCTGTGGACCGGACATTTCGCTTACATCCCTAAGGGCCCGGTAATGGACTGGTCACAACCCTTATTAAGTGAAGCTTTATTCTCTCAACTGCATATGCAGTTGCGCCGCTGGGGAGCGTTGACCTTGTGTGTGGAACTGCCGCAAGCAGCGGGCACAGCGGCCGGCGAAACGGTTAAAGAGCAAATGGTCTCCCTGGGATTTCATCCCGCTCGCGCCATACAGCCTTTGCGAACGATCCTGCTTGACCTGGTGCCCGGGGAGGAGCTATTGCTGGCGCGTATGAAGGAAAAGTGGCGCTACAATGTGCGGCTCGCCAGCCGTAAAGGTGTGATCGTGCGCGCCGCTCAATCGCCTCAAGATGTGCAGGCCTGGTACAGGCTGCTGCAAACGACAAGTGCACGCGATAAATTTGGCATACACTCCCTGGACTACTATTTGCAAGCATGGCATATTCTCGCTCTTCGTAACCAGGCGCGCTTGCTTCTCGCGGAGCACGATGGACACTTGCTGGCGGGCATCTTCATCGGCCTCCTGGCAAAACAGGCCATCTATCTCTATGGCGCCTCGAGCAACGAACAACGCCACCTCATGCCCAACTACCTCCTGCAATGGGAAGCCATCCGCTGGGCCAGGCAGCAGGGCGCAGCACTGTACGACTTCTGGGGTATCCCTGCAACGGATGATCAAGATGAAGCTATGGCGGGCGTCTATCGCTTCAAGCGTGGCTGGGGAGGCGAAGTCGTACACTTCATCGGTAGTTACGAACGGGATTATCGTCCTCTGGCAATGCGCCTGGCTCGCAGCTTCCTCTCAATTTGAAGCATTTATAGCCTTTGGAGCGAAACTTTCGCCCCTACAGCCACGTAGCTCATTACGCACAGCCTTTTCACTCTCATGCATGATACAATGGGGAACACTATTCATAGAGAACCAAGGAGGTATACCAATGCAGCGCGGCCTGTATTTCCCCTCGGGATTTTTGTGGGGAACAGCGTCTTCAGCATATCAATGTGAGGGGGGCAATACAAACAATCAATGGTATCGTTGGGAGCAGCAGGGACGCATCCTTACAGGTGAACAGTGCGGAGATGCAGCCAACTGGTGGCAGGCGGCAGAAACAGATTTTGAGCTGGCGGAACAGATGGAGAATAATGCCCTGCGCCTGAGCCTCGAGTGGAGCCGCATCGAGCCAGCTGAAGGGCAATGGGATAGCGCCGCCATAGATCGTTACCGTGCCATGCTGGCAGATCTGCGACAGCGGCATATTACACCTATTGTGACGTTGCATCACTTCACTGATCCGCTGTGGTTTGCAGACCGCGGCGGTTTTGCCCAAGTAGCTAATATTCGTTACTTCGTACGCTACGTCACGCGTGTTGTGCAGGCGCTGCAGGACCTCTGCGACTTTTGGGTGACCATCAATGAGCCAAACATCTACGCTATCCTGGGATATCAACTCGGTGCCTATCCCCCAGGTGAAGCGAACTTGCTGCTCGCTGTGCGAGTCCTGCGCAACATGATACAGGCTCATGTAGAAGCATTTTACGCCATTCGCGGCTTGCAGCCAGGGGCGCAGATTGGCTACTGCCTGCACTACCATCTCTTCGATGCAGCCATCCCCTTCTCTCCGCTTGATCGTGGTGTAGCCAGATTGCAGGATACCTACTTCAACTGGGCTGCGCTGCATGCCGCCGAGACGGGTCGTTTCACGCTGCCCTTCAACATGTTGCTCGCTCCTATCACACGAGCATCGGGCGCACGCGACTATCACGGTATCAACTACTACACCCGTGAGATGGTACGCTTCGATCCAACCGTCCCGGCTGAACTCTTTGGCCGCCGCTTCACACGTCGCGGTGCGATTTTGAATGATCCGGGCAAAGAAAATTTCTTCGGTGAAATCTACCCCGCAGGTCTCTATCGCGTCCTGAAAGCTGTATATCGCCGTACGCGCGGCAACAAGCCGCTCTATGTCACCGAGAACGGCTTCTCCGATACAGTTGATGACCGGCGTCCTCGGGCCATTCTTGAACACCTGGCTATGGTTCATCGTGCTATTGACGAAGGTATTCCCGTGCGTGGCTACCTGCACTGGTCACTGGTGGATAACTTCGAGTGGAACGAAGGCTGGGGCGTGCGCTTCGGTTTGATTGAGGTTGTCCCGTATATCCAACAGCGTGTTCCACGTCCCAGCGCCAGCATGTTTGGTGAGATTTGCCGCGCCAATGGTATTACCGAGTCGATCGTCGAACGCTATGCGCCTGGTGCCGAGGATGCTATCTTTGGTGCAACCGATACAGCGCAGCGTCGTATACCTGTTTGATGTTTCTATGCTGGTATCGTCTCCGGAAATTAGGGCGTGTCTGATTCTCAAAGTCTTCGCCTCTCTCGCCGGGTGCTCGCGCGGCTTCGCCGCGCAAAAAAAGTAGTGTGTGGTGTGGAAAATGCGCGAAGCGCATTTTCCACACCACACACTAAATCAGGCGAGTGCCGCAGGCGCGAGCAAGCGATCGTGATGGAAATCAGACACGCTCTTTAAAGAAAAGCAGGTTTTATGAATATTGGTACGCCATACGGCCTTGCCCTTGCATCTGGCATTGATGCTTACATACCCCTACTTTCTTACGCCATCTGTGCGCGCTTCTTTCACCTGTTCAAGGTAAACCCCAATCTCACCTTCATCACCCAGGACTGGTTTATGATAACGCTGGTGATTCTCGCACTGGCCGACCTGGTTGCAGATAAAATACCCATTGTCGATCACGTGTGGGATGCCATTCACACCGTAATACGTCCGGTTGCAGGCGCGATTGTAGCTGCTGCGGCGAGTAATCAAACGTCGGGAGCGGCACTCCTTTTGCCCATCATCTTTGGCGGAACACTGGCTGGCATGGCTCATACGACCAAAGCAGCGACACGTCTCGCCTCCACTGCCAGCACAGCGGGCATTGCAAACGTAGGAATAAGCATAGCCGAAGACGTAACAGTCTTTTTCGCCACGCTCCTCTCCCTCTTTGCTCCCATTGTGATGGTCGTCGTTGTAGTGCTGTTCGTCATCATCTTCCTCGTCGTTGTGCCCCGGCTCTTCCGCATGCTGGGCCGCGGCCTGCAGAGATTGCGGGGGAGGAGCAGTCGCAGCGGAGTAGCCTGACGGTCAACATGATTATCTTCCCCCTGCGCGAAAAATTCGCCAGGCAGCAAGGACTCAAGCTGTCGCAGAATCCTGCTCAGCCGTCCGAGTAGGAGCGACCCTTGCGGTCGCCTAATAGGCATCAACCTGAGAAAAGTCGATCATATGTAGGGGCGAGGGTGGTGGAGCGGCGCGGGGAGGGCCTTTATGGTCGCCCGGTGCGGGCCTATGATTCTGCTGGGCCACAGGAGACCGTCGGGCGAAAGCGGGCGGCCATCGGTGCTCGTGCTGCATCGGGTACCCACCATGCAACACGGGTGAAAGCGGGCGGCCATAAAGGCCCCCACCCAACTCCACACCACCCCCGCCCCTACGGATCGTGAAAATGCACCTCACCCAGCGAGTTATACTCGCTTGTCATGTGTTGTATGACATGTTAAACTCTGTATCAGGTAGAGAGTCGATTTATCGAACTCGTCAGGCATGGCGCTATGCAATTCAAAAAGTGATGGTACGAGGATAACACAAAGATGAGTAAAGCAGCCTTGATCTCCGAAATGCAGAAGTTTCGTTTTGGAAGCAAAGTAGTTTGCTCTGATGGTGAATATGGTACCCTGGCGCAAGTGGTTTTCGATGCCTCGACGCGTTGTATGACACATATCAATGTCAAGCAGGGACGGCTTTTTGGAAAGACTATGCTACTTCCCTTCGCTACAATCACCAGTGCGGGGAGCGATGGGATCGCACTCCGTATAGCGAGCAGTGATGTAGAGGCAGCGAGTCAAACAGGAGGAGAAGTGAAAGGCGCCCTGCTCAGTAATAAAAGCGCTGTAGAGCTTGCTGGCACTGCAAGTAGAGGAACGCTGGCTCTCGTTGCTGTACAGCCAGGGAGTGGCGAACTGGCCTACCTGGTAGCTCACCATTTATTTCCCAGGCAAGATACTCTGGTGCGCGCGGAGTTTGTGACCGCATTAGCGACTGAACATATAACCGTAAGTGTAGCAGGTGTAGTGGGTGTAGCGGGTACCACTCCAGGTGCGCTGCCGCTCTACCTGCCTGATCGTGTACTGCAGCAGGAAGTCGAATCGATCCTTTTTGATCTCACCCCGCTGCATATTGATTTGAAGGGCATGAACATCCGTGTGCTGGATGGCGTGCTCTATCTTGATGGCAACATCTCCAGTTCCCTGCGCGGTGATATCGTGGTAGATCAAGTATCGAGCGTGGCTGGCTTATTGGAGATCAAAAATAACCTGGTTGGCGATGATAAACTGGCTGCCGATCTCGCGGCGGCCTTGGGGAAAGATCCACGTACACGCGATTTGCCCATAGGCGTGTATCCTCGTCTGGGAGTTGTACGCCTGAATGGTACTGTACAGAGCGTCCAGCAGAAAGCGGCTGCTGAGGAGATCGCTCGGAACTTCCCTGGCGTTCAGTCAGTTATCAATGAGCTGAATGTCGATCCCAGGGCGGATATACTGCCTGTTATGGCTCCGGCAGGAGGTAATGAAGATAAAGTACCCAATAAATATACACGGCATACAAAATAGCCATCGCGTTCGTATAGTGTGGCTGGCGGTGGCGCTGTTGAGCATCGGGCTGTTCATCATTTCCATCCCTCAACATGCTCAACACCTCCATGTCGTATGCTCAAATGCCTTATGTGGCGGATCGGAAAACGCAACTCAGCTCGCGCGGGAGCTTCATAGCCTTGGCCTTACGCTTGATTTCTATGCTGCATACTCGCTTTCGCTCCAGGTCATCTTTGCGCTGGGCTACTTTACTATCGCTATGATTATCTTCTGGCGTAAATCCGATGATTGGATGGCGCTGCTTGTCTCCCTCTTCCTCATAACATTTGTGCTTGCTTACACCGACGTTCCTCACGAATTGTCGAGAAGCAGCGCTTTTCTTGGCTTGCTAGTCGCCTGTATCGGCTTCATTGGCGAGATGACCTTCCCGCTGTGCCTCTATTTGTTTCCCGATGGGCGATTTGTACCTCGTTGGACTGGCTGGCTCCTGATCGGGTGGGCCGCGTGGGGTATACTCACCTACTTCTTTCCCGGCTCGCCCATTATTTCAAGCACGTGGTTCCTCTGGTTGGAGGGCCTGGCGTTTGTCGTCGGACTGGGTAGTATGATCATTGCCCAGGTCTATCGGTATCAGTACTTGTCTACTCCCGCGCAGCGCCAGCAGACGAAATGGGTGGTCTTTGGCATCGTAATCGGACTCGGAGGCTTCTTTGGTACGGGCTTCCTCGGATTCATTTTACCTCAAGTGCTGCTCGTGGTGGCTCCCCAGTCTGGTGTGTTCACCTCCTCCCTGATCGGTATCGCTGCCATCACCATCAGCTATCTGACCATGCTGCTCATTCCCTTCTCGCTGGTAATGGCAATCCAGCGTTCCCGCTTGTGGGAGATCGATCTCATTGTCAACCGCACTCTGGTCTATGGCACCCTGACCGGGACACTCGCCTTCGTTTCATTCGGCGGCGTCGTTTTTTTGCAGTACCTTCTCGGGGGACTCAGCAGGCAGGGAGGAGGGTCAGAATTGGCGGTCATCGGGACTACCCTGGCGATCGTTGCTTTGTTCCAACCCCTTAAACGGCGCATCCGGACCGTTATCGATCGTCGTTTCTATCGCCGCAGGTACGACGTAGTGCTTATGCTGGAGGCCTTCAGCGCTACTCTGCGTGAAGAAGTGGAACTGAACACACTGACCGAAAAACTGGTAGCGGTAATAGAGGAAGCTATGCAGCCAACTTATGTCTCACTCTGGCTGCGTAATAGTGAACCACCTCAGGGCCGCCGGACACGCCTCCTTGCGCACACAGAGGAGTCAGTGACGGATTACAATTTGCAACATTATTGGCTCAACGGGGGAAAGTCACTGGACGATTCGACTGTTTCACGCCTGCCGTAACGCTTTTCGTAACGATTGGCGGACGCTTGCCTGGTACAATAAAGTTATTAATGATGGACAAACTCGAGCATCGAGCCAGGTTGGCAACTTGAGAGACGGCCATCAAGTGCAACGAGGTTAGTTCAAATGCCTCAAATGGCTACACTTATACAAAACATACGGCATCTGTTGAACAGCCGGAACAGGCGCGAAGCGCAGATAATCCAGGCAGTCGGGGAAATGGAGCTGCGGCAGGAGACATCTTTGCCGATCGATATCTCCCCAAATGACCCAATTATCGCGTACTTTCTGAGTGCTCCTGGAGCGCTAGAAATCGATAAGCTGCACCTGGACTCATCGGCCCTCCAGAGCTTGAAAGCGGCTGGAGTAAAGATATCTATACCGCTAGTGAGTCAGGGGGAGCTGGTTGGCCTGCTCAATCTTGGTCCACGTCTTAGCGAGCAGGATTATTCCACCGATGACCGCGTGCTCCTCAATAGCCTTGCCATCCAGGCTGCACCGGCCATCCGGGTTGCACAAATGGTGCGCGAACACCAGGTGGCGGCGCGTGAACGGGAGCGTATCGAGCAGGAGCTGCGCGTTGCTCGCCTCATTCAACAAACACTCCTGCCTAAAGATCTGCCTGCACTAGCGGGCTGGAAACTGGCCAGGTACTACCAACCGGCCCGGGAAGTCGGTGGCGACTTTTACGACTTCATCTACTTCGATGATGGACGGCTGGGCCTTGTCATCGGAGATGTAACCGATAAAGGAGTACCGGCAGCGCTGGTTATGGCCACCACCCGCAGCGTTCTGCGCACCGTCGCTCAACGCCTACTCTCGCCGGGCAAAGTGCTGGAGCGAGTAAATAACATTCTTTGTTCTGAGATCCCACCCAAAATGTTTGTCACTTGCCTGTATGCCATCCTCGATCCAGCCAGCGGTCAATTGCTCTACGCCAATGCCGGACACGATCTCCCCTACTGGCGGCACAGCAGCGGTGTGTCCGAGCTTCGCGCAACTGGCATGCCATTGGGTCTGATGCCAGAAATGAGCTACGAGGAGAAGCAGGCTATACTGGCGCCAGGCGATCTTGTGCTCTTTCATAGTGATGGCCTGGTGGAAGCTCACAACCCGCACTATGACATGTTCGGCTTCCCGCGCCTGATGCGCCTGGTGCAGGAGTGTGAAAAAGATACCCCCTTGATCGATTTCCTGCTGGATGAGCTATCCACCTTCACCGGACCCGAGTGGGAGCAAGAAGATGATGTCACCCTGGTAGTTCTGCAAAGGTCCGGAAGTCATGAGCTACCTGGGAACGCCCCTGCTGGCACGCAGGAAGAAGCAGCACACAACAGCGCATGGCGCACCCTGGATAAGTGGACGCTGCCCAGCGAACCTGGCAACGAGCGCGAAGCGATTGAGCGCGTTGCCAGGGCTGTTCAAACACTACATCTGCCGCCAAGGCGCCTGGAGCAGCTCAAGACGGCCGTGGCTGAGGCAACGATGAATGCTATGGAACATGGAAATCATTACATGCCTGATAAACCGGTATCTATTGTAGTCATGGCCTCTGATACAACCCTCTCGGTATCCGTTAGTGACAGCGGGGGTACCCGTGAACTCCCCACCGAACCTGAACAGCCCGACCTGGAGGCCAAGCTGGCCGAACTGCAGGGACCACGCGGTTGGGGTTTGTTCCTGATCAAACATATGGTTGACGATATGCATGTCACTAGCGATTCCGACCATCACACTATCGAATTAATTATGCATCTAGAGGGAGATAGCCATGGCAGCAAGAACTCTTGAAGCCCACGTACGCTACAAGCCACCTGTAGCTATTATTGACCTGCGCGGTGAGATTACTCCCTTCGCGGAGGATGCACTCAATGCCGCCTATGTCGAGGCCGAAAAAGGTAATTCACACGTAATCTTGCTCAACTTCAGCAATGTTGATTATATCAACAGCACAGGCATTGCTCTGATTGTCAGCTTGCTCACACGGGCACGCAAAGCAAATCGCCGCCTGCTCGCCTGCGGCCTGAGCGAACATTATGTGGAGATTTTCAGCATCACCCGGCTGGTCGATTTCATGAATATTTTCCCTGACGAGATGAGCGCTCTGGCCCATGAAGCACCTTCTATTTTATAATGGAGATTAAGAAATTACTGCGGGTTTTGCCCCACCCCTGGCGCGATAATGAAGTTTGACAAGCAAGATCGGGAATGTATTGTCACCCTGAGCGAAGCGAAGGGTCTCTCTCGATGAGGCGACAGATGCTTCGCTTCGCTCAGCATGACAATTCTTGTTTTGGTCGTTAAAACTCATAATCGCGCGGCTACGCCCATCGGTATGCCATATTATTTTTAATAAACCGCATTATAGATCTACCACTCGACCAACTTCCAGATCTCTGGCTGCACTGTGCCAGCCTCTACACCAATCTCAGCATAAATACTCACGGCTTGCTTGAGATGAGACATCGCTTCCTCAGAACGGCCTGCAGCGTGCAGCAGGTCAGCCAGGTTATTATGCAGCGCCGCTTCTCGATGGCGGTCACCTTGTGAGACGCATAGGGCCAGCGCGTCTGCGGCCAGTCCCAGCGCCTGTTCAAATTTGCCACTGTTGCCGTAAGCCAGGGCCAGGTTATTGAGCGCGGCTGCGCGGCTGCTGGGATCATTCAGGCTTTCGGCCAGGTCCAGGCTATGTTCAAGGTGGTGGCGTGCCAGTGCCAGATTGCCCTGGCTGCTGGCGAGGATGCCCAGTATATTATGGGCCTGCGCCAGCGCACGTGCATCGCGAGTGGCTTCCGCCAGGTCCAGTGCTTGCTGTGCCAGTTCAAGCGACTTGCCGATCTGGCCCTGGTGGTGGGCAGTCAAGCTCCAGTTGGCATAGACCCTGGCGCGTTCTCCTGCCTGCCCTGTATCGTCAAGCGCACGAAGCGCTGCCTCGAAATGGCTTTCTGCCAGTTCCCATTGTCTGCGGCGCTCATATATGGTGCCCAGCTTATATTCTATCTTTCCCAGAGCTTCTGTATCGCACAGGGCTGCTGCCGTCTCGTAGCTTTTCAGTGCGGCTCCGTATTCTCCTAGCAGCGTGTGCAAATCGCCGATGGCCTCGTGAAGCGCGGCAGTCTCTGGATGCCCCAGTGCCAACGCCAGGCGCAAGTGAGCCAGTGCTTCTGTGTTAGCATACAGGCCCCGTGCGCGCTCGCCCGCCAGCCGGTAGTATTCTGCAGCCAGCGGGTCGTTGCCAGCCATCTGGTAATGATGCGCAATCTGGCCGGCAATCGTGGCACTGTCCCGGTATCCTCGCGTTCGACTGGCAAACACTTCGGCAATACGCCGGTGCAGCAGCCGGCGGCGGGCAAGACTGGTTTGTTCGTACACGAGCGCGCGTAGTTTCTCATGGTTAAAGTCGTAGATCAGCGATTGATCACCCGTGGCACTGCGCACCTCCGCGACCAGTCCCTGGCCAATCAACTCCTCGAGGGCAGTCACGGTTTCTTCTTCGCTGCGCCCGCTGGCCTCGCGCAGCGTGTCGAAATCGAAAGATCGCCCGATGGTGGAAGCGGTCGTGAGCAATTGCCAGCCGGTTTCGCTCACCGCGACCAGGCGAGATTGTAGTAAATCACGCACGCCCCCTGGCAGTGACCAGTTGCTATCCCCGGCGGTGGGTATCTCTTTCGTCAATGCCGTCAGGTATTCCACCAGGAAGAAGGGTAGCCCCTCTGTCTCTTGATACAGGCGCTCAGCAAGCCCTTTGGATATGGCTGTATTGCTTATTGCTGCTGACTGCACCAGTTCTTGCACAATGGCCCGGCTCAGACGTGATAGGGATACGATAGTTGCTCTGCCCGATCGCTGAGCTTCAACCAGCAAGTGATGCAGGCGCTGATCGCTGGATAGATGTAGACTGCGCCAGGTGATAACCATGCAGAGCGGCTGGTCGTGTAATCGCCGCACCAGGTAGCTCAGCAGATCAAGGGACGCGCTGTCGGCCCAATGTACGTCATCGAAGAAGATGACACCAGGGCGCGCGCCGCTACAAACTGCAAGCAGCACCTGTCGCACCCCTTCAAAGAAACGGCTCTGAGCCCCTGGGCTGTCGAGCGGGGGAGCGGGCGGCAAACCCGGGCGTATAGTAACGAGTTCAGGCAGCAGGCGAGCCGCTTCGCTCAGCCAGGATTCCGCTATGTTCTCTAGCCAGCGAGTATCTGGCTTTTGAGCGATAGCAGCATGCAGTCCTGAGACCACAGGCCCGTATGCGAGATTTGTTTCTCCTTCATAGCACCTGGCTGCCATGACGGTAGCACCCCTTGCGCGGGCATGGGCCATAAACTCCTCCGCCAGCCGGGTCTTACCTATGCCAGCTTCCCCTTCCAGGATGACCACGCTGCCATCGGATTGCATGCTGTCGTATGCATCGATCAGGGTTGATAACTCTTTTGATCGCCCTACCAGCGGGTAGATGGCCTGGGAAATCTGCGGCTGGGGCGTTGTAGGCACCCTACCTGGGGGGTAGGTATCCCGATTTATCGTGGGACCTGCTGCGGGTATTGTCACCACTGACCGCGCAGGCGCCAGCGCACTGCCCTCTGCTGCCCCTACTATGGTGATGTGGGCAAAGGCCTGCGATGCCACGGGTGGTGGGGTTTGCTGGTTTTCTTTGATGGCCTGGTAGAGTTGTGTCGTTGCCTCCAGAGGCGCTACTCCCAGCTCTTTTTGCAGCACCTGCACGCATTCGCGGTACTGGTGGAGAGCTGCGGCGCGTTGACCGGACCAGGCGTATAGCTGCATCAGGTAGCGATATGTCGGCTCGTGCAGTCGATCAAGCGCCAGCCAGCGCCTGGCATAGGCAATAGCCGACGTGTAGTCCGGTAGGATACTGTGACCACGCACAAGGCGCTCGAGTGCGTTAGACAGATCACGGCGCATGGTATCGGCTTGAAAGAACTGCCAGTCGTCAAAGTTGGGACTATCTCGCAGGCCGAAACCAGCCAGGAAATCGTCGCGATAGAGTGACACCGCCCCGGCGAGTGGTTCAAGACAGGCAGAGCAAACCTCGGTTGCTGGATGACCATGGCGTTTACACTCTTCCAGGTGGCTGTAAAATTCATCTACATCGAGCCACATGTGAGCGCTGGCATCTATGGCAACCGTTTCGCGATCAATATGCAGCCAGGTGCCTGCCAGAGCTTTGTTGAGCGTCGAGAGCGTGCGGCGCAGGGTGGCGCGAGCATGTGCCTGGTCGTATTCCGGCCAGAGCAAAGCAGCCAGGGCATCACGGCTTTGTGGTCGCTTGGTGACTGCAAGGTAGGCGATGAGAGCAGTAGCCTTGCGTGTATCAACGTTGAGAACTATGCCATCGCGCACTATGCGCGGTGAACCCATTAAGAATAGTGCCAAATCAGACATGCGAAACCTCCGCTTGGCTGATTATATTGCATATGATCAAAAAACGCAACGAAGCGTTTAGCAACACAATACCCGTAACGACCCTGAAAGTGTTAGAGTATGTCTGATTCCCATCACGATCGCTTGCTCGCGCCTGCGGCGCTCGCCTGATGTATTGTGTGGTGTGGAAAATGCGCGAAGCGCATTTTCCACACCACACAATACGTTTTTTGCGCGGCGAAGCCGCGCGAGGGGGCGAAGACGCTGAGAATCAGACACGCTCTCAGAAACTTATCGAGACTGACTACTAGATATGCTGAAAAAGGATATTTCAGGTGGCTCCTGGATTAGCTGCTCGTCAGAGCCTGGTCCAGGTCGTTGATGATGTCCTCGACATTTTCTATACCGATGGAAAGCCTGATACAGCCGTCCGTGATGCCCATGTTCTGGCGCTCGGACTCCGTCAGGTTGCGATGTGAGGCTATGGGAG
>WNGG01013178.1_pt1 | contig 13613 bp, 14 predicted proteins | sample 5400661 | NCBI WGS metagenome assembly WNGG01 (sample SAMN13153372, study PRJNA577476) | soil metagenome | isolation source: 100 cm soil or saprolite under Garry oak tree replicate 1 | place: USA:California | collected 2016-06-15
CGCGAGCGGTATTGCGCAGCTTGGCGTCGAGGTTGGCCAGCGGCTCGTCCAGCAGAAACACCTTGGGATCGCGCACCAGCGCGCGGCACAGCGCGACCCGCTGGCGCTCCCCGCCCGAGAGCTGGCGGGGATAGCGATCGAGGTAGCGCGTGATGCTGAACAGGTCCGCCGCCCAGCGGACCTTCTCCTCGATGCGTTTGCGGGGCGTCCGGCTGGCCTGGAGCGGGAAGGCGATGTTCTGGTAAACGGTACGGTGGGGATAGAGCGCATAGCTTTGGAACACCATCGCAATCCCCCGGGCTCTGGGCGGGACGTCGCCGTCCACTCGCTCGCCCCCGATGGAAATCTCCCCCGCCGTGGGCCGCTCGAGCCCCGCGATCATGCGCAGCAGGGTCGTTTTCCCCGAGCCGGAAGAGCCGAGCAGCACGAGGAACTCTCCGTCGCGGATCGAGAGGTCCACACCATCGACCGCGTGAAGTTCGCCGAACTGTTTCCTTAAGTTCCGGATCTCGATGCCAGCCACCGACGGCGCGCTAGCTCCGAGGCTTCCGGCCGTGCGCGGTCGTGTCGGGCGGCTTGGCGAGGTTTACCGGCGGGGAGTAGATGATGCGGGACGGGATCTCCGGGACTTGGAGCGGCCGCAGCAGCTCCGCGGTGGGGGCCGTGTTGGCTCCCGCCCGGCGGCCTGCGGCGCCCCCGCAAGCGGTTAGCAGAAGAACGGCGCCACACAAACGGACGTTCATGGTTTCTCCCTCGCTACCGAGCGGCCCGACCGCGGGGGGCGTCGTCCGACGGCGCACCACGCGCGAGCCAATCGCGAAAATAGTCGGCTTCCCGGGCCAGTCGCCATTCCTCGAAGATCGACAACGCCATCGCACGGACGCCGCCCTCGCCGGGACCGGCGGCGAAGCACTGCTCCTGCAGCCAGCCTTCGAACTGGTCGGGCTCCGGGTCGGCCGCGATGGCCCGCTGTAGCAGATCGAGCTTGATCGACAACCCGATCGCGTCGGGAGTCGTGTCGCGCTTGCGGCGCTGGCGCCTCCCCTCCGACGCCTCGAGCGCCGCGAGCAGCTCGCGGCACACAGTGGCCGGGCGCGCCGGCGCGTCCCCGTTCACGCTCTGCGCCTAACCTCAAGGCGAGCTTCCAGCGCCCACCCCGGCCGCTCGGGTCGTCGATATCCCCGTTCCAGGGCCGCGACGTCCAAGTGGACCGTCATCAGATCATCGATCAGGATCGACCACGGCGCGCTCGGGCGCACCGTGGTGACCCCTTTCAGATATCCCTTGCACGTCTGGCAGACCTCGATCCTCCGCGTCTGCTCACCCTCCTCGGGCGTCAGGTAGGCGAGGTTGTCGTGCTCGATCTCGTCGCAGAAGACGCACCGCAGCAACGGGATCGCCCATCCTGTCCCGCAGCGGCCACAGCGCAGCTGGCGTTTGCGCTCGAGCCCCGTGTACTCGGCCACCACCGGCCAGGCCCCGCACACCGGACAGTACCCTTCCCACCAGCTGGCCGGGATCTGCGACGCGAGGCCGCGGGCACAGGCCTGCAGCAGCGGCACGGCCGCCATCTGTCCCACGACGCGGACCGCTTGAGCCTCGCTGCCGGCGGCCGCGGCGAGCGCGTCCAGGCGAGTGTCGTCCTGGCACACCGCCGCTTCGAGCAGAGCGAGCCCGTCCATGCCCCGCTTCGCGCCGTTCACTTGCGGAGCGAGGCCGAGCAGGCGACGCACCCAGACGCGGACCGCCCGATGGTCCACCGTCAGTGGAGCGTGAGACAACAACGGCGCCTTGACCGGACGGTCCGCCACCAGCTGCGGCACGGCGGCCTCCCACCGGGCGCCATCCTCGCTCTCGCCGAGCGCTGCCTCCAACAGCCCGAGCCACGCCTCCGCCTCGGGGTTGTCGCGGCGGGCCTGGGCCAGCCGCTCTTGAAGCTCTACGTTCCGCGTGCGCCGGAGACGGGCAGGGGGCCAGAGCATTGCACTTTCACGGTGCGGCAGGGAGTCCGGTAGTACATCGTCGCGCCCGCGTGCAGCCGGGCGACGCGGTCGTGGTTGCCGGGGTCGGCCCCGGGGCCGCCCCCGCGAGCACGCGTGGCCTCGGGGCTGGCGCACGCCGCGGCGCCGAGCAGCAGCCAAAGGGCGGTTCCGCGGCGGGCGAGCACGGTCACATCCCCGCCGCGACGCGGTAGCGGTCGACTCCCTCGGACGCGAAGATCGTGGCGAGTCGTAACAGGAAGCCGCCCAGCAGCATGAGCTTGGCGGCACTGGCCAGCGGCCGCCGCTGCATGTGCAGGCGCAGCGGGGCGAGGATCCCGAACCACACCACGCCTACCAGCAGCAGCAGTCCCCAGACGCTCAACCACACGCGGTTCACCGAGCCGAGCGAGCCGATGAAGATCGCCAGCACCAGCAGCTCGACGACCAGCGCCTTGGTGTCGAACGCCGACAATCGGGCCAGCGACTGCTCGCTCGCCCCGCGGCGCAGTCCGAGCAGGATGAGCGCGGCGGCCCCGGTGGACGCGCCCGAAGCGACGAACAGGGCGCCCAGCCAGGGGCTGTCCGCCCAGATGGGACGGTTCGTCACGGAGAGGAGGACCCCCGTGTACCCGGCGATGAACATGCCGAGCAGTCCGGCCAGGCCCCCCACGACTTTCGCGAGCCCGCCTCCGCCCCGTACGGCGCCGCCCACCGCGCGCAGCGCCGGATTCTGCAGCCGCCCTTCCTCTGCCATCCCCCCGAGCGCCGACAGGACCGCGAAGACCCCAAACACGAGCAGCGCCCAAGCCCCGAAGGAAATGGGCGACCATCCCTTGAACATGATGGCCGGAAAGTTCGCGGACTGGAACACCATGTGCCAGAACCGCAGCGGCCGTCCGAGATCGATCGTCAGCAGCGCGCCGGAGAGAATCGCGCCGACGGCGGCGACGTTGTAACCGGTGCGGACGACAGGCCGGTCTTCCGGCCCGCCGAACCAGTCCAACACGGCCGCAAGGAAGCAGGCGCCTCCGGCGATGCCTCCCACGAAGAAGTACAGGATGATGAGCCAGGTCCAGTGCGGCGCCCCGCTGAAGAAGGTGTCGGACATCAGTTCGATCCTCCCGAGCCACCCACTTGGTCCATCCGGCGCTTACGCAGTCCAACGAGCGCGAGCACACCCAGCACGCCGGCGCTCAGGACCGAGAAGCCCGCGCTCTTGGCGAGGTTACGCGAGGGCAGTTGTGGTTTACGGGGGAGTCCGTATACCTCGGGCTCGTCGACGAGCAGATAGAACGAGTTGAGTCCGCCGAGCGGCCCGTCGGAATCGGCGCCGTACAGCGCCGCCTTGACGCCCTGCGCCTTGAGCTGGTCGGCGCGCTTCTGGGCCCGCGTCCGCAGCTCGGTGATCGTCCCAAACTGGATCGAGTCGGTGGGGCAGGCCTTCGAGCACGCGGGCTCGAGGCCAACCTTGAGCCGGTCGTAGCACAGCGTGCACTTCTGCGCCGTGCCCGACACCGGGTTGATGTCGATGACGCCGAACGGGCAGGCCGCGATGCAGGCGCGGCACCCGTTGCAGACGTCCGACTGGATCACCACGGTGTCGAACTCGGTGCGGATGATGGCGCCGGTCGGGCAGACTTCCAGGCACCCGGCCTGGACGCAGTGCTTGCACACGTCGCTCATCATCAGCCAGCGGCCGTCGTAGGGCCCTTTGAACTGCTCGATGAAACGGACGTGCCGCCAGTGGATGCCGTCCAGCCGGCGGGTGTTATCGTAGCTGTCTCCGGACAGCTCCCGGATGCCGCCGTTCTCGGCCGGCAGCTGGTTCCACTCCTTGCACGCGACCTCGCACGCCTTGCAGCCGATGCAGACCGTGGTGTCGGTGAAAAACCCCATGGCTTCGGCCATAATCACGCCTTCTCCACGTTGCAGACGAACGCCTTGCCTTCGTGGATCGACACGTTGGGATCCCCGACCCAGGAGGTCAGATCGTTGACCACATCGCCCGTGGACAGGCCCATCCAGCCCCAGTGCCACGGCATGCCGACGTGGTGGATGCGCTTGCCGCCGATGTGCATCACGCCGATGCGGTGGGTGACCAGCGCCTTCGCGCGGATATGACCGCGCGGGCTCGACACGACCACCCAATCGAGGTTGTTGATCCCCTTCTCCTTGGCCAGGTCGTGCCCGAGCTCGATGAACAGCTCGGGCTGCAGCTCGGCGAGCCACGGCAGCCAGCGGCTCATCGCGCCCGCCAGGTAGTGCTCGGTGAGCCGGTAGGTGCTGATGACGTACGGGAACTTCGGATCGCCCACCGCCGCGAGCTTGTTGTACGGCTTGCCCGGCGCCCAGACCTTGTGCACCGGGCTGGTCTGCTGCTTGTAGAGCGGGTTCTGGATCGGCGACTCGTGTGGCTCGTAGTGCGTCGGCAGCGGGCCGTCGACCAGGCCGGCCGGCACGAACAGCCAGCCCCTGCCGTCCGCTCTCATAATGAAGGGCTGCGTGCCGGAGAGGGCGTCGAGGCCGATGCCGTCCGGCTTGGGTTGCGCATCCGGCGCCTTGGTGGCCGCGAAGTCCGGCACGTCATAGCCGACCCACTTGCCGCGCGGCACGGGCTTACCGGTCTTGGGATCGGGCGGATTCACGAACGTCGGGTCCCACCAGACCCAGCGCTTGCGCTCGCTCCACGGGTTGCCCTTCAAGTCAGCCGAGGCGCGGTTGTACATGACGCGGCGGTTGGCGGGCCACGCCCACCCCCACTTCAAGTGCGCGCCTGGCACGCCGGGCGGATCGGCCTCACGCCGCGCCGTGAGGTTCTGATCCCAGGCGGGGAAGCAGCCGCAGTAGATCCACGACGCGCACGTGGTCGAGCCGTCGTCTTTCAGGTCGCCGAAGCCCTTGAGATGCTGCTTCGAATCGGCGGTCTGATACCCGTTGATCTCGCGCAGCACCTTGCGTGCGCTGATCTCACCGGGGTACAACGGCTCCTCGCCCGCATCCGGGTCGAAGTCCCACGTCAGGTTGTTCCAGCCCTGGTCACGGGCCAGCTTCGAGTCGGCGTAGGCCTTCTTGAGACGCTTCGCCAGGTTGTGGTAGAACCAGCTATCCGTGCGGCAGTCCCCCGGGGCCTTGGCGGCGAAGGAATGCCACTGCAGCATGCGCTGCGTGTTCGTGAAGCTGCCGTCGTACTCCGCGATCTGGGTCGAGGGGAAAAAGAAGACCTCGGTCTTGATGTCCTCGATCTTCACCTCGCCGCTCTTCACCTCGGGGCTGAGATACCAATAGGTGGCGGTCTCGGTGAGCCAGTTGTCCTTCACCACCAGCCACTCGAGCTGGCGCATCGCGCCCCGCGTCGCCCCGCCGTTGAGCGTGGTCGCGGGGTTCTGGCCGACGCAGCACATCCCCTTGACCTTGCCGTCGGCCATGGCGGCGAAGCTCGCCATGTGGGAGTGGTCGCCCAGGATTTTGGGGTGCCAGTCGTAGCCGAAATCGTTCTCCGCCGTCGCGGCGGCGCCGTACATCGACTTCAGGTACGACACGAGGAACTTGGGCGTGTTGCCGTAGTAGCTCGTGGGACTGGTCTCGGCCGCGATGTAGTCCCGCAGCGATTCGTGCGGCCGGAGCGCCGAGGGCGCATTCATGTACCCGTGGATGCTGTGGTACAAGGTCGGGACGTCGGTCGAACCCTGAATCGCCGCGTGGCCGCGCAGCGCCATCACGCCGGCGCCGGGCCGGCCGATGTTGCCGAGCAACAGCTGGAGCAGTGCGCAGCAGCTGATCATCTGGACACCGTAGGTGTGCTGGGTCCAGGCCACCGCGTAGGCGAACGCGCTGGTGCGGTCGCGTCCCGAATTCTCGAGCAACATCTCCGCGACCTTGATGAACTTCTCCTTGGGCGAGCCGCACACCTGCTCCACCATCTCCGGCGTATAGCGGGCGAAGTGCCGCTTCAGGATCTGGAAGACGCAGTGCGGGTTCTGCAGCGTCGGGTCCTTCTCGGCGGGCCCGGGCTTGAGCGACCGCACCAGGTCGTCGAAGGGTGGACCGGCGTGCTTCGCGATCAGGTCCTTCGTGACCGGGCCGGGAGCCTTGGGACCGCGCTTGTATTGCCAGGTGGCGTTGTCGTAGCGACCCTCGAGCCCGTTGTACGGCCAGAACGGCGGCTCCGAGAATTTCACCAGCCCCGAGAAGACGCCCTCCAGCTCCTCGGTGTCCTTGAAGTCTTCGTTGATGATCGTCGCGGCGTTGGTGTAGTTGACCGCGAACTCCTTGAAGAAGGGGTCCGCGTTCCACCGTTGGCTGTTGATGACGTAATTGATCAGCCCGCCGAGGAACGCGATGTCCGAGCCGGCGCGGATCGGGACGTGGAGGTCCGCGACGGCGCTGGTGCGGGTGAAGCGCGGATCGACGTGGACCAGCTTCGCCCCGTTGAGCTTCGCCTTCATGGGCCAGCGGAACGCCACCGGGTGGCACTCCGCCATGTTCGAGCCCATGACGACGAAGCAGTCGGTGTGCTCGAGGTTGCGCGGATACAGGGTCGCCGCGCCGCGACCGAACCGTGTCCCCAGACCGGGGACGCTAGAGCTGTGTCATATCCTGGCCTGATTCTCGATGGCCACCACCCCGAGCCCGCGCCAGACCTTCTGGCACACGTGATTGAACTCGTTGTCCAAGGTGGCCCCGCCCAGCGCGAAGATGGCCGGCGTCATGTTCACGAGCTTCCCGTTCGGAAGCCTTTCGATGAACGTCTCGTCGCGCGTCTTCTTGGTCAGTTCGGCCACGCGGTCCATGGCCCATTCGAGCTCCACGACCTCCCAGTCGCTGGCCCCGGGCTTGCGGTGCAGCACCTTGGTCGCCCGGTTGGGATTCATGTGGAGCTGGTAGATCGCCGCGCCCTTGGGGCAGAGGGTGCCCTCGTTGTGCGGGCTGCGCGGATCGCCTTCGATGTTCACGATCTTGCCGTCGACCGTGTGGATCAGGGTGGCGCATCCGACCGAGCAGAAGGGACAGATGCTCGGCGTCGTCTTCGCGTCCTTGATCCTCAACTCCTGCGCTCGCGCCTCAGCCGGCGCCAGTGTCACGCCGAGCCCAACCATCCCGCCGATGGCCGTTCCCGCCCCGGCGTTCGCGGTGAGCCGCAAGAAGTCGCGCCGACTGACCTGCATAGAATCCTCCGCGCTCTGGAGTGGGGTGGGGTGCGCGAGGCGTCTAAGCCGTCTGCTCGTGTCGGATGATATAGGCGGGCGCTTAGGGAGACGCAACCCCCATTCTCCTAGAGGGTCTGGCGGCCCGCCCGATCTTCGTCTAGCGTCTCGAGCGATGCTGGAATTGCCGCAGCTCACCCCGGAGCATTTCGAGATTCTCGTCGTGCGCGAGCTGCGCAAGGTCGGGCTCCTCGTGTCCGAGCTGCGCGTCCATCGGCGCGCGACCCTGCCGGAGCCGGAGCGAGGCTATCTGCTGGAGCTTAAGGGCAGGGTGAGCCGCGGGTCGTGGCACCGACGTGTCTTGATCGCCTGCCGGCGTCAGGACGCGGCCGTCGGCCGGACCGAAGTCCAAGCGCTGCGGGATCATCTCGGCGAGGCGGACGTCGAGGCGGGAATCCTGTTCGCCACCGCGACATTCGACCGGGACGCCCTGGCGGCCGCCAAGGACGCATGCCTAGCCCTGCTGCGGGTGACGGATGGGCGCACCGCGTTCGACACGAGCGGCTGGGGCACCCCCGGGCACTATCCCGCCTGGCTCCCTGCCTACTGCGCCCAGACGATCGCGCGCGACCTCCTCGGGGAGCCGCGCTACCAGCTCCTGGAGAGCGGCCAGGCGGACGCGATCGTGGAGCAGCTCCGAACCGAGACCGTCGACCCGGGTGAAGCGCCGCGCGCCTAGGACAGGGGGGAATATGGCGGACGAGGGACGTCAGAAGGACGCGATGGACGTGCTGCAGGCCTGGGTCGATGACTACAACGGCCGCGCCCGGCCGACGATTCGGCTCGGCTCGGCGGGCGAGGCCGGCGGAGCGCAGCTCCGACTCAAGTACAGTCCGGCAGAGGGGCAAATTGCGATCCTCCACCTGGTCGCCGTCAATCGGAACGGTCGCGCCGCGATCCTGGTGCGGCGGTTCGAGGGACCCGCGGCCGAAGCCGCGGTCGAGGCGGGACTATGGGCGAGCACCCAGCTCGGCCGTCGGTAGTATCGATTCACGAGCTGGGCACGCTGGGCGGCGCCGTGAGCCAGGCCAAGGCGGTGAACGGACGGGGGCACGTCGTCGGCACGAGCCGCGACGCCATGGGCCGAACCCGCGCGTTTCTCTGGCAGGAGCAATTGGGAATCGTCGACCTGAAACCGCTCACCGGGGTGAACACGTCGGCCAACGACATCAACGACCACGGCGAAATCGCTGGCGGCGGGGACACGGGCTTCGGCGACTTCCACGCGTACCTCTTATCCGAAGGCACGAGCTTCGATCTCGGCACACTCGGCGGGAACGAGAGCGAAGCCCGCGCCGTCAATCGACCGGGGCAGGTGGCGGGGCACAGCCGGGTCGCCGGGGCGCTGGCCAAGCGCGCCTTCTTCATTCCCGAGCCGGGCCGCATGGTCGACCTCGGGACGTTGGGGGGGGCGACGAGCATCGCGCACGATGTGAACGACCGCGGTGAAGTGGTGGGCTTCGCGGAGACGCCTGCCGGCGAGCCGCACCCGTTCCTCTGGACTAGCGGACACGGCATGCGAGATCTCGGAACCTCCGGGGCAGGCGCGAGCATGGCGCTCGCGATCAACAACCATACCGCGATCGTGGGCGGCGGCGGGCACGCGTTCCTCTGGACGGAGCAGCGTGGTACCGTCGACCTGGGGACGCTCGGGGGGCGGACGAGCTGCGTGCCTTTCTCCGCACGGCGGACGGGCGCATGCTGGACCTGGGCACACTGGGAGGCGAGCACAGCGCCGCGGCGGCTGTCTCCGAAGAGGTCGACGGCACGCTCTGGATCGTGGGGCACAGCCACGACGCGGCGGCCCGTGTCCGTGCGGTCCTGTGGGCCGTGCGTCTCGGGTAGACCAGCCTTGACTGGAACCCCTCCGCGCCGTCGTTTACACCCCGACTCGAGCTATCCCCCTGGAGATTCCAACGGAGGCGGCGCATGCGATTCTGGATTCCGAGACTGGCGCTCGCGTTGGGCACGGCTGCGTTGCTGCCCGGCGTGACTCACGCTCAAGCGAGCAAGCCTGCGAAGGTGAAGATCACCACGCCCGCCAACGGGGCCACGGTGAGCGGACCCGTGAAGGTCACGCTCCAGGCGACCGGTGTGGAGATCGTTCCGGCCACCGATGAGCGCCCCGGCACGGGGCATCATCATCTATTCGTCGATCACGACGTGACGCCCGTCGGCGACACGATTCCGCGCGGCGTGACCGGGATTCTGCACCTCGGTCGTGGGCAGACGGAGTTCGTGCTGGATTCGCTGAAGCCTGGCCCGCACCGCGTGATCGCGGTGGTCGCAGACTGGAAGCACATTCCCTTGAAGCCCCTCGTCGTCGACACGGTGAGGTTCACGGTGAAATAGCCGGCCGACAAGGAGAGCGCCATGACCTGGACCCAGGTCTACGATCCGCTGCACAGCTGGATTCTCTCCACTCTGGTGGCGGCACTGCCGATCCTGGTGCTGTTCGGCATGCTGGCGGGGCTGCGGGTGAAGCCGCACTGGTGCGCGATTGGGGGGGCCGCCACGGCCGTCCTCGTGGCGGTCGCGATCTTCGGGATGCCGGTGCAGCTCGCGGGGATGAGCTTTCTGTACGGAGCGGCATTCGGCGTCGTGAAGATCGCCTGGATCGTGCTGGCGGCCGTCTACCTGTACGACATCTCCGTCCACACCGGCCAGTTCGAGATCATGAAGGAGTCGGTCGCGGGGATCACTCCGGACCGCCGGCTCCAGGTCCTGTTGGTGGCGTTCTGCTTCGGCGCGTTCATCGAGGGCGCGGCGGGGTTCGGGGCGCCCGTAGCGATCGCCGGTGCCTTCATGATCGGTCTCGGATTCAAGCCGTTCCACGCGGCGGCGCTCAATCTCATCGCCAACACGTCGCCCGTGGCGTGGGGTGCCATCGGAACCCCGGTGCACACGCTGGCCGCCGTGTCCGGTCTGCCCGAGTCCGACCTGAGCGCGATGATCGGGCGGATCCTGCCGATCACCGGCATCATCGTGCCCTTCTGGTTGGTGCGGGCGATGGTGGGCTGGGCCGAAACGTTCGAGGTGCTCCCCGCTATTCTGGTGGTGGGGGCCTCGTTCAGCCTGACGCAGTATCTCTGGTCCAACCACGTGGATTCGAACCTCGTCGACATCGCGGGCGGCGTCGTCTCGCTGCTCGCCACAGTCGTGTTTCTCCGGTTCTGGCGGCCCAAGCGCATCTGGCGCTTCGAGGAGGAGCGCGCGGCGGCACCGGTGGGGCAGGCGAGCGGCAAGCCGGCGGCGGCGCGCAGGTACACGGCGGGGCAGATCGCCAAGGCCTGGATGCCGTTCGCGATCCTGTCGCTCACGGTGCTGGTGTGGGGCCTGCCGGCGATCAAGGGCGCCATCAACAAGGCCACGACGCCGATTTGGAACGTCCCCTTGTTGCACAATGCGGTGACCCGCGCCGCCCCGGTCGTGACCAAGCTGACGCCGGAGGCGGCGCGCTATGATTTCAATTGGCTGTCGGCCACGGGGACGGGATGCTTCATCGCCGCGATCATCGCGGGTCTCGTGCTCGGCGTGGGGCCGGTCCAGCTCGCCAAGATCTTCTGGTACACGCTGAAGCGCATGAGGCTGGCGGTGATCGCGATTTCCTTCATGCTGGGACTGGGGTTCACCACCCGCTACTCGGGGCTCGATGCCGTGCTCGGCCTGGCGTTCACGCGGACCGGATGGCTGTTCCCCTTCTTCGGCACGTACCTGGGCTGGCTCGGCGTCGCACTCACCGGCAGCGATACCTCGTCGAACGCGCTGTTCGGCAGCCTGCAGCGGATCACCGCGCAACAGCTCGGGCTCGACCCGATCCTCATGTGCGCCGCCAACTCGGCCGGCGGCGTGATGGGCAAGATGGTGGATGCGCAATCGATCACTGTGGCGACATCGGCGACGAACCAGGTGGGCAACGAAGGGATGATCTTCCGGTACGTGTTCTGGCATTCGATCGCGCTCGGTGCGATCGTCGGACTGATCGTACTGCTGTACGCGTACGTCTTCCCGGCCGCGGTGCCGCATGGGTTGACGATCGTGAAGTGATGGACCCCCGCGTCCTGGACCGGTTTCGGGCCATCGTGGGCGGCGACGGGCTGCTCACCGAGCCGGAGCAGTTGCGCACCTATGAGTGCGACGGCCTCACGAATTTTCGCGTGGTCCCATCCGCCGTCGTGCTGCCCACCTCCACGGAGCAGGTTCAGGCCATCGTTCGCGTCTGCTACGAAGCGCGCATTCCCTTCGTCGCGCGCGGCTCGGGCACGGGGCTCTCTGGCGGTGCCCTGCCGATCGCGGACGGCATCGTGATCAGCCTGGCCCGGATGAATCGCATCCTGGACGTCGACATCCCGAATGCCCGGGTCGTGGTGGAGCCGGGTGTGCTCAACCTGAGTGTGACCCAGGCCGTCGCGCCCAACTACTTCTATGCCCCGGACCCTTCCTCGCAGCAGGTGTGCTCCATCGGCGGCAACGTCGCCGAGAACGCCGGGGGCGCCCACTGCCTCAAGTACGGGTTCACCACCACGCACGTCCTCGGTCTGGAGGTCGTGCTCCCGGACGGCTCGCTCGCGCACCTGGGCGGCACCACACTCGATCGACCGGGATACGATTTGTGCGGCGTGTTCGTCGGGTCCGAAGGAACTCTGGGGATCGCGACGAAAGTGATTCTCCGGGTGGTGCGGCGACCGGCCCAGATCCAGACGCTGCTCGCGGCGTTCCATTCGACCAACGAGGCCGGAGCGGCGGTGAGCGGGATCATCGCCGCCGGCGTCCTGCCCGCCGCGATCGAGATGATGGACAACTTGGCGATCCAGGCGGCCGAGGCGGCGGTGCACGCGGGCTATCCGGACTGCGGCGGCCTGCTGCTCGTCGAGCTCGACGGGCCGGCCGCGGAGGTAGCCGCTCTCATGGGGCAGGTACGCGAGATTTGTACGTCCTGCGGCGCCTGGGAGCTCCGGGTGGCGCAGTCGGAGGAGGAGCGCGCCGCGGTTTGGAAAGGCCGCAAGGCCGCCTTCGCCGCGATGGGACGCATCTCGCCCAACTACATCGTGCAAGACGGCGTCATCCCGCGCACGGCCCTGCCGGCAGTGATGAGCGAGATCGAGCGGTTGAGCGGACAGGCCGGGCTGCGGGTGGCGAACGTGTTTCACGCGGGCGACGGCAATCTGCATCCCCTGGTGCTGTACGACGCACGCATCGCGGGCCAGGAGGGGCGCGCCGAGCGGCTGGCCTTCAGCATCCTCGAGCTGTGCGTCAAGGCCGGAGGCTCGATCACCGGCGAGCACGGTGTCGGTGAGGAGAAGAAGGCGTTCATGCCCGTGATGTTCGCTGAGCCGGACCTCGACACCATGCAGCGGGTGCGCTGCGCCTTCGATCCCGAGCGGTTGTCCAATCCCACCAAGGTGTTCCCGCGGCCCCGCCTGTGCGCGGAAAAGCCGGGCCCCTACCAGGCGCATCCGCTCGAGACGGCGGGGATCGCGCAGCTCTTCTGACGCATGACACGGCGCGTGTGGTCGAGCCCGGCAGCGTGGACGAAGTGGCGACGCTGCTGCGTGACGCGAGCCGCGACGGTCTGGCCGTGCTGCCCCGGGGCGGCGGCACGAAGCTCGATTGGGGCCGGCCGCCGCGCCGTGCGGACCTCGTGTTGTCCACTATACGGCTCGACCGCGTGCTGGAGCATGCCTGGGCCGATATGACGGCGACGGTCGAGGCCGGCTGCACGGTTGCGCGGTTGCAGCACGCCCTGGCCGAGCAGGGCCAGCGCCTCGCCTGCGATCCGCTTTGGCCCGAGCGCGCGACCATCGGCGGGATCCTCGCCACCAACGACAACGGGCCGCTGCGCGCGCGATTCGGTGCGCTGCGCGACTTGATCATCGGGGTCACACTCGTGCTGCCTGACGGCACCGTGGCGAAGAGCGGCGGCAAGGTGGTGAAGAACGTGGCCGGCTACGACCTGCCGAAGCTCGCCACCGGATCGTTGGGAACGCTCGCGGTGATCACGCAGGCGGTGTTCCGGCTCCATCCGCTCCCCCACGAGACGCGCACGCTCGCGTTCGCCGCCCCGGACGTGGAGCCGCTGTGCGAGCTGGCGCTCGCCATCCAAGGCTCACAGCTCGCTTTCGTGTCGCTGCAAGTCCGCGCTGGCGGATCGGTCGAGCCCGGGCTCGACGTGGCGTTCGAGGGGACGCGGGCGGGGCTCGACTCGCAGCAGGACGAGCTGCTCCGGCTCGCGGCGAGCGAGACGCGGGTCGATCCTCCCGCGTCGGTGTGGCGGGCCCGTGAGGCGCTGTGGCAGGGCGCGGAGCCGGCGGTCGTGGGCACATTCAGCGTGCTGCCGACCGAGCTCCGAGCGTTTTGCGCGCAGCTCCACGAGGTCGGCATGGCGCCTCCCGTGGGTTGGCGTGTGGTGGCGCAGGGCGCGGGAGTC
>WNGG01005909.1_pt1 | contig 13612 bp, 14 predicted proteins | sample 5400661 | NCBI WGS metagenome assembly WNGG01 (sample SAMN13153372, study PRJNA577476) | soil metagenome | isolation source: 100 cm soil or saprolite under Garry oak tree replicate 1 | place: USA:California | collected 2016-06-15
CCGAAGCGGACAATGTGCTTTTTTCGACGATGACTCACAATCCTTCCCCGCTCCATCTCGACGCTGAGTACATGAAAAATTGGCAATACGGCCAGCGCCTCGTGAATAGTTGCCTGACCCTTAGCCTGATGGTGGGAATTTCGATTGGAGATACCACTCTGGGGACGACGATCGCCAATCTCGGCTGGGACAAGGTGCGTTTTCCAAAGCCGCTGTTTCATGGCGACACCATTCGCGTGCAGACCGAAGTCATCGACGTGCGCGAAAGCCGCAGCAAGCCTGACCGGGGTGTCGTGACATTCATCCACAGATGTTTCAACCAACACGATGAAGAAGATGCTTCCTGCCAGAGGCTCGCGCTCATGTTGAAGAAACCGCCGTCTAAAAAGTAGACCGCGGAATCTCCCGGAGTGCTCCAGACTTGCGCATCGCAGGATGCCGCGCCGCTCAAGTCCCGGATGGAATATACTTGCCGCGCGCCAGAACGAATGATAAGTCCCAAAATCCGACTGCAAAGGGATTCACGATGAACGCGATACAAGTTCAAAAGCCCGGCGGACCCGAAGTCCTCACACTCGTCGACATTCCAGTTCCCAAGCCTAAGCCCCACCAGGCCGTCGTAAAAGTTTCGGCCGCAGGCGTCAATTTTATCGACGTCTATCTTCGCGAAGGCCGGTATCCGTCACCTTTGCCATTCATCTCCGGCCAAGAGGGCAGCGGGATCGTGAGCGAAATTGGCGCGGACGTGAAATCTTTCAAGCCGGGAGATCGCGTCGCTTACACGGGAATCCCGGGTTCTTATGCGGAATATGCTGCCGTGCCCGCGGACCGGGTTGTTCTACTGCCGCCCGGAATCACCGAGCACCAGGCGGCCGCAGCGATGTTGCAAGGCATGACGGCGCACTACCTGGTGCATGACACCTATCCATTAAAGAAAGGCGAGACCGCGCTAATCCATGCGGCCGCCGGGGGCGCGGGACTTCTTCTTGTACAGATGGCGAAAAACATCGGCGCGCGAGTCATCGGAACGGCCGGCACGGAGGAAAAGGCCAAGTTGGCGCGGGAAGCGGGCGCGGATGAAATCATTCTGTACGCGCAAGAAGATTTTGAGGCGGAAACGAAACGGCTCACTGATGGGAAAGGGGTTCACGTTGTCTACGACGGCGTCGGCAAGACCACTTTTGATAAGGACCTCAATATTCTTCGTCCACGCGGGTATCTGGTTCTGTTCGGCGCATCAAGCGGCCCCGTGCCGCCATTCGATCTTGTAAAACTTTCGCAAAAAGGTTCCCTGTTCGTCACGCGTCCTACCCTGGTCCATCACATCGCGACTCATGAAGAACTCCAGCAGCGCGCGACCGCTGTCTTGACCATGATCGCGAAGGGGAAATTGAAACTGCGCATTGAGCACATCTATCCCCTGCGGGAAGCGCAGCAAGCACATCGAGACCTGGAAGCGCGCAAAACCACCGGGAAATTACTATTGATTCCCTGAGGTACTAAATGGTTACGAGAATCGGGCGAAGACTGGCCGAAGGTCGAAATAGGATCGGAGGGGGTAATCTTTCCACTCCGCTGGAAAATTTAACCTTTGAGCAAATCTCATTCCGTTTCCTGTATTTAGTAAGTCGCATGTTCCCAATTGAATAAGGATATCCACGTCTGGAAGGCCCCGTGCCCCTGAGAGGTAGCGCTCGCCGACAATCTCCTTCGTCCCCGAAGAGCTTCGAGCCGGATTGTTGGAGGGAAACCACCGAGGGTAAAAACCCTTTTGTGATGCCCTCTAAATAAATATGGATTTGGCAATACTTGCTTGTGGCGTGTAACGAAGGGGAGTCGACTATGGCCGCAACAGTTCTGGTTGTGGACGCCGATCCGCACAGGTGTGCCGATTGGGAAGCACTCTTATCCCAACAAGGCTACGTTGTCATCTCAGCCCGGAACGGAGAAGCTGCGCTTACCCTTTGTCCTCGTCTCCTGCCTGACTTGGTCCTTCTATTTGACTTGTTGCCCGATATCCATGGTTTGGAAGTATGCCGCCGGCTCAAGGCCGATCCCCGCAATCGTCTAACCCCCATCATCATACATGCCGCTGCTGGGAAAGCTTCCGAGGCTTCCTTAGCTGTTAGCGCGGGTGCCGACGATTTCTGGGGGCGGCCCCCTACGCCTTGGGAGGCGCTCAGCCGGGTCCATTCTCTGCTCCAACTCAAAACCTATATCGACGAAGAAGCCGAATCCGTCCTGTTTTCTCTCGCGCAGACCGTCGAAGCCCGAGACCCATTTGAAGGGGCGCATTGCATGCGTGTTTCCAATAACGCTGTGCGATTCGGAAGAAGCCTGGGTCTGAGCCAGAACGATCTTGAGGCCCTAAGAATCGGGGGTTGGCTCCATGACATCGGCAAAATCGGAATTCCTGACGCGATTCTTTCCAAGCCCGGTCCGCTCGATCCCGAAGAAAGTAAGATCGTCAAACAACACCCTATCGTTGGCGAACAGATCTGCGCGCCGCTCAAATCGCTCCGCAACGTGTTGCCTCTCATCCGCCACCATCATGAACGCATGGATGGCAGCGGCTACCCGGACAGCTTGCGCGGCGAGCAAATCCCGTTGACCGTCCGCGCACTTCAGATCGTGGATATCTGCGACGCGTTGACCAGCGATCGTTCGTACCGGCGGAACTTGTCGCTCCCGCTCGCTTTGATCGTTCTTTATGAAGAAGCGGATCGAGGCTGGTTGGATGGAGACTTGGTCAGCCAATTCGCATCGCTTGTAGTCGGGTCTGAGAATTCGATCGCGCTAGGAAATCGCAGGGGATTCGGTTCTCCAGAAGGGGCGAAAAGCGGAGCGAGCAGTTCGAGCGGACCCTTGGATCGCAGACGGGCATAGCGGCCCTGGTGAATCGCGCGCAATCCTGGAAGCCTTCCGAGATCTTTTCCTATCCTAAAGGTAGCGCGCAATTCAAGGCGCCAGCCTCGTCCACCACAAAATTCTTCCAACGATCCGCCAGCTCCGGTCGGAAGCGATGGACACAGGTTCGTATTCTCGATTTTCAGCCTCGAGCACTTCCTCGTTCCGATACCGCCTGAATCTTGAAACGGACAAGCCCCTGTCCTTGTGCCACGCGACTACAATCTTGCCATCCAGTTCGGAGTGGCTGGTTTGCGAATAATCGACCGCCAGAATGTCGCCATCGTGAATCAAAGGGCTCATGGACATCCCCTTGACGCGCAGACAGCTCGTGGACGAAGGATTAGGGCACCAGGCTGCAGGCGCCGCGATCATATTCTCCACAGGAGCCTTACCGAGATCTAATGTGTCATCCCCCCTTTCACCAATTGCACCCGCGTGGACGCTCAACAGCGGGATGGCCACGAGCTGGGACTTTTTCTTGCTTCGTGATTTTCCCCCGCTTCCTGCCACCACAATATCAAAATCAGGGAAAGCCGATTTCGGGAATAGTCTCTTGTTGTCCGGCAAGGCGCGGATCACATCCGAACTCTTCAATCCCGCGCGCTCCCAGAAATACCAGCAATTGGGATTGCCCGCCAACTCGCCAAGTTTGATGTAACAATCGGCGGGCGGTTCTTGCAAGCCGCGTTCCCAGCGGGAAATTGCCATTGCGGAGTATTGAAGCTGCTGCCCCAATCGGGACTGACTGTGCCCTAGCCGGCGCCGGAGCTTTTCAATTTCCTCCGCCCATTCCGGAGTGGCCCGCCGTCTTGCGGATTTCCTGCCCATTGCATCCTTAACGATATTGAGATAACATCCCCGTTACACCGATGTCAGCTCCAATATCATGATTACGGACATAGGAAGGGGATAACACGAATGGTGACAAAAGTCAAAGGCAGCGTTAGCGCGCCCCCACTTCACTTCGCGTCCCTTTTTCGGGGGTTTTACGGCCGTGTTGCTCGAAAGTTGGATCTCGACCCCTCCTACGTAAGCCGAGTAGCTCGAGGCGAGCGCCAATCGGAAGCGATTGAAGCGGCCCTGGCATGGGAAATGAAACGGATCATGGCGCAGGCGCGAACGAATCACAACGGCGCCAATCACAACAGCGCCAATCACGCCGGCGCCAAGAAGAAACAAGCCTCGAAAAAGAGAAACTAGGATCTGCTTCACTGGCAAACTCCAGATATAGTCGCTGCGCGGTGGACGATCGGGAGCCTCAATATTCGGAGCAAGGGGGGCTGAGCGATCTCCTTGGTGGTATTCGTTCTGAGCTGGGCTGGCACGAGTATCTCTCTTCGGCCTCTAAGGGAGTTTCCGCCTAACGCGGACGCTATAACCGCCACGTTATCCCGTCCATACATGGAATACCCTAGAACCTGACAAATCTCCCGGTAGCGGCGGGGTGTGCTCCTCCAAGGTGTCCTCACTGCGTCCAACCCCGCGCGTGTACAAATGACGCTCGACGTCCATATGGAAATCTGGGTTTGGAAAAAACTGCGAACTCACTGTTGCTGCTGGGCGGGTTGTTGTGCGCGTTCCACGATTACGGGTGCTTCCGTTGAAGCTGCTTTGTTTTCGTTGAGTTGTTCACGTCCGTCGTCGACCGCGGGACGCACGCGGACATCGACGGAAAGGCGTTGTCCCGCATGTCCTTTATACACTCCGCGAACCGGCGCGACGTCACCGTAATCGCGTCCGTACGCCACCCGAACGTGCTGCAACCCCAGCGGCTTACCCAATGTTGGATCGAGGCCGATCCAGCCGGAACCCGGCAAGTAAACTTCAGCCCAAGCGTGCGATGCGTAGCCACCGATTACTTCTTGCAGCTTGGCGTCCGGGGAAGCGGCGCTCCCGGGAACAAGGTAGCCGGAGACGTAACGCGCGGGCAGGCCTTGCTTGCGGACTACACCGAGCAATAGGTGAGCGAAATCCTGACAGACTCCCGCGCCGACCGAGAGGGAATCCTCGATCGAGGAATTGACGTGCGTCGCGCCTTTCACATATTCAAATCGCTGGTGGATCAGGTCGGACGCCGCTTGCACGAAGCCGGAGACGGACCCATCGCAGTTTTGGCAAGCCGTGGTTATGAGTTCATCGAGCTTGGAGACGTAAGGCACGTATCCTGTCGGGGAAACGAAGTCGAGGTATTCTTCTTCCAATTCTTCGCGGTGCGAATCCAGTTCGGAGAGCCTCATGGTATCGGCTGGAGGCGAAGGCGCATCGTGTGCAAGCACGACAGACTCCGCCTCGATCTTCAGGTGATGATGCTCCGGCAGGATGTTGAATTGATGGACCCAGTTTCCGAAGGAATCGCGATACGACGTGCCACGGGAGGCGGGATTCGTGATCAGGCGGAAAGACAGGCAGCTCTGCGTCTCGTCGTGCATCGGCCGCAGCCGGACTTCGTTGTAGCTTTCCGAAACCGGGCCGTCATAGCGAAATTCCGTTGCGTGCAGCAAATGATATCGGTTCATGCCACCCCCGCGTAGTAGAAGTAGCTTCGGGCAATGTCTTCGCCAATCGACCCGCACATTCCCAACATCTCGTTCAGATACGCGTGCAGGCCGTGTTTGAAGATTTCATCGATTTTGTCGTACCGCAACCTCTCGAGGACCTTGCCCGTCAGACGCTCGGCTTCGTTCGCGTAGGAACCCGGCCCAGTGCCGCTGATGGCGCGCAATCCGGACTGCACTTCGGTCATGCTGAAGCGAATCGACCTCGGGTGCAGCGGGTGCATGATGAGCATTTCGGCCACCTTTTCCGGCTCGATCGCGGAATGATATTTCCTGTGATACGCCTCATAGGCGCCCACGGACTTGAGCACAGCCATCCATTGATGGTTGTCCGGGCCGCCGATTTCCGCCGGCGTGTCATACAAATGGTGATATTGCACATCCACTAACCGCGCTGTCATTTCCGCGCGTTCGATGAACCAGCCGATTCTCAGGAACTCCCAGCCCTCATCGTGCGGCAGCGTGGCGTCCGTCACGCCGTGAAAACGATGGCTGCCAAACCGGATCGCATCGCAGAAGCGGTGCGGGCCAGCTTCCATTTCCTCGGCCGGATTGAAGCGGTTCACCGAGAAGTACAGTCCGTTGAGGTCTTCCCACATTTCCCGGGAAATACAGTCGCGAATGGTTCGCGCGTTCTCGCGCGCTTTGGCGATGCACTGCATGATGGAACTGGGATTGTCCTGGCGAAACGCGAGAAATCCGAACACGGCACGGGCATCGGCATCGTCGTAAGACTGCCGGAACCGTTCCTCCTCCCCCGCCATAACGATCAACGGTTCCCAGCGCAGACGGTAGCGGTCCTTGGATTGCTCCAGCAGCGTATGAAAATTCACGTCGAGGATGCGCGCGGTATACTCCGCCCTCTCGATGTATCTTGAGAGCCAGAACAGCGATTCCGCGATCCGCGACAGCATTTCAGTCCTCTCCGCGTAGGATCCAGGTATCTTTACTGCCGCCGCCCTGCGATGAATTCACCACCAACGAGCCGGCTTGCAGCGCGACACGCGTCAACCCACCCGGCACGATCGTCACTTTCTCTCCGTCGTACAGGCAGTAGGGACGCAGATCCACGTGGCGCCCGGCAATGCATGCGAGCGCGGGATCGTAAGACGGCACGCGTGAAAGTGGAAGCACGGGCTGGGCAATGTAGTTCCGCGGGTCTGCCTGAATTCGACGGCGAAATTCTTCCAGCCTCTTGCTATCCGCCGTCGGCCCCATCAACATCCCGTAGCCTCCCGACTCTCCGACGGCTTTCACCACGAGTTCGCAAAGGTGCTCGAGCACGTATGCCAGCTCTTCGCGTTTCGAACAAAGATACGTTTCCACACTCCTCAAAATCGGATCTTCTCCCAGGTAATAGCGGATAAACGCGGGCACGTACGCGTAGATTGCTTTGTCATCGGCGACTCCGTTGCCCACGGCATTCGCCAGGGCCACATTTCCGGCGCGGTAAGCTCCCATCAATCCCGGGACCCCCAGCACGGAATCCGGCCGGAACGTCAGAGAGTCCAGAAACTCATCATCCACGCGCCGGTAAATCACATCCACGCGCGTAAGTCCGTGAATCGTTTTCATGTAAACGATCCCGCCATCCACAATGAGGTCGCGGCCTTCGACCAGCTCGATTCCCATTTGTTGAGCGAGGAAGCTGTGTTCGAAGTAAGCGCTGTTGTAGATGCCGGGCGTGAGCAGCACGATTTGCCCGTCGTCTCCTCCTCGCGGGGAGAGGCTGCGGAGAATGCGGGAAAGTTCCGCGGGATAGTGGTTCACGGGGAGAACTTAGTAAGCCTGAAAGGCGTCGGGAAACGTGCGCATCATGACGGCGCGGTTCTCCAGCACGTAAGAGATGCCGCTGGGCGTGCGCACATTGTCCTCGAGCACGCAGTACTCGCCGGTCTTCGAGTCGCGGATCAGGTCGATGCCGCAGATATGCGTGTGAATCCCGCGCGGGACCTCGATGCCGATCACTTCGCGCATGAAATGCTTGCAGGAATAGACGAGGGAGCGGGGAATCTGGCGGTCCGCAAAAATGCGCTGCTTGCCGTAGACGTCCTGCAGGAACAGGTTCAGCTCCACCACGCGCTGCGCAAGGCCGCGATCGATGCGCTGCCATTCTGAATTCGGAATGATGCGAGGAATCAGGTCGAAAGGAAATAGCCGTTCGGTGCCTCGTCCATCGCTGTACACCGTGAACGTAATTCCTTGGAGAAGGAACGAAAGATCGGCATGTTGCCGGCGCTCCTCGAACTGAGAGGGCACCATCTTCGCGAGTTTGTGGAAGATCTTCGAATAGTGGGGGCGCGGTTCATCGGGGGCTGAGAACATTTCGTCGTAGAACGGCCCAGCCTTGTACTCGCCGAAGAGCCCCTGCAAAGGCATTTGTGAAGGCACCGCCGCCATGCTAGCACTCTAACAAGATTGCCCTCAATACAACGCACGAAAGAATCTATCGTGACCATCAGCGATTCTGCTGTTGGATTTACCAGGACGCAAGGCCGGACTCCACTCAGGCACATCTGGTGTGTCGCGTGGAATACTGGCAAGCGGACGTATCCTATAGAATCAAAAGGCTGGAGGCCGGCAGGACGCTTCCGGCCGCCAGTCCGTATTAGACTAATGTTATGGTGTTGCTAGGGGTCCCGTAGGGACGGCACAACGTAGCCCATCGCGCTTGCCCTGAACGAAGTGAAGGGGAAGCGCTGGGAAAGCCAGTCAGGGATCACCTGAAAACCCCGCGAGGGGTGACACATGGAATTCAGACAAATGAAATTACGCCACTACTAAATATATGCGATCAATTGACATTTTCCTTGGCGTTCTTACACTCATTACCGCAATCAGTTCACTTTTCCTCCCTGATACGATTTCATGGAAACTCTTCTGCGTCACATTCTTTGCTGTTGGTTTATATGGCATTCTCTTTCCGTCCGGCATAATAGGTTGGGCAAAAACAGTACATCGTGAGTTGGACCCGTTAGATAAATCGCTTTGGTGGATTCCTAGACTCATTGGTGTGGCCTTCATTGCCTTCTCATTCTTGATTGCCGTGGCCTCTTCCAAATGAACCACTACCCGCCGCCGGCCTCCCAAGTAGCGTTGCAAGCCTAGATTTGGTATTGTTCCGGGCCGGAACTTGCGGCAATGGAGAATATCTGGTTCCGCGATGTATGGCTTCGTTTCTTTGGATTTCACCGGACACCGTCCCTGCTAGTAGCCTCGATAGGCGTTGTTCCGGGGGTGGTAGACCAGAAAAGATTGCATGCCCACACGATCCCCACTCAGCAGTGAATTGAGGGACCTATATGGTTCCGAATCCGCAAGGTTTCAGCTACAGTTTTCCGCAACCAAAGATGGACTAGGATTTCTGCAGGAACGGTCCGCGCTCGTCGAATCCATCGCTCTTCGTCTTTGGGAGCGGTTCGTCTCCCCGGAAAAGGGCGGGCCTTCAAATCATCTTCTCGTCGCCCTCGGGGATTTCGGGAGGCGTTCGCTCTTTCCTTATTCGGAAATTGACCTCCTGTTTCTCCATGCGGAGGAAGACACAACGGAGAAGTTCAACGAATCAGTCCGTCGATTCTCGCACGAGATGGGGGATCTTCCTTTGAAGTTGAACGTAACGACGAAGAGCTTCTCCGAATACGCTCAATTCAACTCGGATAATCCGGAATCGATTCTCTCCTTGCTCGATTGCCGTTACCTTGCTGGTGACCAAGAGCTATTTGCGAACCTGCGGGGCCGGCTGATTCCTGAAATGATGGCCCGGGAGTCGCAAGTTCTAGTGGGACACTTGGCGGAGATTACGCGGGTACGCCACCGCAAATTCGGGAACACTGTTTTTCATCTCGAACCGAATGTGAAGGACGCTCCGGGCGGTTACCGTGACTACACCCTCGCCTGTTGGCTTGCGCTCATGTCCGCCATGGAGAAGGAGCATGGCTGGCCCACGCCGGACACGGTTCTTCCCCCGGCGGTTCAAAATACGCTCGACTCGGCGTTGCGGTTTCTTGCCTCGGTGCGCTGCTTTCTCCACTTTCGCAACGGACAGGATGACAACGTGCTCTCTTGGGCCGCGCAGGATGATGCGGTGGTTCAGAAAGCCGGCGCGGGCGGGTTGGACTTCGCAAATTCCGCCGAGTGGATGCGAATCTACTTCGGACACGCGCGCGCGGTTGAGCGGATTTCCGGACAACTCCTCGAGGAAATGCCCGCGGCCCAGTCCCTCTTCTACCGGCAACTCGAAACGTGGCGAACCGGATTCTCCGATTCCGATTTTTCCGTCGTGGACGGACTTATCTTTTTGCAGCGGCCCGTCGATCTCGCGGATCCACAGCTGCTTTTTCGGACGATTCGCTTGATCGCGCAACGCGGCTTCAAGCTCAGCCCGGCCGCTGAACATCAAGTGGAGCAAGCACTTCCTCTATTGGCCAACGCTCTGCCGAAGGGAAGCGATTTCTGGAGTTTTTTCCAGGAAATACTGGCGGATTCCCACGCCGCGGACGCTTTGCGAGCCATGCACTCCCTGCATCTGCTCACAATGTTTCTGCCGGAGCTGAGGGGCATTGATGCGCTTGCCGTGCGCGATTCTTTGCATCGCTTCACCGTCGACGAGCACACTCTTCAGATCATCGAGAATCTGCATGCCTTGCTCCAGTCCAAGTCCAAATGGGACGCGCGCTACGCCGTCATCCTTCGTGAACTGGAACAGCCCGAGCTGCTCTATCTGTCGATCCTCCTCCACGATACCGGAAAGTCTGTCTCGATAGACGATCCAATCCCGGCCAGCTTGGCGATTGCGAACGGGTGCCTCGCACGGCTGGAATTGCCTGCCGCCGACCGGGAGACGGTGATGTTTCTGATCGAACGTCATCTCGATATGGGCGCGGCCCTTCGGAGGGACATCTACGATCCCCGCACCATCGCGCAATTCGCGGAAACGGTTGGCACGCCCGACCGCCTGAAAATGATCTCCCTATTCACGCATGCGGACATCAAGGCGGTCAGTCCAGAAGCTCTCTCCGCTTGGAAGGCGGAAGACCTCTGGCAACTCTATATCGGCACGGCGAACTATCTGGACCGAAGCGTGGACGAACGCGTGCATGCGGACGCGAATGACGAGGTCCTGAATCACCTCCGGTCGCTCGCCCCGGCGGCAGGGAAGAAACTTCAGACGTTTCTTGAAGGTTTGCCGCGGAGATACTTGCGCACACATCCTGTCGACGAGATTTTGACGCACCTGGAAATGTCGACGCGCCTTGGCCAGGACCGCGTGCAATTAGCCTTGAAACGCACCCGCCACTGGTACGAACTTACGCTCGTCACTACGGATCGTCCTTTCCTGTTTGCCACCGTGGCTGGTGCTCTGGCTGCCTGCGGGATGAACATCGGAAAAGCGGCGGCCTTCTCCAATCAGAGCGGCACGGTCGTGGACAAGTTTTGCTTTACCGACCGCTTTCGAACGCTGGAAATGAATCTGCCGGAGTGGGAGCGCTTCAAGGGCACCGTTCATGCTGTTCTATCAGGGAAGCAGGACTTGAATCGCATGTTGCAGGAACGCCTCCAGCCGGATTTGGACGGACCGGCGAAAGCGGAGTCGCCTGCACAAATCCAGTTTGATAATCATTGCTCCGCTCACAGCACCCTCGTGGAGATCATTACGCCGGATCGGCCCGGCCTTCTATACCGGATCAGCTCCGCGTTCTCGCACCAGAATTGCAACATCGACATCGCCTTGATCGAAACAGAGGGAGAGACGGCCATCGACGTTTTTTATCTCACCTCTTCCGGGGGCAAACTCACTCCCGAGCAGCAGGAACGCCTGCGCGAGTCTTTGCTCAAGGACCTTTCCGCATGACCCGGAGTTCTCTGTCGAGGGTGCCGCGACGGGCGGGTGGCCCAGGAGTCCCAAGAAAGTAAAGACTGGGTGCCCCACGTGCCGGTTTTTCACGTGGGGTCTTTTCGTACGTAAAACTGCCAGGAATTTACCGCACAGGATCGACTCGGACCAAACCAACGCCGGGTGCGTGATCAAACCCATCGCTTGTTTTGAATTCATACACCTATTTCTCGTAAAAAGGTGTACAGTATTTCTATGAGCAGGACCAACATAGAGCTGGATGACGAATTGGTGCGCAAGGCGCGCAAGCTGACGCGGCTCAAAACCAAACGCGCGATAGTGGACAAGGCGCTGGAGCTGCTGGTGCGCTCGGAAAGCCGCAAGGGCATCCTTCGTTATTACGGGAGCGGAATCTGGAAGGGGGACCTCAAGCGGATGCGAAGGAATCGCGCTTGATCCTGGTGGATACTTCCGTCTGGATTGATTTTTTTAGCTCTTCTCCCGGCCGCGCTGGACGTGAACTGCGTCGGATGATTGATGAAGTCGAGGCCTTCGCGCTCACTGGAGTTGTTGTGACGGAGGTCTTGCAAGGGCTTAGGCGAGATGTCAATCGCATCGAGCGCTATCTTTCCTTGTGGGAGATGCTCGAGCCGCGCGGTTTTTCCACCTACTGTGGGGCCTCCGCGATTGCCCGGCTGGCTCGGTCGAGGGGCTTCAGTCTCACAACCATCGATACCCTGATAGCCGCTATAGCTCTTGAGCACCAGGCAAGTCTCTTCAGTCTGGACAAGGATTTCTCCCGCATCGCACGCATCACCGCTCTTCGATTGCATCGACTGCCGGAACCGGGGCCCTGAAAAGGCGGGTGCTACTTGTGCTAGTCGACTTTTGTGATTACTATCGGCCCGCAACCCACATCCAGGGAATCAAATTTGGCGTATAGTAATCGTATGAGAGGTCTTAAATAAGGCAATACCATTCGTAGGAGGTCTGCAATGCTCTTGAAGCGTTCTCCGGACTTGAGGTATTCGGACGTGACTCCCCGCCAGGTTTACCTGGACCGGCGCAAGTTCCTGTACGGGATGGGATTAGCGGGTGGTTTGGCGTTGGCAGGGAAGAGCTTTGCGAATCTGGCCTTCCCTTCGTCCCGGGCATACGCCTCCACCAAGCTGGCAGGTGTCGTCAAGGGACCGTTCAGCACTGACGAGAAGGTGACGCCTGAGGACTCGGTAACGACATACAACAATTACTACGAGTTCGGCACCGAGAAGGACGGTCCGTCGCGGAATGCGGGCAAGTTTGTGACTTCGCCTTGGTCCGTCTCCGTCGAGGGTGAAGTCGCCAAGCCGCGCAAATTCACGATGGAAGAAATCCTGAAGCTTGCGCCGCTCGAGGAGCGCATCTACAGGCACCGCTGCGTGGAAGCATGGTCGATCGTCGTGCCGTGGGTCGGGTATTCGTTCAGCACCCTGGCGAAGCTGGTCGAGCCGAATTCGAACGCGCGCTACGTGGCTTTCGAAACCTATTTCGACAAGAAGCAAATGCCTCTGTGGGGGCGCGCAGGAATTCAGTTGCCGTATGTGGAAGGTTTGAGGCTGGACGAAGCGATGCACCCGCTGGCGCTGCTGTGCGTCGGGATGTACGGTGAATCGCTTCCCAACCAGGACGGCGCGCCGGTGAGAATGGTGATTCCGTGGAAATACGGTTTCAAGAGCATCAAATCGCTGGTGAAAATTAAATTCGTCAAGGATCAGCCGCCGACAACGTGGAACATCACCAATGCCCATGAATACGGTTTCTATTCCAATGTGAATCCAAACGTGGACCACCCCCGCTGGAGCCAGGCGAGAGAAGTCCGACTGCCCGGATACTTTAAGAACACGAAAACGCAAATGTTCAACGGTTACGGAGATCAGGTCGCCAGCCTTTACAACGGAATGGATCTGAAGAAAAACTACTAAGGACCCCAGTCAATGAATCGCATCCTGATTAGCAAGTGGACAAAGGCGGGTGTGTTCGTGCTGTGCCTTGTGCCACTCGGAATCCTCGTCTGGGAGGGGTTCCACGGCGAGTGGGGCCCGAATCCGACCCAATTCCTCGAGCACGCCACGGGCGACTGGATCCTGCGGTTTCTCGCCATCACACTGGCGGTATCGCCGCTGCGCAAAATAAAAATACTAGGCTTGACGCAACTGATTCGCTTTCGCCGCATGCTGGGATTGTTCGCTTTCTTCTACGCCTTCGTGCACTTCAGCCTCTATCTCGGTCTCGACCAGGTGCTGGATTTTCACGGCGTGTGGGCGGACATAGCGAA
>WNGG01008007.1_pt1 | contig 13610 bp, 10 predicted proteins | sample 5400661 | NCBI WGS metagenome assembly WNGG01 (sample SAMN13153372, study PRJNA577476) | soil metagenome | isolation source: 100 cm soil or saprolite under Garry oak tree replicate 1 | place: USA:California | collected 2016-06-15
TCTTGATCTCGCTGATGATGTAAGCGGCCGCGTTCCAGCCGGAGTAAGAATACATCACGTAAACCAGCGCTACCGCGAACGGCGCGCCAAAGATCGACATCATATCACCGGGCGCGGGCAGAAAGCTGATCGCTTCCTTCGGTTGAACAAAAAATCCGGCGCCGATGAGCGCGGTGACCAGAAGCAATTTCAACACAGTCCAAAGATTTTGGAACGCGCTGCCAACGCGCAAATTGCCAAGATGAAAAAGCGCGACCAACCAGACGACGGCAAACGATAGAAAGACCGGTGAACCAAAATCGAAGACTCCCTGGAAATATTTACCAAATGCCATCGCGGCGAGCGCGATTGGCGCAGCGAAGCCGATCGTCGCGGAAACGACCCCGGCCATGAAACCAATGGCCGGGTGATAAATTTTCGACAGAAAGTGATATTCGCCGCCGGAGCGCGGCAAAGCGGCACTCAACTCACCATAGCACAAGGCGCCGCAGAGTGCCACGATTCCGCCGACGATCCAGAGCATGAGCAGCACGAAACCGGAATGAATATCGGGCAGCTGAAAACCCAGGCTGGTGAAGACGCCCGTGCCGATGATGTTTGCCACCACGATCGCGCAAGCGGTGACAAAACCGATCGTCCGACGCGGGGCTGGCGCTTGCGGCGGAGCTCGGAGCGTGGCGGTTTGCATTGTTAGATCGACAATCCCGAAATAATCGGGACTCGCGAATTTTTTCGGAGTTTCATTCACCGGTGTGAGTAGCTAACGGGGTCCGGAGGCGCGGCGCTTTAAGTTGGTGGAAGCGTGTTCGTCGTAGCTGAGCGTGAAATCTGTCAGGTTGTCAGAAGCGCGGCCCGGCTTCACCTTGGCAGCGTCATGAAATCAACGCTCTCCGTGGAAACGGCAACGCAACTCGCGGTCTTTCTTGAAAATCGTCCGGGTGCCCTTGCCCGCGTGTGCGAAGCGCTCGCGCAGTCCGAAATTAACATTCACGCACTCGCCACTTCCGACACAGTGGATCATTCGGTTGTGCGCATGGTGGTGAGCGATCCAACTAAAGCACTCATGCTCTTCGGCGGGACCGGCACCCTCGCGCTCGAATCGGAAGTGCTCATGATCGAAGGCACGAACCAATCGGGTACGCTTGGAAAAATCGCCGAGCGGCTGGCGAAGGCCAACGTCAACATCGAATACGCTTATCTCGCGGCCAGCCCGAAAGCGGAAAAAGGACTGATGATTCTGCGTCCGTCCAATCTCGAAAAAGCCCAGCGCGCGCTGAGAGATTTGTAACGCTTAAAAGCGAATTCACGGGCGCGGGCCGGTGGCAAGAGATAAAAAATTGGGTCACGCCATTTCGTTTAATGCATTGCCAACGTGCACTCTCCATGTTGGATAGAAACTCGCGCTTATGACTCCGGTAAAGACCTGGCTCGGCTATCCGTATCCGCTCGGTGCGACCTGGCTGGGTAACGGCGTCAACTTTGCGGTGTTTTCCGCGTCGGCGACGAGTGTCGATCTTTGCTTGTTCGACAGTCTCGATGCGCAACAAGAAAATATTCGCGTTCCAGTGACAGAACAAACCGATCAGGTTTGGCACATTTTTCTTCCCGATGTGAAGCCGGGGCAGCTTTACGGTTACCGGGTGAGCGGGCCCTACGAACCCGAGCACGGCTTGCGTTTTAACAGTTCGAAGTTGTTGATCGATCCATACGCGAAGGCGATAGCGGGCGAGATCATCTGGGCGGATGAGATGTTCGCTTACGTGGTCGGGAGCGAAGAGGAAGATCTTGCTTGCGACTTTCGCGACGACGCGTGGGGCATGCCGAAATCGGTCGTGATCGATAATGCGTTTGACTGGGCCGATGACAAGCGGCTGGCCACACCATTGCCCAGCTCGATCATCTACGAACTGCATGTGAAAGGATTCACGAAACTTTGGCCGGATGTTCCGGAGGAATTGCGCGGTACGTATGCTGGAGTCGGCAGCGCGGCAGCGATCAAATATTTTAAAGAGCTCGGCGTCACTGCGGTGGAATTGCTGCCGGTGCACGCGCACATCGACGACAAGGCATTGGGCGACCGCGGCCTGACGAATTATTGGGGCTACAACACGATCGGTTTTTTTGCGCCGCACGCCGAATACTCAAGCAGCGGCCAAACGGGCGAACAGGTCAGCGAGTTCAAATCGATGGTGCGCAATCTCCACGCTGCCGGTCTCGAGGTGATTCTCGACGTTGTCTACAATCACACTGCGGAAGGAAATCATCTCGGGCCAACTCTTTGTTTCCGCGGCGTCGACAACGTGGCGTCTTACCGGTTGCTCTCCGAAAATCCGCGCTTCTATCTGGACTACACCGGCACGGGCAACACCGTCGATACGCTTCACCCGCGGACGTTGCAGCTCATCATGGATAGCTTGCGCTATTGGGTGCTTGAGATGCATGTAGATGGTTTCCGTTTCGATCTCGCGACGGCGCTCGCGCGCGATGGCACCGGCGTGAACAAGTTTCACGCTTTTTTCAAAATCATCCGGCAGGACCCGGTGCTTTCGCAGGTGAAGTTAATCGCGGAACCGTGGGACGTTGGTGACGGCGGTTATCAGGTGGGAAATTTTCCCGTGCCCTGGTCGGAATGGAACGGGAAATATCGCGATGCGGTGCGCAGTTTCTGGCGAGGCGACGAAGGCCACCTCGGCGAGATCGCATATCGGCTCACTGGCAGTCCCGATCTTTATCAACATGACGGCCGTTGTCCCTATGCGAGCGTCAACTTCGTGACGGCGCACGATGGATTCACCTTGAACGATCTGGTTAGTTACGATGAGAAACATAACGAAGCGAACGGGGACGGAAATCGCGATGGCGACGACAATAATCAATCGTGGAACTGCGGCGTGGAAGGCCCAACCGACGATCCCAAGATCAACATGTTGCGCCGCCGGCAACGAAGGAATTTTGTAACGACGCTGCTTTTGTCGCAAGGCGTGCCGATGCTCCTCGGCGGCGACGAATTTGGCCGCTCCCAAAATGGCAACAACAACGCCTATTGCCAGGACAACGAAATCAGCTGGATCAATTGGCAACGCGACGGAAAACAAAACCAACTGCTTGAGTTCACGAAAAAATTAATTCATCTGCGCAAAGATCATCCAGTCTTTCGGCGCCCAAAATTTTTCCAGGGCCGGCGGATTCGTGGCAGTGAGATCAAAGATGTGATGTGGTTCAATCCGGGCGGCAACGAAATGAGCGACGAGGAATGGTCTTCGCCGTTTGTGCGTTGCCTCGGGATGCTGCTGAGCGGCGATACCGCCGACGTGGTAAATTTCGAGGGCGAACCGATTCGCGACGACACCTTTCTCTTGCTGATCAATTCGCACTTCGAACCGATTCAGTTCGTCCTCCCGGGCCAGGAACATCTGGGCTGGGAGCTATTTCTCGACACGACAAACGAGGACGGCTTTTTGCGCGAAGCGCGTGGATTCGCTTCGGGTGACGATATCGATCTTGCCGAGCGCAGCGCGTGTTTGCTGCGACTCACCAGCGGCGAACAAGCGAAGGCGCGCGTCGAATCGTGGAAGAAACGCCATCTCGAGCTTCCGCCCGCGGTCAGTGCGGAAGAAGAACGGGCCGGCCGAAAAACATCCGACGCGTAAGATCGACATGAAAATTTGTGACCGCGATCTTGTCGCGAGAAACGAATTAGTTATAGAAATGCGGATGCGCCCTTCTTTCTCCGCTGAGAGCCCTGGCTGGCAATTTCTCTTATGACACCAACCTCACTGATCGTCGTGGCAGACCGCGGAACGTTCAAAGCGTATCGTGTCGATGAAACGCCGACGCGCGGGCCAAGTTTGCATTTGATTCAGGCCTTCAACATTACTGATGCGCACGGCAAAATGATCGACAAAGTGACCGACCTCGCCGGGCGATATGCAGTTGCGGACGGCGCCGGCATTCACCACGGAGCGTCCACCGCTGATAGCAAATTGGAAACCGAGACCGATCGCCGGATTTATAAACAGCTGGCCGATCAAATCGTGAAAATCATCGAGCTCAGAGGCAAGGAGGGCTGGTCATTCGCGGCGCCGGCGGGGATCCATTCCGCGATTGTCGATCTTTTGCCGGGAAATGTCCGCGACCGGATCGTCGAGCACGTGAAATCGGATTTGGTGAAAACCGAGCCGGCGAAATTACCGGCGCATTTTCGCTCATTACGGCCGATCTAGATGTTTGGTCATTCCGAGCGGAGTCGAGGAATCCCGATGCGGGACCCGAATTATAGCTTCGCTGCATCCTCCGACTGCGCTACGCTTCGCTCAGGATGACAGTACTTTTAGTTCGCGCGTGCTTAACATGAAGGCGTAAGCTAACATAGAATCACCATGCAACTGCCGGTTAAAATCACTTATCGCGGGTTGGAAAAAACAGACAAGATCGACAATCTCATTTTGGATTACGCGGGGAGGCTCGAAAAATTTTGCGATCACATCAACCGCTGCGACGTCGCGATCGAGCAGCCGAATCACACCCACCAAAAAGGAAATCCGTATCGTTGTCGCATCGATGTCACCGTTGCCCGCGGCCATGAGCTCGTCGCCGATGAAAAACAAATGGACAACGGCTCCCACGAGCCGCTGAACAAAGTCATCCACGACGCCTTCAAAACGATGGAGCGCGAGTTGCGCCGCGTCGTCGACAAACAACGGCGCGACGTAAAGACCCACGCCGACTCACGTTCGCCGAAGTAAGATCGACAATCGAAAAGCAAGCCGTCCCGCCACACACGGCCGAGAGGGAGAGCAGATTATGCCGGCGCGCCGCCGAGGGCGCCGGGAAGCGGGGGCGCAACATCGGGGCCAATAACAACTTGTTTGGGCGGCTTTTCCGGCGGCATCTTTTGGGCCGGCGGTGGCGTGATGTTCGGTGGCGGATTGATTAACCGGCCATGCTGGATGATTTCTTTGATCTGCAAACCGTCGAGTGTTTCGTACTCAAGCAGCGCTTTGGCAATGACCTCGAGCTTGTCGCGATTCGCAATCAGCGTTTGCTTCGCCTTTTGATAAGCTTCATCGAGGAGCCGGCGCACTTCGTGATCGATTTGTTCGGCGGTGGCTTCGCTGTAATCGCGGGCCCGTGAAATGTCGCGACCGAGAAAAACGTAATCTTCGTGCTCGCCGTACTCGACCATGCCAAGCTTTTCGCTCATGCCCCATTCGCAAACCATTTTTCTCGCCATGGCGGTGGCCATCTTGATGTCGCCGGCGGCGCCATTTGTGACGTCGCCAAAAATAATTTCCTCGGCGACGCGACCGCCCATTTTTACCGTCAGGCTGGCGAGCAATTCGTTTTTGCGGTTGGTGTATTTGTCTTCTTCCGGCAACCACATTGTCGATCCAAGCGACGGGCCGCGCGGGATGATGGTGACTTTGTGAAGCGGTTCGGTGTGGGGCAAAAGTTCGAGCAACAGCGCGTGACCCGCTTCGTGATACGCGGTGTTCGTTTTTTCCTTTTCGCTGAGGGCGAGACTGCGGCGCTCCTTGCCCCAGCGGACTTTGTCGCGCGCTTCTTCCAATTCGGCGAGCGTGATTCCTTTTAACCCGCGTCGCGCGGCGAGCAACGCGGCTTCATTGATGACGTTGGCCAGCTCGGCGCCGGAATAACCGGGCGTGCCGCGCGCGACTACCGCAAGATCGACACCTTCGGCGAGTTTCACTTTCTTGGCGTGCACGCGCAAAATTTCTTCGCGGCCTTTTACGTCCGGCAGATTGACGGTGATTTGTCGATCGAAACGTCCGGGCCGCAGCAACGCCGGATCGAGAACATCGGGTCGGTTCGTCGCCGCGATAATGATGACGCCTTCCTGCGTATCGAAGCCATCCATCTCGACGAGCAACGCATTGAGCGTTTGTTCGCGTTCATCATGTCCGCCGCCGACGCCGTGGCCGCGATGGCGTCCAACCGCGTCGATTTCATCGATGAAAATGATGCAGGGCGCGGATTTTTTGCCTTGCTCGAACATGTCGCGCACGCGCGACGCGCCGACTCCGACAAACATCTCGACGAAATCGGAACCGCTGATCGAGAAGAACGGGACGTCGGCTTCGCCCGCGATGGCGCGCGCGATCAGCGTTTTGCCAGTGCCCGGAGGTCCGACGAGCAAAACGCCTTTCGGAATTCGTCCACCGAGTTTCTGAAACTTTTTCGGATCGCGCAAAAATTCGACCAGCTCCTGCACTTCATCTTTCGCTTCCTCGACGCCGGCGACGTCGCGGAAGGTGATCTTGTTTTTGTCACGCGCGAGCATGCGCGCTTTCGATTTGCCAAAATTGAGCGCGCCTTTTCCCGCCATTCGGATTTGCTGGCGGAAGAGGAAATAGAGGACGAGCAGAAAAAGGGCGATCGGTAGAAAACCGGCGACGGTTTGCGCGATAACGTTGGACTCGGTCCTGATCGCTGGCTGCATTCCGGCGGAGGCGAGTTTTTCCTGCAGGTTGGTATTGTAATTGAGGTAAATGGTGGTGCGAAACTTGATGGGCTGCGCGGGTTGCGAGCCGACGCTTTGCTTAAGGTAATAGCCGCTCAACGCCTGCGTCGCGCGACCTTCTTCCACAATAAGGGTAAGCGGAAAGTTCTTGTCGCTAACGATCTGCTTGCTGTCGAGCAGCTCGAGGAAACGATTATACGGGACCTCTTCCACCGGCTGCATCCCTCCGCGATAAAAGAGCATGGCGAGGGCAATAAAACCGAAGGCGATCGCGATGAGGATGACGCCGCGCCAGTTAAAATTGGGCTCGTTACCGCGGGATTTATTCTCCTTTTGAGAGTTGCGATCGGATTGAGGCATAAGGAATGCAGCGCGTTAATCGTCGGATAGAAACGCTAACATGAACAAATTGGCAATGCAAAGAAGCAGGAGCCGCGCCGCGATCTAAGATCGACATGGTGAGGCATTGAAGTGTTGAAGCGGAGGACTGCACATTGCGTCGCTCGTCGATTTCGGTAAAATTTCAACCCAAACATCAGCATGACGGAATTGGTGACAACGGTTGCAGATAAAATCGACCGCGCGGTGCAGCGCGTGACGCCGTTCGCCTATCGGGTGCGCCGGAGAGGTCGGCGTTGGGTGCGGCGCGCTTTGCGCAAGCCGCGCAGTGTATCGGAGGGACCGAATCTTTTGCCGTTGTTGATCCAGGTCCTGGCGAGTTTTTCGAAAGCCGATGGTGTTTTGCTCGAAGAAGAGATCGACTCGAGCCTTGGCTTCCTGCGCTACGATTATCCGGAAGCCGTTTACTCGGAGCTGCGGCAGCTTTTCCGGCAGGCGCTTTACGAGCAGCAGGACCTTTCCGCGATGGCGCAAAAGCTCGGCGCGCAACTGAGCACGGAGCGCAAGATCATGCTGGGCGTTCAGCTTTACGACCTGATCTCGCAGGCCGGATTGAAGCAGGAACAGGTGGTCGCTTTTTACTCTTTCATGTCCCAGCTCGGCATGGCGGCGCAAGCGATCGACATTGTCTATCAACTCAATGCTTCCGAAGATTCCGATCCGTCGATTTACCAGCGCGGCGCATCGCCGCTGGAATCGCTTTCCTTCGGGACCAACGGCCATGCCGATGTAACGCTGAAAAGTCTGGGTGGAAACGATCGCCTCCTCGCGTTTCGTTATCACGATCTCATCCTGCTAAAAAATTACAGCGCGCAAAACGTTTCGGTCCGCGGCCGCCCGCTTGTGCGCGGCGGGTTTTGCCGCATTTACCCGGGCCAGCGCATCCTCGTTGGCGATCAGGTGCTCAGTTATCAAGAGTTGGCGCAATATTTTAACGCGAAGAAGAACGTCTCGCTGCCGCAGATCTTCATTCGGGTGAACAAGGACGCCGACGAAGTAGAACTGGAGCGTGCCCGCACGCGTGAAAGCGCGCTTGAAGTCACATTCGGCTTGAAGGTGCGGGTCAAGGCTTTGCGCGATGTGGATGCTGTGCTCAACGGAGTGAAATTGAAATCAGGCGCACAGGTGGAAGCGACTCTGGAAGATAAAATCCTATTTCACAACGACAGCGAGATGGACTTGCTCGATCTGCGCCGGCGCGCTCGCGCAATGGGGGGCCGATTTCAGTTGAAGGCGTCCAAGTCGGAGTATCTCGTCTCTAATAACCCAAGCTTACTCGAAGCCGACGATATCTTGCTTTCGCCGGGCACAAGCGGTGACGTTCTCCTGAAGATCTTTTGCGATTACGACAAACGCGTCGGTCAGCTGGAAGTGATGGAAGCCGACCGACCCATTCTGGTGGGCGAGACGCCGGTGCGAGTGTCTGCGCCGCTTCGGGACGGCGACACCATCCGGATCGACATCGGGCAATTTCTCCGCTGCAATTTTTCCGAACGCATCATTGAAGAAGAGCGCAACATTATTCGCAGCCTCGAGGTGCGCGAAGTCACGCATCGTTTCAGCAATGGCGAGATCGGTCTGGAGGGAATTTCCTTCGGTATCACTCGTGGCGAGCTGGTTTGCGTAATGGGCGCCAGCGGTTCGGGAAAAAGCACGCTCCTCTCAGTACTGGCGGGACAGCTCCAGCCAAGCAGCGGACAAGTCTTTCTGAACGGACAATCGCTTTACCCGAATCTCGACACACTCAAGCGTTATATCAGCCATATCCCGCAGGAAGATGCCTTCGACGAACATTTGACGATCGGGGAAAATTTACAATTCGCGGCCGCGATGCGTTCGCCGCATCTCTCACGACGCGATCGCATGCGCCGCCTGGAAGGAAAACTGGTGGAGCTTGGCCTGGGCGAGCGTCGCGACGCCGTGGTGGGCAGCGCGACGAAAAAAACGCTGAGCGGCGGCGAACGCAAACGTCTTAACATCGGCCTGGATATGATTGGCCTGTCGGATGTTTACCTTTTCGACGAACCGACCTCTGGCCTTTCCTCGAAGGATTCCGAGCACGTCATCGAGATCATTCGCGGCATGGCGCACAATAAGATCATCATCGTCACGATCCACCAGCCGAGCTCCAAACTTTTCCAGATGTTTCACAAAGCGATCCTGCTCGATAAGGGCGGGCGGCTTGTCTTTTTCGGCACGCCGACGGACATGCTTCGCTATTTTGCCGAAGCGGAACATCAACATCAGTTCGGCGCTGAGCTGGGAGCATGTCCCTCTTGCGGAACTACCCGGCCGGAATTTATTTTCGACGTTCTCGAAACTCCGCTGCGCGATTTAAGCGGCGACATTATTTACGAAGAAAATAACCGCGGTCAGCTTGTCGCCACCCGCCGTTACTCGCCGGATTTCTGGCGCGACAAATATGAAGCTTTTCGATTGATCCAGGACGTCAAACAAGTTTCGCTGCGGAGAGAACCGATCGTCCCGTTGCCTGCCGCGCCGGCGCAGAAAAAGCGACTGCCATTTCGCTGGCACGACGAGTGGACGCAATTTCGCACTCTCTTGCGCCGCTCCTTCGTTAGTAAACTTCGCAATCGCGCCAATCTCGTGATCACCATTGGCGTGGCGCCCGTTCTGGCGCTCCTTATCGCAACCATTCTGCGCTACTCGGACAGCGGGAAATACGATTTCGCCTCAGCCTATCACATCCCGACATTTCTGTTTCTCAGCCTGATCGTCGCGATGTTCCTTGGCCTAACCAATAGCGCCGACGATATCATTCGCGACCGGGCGGTGCTGCAACGCGAGCGCAACCTCGACGTTCGACTGCCCTACTACGTCGTCTCGAAAACGCTCACGCTCGGTGTCTTCGCCCTCGTTCAGTCTGTGCTCTTTGTTTTGATCGGCAATTACGTCCTGGAAATACGGGGGATGTTTTGGATCGATCTGGGCATTATGCTTATGACCGCGATGGGCGGCGTATCGCTCGGCCTCCTCATTTCGTCGCTCGTCGCCGATCCGAAAACGGCGGCTAACATCGTCCCGCTTGTCCTCATTCCGCAGATCATCATGGGCGGCGCACTCATTAAATACGAGGACATGAACCGAAATCTCGCGCTGCTTTATTCGCTCACCCACTGGTTCTCCGAGCACCCGACCAAAGAGCAAAGCAAAAAAATGGAAAGCAAGCTGCAGGTACCCTTCGTCTGTCAATTTATCGCCATGCGCTGGTCGTACGAAGAGCTCGTCGTCGCACAAGCCAAGCTCAATCCTTTAACGCGGCGGCAAGACCGCGCTAATGACGAAATTCAACGCCTCGCACCGAAAGTCAGCACGCCGGAGCAACGAAAGCGGCTCGACGATCTGAAAGAAACACTGGCCGTTCTCTCCGGTCTGGAAGCGAAATCCGCCAGTGAGCTTGATCATTATCTCGGCTTGCTCGATCAAATTTTGGACATTCAACGGCCGTTCGACCGCGCTCTTTTCAAAGATGCGGCCGGCCCGGTCACAGCCGAGCAGGTTTATACGAACCAAAAGGTCTCCGACCTGATCTCGAACGCCGAGATGGAACAAAGCGATTATCGCCGCGGCAGCCAGCCAAATGTTTTCTTCGGCGCGCAAAAGCGCTACCTTGGCATCAACGTGAGCGTTTTCGTTTTCAATACGATCGTTTTGATTGGATCGATGCTCGGCTTACTCGTCTTATTGAATTGGATTTTACGCAGGCAACTTGAGGTGCGAAGGAGTTGAGATGAAACGAAACAAGAAAGGAACGCGCCTGATCGTTGCGGCGAGCGAAACTGATCCGGACATGCTTTACGCGACGCGTTTCTTCGCGCCCGATCCGTTCATTTTTCTGCAACGCAACGGCAAACACACGCTGGTGTTGAGCGATCTGGAGATCGGTCGCGGCCGCCGGCAAGCCAAGGCCGATGAATTTGTTTCCTTCAACCAGCTCGAACGCGAAGTGCAGGGAAAATCGAAAAACGCTCCGCCTTATGAAAAAGTTCTCAGCCATTTTCTCCGGAAGCGCGTTGTAAGATCGACAATCGTTCCGGCAAATTTTCCGCTCGGCTATGCGCAGGAACTCGCCGCCAATAAAATTCGATTACGGGCGACGAAGGGACTCTTTTGGCCCAAGCGTGAGGCCAAGTCCGACCAGGAAATTGAGATGATCGGTCGCGCCTTGCGAATTACCGAAATTGGACTGAAGCGCGCCGTCGAAGTGCTCGCAAGATCGACAATCACTCGCGGAAAAAAATTACGCTGGTCGGGCAAAACTCTGACCTCGGAAATGTTGCGCGCAGAGATTGATTCCGCAATTTTGCGCGCTGGCGGAACGCCCACCGGCACGATTGTCGCCGGTGGCGACCAGGCTTGCGATCCGCACGAGCGCGGCTGCGGCCCGCTTTACGCGAACTCATTGATCATTCTCGATGTTTTCCCGCGCGACGCCAAAACCGGATACTTCGGCGATATGACGCGCACGGTTTTGCGCGGACGTGCCAGCGAAGCACAGCGAAAACTTTGGGAGACAGTGAAAGCCGGTCAGGCGCTCGCGCTAAAAAAAATCAAGGCCAGCGTCGATGGAATGACGATTCACAAAGCGATCCAGAATTTGTTTCGCGAGCGCGGATTTCCCACCGAAGTGCGGAACGGAAAGAACGTCGGATTTTTTCACGGCACCGGGCACGGACTCGGGCTTGAGATTCACGAATATCCGCGTTTACAAAAAGTGACTTTGAAAGATCGACAAGTATTGACGGTCGAGCCGGGACTTTATTACCCGGGCAGACACACTTAAGACAGAAATGTTCTATCCATACGGTTTTGGACATCATTGGCTTCTCTACATCGGCGTGCCCCTAATCATCGGTCTTTGGGCGCAGGTTCGCGTCAGCAGCGCGTTCAGCAAATGGGGAAAAGTGCGCGCGAGTTCCAACATCACGGGCGCGGAGTGCGCCCGCGAGATTTTGCAGGCGGCGCAAATCCATGACGTCGATGTTATGGAGACGAATGATTTTCTCGGTGATCATTACGATCCGACGCGCAAAAAACTTTGTCTTTCGAGCAATGTTTACAACACGCCTTCAGTCGCCGCTCTCGGCATCGCTGCTCATGAGACCGGTCATGCCATCCAGCATGCCAAAGCCTACGCGCCGCTGAAGGCGCGCATGGCTATTGTCCCGGTCACGATGGTCGCTTCGCAGATGCTGCCGTTCGTCATTTTCGGCGGTTTATTTTTTCATATCACCGGCCTGATCACGCTCGGCATTTATTGCTATGCCATCCTGCTGGCATTCCAATTGGTTACGCTGCCGGTGGAATTTGATGCCTCGCGCCGGGCGAAAATCATTTTGCAGCAAATGGGGATTGTGCAGCCGGGCAATGAAGTGGTCGGTGTAAACAAGGTTTTGAACGCGGCCGCGCTCACTTATGTGGCGGCGTTCATTGCGGCACTCGGGAACTTGCTCTGGCTCCTTTCAATGCGAGATCGTCGGGACTGAGCCGCGCGCCGTTGAAAAAGATGAATCCTTCGGTCGCATTGCCCGCTCGCCGCATTTCGGATTTGTTGTCGTCCGGTGTGGAGGCTCGTGTTAAAGCTAAAAGGCAGCGCATGGACAAGCCACGAACCGATGAAGATCAACAATTGGTCGCGCGCACGCAATCGGGTGATCCCGGCGCCTTCGACCAGTTGGTCGTGAAATACACGCCGCGTCTCTACGGTTTGGTTTACAACATGACCTCGAACCACGAGGACACGAACGACCTTTTGCAGGACGTTTTTTCCAAGGCCTACAAGGCAATTCGAGGTTTTCGCGGCAAGTCGTCGTTTTACACGTGGGTCCACTCGATCGCGGTGAACATGACGCTCAATTTCTTAAAAAAACGCGGCCGCCGTTTTCAACTGAGTCTGGATGATGTCGATGCCAGCATTCAGAACGACAAGGAATTTCTCGAACTGACGGCCACGAGTAGTCCGGTGCGTGAGGCCGACCTCTCCGAACTGCAACGAAGATTGAACGAGGCCATGATGAAATTGTCTGATGAACACAGAGCCGTGGTCACCATGTTCCACATTCAAGGAATGCCGCACGCAGAGATCAGTAAAATCTTGCGTGTCTCGGAGGGAACGGTACGTTCGAGACTCTTTTACGCGAATCGGCAGTTGCAAAATTATTTGGACGAATTTCGGAGGAACCCCGTTGCTTAAAATGGCGCAGCGATGAACGAATTTGACGACAACGAGATTGCAACGCTGCTTCGACTGAAACGGCACGAACAGCCGCCGCCAGGTTATTTCGAGAATTTCCTGCACGAATTTCATCGCCGCCAGCGTGACGAGCTGCTCCGTCAGCCGCTCTGGCGCATCTGCATGGAGCGAACGCACGATTTCTTTTTCCGACTAAATGTCTCTTCCCTGACCTCTTATCCGGCTGCGGTTGCGGCGGTCCTGATCTGCGCGGCGGTCATATCGCTTAGGATTTATCAGGGGCCGGAGACGATGGTCGCGGTCCAAAGTCGGCCGGAATTATCCGCGACTGCTGCGGATGGAGAAGGACAATGGACGTTGTCGTCCCCGGTGGCCACGCGCGTCTTCAGCACGCGACCGCTTCGCAATTCCAGTGAAAGCGCACAGACTCACCTCCGCGGTAGCGGGACGCCGCCGCGCTACGTGCTCGACAGCGTTCCCGTGAGTTATGAGGCGACTTTCAAATTTTAGTCGCGC
>WNGG01005912.1_pt1 | contig 13609 bp, 5 predicted proteins | sample 5400661 | NCBI WGS metagenome assembly WNGG01 (sample SAMN13153372, study PRJNA577476) | soil metagenome | isolation source: 100 cm soil or saprolite under Garry oak tree replicate 1 | place: USA:California | collected 2016-06-15
CAGCACAATGCGGCGCGCTTGATAACTGACCTTCTGTCGTTCAAGTCCTTTTTCAGTTTGAACCACGAAGTAATCGCCCTCTGTGGCCTTCTCGACTTTTTTGCAGCTTTCGCCTTCATTGATTACGACGCTGCTAGCGTTCATCGCGCCGATCCAGGAATCGAGAATCTTTTCGCGCTGCTCGCCAGGACCATCGACCGCAATCGTGCCGCGCGAGTCCATGGTTTCCGGTTTGAAGAAAACGTACTTGCCCTTCGGATAGGCATCAATCGTTGCGAGCACCTTATCCTGTTCGATGCCGACGTATCTCAACTTAAATTGTTTTGCGGCAATAGCCGCGGACAGACCAGCGGGCCCAATACCGATGATCGCCACGTCAACCCCGGCTTTTGGCTCCGCGCCGGCGCCGTTGTTGAGTTCGCGCGCGATGTGTTTGATTACGTCTGCTCCTTCATTGGCCGCGTTCTTGATCAGCGGCGTGCCGGAGACATCGCCAATGATGTAACAGCCTGGGACGTTGGTCATGAACGAAGGATCGCGCACCGGAACCGGGCGCGGCTTGATCTTCTTCGTCGTGTTGATGACGATGCAGGCCTTTGGATTGACTGGACACTCGACCTGACAGGCAGTGTCTTCCATACACTGATCGCGGGCGACCGGCGAGGCGATTCCGTTGACGATCGCGAGCACATCGTGTGGGCAGGCGTCAACACAGGCATGGCAGCCAATGCAGCGCTCGGGAAAAATTACCGGATGAGGATAATCAGGCGCGTCCGGGTCAAGCCGCGCCAGGTCGTCGGAGGAGATCAGAGACACACGATCAGTGTCGATTGCTGGCGGCGCCACGGGCTCTTCCAGCAGACGGCGAGCCCGTTCTGCGTCGCGGATGGCAAACCAGAGACCCGCAATCACCAGAAAGACACTAATGCCGGCCCAGCCATACCACGGCAAACCGCCAAAATAACTCTTCGTTTTATCTTCTGAGATCAGATTGATCGACAGAAGCATCATCATCAGGGCGATGATAATTAGTAGTTGCGACTTTTTCATCGATCAGTAAATCGCGAATTCAATTTAGAAGTGCGACGCCTCTTGCTTAAAGACGCCGGCGATTTATCCGTAGTTCTTGTTTCCCTCTCCCGTTGGGAGAGGGCTGGGGAGAGGGCTGAAGTGCGCTAGACCCTTCCCCTTAGTCCCCTTCCCAACGGGAAGGGGAAAAGAAACTTAAATGCCTTTGCACGAATGGTGAACTCGAAATCCCACCATGCTGCTCAACAATTCGGTTGCACTTCCAGCTTGAATCCATCAATCGTAAATGGCGTTCGCCTTCGGGCGTTACCATGCCGTCCTCGTCCGTTACCTTTCGCCGGCGGTTGATCGTACCCAGTCGACCAACAGGTCCTGCTTCCAATGACGCTTGTCCTTCACGTGCTGGACGTGGCAGGAAATACAATTGGGTACACCCGCGACCAGGGTCCTTCCTGAAGGATCGGTCAACCCGCTGTGGCATTCACTACACGTCTCGCGTGGAAACTGTCGATCGATCGGCTTGTACGTGTGATGGCAGCTCAAACACGAGACCACCTTCGGGGCATCGGGGCCCGCGCCCACCTGCTCGATTCCGATCATTCCGCTGGTGGCCCGCACCCGGTGAATGTGCAGCGCATGAAACTGCATACTGCGCCATTGTCTTTCGGTATCGGTAGGCTGACGCACGGCCACAAGGTTTGGTTTCTCGGCCAACTCATCCGCGTCCAGCCCTTTCCACTTCCACATATCGTTGACCATTGGATAACCCAACGTTCCGCCATGCGGCGTGGCGACGGTTTTGCCGTTGTAAGTCTTTTTGTTCTTGTCGGTGTGACACTTGGTACACGAATTCAGCGCCGCTTGCACCGGCTGGAAATCTTTTCCCTTATGCTCCGAATGGCAGTCAATGCATCCGATGCCCGCATCGGCGTGCGCTTTCGTGACGGTTCCGACGAAAGCTGAAGTAGTGTGACAAGACGTGCAGCGTCCTTCCATGCCGCCAGTCAGCGAATGGCAGGTCGTGCACGATCCCGCGTTTGGTTGTTTGGCCACTGCCGGTGTCAAACTAAGACTCGTGCGGGTGTGCGCGTTTGAGATGGGAGCAGGGGAGAAGGCGGACGTGTACCAAAACGCCGCGGCGATCGATGAGGCTCCCAACACCAATGCCGACCAAAGAAAGAGGGCAAACGGCCACGGGCGTACCAAGTCGCGTGTGGGTGTCCAATTAAAGCGGGCTTTTCCCAGCCGCGGCGGGCGACGAGGATGAAGCGGCGACGCGCGAACGGCCTTCTCTCTGGTGCGCTTGCCCCAGAAGAGATCGAGCGCTCGAGCCACCTCCTTTGGCGCCGGGGTTGCCGCTTTTCTGGCGACGGACCGCGCAGGCAGCGTTTCCCCTCTGGCTTCAGCCTCCCCAATGCGCAGACCGAATTGCAGCGTAACCGTGATCTGCAGCGCGTCAGCCTTGCGCTCCACAGCCAGAAAAAACGGCCCGATTCGAATTTCATCGCCACTGGCCAGCGCGTCAGCTTCTTCCAGGGCCACCACTCGGCCATTGAGCGTGGTCGAATTCGACGAACTGAGATTGAAGAGATAAAAGCGTCCTTCGATCTCTTTAATACCGGCATGGAGGCGCGAGACGTCCGGGTGATTCAGTAAGAGATCGCGGCCAGAAGCGCGCCCGATCTTTAATCCTTGGGCCACCAGAGTTGTCGGATCGAGACCGCGATCTTCACGTACAATAATAAAAGTGCTGAGCTGCTCTTTCATTTCACGGCTAGCGAGTTGCGAAAAACACTACCTGGATGATATGCACGACCAGGAGCACCAACATAAGCGCTGATGTAACCACGTGCGGAGCGAGCCACAGCTTCAGCAGTTGATGCAGATAAATAAGCGCATCGACGCGCCGCAATGTAGCGCTTGTTTCCACGGCTTCGATCAACTTGCGACGAGCATCCGGATCACTCAAAGGAGCGGCCGCAATTTCAAACTCCTCGCGCGCCTCGGCCAGCAACGCGGATAGCGGCTCGCGCCGCAGGTATTGCCGCAACAGATATGATAACGACAGAAATCGCCGGCGCACCTTGTTTTGGATCAACTGACGCAGTTGATTGTCGCTGATATCTATCAGCGCGAGTGTCTCGCGCAATTCTTCGCGACGCGTCTTTAGATCTTCAAACAATAGCGGGTCGCCTTCGATGCTCGTCATGATGCGAGGCACTATCAGGTAGCAGGCAATCCCGAACAGTCCCGAAAGAATCACCAGATCAAACGAAACCATCAACGTCGACGTGAGCACCCCACCCGAGCTGCGGCCGCCGTGCAAAAGCAGCAATACGCCTGCGATAACCCCCAGGTAGACGTGCGCCAGCAACCAGTAACGAAGGGGGCCGGCGCGCCGGCGGTACACTTGCTTCCGCCCCGGGTAGGTCATCACGGCCGCAATACCCACGAGACCAACTATTCCCGTAATCCAGCGGACCGTTAACCACGTGCCGTCCAGTCGCCCGTCGAGCGTATATTTTCGCGCTGCCCACACCGTGGCAATCGTGAACGCAAGAAGTCCAATTATTCCGGCAACGTGGCAGAGCCTGGCGAGCGGATCGCTCTTGTGAATGTCTCGCCCGATCGCGTGTGTCTGATCTCGATAGATAAATCCAACGGCACTCCTTGCTTCGTCAAAATACTCCTTGGGATTGACGCGAACCAGCGCGCCGGTCGGACAGTTTTCTTCGCACGAAAAGGCCTTGCTCCTGGCGCCCACCGGATTAAGTGGTGTGTTGTCGCATAGATTGCATTTGACCGCGAGCAGGTCTTCGGTCTCAGTGACGGCGGTCGGCGCCACTGGCGGTGCAAGCGTGAACCAATTCTTGAGACGAGTGCCGAACGTCTGCGTGGGCGGGGCTTGTGGTTTGCGCGGGACCATGGAGATTGCGTTGTACGGACATTGCGTGGCGCAATCACCGCAGCCGATGCAGGTCTTCGGTTCGATGTCGATCTGCCCACCGGAAAAACGGCCGATCGCTCCGGTAGGGCAACCAGTGAGGCATTCCGGATCCTGGCAATGCAGGCAGACCTGCGGCGACAGCACGTGCTGAATTGATTTGCTTTGTGGCTTGATGGGCCGCTCGATGTGTATGCCGCGTCTTAACAAACGAGATTGGCCGTGAACCTTGTGACAGGCCATCGAGCAGTTGCCGCAGCGGATGCACAAATCCATATCCATCACGAGCAGATTTGTGCCGTCGACGATTCCGGTACTTATCTCATCGCTGATTGCGGCGACCACCGGCTTATTGCAAAGCGCCTCCAATCGCGCGTCGTCATCCACGCTGGAGAAGGCTGAAAACGTTCCATGCAGAGTCTCGCAAAGCTTGGGATCGGCGCACAGCCGCGAAACCGGAATTTCCAATACCTCTGTACGTGCAAGCACCGTCGCCGTGTAACGCCATTTTTGCTCGCCGCGCAGCCCTTCAAGTCCGAGACAGTTGCCTGCGCCCAAAAAATCGACGCTGATACGTTCGTCGACCTCCATCATCATGTCAGTCATAAAAGGCACGGAACCTGCTCCGCGAGTTCGTTTGACCCAGCCGTTCTTGATGAAAATGACATGATCAATTGGTCCGTCTTCGCGGGACAGTATGTGCTGCTTGCCAAAGACTCTGAACTTCGCGATCCCCTCGAGCTTTTGCAACACCTCCGCACTGAAAGCGCCGTGGCTTTTTTGCTTAAGGTCTTCCAGTGTTCGTTTCAGACCATATTCCCGATAAGTAGCTTCAAGCGCGCCACCGAACTTCGGGAGTTTTCTTAGCAACCTGAGCGCGGGCCGCTCGATCTCAAGCACCTTCGCCTGACAGTTCGGCGGGACGACGATGGTCGCGTTGCGCGGCAATCCGGCCAGGACTGACATCTCGCCGAAACTTCGACCCTGTTGCACCTCATTTACCTTTTTCAGTTCTTTCTTTTCACCCTCGCCCTCGCCCTCAAGGATGTAAACGTCCAGCTTTCCCTCAACCAGGATATAGAAACTGTTCCCGCCCCAATCACCCTCGCTGATGATTTTCTCGCCTGGCCCATAGGCGAAAAGGCGCAGATACGGCCCCACCTTTTTGCCGGTGTAGTTGCGCCCGTAAGCGATTACTTCCAAGTCAAGCTCGTAAGTGAAATGTCCGTTGTGTTTTTCGACTAGTTCGTCGACGAGGCTGACGCTGCGGATCGCCTCGAGAACGCTGGTGTGGTTGGTGATTTGTTCAGGCATACTGAATTTGAGTCCACTGAGAAATGAACACAACGCAAGGGCCAATCCGCACGGGCCATTGAGTCAACCTTGCCTAGACGCAGGCATTTATACACTATTGAATGGAAAGATAAAACTATTTGCAATTATGTGATATTCTCCCGGCTCGCCCGAACGTGTAGACAATCATCGTCAATGCGGTCCGACCGCGCAGCAACTCGTTCCTGGCCGCTACGGTTTCCATCTCGGGATACTGAAGTCAGTCAACATTGGGCACGGTCACCCGGACCGAAGATCATTGTGTTTCGGTTTGATAAATATTTTGGCCCGGAGCCGCTCGGCCAAGAGCGGCGCACGTAAACCCCGGCGACCAGGAGGTCAAGCAATGGAAGCGACTACCGCTCTACAACCGCCGGCTCAAGTTGATTCGCTGAGCGTCAACACCATCCGCACACTGGCGATGGACGCAGTTCAGGCCGCCAACTCCGGCCATCCCGGGACGCCGATGGCAATGGCGCCGGTAGCCTATACACTCTGGAATGATTTTCTTCGTTTTGACCCCGAGGATCCCATCTGGCCGAACCGAGATCGCTTTGTGCTCTCCATGGGCCATGCGTCGACGCTGCTTTACAGCATGCTGCACTTGACCGGCGTCAAAGCGGTCAATGCCCAGTACGAAAAGACGGGCCAGCCCAGTGTCACTCTTGAAGACATCAAGAGCTTCCGCCAACTCGACAGTCGTTGCCCGGGGCATCCGGAGTACCGCTGGACGTCGGGCGTTGAAACAACGACCGGGCCGTTGGGGCAGGGAATTGCCACCAGTGTCGGCATGGCGATCGCATCGCGGTGGCAGGCGGCTTACTTTAATCGGCCCGGCTTCGATATGTTCGATTACCGCACCTACGCGCTCTGCGGCGATGGTTGCATGATGGAAGGCATTTCACACGAAGCCGCGTCGCTCGCCGGTCATCTCCGACTCTCGAATCTCTGCTGGATATACGACAACAACAAGATCACAATCGAAGGCAACACGTCGTGGGCTTTTACTGAAGACGTCGCGACTCGCTTTATCGGTTATGGCTGGAACGTCACACGGGTTGGCGACGCAAATGATCTGGAGATGTTAAAGCGCGCCCTCCAGGTTGCGCACAAAGAAGACGAACGACCGACACTCATCATTGTCGATTCTCACATCGCCTGGGGCGCGCCGAATAAACAGGACACGCACGCGGCCCATGGCGAACCGCTCGGCGAGGAAGAGATCAGACTCACGAAACGAAACTACGGTTGGCCGGAAGATGCGAAGTTTCTCGTTCCCGATGAGGTGCGAGAAAATTTCCGGCGCGGCATTGGCGAGCGCGGCAAGACGCTGCGCGATGGGTGGTTCGCAAAGTTGGAAGAATACAAGAGAGCGTATCCCGAGTTGGCGGATCATCTTGTGCGCATGCAAAAACGGGAATTGCCCGACGGTTGGGACAAAGACATTCCAAAGTTTGAGGCTGACGCGAAGGGGCTCGCCGGTCGTGACGCCTCGGCCAAGGTTCTCAATGCGATAGCGAAGAACCTGCCATGGCTGATTGGCGGCGCAGCTGATCTGGCGCCTTCGACAAAGACGCGTTTGACGATTGACGGCGCCGGCGACTTTCTCGCCGAAACACCAGCGGGAAGAAACTTTCATTTCGGCGTGCGCGAGCACGCGATGTCGTCAATCGTGAACGGCCTGGCGCTTTCGAAGGTTCGTCCTTACGGTTCGGGCTTTTTGATCTTCTCCGATTACGCGCGCGGGTCCATTCGGCTAAGCGCCATCATGGAGATTCCGACGATTCACATTTTCACGCATGACTCGATCGGTGTCGGCGAAGATGGCCCAACGCACCAGCCGGTCGAGCAACTGGCAAGCCTGCGGGCCATTCCGAATCTGATCGTTTTCCGGCCGGGTGATGCGAATGAAGTTGCCGAAGCCTGGCGCACCATCATGCCGCTCCAGCACGAGCCCGTTTGCCTGATTCTCAGTCGCCAGGCGTTGCCGACGTTGGATCGAACGAAATATGCGAGCGCTGATAACACGAGGTTTGGCGGCTATATTCTCGCGGATGCCACCGGGCCCGATGGGAAACTTGACGTGATTCTGCTGGGCACTGGTTCTGAACTTTCGCTGTGTGTCGGCGCTTACGAAAAACTTGTGGCTGAAGGCGTTAAGGCGCGCGTGGTGAGTCTTCCCTCGTGGGAGCTTTTCGAGCACCAGTCTCAGGAATATAAAGACAACGTGATCCCGCCGGCGGTGAAAGCCCGTGTAGCCGTCGAGCAAGCCGGAAGGTTCGGCTGGCAACGATATGCCAGCAGCACTGACGCGATTATCGGTATGCGAACATTCGGAGCCAGCGCGCCGCTGAAAGAGCTGACAAAGAAGTTTGGCTTCACGGTCGAGGCCGTGGTGGCAGCCGCCAGGAAAGAGATTGAGCGAGTACAGGAATAAAAAAGGCAGAAGCCCGCGCGTAAGCAAGGGCTCCTAAGCCAGGTGACAAGCCCTCCCTAACGGTCGGGCTTCTGCCAGAGGAGCAAACGTATGAGCAATCCACTTGTTGAAGTAATGAAGCTGGGCCAGTCAATCTGGTACGACAATATTCGCCGCGCCATGCTTGTCAGCGGTGATCTGCAAAAGAAGATCGATGAGGATGACCTGCGAGGCGTTACTTCTAATCCCACTATCTTTGAAAAAGCCATAACCGGCTCCACGGACTACGACGAACAAATGCGATTGCTGATTACCGCCGGCAAGAGCGTCAAGGACATTTACGAAGCCCTGGTCATCGACGACATCGGTCGCGCGGCTGACATTCTGAAGCCAGTTTACGACCAGACGGACGGTATCGACGGCTACATCAGTCTCGAAGTGAACCCGCGGCTCGCCTATGACACCGCCGGCACAATCGAGGAGGCTGATCGTCTGTTCAAGACGCTGGGCCGGAAGAATGTGATGATCAAAATTCCGGCGGCTCAGGAAGGCCTGCCCGCAATTGAAGAAGCGATCTATCGCGGCATCAATGTTAACGTCACGATGATCTTCTCGATTGAAAACTACGAGCAGGTAGCCGAAGCTTTTATCAAGGGACTGGAAAGACGCGCGGCGGAAAGCAAGCCGGTCGATCACATAGCCTCGGTCGCCAGCTTCTTTGTCTCTCGAGTAGACACGATGATCGATACCGATCTCGACTTTCGCGCGCGGCACAGTTCGGGCGAAGAGAAAGCGACGCTGGAAAATCTCTGCGGCAAGGCAGCGCTCGCCAATGCCAAGCTCGCTTACGCGCGCTTTAAAGAGATCTTCTATGGTGAAAGGTTTGCGACGCTGAAAGCTAAAGGCGCACAGGTGCAGCGTCAGCTCTGGGCCTCGACGGGAACCAAGAATCCAAAGTATTCCGACATTCTGTACCTGGACAACTTGATCGGGCCGGACACGGTCAACACAGTTCCCCCCGCCACCTACACGGCGTTTCGCGATCATGGAAAAGTGGCGCTCACGCTTGAACAAGGCCTCGATGAAGGCCGCGAAGTGATCGCGAAACTGGCCACACTGGGAATTGATCTAAAGGAAGTCACGGCAAAACTACAGGCTGACGGGCTTAGTTCTTTCGTCGGCTCATTCGACACCCTGGTCGAGTCAATCGAATCGAAGCGTGACGCTCTTGTTTCGGGCATCCATCAGCGGCTGACCGCCTCGCTGGGGAAATACGGCGATGCGGTGAGCGCGGCCATCAAGGAAGCCGATAAGGGCGATGTGATGCGACGCATCTGGCGGAAGGACGCCGCGCTTTGGAAGGACGATGCGGCTCATCAAAAAATAATCAAGAACGCGCTCGGCTGGCTCGCCGTTCCGGACATGATGATTGGCGTCGAAGAAGATCTCATCCGCTTTTCGGATCGGACTCGAGGCCTGCGCCAGTTCAAGCATGTCATGCTCTGTGGCATGGGCGGCTCATCGCTCTGCCCGGAGGTCTTACGGCAGACGTTTGGTCCGCAGGAAGGGTATCCCAAGCTGCTGGTGCTTGACTCGACTGACCCGGACGCGTTCTGCGACATCGCAGATCAGATCGACATCACGAAATGTCTCTTCATCATCTCGTCGAAATCAGGCACGACGACCGAGCCGCTCGTTTTCTACAAGTACTGGTACGACCAGGTTGGCAAGCGCAAAGAGAATCCCGGTGAATGCTTTGTCGCGATCACTGATCCGGGAACGCTGATGGAGCAGATGGCGACGGCAGACAAATTCCGCCGCATCTTTCTAAACCCTGCAGACATCGGCGGACGCTACTCCGCACTGTCTTACTTCGGCATGGTGCCGGCCGCCCTGATGGGGCTCGATGTGAAGAAGCTTCTGGATCGCGCGGAAAGAATCGTTCATTCCTGCGCTTCTGTCGTGCCGGCGGCCGATAATCCTGGCGCGCGGCTGGGCGCGATCATGGGCGAGTGCGCGAAGGCGGGACGCGATAAGCTGACCATCGTCGCCGACCCAAAGATTTCATCGTTGGGCCTCTGGGTTGAGCAGTTGCTTGCCGAAAGCACGGGCAAGGAAGGCAAGGGAATTATTCCCGTCGCCGGTGAAACTCTGGGCTCGCCGTCGGTCTATGGCGATGATCGCTTGTTTGTCTCGATCTCAGTCGGCAAGCTGGACAGCGAAACTGAGTTGAAGCTCAAGGCGCTCGAAGCCGCAGGCCACCCCGTGGTCTACCGCACGCTCACAGACCGCTACGATCTCGGTGAAGAATTTTTCCTCTGGGAGATCGCAACTGCGTTTGCCGGGTGGCGCCTCGGTATCAATCCCTTCGATCAACCGAACGTGCAGGAGTCCAAGGACGCAACGAAAGAACTGCTGGAGAAGTTTGCCAGCGAGGGCAAGCTTAACGAGCAGCCGGTGTTGGTCACCGACGGCATGCTGACTGTTCACGCTGATGAAAGGACCGTTGCGGCTCTTCCGTCTTCGTCTGTTCTGGATGCGTTGCATGGGCACCTCGCTCGAGCCGGCGCGGGTGACTATATTGCGCTCCTTGATTACATCGAAGAGACGCCCGAGAACGAATCGATCATTCAGCAGATGCGCACCCATTTGAGAGATGCGACCCGGTGCGCCACAACCACGGGCTACGGGCCAAGGTTTTTGCACTCTACCGGACAACTACACAAAGGTGGCCCGGCTACTGGAGTCTTTATCCAGGTAACCGCGCCTGACAGAACCGATCTTCCCATACCTAATCAACCCTATACCTTCAGCATCCTGAAGCAGGCCCAGGCGCTCGGTGATTTCCGTTCATTGTCTTCGCGCGGTAGGCGCGCGATTCGTGTTGACCTGGGAGCGGATACAACCGCGGGCCTGCGCCGGCTGCGCGATCTGATCGCGGAAGCTGTGCCGCGCTCCGAGGGGACCACGACTTAGTCAGAACCGCCTGCGGTAGCGGGCGGTTGTAACTATCGGATTAATATTCCACATTGTTGATATCAACCGCCCCCTACCGCAGGCGGTTCTGACAAGAGGACAAAACAATGGCTACTCCTGAACAAAGCACAAAGACTGCAAAGATCGGCATGATCGGTCTCGCTGTAATGGGCGAGAATCTGGCCATGAACATCGAGCGAAACGGTTTTCCGATTGCCGTTTTCAATCGCGATCCCGCCAAGGTCGATAACTTTGTCGCACGGGCGCAGGGCAAACAAGTGATCCCCACAAAATCTCCCGAAGAGTTCGTACGCTCGCTCGAACGGCCGCGGAAAGCAATCCTGCTCGTCAAAGCCGGCGATCCAGTTGATTGGACCATCGATCAGATAAAGCCGTTCATGGAGCGAGGCGACATCATCATCGACGGCGGCAATTCCTACTTCGTTGATACCGAACGGCGCGAGAAGTCACTGAAGGCGGAAGGCCTGAACTTCATCGGCTCTGGAGTTTCCGGCGGCGAAAAAGGAGCGCTGTGGGGTCCAAGCCTGATGCCCGGCGGCGACCGCGCTGCTTATGAACAGATCCGGCCTATTTGGGAAGCCATCGCGGCGAAAGTCGACGATGGGCCATGCGTCACCTACATCGGCCCGGGCGGCGCCGGGCACTTCGTCAAGATGGTCCATAACGGGATCGAGTATGGCGACATGCAATTGATCGCCGAAGCCTACGACATGATGCGGAATGTGCTCGGCCTGGAAGCGCCTGAAATGGCGGACATTTTTGACGAATGGAATCGCGGCGATCTCGAATCATTCCTGATCGAGATCACGGCTAAGATTCTGCGCGTAAAAGATCCGGAAACAGGAAAACCGCTGGTCGATCTAATTCTCGATAAGGCCGGCCAGAAGGGCACGGGAAAGTGGACCAGCGAGGTGGCGCTGGATCTGGGCGTCGTCGTTCCCACGATCGACGCGGCGATCGACACACGGACGCTGTCGTCGCGCAAAGAAGAACGCCTCGAAGCGAGTAAACAGATCAGCGGTCCGCCGCGGGCGCAATTTAGTGGCGACAAACGGGCGATGATCGATGCCATTCATGATGCGCTTTACGCTTCGAAGATCTGCTCGTATGCGCAAGGCATGAGCCTGATTCGTGCCGGCTCGGACAAGTGGAATTGGGACATAAATCTCGGCGAAGTGTCACGCATTTGGAAAGGCGGCTGCATTATCCGGGCGCAGTTTTTGGACAAGATAAAGCAGGCTTACCACCGCCGGCACGATCTGCCGAATCTGCTTCTCGATCCCGACTTCAGGGCCTGGGTGGAAGAGGCGCAGCCAAACTGGCGGCTTGCGGTAACCACGGCGATGCAGCATGGCGTGCCGGTGCTGGCGATGGCTTGCAGCTTGAACTACTTTGACATGTATCGCACCGCCAACCTGCCGCTGAATCTGACGCAAGCGCAGCGGGACTTTTTCGGTTCGCACACTTACGTGCGGGTGGATAAGCCTGAGCAAGGAGCGATACACACTGAATGGGAAGAGATGCTGGACCAACAGGCTTAGGAGAAGAGATTCATTTTCCATTTGTCATTGGTGGATTCAAGTTGGAAGTGCAACCGAATTGTTGAGCAGCATAGTGAGAATTCGAGTTCACCATTCGGGCAAAGGCATTTAGTTTCTTTTTTCCCTCCCTTTGGGAAGTGGACTAAGGGGAAGGGGCTAGCGGACGTCAGGCCCTCTCCCCAGCCCTCTCCCAACGGGAGAGGGAGACAAGAACTACGTAAGACTCGACGACATCTTTAAGCAAGAGGCGTTGCACATCTAACTTGAATTCGCGATTTGACATTTTTCATTTGCCAATTCCGATTCGCCTGGCGCGGGCAATGACAACTGTGAAATGGAAAATGATAAATCATAAATCGAAAATGGAAGTCTATTTGAACCTTTGTTAACCATACAATGCCAACCTCCACTGTAATGGAAAATCCGCTGCGCCAGGGTATCCGGCTGGAACAGACTGCCGAACCCTGTACCGTGATCATCTTCGGCGCCTCCGGGGATCTGACCAAGCGCAAATTGGTGCCGGCTCTTTACCGTCTGGTTCAGGAGCGGCTTGTGCCCGCTGAGTTTGCGATTGTCGGCTTAGCGAGAACCGAGATGGGCGATGACGACTTTCGCGGCAAAATGAAAGAATCGGTTGCGCAATTCTCTGAGGCGAAAAGCGTCGACGAGGAGGTCTGGCATTCGTTTGCTCAGGGGATTTGCTACCTTACCGCGGACATCGGTAATTCGGACGACTATCAAAAGTTGGGCGCTTTGCTTGACCGCGTCGACGGCGAGCGAGGAACCGCCGGCAATCGTCTTTTTTATCTTTCGGTCGCGCCGCGATTCTACGCTGCGGCAGTTGAGCAGTTGGGTCGCGCCGGTCTCGCGAAAGCGAAAGCCGGCAGTTGGGTGCGCGTCATCATCGAGAAGCCTTTCGGCACGGATCTGGAAAGCGCGCGGCTCTTGAACAAACAGATTCACGAACACCTCGACGAGTCGCAGATCTATCGTATCGATCATTACCTCGGCAAAGAGACGGTGCAGAACCTGCTCGCCTTTCGTTTTGCCAATGGAATTTTTGAACCGCTCTGGAACCGACAGTATATCGACCACGTGCAGATTACGAACGCGGAAGCGGTGGGCGTTGAAGGGCGCGGCGGTTATTACGAAACAGCGGGGGTCGTGCGCGACATGATCCAGAACCATGTGTTCCAGGTCCTGTCGCTGGTCGCGATGGAGCCGCCGGCGCATTTGGGTTCCGAAGCCGTGCGCGACGAAAAGATCAAAGCGATGACCGCGGCGCGAGAGTTTACCCCTGAACGCGTGAGGGCTGAGTGCGTGCGCGGCCAGTATGGACCGGGGTCAATC
>WNGG01023247.1_pt1 | contig 13608 bp, 15 predicted proteins | sample 5400661 | NCBI WGS metagenome assembly WNGG01 (sample SAMN13153372, study PRJNA577476) | soil metagenome | isolation source: 100 cm soil or saprolite under Garry oak tree replicate 1 | place: USA:California | collected 2016-06-15
TTTTTTAAAAAAACAAAACCAGTTAGTAATGTACTATTTTCTTTTAATGAATAATGAACATTAACATATTCATCTATATTATTATATAATTCTGCACAAGCATATGCAGAAAAAGACAATGCTATTACTAATATAATTAATATTAATCATATGTAAATATTACTCATATTCTTATTTAATTTAATGATTTTATTCAAATAATACTCCATAAAATTATTAGCGTTTACACCTATTATATTAAATAATTTTAACTTAACATTGTCTTTTAAATAAAATTTAAATAATATTTGTATAGTTAATATAAATATTAAACTTAAACAAATATAATTCATAGATTCTAAGTAAAACAGTAAGTCTTGTAAAGGGCTAGATATTGAAGTATCGTCTATAAGTTTGCTAATATTATTACTAGTATTTGTATACACAGTAGCAGATGAAACAGTAGATGCAGTAGATGTATTAATAGAATCAGATATAACCTTATTTCTATTCATAGCACTTAGCATAGAATGACCTATACCAGCGACCAGACCACTACCAACTATAACCCCTGCTTTTTGTAAAGGAGGGATAGAAGATTTAGCTATACCTTTTCCAACTGCTGCACCTATTCCAGCTATTGTAGCACCTAATCCTATCTGGCTACCAATAGTATTTAAACCATTACCTATAACCTTTGCTCCTTCTTTATCTATAGCCACCTGACCATGTAAATTTATATCATTATCCTTAGCATAACTTATAAAATCCATATGATTAGTTATATAAAAATAAGAAATAAAAATACAGAATAATATACTAATAAAAGAAAATATTTGCATACATTTTACAATAAAATTTCTAGACAACCTAAAATCGTCTAAATAATAAGAAATAATACTAAAAGTCAATATAAAAGAATATATTAGACTTAATGTTCCAAGTAAAACATTACTTTGTAAAGGCACATTTATAAATGTATTAGGTTTAATAGATCTTCTTGTAGAAAATTTAAAAAAATTATATATCTTAATAAGTACAAATTTAAATTTGTAATATGATGATATAAAACATACAGTATAAATAAATAAAAATAATATAAAAAATAGTTTTCAGAAAAGATGTTGATATAATATAGGATCACCCCCTCCTGCTGCTTCAAAGAATGATGTGTTAAAATTTCTATCTGTTAGCACCATAGTAATTGCACCGGCAAGTACAGGTAATGATAGTAACAGTAAAACAGCTGTAATAACAACTGCTCAACCAAATAAAGCTAATTTATGTAATCTTATACCAGGACTTCTCATATTTAATATTGTTGTTATGAAGTTCATAGCTCCTAGTACTATGACTTTGTATACCTGATAAAGGTGGATAACAATTGTGTTGGCAACCTCATTTAGTTTTCAAAACTAAACTATCGTTACACTCAGTATATCTCTATACTGTTCGGACTATACCTTTATCTTAATAACAATAATAATAATAATAAATTTTTATAACTCCACTAATTTTTTCTTCATTTTTCTGAGTATTACTCTTATATAAAATAATTTGTCATAATTACCTTTATGCTTAGTGTATGACCTAGATCATATTCTATATTCTGGAGATTTCATACCTTTCATAGTGTTGTGAAAATATTCAATAATATTTTCAACAGCTCTTGAGTTTGTGGTATCTAATATATAGTAATTATGTTTAGATTTATACCTTATTTTAGTAGGTATATGTAATATTAATCTTATACTTTCTAAAACTATACTATCTAACTTTTGTGTTATACCAAAACCATGTACTACTCTAAGAGAATCTTTGGAAGTTAAATAAAAACTTCCTTCAGCTTCTACAAAACCGACTAATCATGGTTTAGTAACTATATCTTTAATATAATTTACTGATTTAACAGGTAAAGCTACATTGTTTCAAGATGAAGAAATGTAATTTTCAGGCAACTTTTCGTTTTTTAATGAAAAGAGTTTTTTATATTTTTCATCTTGGTTTAAATCCTTAGAATTTAATATAAATAAAGCTTGTCTAAATTTTAAATAATCAAATTGTTTACTAGTTAAAAGGGGGTATTTGTCAAAAACAGGTAGTATTTTTGCTTCTATAATTTTTCTATCCCTTATAACAAATTGTGCTTTACTGTTATCTTTATTTATAGAACCAAAACCTAATTGTTTTTTAATAAAATAAAGAGCTCTTAAATTATATCTAGATAAAGCTATCTTATATACTAAATTCCACTTATTGTTTTGATATGATATAAAAAAAGTACCATCTCCGTCTGTAAAACCTACTAATCACTGTTCAAATCAATTTTTATCATTAAAGTTTTTCATCGTTTTCATTTTATTTATTACCATTATCTGAATATTCCTTAATCTTTTTAGCAAGATCTGCAGCAAAATCAGTTATTTTCGCTTTTTCAACTTTATTAACTTCTTTTATAACAGATCTTAATTCTTGTATCTCTGATTTAGAAAAAGCACTACTTTTATCTAAAGCTTTTTCTGCTTCTTTTAATATATTAGCTAACTCGTCAAAGTTTTTTTTACTAACTTCAAGATTACGAGTATCACTTTTAATACCCAGCAGAATTTCATCTGCTGGTTTACCTTTAACAAAAAAATTTACACCATGACCTATCAATGGTGTGAAAATCTTTTCTTGGTTTCCAGCTTCTAACATACTATCGATTAAAAATGATGTACCTACTAAACCTAAACCAGCAGAACCAGCTTGACAACCATATTTTCAACAATAAAGTATTTTACCAGCTGTACTAGCAAGTTTATCTATAGGAGAATTTCTAACCTCTAATTTGTCACTTCTTAAAACTTTGATTCCATAAAATAATTTTATTATACCTATAGTTGCAATATACATAAAATGTAATAAAGCAAATAATAAGACAACATAATTAAAAGGATATATAAATAACAGATATTTTTTTGATAAAAATGTTATTATAGATATACCACCTATAACTCTAAAAATACGTGTAAAAGAATGATTATGGAAACTAAGTACTTTAGGTGGCAACATTGGAGCATTTCAACCTACTTTAATACCGGTAAAAATTCTAGTCATAATATTTTTTTTGTTTCTCTTATTATTCTTATTGTTGTTATTCTTATTGTTGTTATTATTTTTGTTGTTATTATTATTTTTGTTATTAAGATACTCTTTGTGTAGTCTCTGATGAGTAGAAAAATGTTTTTCTACTCAGGCGTATTTTCTCCTTGCAATGTGCATTTTTACATATGTTGTTATTATTGATCCAATAAAAAATAAAATTAAACATGAGTAGCACATAACGTATATTAATAATATTTGAAGATGTTCACGCATCGAAAAGAGTTTTATTGCCTCTAAGTTACCAAAGAGCAACTCCCTATCATAAAGAGTTCATCCTGTACCTGCTCCATTTTCTATACCACTAGCAAATAAAAATAATATAAGACTAGGGGGTAGTAATCAAAAACTGATGTTATTAAGTCTAGGGAATCATTAATCCATTTAGCTTAATAAACTAAATCTATTGAAGTAGTTTCCCACCTGGCCGGACTATGTCTTCACCCATATATTTTATATGGGGCTTCGCGTGTAGTCTCTGAGGATCCTACTTGTATATGCAAGTTTAAATGCAAATTACGTTGGTTTCCTGCACATTCTTCCCATGTATATATAAGTGTTACTACTAGTTCAGTTGAAAATACAACTTTATAACTTTATTTGTCCATAATAAAATTTATAACTAATTGGACAAAACAAAGATTAACTAGGTGTCTATATATCTGTTAACTGGAAAATTAATTACATTTTCGAGAGATTCTATGCATATAGCGAAGTAATAATTGAAAGATTTACACCTTTCAACGGCATTCCCTGATTTAGGTAATAAATGTACTATAATTTACTTAAATGATCTCAATTAAAATAAGTTCTATTCTTATTCATATTATTTCTAATAAGATCTATTTCAATAAGACCTTTCTCAGTATAATGTTTATCTGTTAAAATTAGTTTCACTGCTTTACTTCAATCTTTATAGTCTAGATATTTAGATGAAAATAAAGGATACAATTCTAAATAGTTTACAATAACTAGAAGAGATTTACGACTGGATGCTGCCAGGGTATAGTATTCATTATTTGTAGATAATTGTTTTCTAGTTAAAAGTTTACAACCTAAAAATTTAGCTATTTGATTTAAAACAGAAAAATAGCTAATTTTAGTTACAGGATCTAACATTATTTGTTCAATTCTTAATCTACAAGATACTTTTCTCTTTTTAGCATTATTTTCTATTTTAGTGTGTTGTACTGAAAAACTACCGTCAGCATCTATAAATCCTGACAATCAGCTATTATATCTTAAGGGTTTATTATTTACAGGCAGTTTTTTAATGTTTGAACTATGATTATTATTTAATCAATCTATTAAATTAAATAATTGATTTATCTTAGGTGTTCTTAATTCACCATTGATTAAGTCAACTATTCTTTTTAATCCTTTAACAGGTGAAACAATTAATACACAGGCATTATCTTTAGGCTTATATCTAATATGTCCAAACTCTATTATACCAAGTAATTTTTTAGCTAAAGGTTCATTTTTGAAACTAAAAGTAATACAAAACCTAGGATTATGTTTTTTCTTTACATTATCTTTAGAAATTCAAATATGACCATCCCCTTCAAATAATCCTGCTAAATAAGAGCTTAGATTATTTTTATTTATTTTATCTATACTTACTATACTACTAGAAGAATCACAAGTTTTAATATTATGTACATTTATTCCAAGGAGGGCTTTTGTATTTGCCATATCAGGCCCCCCTACTATTAATGGAAGTAAGAAATTCATTGTACTACAATCGTTAGATTGTATTTGGACTATATCTTCATCCATTGATTTAATCTAATGGAGCATAACGTGTAGTCTCTGAGGATCCTACATAAAATATATTTTTTATTTTCGTTTCCTGCGGATTATCCATTGTAACTATTTTTATTAATTTTTAGGGTCATGTACATTTAATAAAAAATCTTTAAGTATAAACTTTCATAACTCCTATAATAAAACTTTAGGAACTTCCCGCATATAGTTATGTTTTAATAAGTAATATTACTATTACCTTCGGCAATTTCTTTTTTTTTATACAAAAATGCAAATACAAAAAATTTTAAACAATAGAATCTAAATGTGAAAAATTAAATTGTGTACGTTTTTTATTAAATTGAGCTTTTATTTTCTCAATCTCCAATATATCTTCAACAGTTAAAGGTTTACCTGCACGTAATATAATCTCTTGAACTACATGTCTTCAATCTTTATAAGCTAAATACTTTGAAGAATACAAAGGATAACGATCAAAATATTCTATAACTTTAGTATGACTTTGTATATTATGTGATACAACCATATAAGAATAAAAAATTTTATCCTTTTGCTCTCTAGATCTAGAATATAGATTAACTTCTAAATATCTAGCTATAATACTCAATATATTAAAATAACTAGTACTTCCTTGTTCTACTGAACAATATCTATGGTAATTTTGTCTCAATTCTATACGAAAGAAAACCTGTACTATTTTTGTAGTAATTGCACCTTTTTTCTTTCTATCTACTAAATTTATACTAAAATTACCATCTCCATCAGTAAAACCAGCTAATCATGCATTACTATTTATAGGTGATTGATCTAAACCTAAAGGTTCTATATTATAAAAACCATTATACCATTTTATTGCACGGTGTAATGCTTCTATTTTAGGTGTACGCATATAACCGTTTATAAGGTTAATAATTTTTATAACATCTTCTATTTTTTGAATATGTCATATAACACAACCTTGTTGTGGTTTATTATACAATTTACCTACTTTAATTATAGACATTAATTTTTCAGCTAAAGGACTATCATTTAAACTAAATACTATTAGTATTTTGGGTAAATATTTTTTAGCTTTTGAATCTTTATCATGTATAGCAAAAGACCCATCTGCTTCTATTAACCCTGCTAAATAAGCCCCTAGTTTTAATCTTAATTTTGGCTCTTCAATTTTTGAATCTAATGTTGTATATTTTTGCATTTGTATATTATTTTTTTTGATTTTACCGAAACCTCCTATTAATGCTGGCATGCATTTTCATTAACTTTTATTAATGTTTGGACTATATCTTTACCTTTAAATATCTGTATAATATTTACTAAGGTATTTCACGTGTAGTCTCTGAGGATCCTACTAAATAAAAGTGTTTAATGCTATAGTAAGCCCTTTTATTTTTGGTTTCCGGCTGATTGCCTAATCTTTTGAAATGTAACTGTATTCTGCCACTTTTATTTAAAATAAAGTCTGCAATACTAGTTTCAAAAGCTCTAAAGGGATTCCAGCATACAGTGAAAAGAAAGTAAAATATTTCTATCTTACCCGGCCATGCCTTTTTAAAATGTTAAATATATTTAATTTTGATAAGTAAATTTTCATTTACCTCGATAATAACCTGATTTTTTTCCTGTTAGATAATCTCTTATAACCTGACGGTCACCTTTTAGGTGTTTAGCTAAACTATTTAATGAAGAAAAGACTAAATTTTTTCTTGAATCGTCTTTAAATTCCGCTAAAATAGCTTTAGCTGCAGGATGTTTAACATTATAAACATCTCGTTTATCCTTAACTAAAGTTTTAATTTCATCTAATGTAAGTATATTAGTTTTAGTAGATTCCTCTATTAAATCTAAAGAAAAAATAAAGTATCTAAATATAATGTACCTAAATTTAGGCAATCGTTTAGTGTGTTATGATGAATATTTATTGAATCAAACATATATTGTTTTGATTCAAATACATACAATAAAGTAAAATCATCAGCCTTATAGATATACACAGGAATACCTCTTTGTTTACGAAGTTTTTCTCGTATTTCTTGAGCCATAGGTTCGTGATACCCAGAACTACTAGCTAATAGATCTACATTAAGATTTGGCTTTATATTATCAATAAAATGTTGTTCTAATTCTACTACTTGTTCTAAATTAGAATTTTCATCCATAATATATAGTTAACTTCATATCATTAAAACCATGCTTATTTAAATAACGTAGAACTCTACGTGCTTTAGTCTTAAGTATAGAAGGCATAAAATAATAACTTATACGATTATATAAATTAATAGAATGACCCACATACTTATGTTTATCATCTAAACTTTCCCATATATAAACACCTTTTTGTTTTTTAGTTACTTTAAGTATAATATCTCTATTATTAAAAGGGTTATCTACTAAACATACTTATGTTTAGGTTTTTTGTAATTATCATTATTGTTAATATCACTACCTATTTTTACAATATTGTTATTATAGTAACCTATTTTTACAACATTATTATCATTTATCTTGTACCTAAGTAGTGATGGTTGTAATTTCATATTTAACATATTAAAGCCTTTTTCGACCATAAAGAAAATCATTATTATAGCATGAGCTGTTATTATACTATTATATAATTGATTATCGGCTATATATTGAACACCAGGTCCTGATAACTCTAATCTGATCAATACAGAAAAGGCAGTACCAATTAACCCTGAAAATAGCGCAAATATTAAATACAATGTTCCAATATCTTTAGCATTTGAAGATAAAAATCATCTTTCCATTCACATAGATATTGCAGATGAACTTATATTTTGTGCTTCTTTATATTCTTTTTGTAAAGATTCTGAATAATCATTATATTCATTTTTGAAATTTTTCGAGGCAAATATATTATCTATATACATAAATAACTATAAATAAGTTACGTTAAAAAAAAAACCTTTTTTTACGCAAACATATATATGTATTATTTACATAACCCATGTTATAGTATATAATTATGTTATAACAATTAATTATATTATTATGTTATAATATTTTTTTATTAATTTATTAATAAAAATATATTTATATATTTTTATAAATTTGTAAAGTGTTTATTATGCATTTCTATTATATCTATAAAGATATTATATAATAGGATTATATAATTGTGTATAATTTTATGTTTATATTTTATGTTTTTATACTTTTATCTTTTCGAACGGTTGTAAAGTAATACATTTAATAATCATTCCGTTTGATAATACCGGTCTCGGTTAAATAAGCATTTTAATCTCACCGTATTAAACGAAAAATGTTCCTTTGTTATACAGTCATAACAACTCGTAGCGATATTTGTGGAATAAATAATTTAACAATTATTTATTATTTAGACTCTCACTCAACATCAATAAGTTATTGTCTCTCATTTCTGTATTTCACAATTATTATAATTAAACCTTTTTATTACAGAGAATATCCGATTCGAACGGATGTGATTTTTCAACCAAATAAGTTTCAAGCTTATCACTTTAGACCACTCAGTCAATTCTCTTTTTTTTTTCCTAGTTTATATAAAACTAGATATATACATAAAAGGTTCTACAATGGAACGCAATTTAGGCATATATCTTTTATAGACATATATTCTGGGAAAAATAAAATTATAATAACGTATAGTACAATGTATGTCATATTTATTCTTAATAATATAAAAAATATGATTAATTAACATAATAACATCTTTTATAGAATAGGAATCAGTACAAATAATAAAGTGATACTATTAAAACTACCATCTTATATAATTAAATGAACTAATGCAATATAAGTAAGTTCATTATACACAGAAAATTTTATAAAAAAAAACTAAAATTATAAAATAAACTATATAATTATGTTATAAAGGCATATATCTAGTGTGTATTTTCAAACTAAATATTGATTTACCTTATCTATGTTTTTCTCTAAACACAGAGTACAATAATGATATAAAATATTATATACAAAAAAAATTTTTTATAAGTAAGATAATGATTGAGTTAAACAACAGTTTTTACTTATAGTACTATAATATGATATAATCATCAGATAACAATAAGCCTACCTTAATACTCCTTATATTCTCAGGTAGTTTAATTAATATTGGGTTAATATTATTCCAACAGTAGAATACAAATTATTACCTCAAAGTACTAACAATTTAGTTTATGATTTACTTAATGTTATATCCTTTTTATAATTTAATGATTTTATAGCTACTTGCTTATGCATTTATTTTGTTTATTTATATATCATTATATAATACTAGTTTTTTTTTAGGTTCTATATATACCTATTTATAACTATAATAATTATCCATTTTATAGGTGTATAATACATTACTATTAATTATTATGGTACATATACACCCTCTATTTAAATAATAATGTTCAGATACCAAGTGAATTGGGGGGTAGGAGAGGTTTCTAATATGGTTCCTAAAGTAATTAAAAAGTTTATTAAAATATTAGAATTTAACTATGAGAATTTTTATTTTTTTGATCTTTTTAGTGAAAAAGCGTTTTCGGTTTTTCATGTTGGTTACAGTTATTCTGTAATAAGTAGAATTGATTTTATAGATAGTAAAAAACTTATAGTTAGAGATAAGAATGCATCTTCAAAATGAATAATGTTGGGTCCTCAAATAGGGTTATGTATATCTACATTAGAAGAGTTTGAAGAGGAATTTTATAATTTACATGTTACTTTAAAAAATCAATTAGAAAGTAGTATGGATATATATAAATATGAAGGTGGTGATATTATAATCATACAGTTGCTAATATATAGCGCAGGGACAACTGAAGGTAGAAAAAGATTTAGTAAGTTTAATCCTAAGACATTAGGAGAACACAGTGATCTTATAAATGTTTCAGAAACTAAAGAAGCTCTTAATAAATTAATACCATTAACTAATAAATATAGTGATTTTGGTGTATTGTTAGAAAAAAAGTAGAAAATGACAGGGTTAAAAACATTGTTTTATCTGATGGTTGTTCTGTAAATTTTTAGATAGGATTAATAAATATTTGTTGGGTGACAGAAAGGTTGAAGATTTGGGTATAAAAACTAGTTTTTACCAGAGAAATGTTGGTGATAGAGATATTATTGTAAGTGTTAATAGTGAATTAAACAATAATATTACAAATATAAAAATATATGATATAAGTGGTATGTCAATATGTAAATATGTAGATGAAAAGTTAGGTATAAACCATTTTGTAAGAAAAGTTGGTAATGTTATAGTTTATATAGGTGATAAAGGGATATACAAAAGAAATATAGAATTAAACTTTAATTGAATTAAAGCTAAAAAATATAATCTACAGAGTAAATCAACAAGTGGACTACAACCTAATTGAAAAATTGGTACAATGGATATAGAAACTTTTTAGTTGAAAGATGAAAACAAACTTTCTAAAGCATATGCGTTAGGTTTTTATATGAAAGGTTCAACAAATTTATTTTATATTAATAAAGATTTAGACTCTAATAAATTAATAATGGAGTGTTTAGATAGTATGTTGACAGATAAGTATAACGGTTATACTTTTTATGTACATAATTTTTATAAGTATGATTCGTATTTTATTTTAGGTGTTTTAATTGATGTTGTAACAACACAACCAGATGTTTACGATTATGGTATAAATTTTAATGACGATAAAATATTAAGGTTAACTATAAGTAAAAAGTTGTTTCCAAAATGGGAAATAATATATTAAATGCCCTACTAAACTATTACTAAATATATTGGGATAACATAGATAATTATATGATATCTTATTACTATTTTTCTCATATACCCTAAATGTAACTACATATACATATTTGTCTTTCTTACCTATAATTTCTTTTACACGAACATTTCTATCTCCTTCTTTTATTATTTCATTAAAGAAACCTTCATCTAAAACTGTATGCAACATAGGAGGATAAAAAACTGGATCATCCATTCTAATTTTAATACTATTCATATATATAATTTATTTTTTTTTTATAAAACACAACACTAGATTTTATTATAATGGCTCTATATTAACCATTAAATACTTCTAATATATCCTTATTAACAACTTAATATGGATCCATACATCTACAAACTATGGATTTTAATTTCCTTCATACACCACCTACCTATTTATTTGGGAATTATCCTTACAATTTAAACTTCATAATAACTTATTTTAATATTAATCAATATTTACATTTTTATGTTTAAAATATGTCTTTATGTATACATATATAAAACTTTTCTTCATATAGCATATTACCATAATATGCTCCAAGTCGACCATAAGAAACATTATTATATATTTTATTATACAATTCTTCAATTAATTTATCTCTTTTATCTGAACCTAATAAAGTAAATGGGATTGTATTTAGTCTCTCTATATCTTTTGTAGATACACGTATTTTATATATATCTACACAATAAGTTTCTTTTATTGATATTTTTATATCCTTTAATTTATCCTTGAAAACACCTAATTCAAAACTATCCAACTCGAATAATATTTTTTTATTTACATTTTTTTTCATAATTTTTTATTAATAATTTTTTATAAAACACAGCACTAGATTATTTTAAACTTATAAATAAGTCTAGATACCTTATCTAGAGTAACATATTTATACAAGTAAATACATTCACTATTAATTATTATTGTACATTCATTAATGATAAATTAAGTTATTAGAATAACTTATCAGCATCAAAACCTAAAACAGTAGCGACAGCACCAAAACAATAGCGACAGCACCAATACCAAAACCTAAAACAGTAGCGACAGCACCTCCAGCTACACAAGCACCCTTAATATAAGTAGCTAATTTAAAAGTCAGAGATACTATATGATTTATTGGTGAGTTTTTAACTTCTAATTTTTTATTTTTCCATTGGTACACAATATAATCAAATTTTATACAACTAATAACAAAAAGATATAAAAATTGGATCATAGCTAATACAAGTATAATTCAGTTTATATAAGAATTATTTATTAAACCAGGTGAAGACATATTATATAAAAATAATAATATAGATATACCTCCAATAACTCTAAAAATACGTATTAAAGGATAATTATGAATTTTATCAACGGAAGTAGGCAGACTAGGAAGATTTCAGGCTAATTTAACACCATAAATAACACTTTGGAATATAATTTTTTGTTTTTTCATAATTTTTTATTATATAAGATAGATATAAAACACAACACTAGATTTTTTTTCTTTAAAATTTATAGATAAGTCTAGATAGCTTATCTACAGTAACATATTTTACAAGTAAATACATTCACTATTAATTAATATACATTAATGATAAATTAAGTTATTCTTAAAGGATATTTATACCGTTTTAAAATACAATACTACTAATTTAAATAGCTATACACTCATTAAATTATTATAATTAATATACCTTTATTCATTTTTAATTAAACTTAATTACTGTTACTATTATTACTATCGACATTAGCATTACTTCTTACATTACTTTTATAATTTCTTGCACTACTTTTTGTCTACTCTCTATTAGTTCATTACTTGTTGTATTAATAGGCTGATATTTAGAATCTCCTTCACCCTTTAACATATACCTTCAATATTTTAAGAGTTCCTCCTCTCTTGCTTTAGTACCTTTTATATTTACATGAAAAAACTTATGTCTAGTATAAATTAGTTCATTACTTGTTGTATTAATAGGGAGACTTTTAGTATCTCCTATACCCATTAACTTAAACTTTCAATACTTTAATAATTCCTCCTCTCTTTCTTTAGTAATATTTATATATATATTTCTATCATATATAGTTCTTATATTTCCTTTTATATCTTTACCATTTAATCATCTCACATACTCTTCCTTGTGAAAAGGATAATAAGGTTCATAAGTTTCTAGATAACTACCACCATTTTCCCTATTTAATAATTCTCTTTTACTCTTATTATATCAAAATTTACGCACTTCATTTTCACTTACATCCTCTACTTTAATTTCTTTAAAGCTTTTATTTACACCTGTTTCTGTACTACCACCTCTTGAGACTTCTCTATTACTTTCATTCATAGATAAAGTATTTAATAACTTATTGCTATTATTTTTATATTTGCAGTCTATACTTTTCATTCCTAAAACAATTTTATTTTCTGACCCTATATACCTTTTTAAGATATCAGAAAACCCTTTTATATTTGAAGATATTTTTAACACTTCATTACTTATACTTGGAAAATTTAAGTAACTAACCACTTCATAAAATAATATGCTTACTATACCCATATATGTATAATATATTACAAATATACTATAAATATTATCTGTAAATACATTTATATCGTAAACATAATTAACTACACTTCTGGAAACTAATCCTATTATAAATATTATCAAGATTTTTATTAAATTACCTTTATTAAATACCCTACTTATAAATATATTAACTTTTTTTTTCATTAAATTTAACATCTTTATTTTCTTCTATTTTCTTATAAACACAACACTAGATTTGAATTCTAGCAAAATTCTTAGATACTTTTTATACTAATTTAATATTTAGTACATATAATTAATAATCCAATACCTTTAATACAAAAAAATCATTAATATCTAATTGATAAATTAAGTTCTTCTAAAAGGATATTTGTCTTTAGATTTTAAACGTTTATCTAAAAAATTATCTAGACGTTTATCTGTTTTAA
>WNGG01005915.1_pt1 | contig 13606 bp, 10 predicted proteins | sample 5400661 | NCBI WGS metagenome assembly WNGG01 (sample SAMN13153372, study PRJNA577476) | soil metagenome | isolation source: 100 cm soil or saprolite under Garry oak tree replicate 1 | place: USA:California | collected 2016-06-15
TCTGTAGGGGCGGACCTGTGTGTCCGCCCTCCGTCGGTATTCAGTGAGTTTCCGGGCGGACACACAGGTCCGCCCCTACGAAAAACGCGAGCGGATAATCGACAATGAAGCAACGGCCAGCTATCGCTGAAGAGCAACGACTCGAACAATCGCGCGAGCGCAAGGCGCATTGGAAACGCTGGGGGCCTTATCTCAGCGAGCGTGCGTGGGGGACCGTGCGTGAGGACTACAGCCAGTATGGCACGGCGTGGGATTACTTCCCGCACGATCACGCACGGTCGCGCGCTTACCGCTGGAACGAAGATGGCCTGGCGGGCATCTGCGATCGGCGCCAGACGACCTGCTTGGCGCTCGCTCTGTGGAACGGCCGCGACCCAATTTTGAAAGAGCGAATCTTTGGCCTGACCGGCAGCGAGGGCAACCACGGCGAGGACGTCAAAGAGTATTACTTTTATCTCGATTCCACGCCGACGCACTCGTACATGAAATATTTGTACAAGTATCCACAGGCGGAGTTTCCCTACGCCCAACTCGTCGAAGAGAATCGCCGGCGCGGAAAACTCGCTTCCGAATTTGAATTGATCGACACCGGTGTATTCAATGACGACCGCTACTTCGATGTGTTCGTTGAATATGCAAAAGCAGACGTCGAAGACATTCTGATCAAAATCAGCGCTGTGAATCATGGTCCCGAAGCAGCGCCCTTGAACCTATTGCCCACCGTCTGGTTCCGCAACATCTGGTCCTGGGATCAAACTGGGGACCACAGCGAAGCGCCGCGGCCCAGCCTGCGAAAAGCTGACTCAAAATCCGAAACAGTGATCGAACTGAACCACCCCGAAAGCGGGCAACGTTGGCTTTACTGCGATGGCAATCCAGAGCTGCTCTTTACTGAAAACGACACGAACACGCAACGACTGTTTAATGCGCCCAGCGCTTCGCGGTACGTCAAGGACGGCATCAACGATTACGTCGTCCACGGAGTACAGCAGGCCGTCAATCCTCAGCAAGAGGGTACGAAGGCCGCGGCGAATTATTCGCTGCTGGTCCAACCGGGCGAGACGGCAACGATTCGTCTGCGGTTAACAAATAAGCCCGCCAGAGCCGGCGCAAAGGTTTTCGCTGACTTTGACAAAGTATTCGCGGACAGAGTGCGCGAGGCGGACGAGTTCTATGACACAGTAGTTCCGAAACACCTCTCAGACGATGCTCGTTCGGTAATGCGGCAGTCGTTGGGCGGACTATTGTGGTCCAAGCAGTTCTATCACTATGAAGTCGAGCAGTGGCTCGCTGGTGACCACGCGGCGCCCCAACCACCGCGTGAACGCGTAAAGGGCCGTAACCACGAATGGACACATCTCTACAACGCTGACGTTATCTCGATGCCCGACAAGTGGGAGTATCCATGGTACGCCGCGTGGGATCTGGCGTTCCATTGCGTGCCGCTGGCAGTGGTTGATTCCGAGTTTGCCAAAGACCAACTGATTTTGATGTTGCGCGAGTGGTACATGCATCCGAACGGCCAGTTGCCGGCTTACGAGTGGGCCTTTGGCGATGTGAATCCGCCGGTGCATGCCTGGGCAGCCTGGCGCGTCTACAAGATCGAGAAAAAGCGGCGCGGCCTCGGGGACACGGTCTTCCTCAAACGTATTTTCCAAAAACTGCTCCTGAATTTCACCTGGTGGGTGAATCGCAAAGACGCTGACGGGATGAACATTTTTCAGGGCGGTTTTCTCGGACTGGACAACATCGGCGTATTCGACCGCAGCGCGCCGCTACCCACCGGCGGCCACATCGCGCAATCCGACGGCACGAGCTGGATGGCGATGTATGCCCTCAATCTGTTAGCGATTGCCATGGAACTCGCGAAGGAAGATCAGTCCTACGAAGACGTTGCGAGTAAGTTTTGGGAGCATTTTCTGTCAATCGCTCGCGCGATGAATAATCGCGGCGACGAAGACATCAAACTCTGGGACGAGCGGGACGGCTTTTTTTATGACGTGCTTCACCTGCCCGAGGGCAAACCGCTGCCCATGAAAGTCCGTTCGATGGTTGGTTTAATCCCACTGTTTGCGGTTGAGACTTTGGAACCTGAGCTGTTGGGCCAGTTGCCAGACTTCAAACGAAGAATGGAATGGTTCATCAATAACCGCCCCGACCTGACGCAGAACGTTGCCTGTATGCGCACTCCCGGAAATGCCGAACGGCGCCTGCTCTCAATCGTCAGCCGCGATCAGTTGCGCAGCGTCCTGCGGTTCATGCTCGATGAAAACGAGTTTCTTTCGCCTTACGGTATCCGGGCGATCTCGCGTTATCACAAGAACAACCCATACGTGCTGCAAGTCAACGGCACGGAACACCGAGTGGACTACGAACCTGCTGAGTCGAGCACCGGATTGTTCGGCGGCAATTCGAACTGGCGCGGTCCAATTTGGTTTCCGCTCAACTATCTGCTCATCGAATCGCTGCAAAAGTTTCATCACTACCTCGGAGAGGATTTCAAGGTCGAGTGCCCGACCGGCTCGGGCCAAATGATGACGCTTTGGGAAGTGGCGGCAGAAATCTCGCAGCGGCTCTCGCGCATCTTCCTGCGCGATGCGAACGGTCGCCGGCCGGTGTTTGGCGGCACCGAGAAGTTTCAAGCCGATGCGAACTGGAGAGATCTTGTGCCTTTCCACGAATATTTTCACGGCGACAACGGCGCGGGCATCGGGGCCAGTCACCAAACAGGTTGGACGGGACTGGTGGCCAAGTTGTTACAACAAAGCGGCGAATAAGACGTTGTAGGGGCGGACCTGCGTGTCCGCCCTGGTTCTTGTTAAACTAAAGATGCGGGCGGACACGCAGGTCCGCCCCTACAAACTCAAGAGGCAATCATGAAGGCAATCGCAGTAAAACCAGGAATACCAAACACAGTTCACCTCACCGAACTGCCGGCGCCAACTGTCAATGACATTCCCAATGGACGCGGCGTGCTCGTGCGGGTCCTGCGCGTTGGCGTTGACGGCACCGACAAAGAGATCAATGCCGCGGAGTATGGCCAGGCTCCCCCAGGTTACAATTTTCTAATTATCGGTCACGAAAGCTTTGGTCAGGTCGAAGCGGTCGGTCCCAACGTCACCGAGGTGCGACCGGGAGATTACGTCGTCGCCACTGTGCGTCGTCCCGGTTCCAGCATCTACGATCTCATCGGCACGAACGACATGACTACGGACGACACTTACTTTGAGCGCGGCATCAATCTTCGGCATGGCTACATGAGCGAATACTACGTCGACGACGCCGAGTTCATCGTGAAGATTCCGCAGGGCCTGAAAGAGGTTGGCGTGCTGCTCGAGCCGACGACCGTAGTTGAAAAGGGCATTGCGCAAGCTTATGAGATTCAACGCCGCCTTCGCGTTTGGCATCCGCGGCGCGCGGCCGTGATGGGTGCGGGCACTATCGGATTGCTGGCGACGTTGGCGCTGCGCCTGCGCGGCTTGCAGGTAACGACATTTGGCAAGACGCCAAAGCCATATCTGAACTCTGACCTGATCGAGGCCATTGGCGCGACGTATCAGCCAACGCAGGAAGTGTCGATCCTCGAGGGTGCGAAGAAGTATGGACCATTCGACATCATCTTCGAGGCGACGGGTTTCTCGCCAGTCGTGTTTGATAGTATGCAGGCATTGGGCAAGAATGGTGTGCTGGTGCTTTCGAGTGTGACGGGGGGCGACCGCAAGCTCGAAGTGCCGGCCGACAAGATCAATCTCGAATTCGTGCTCGGCAACAAGGTGATGGTCGGCACAGTGAATGCGAATCGCGAATACTTCGAGATGGGTGTGAAAGATTTGGCACAGGCCGAAGCGGAGTATCCGGGCTGGCTAAAGCGGCTGCTAACTAATCCCGTCAAAGGGCTCGAGAATTATCGTGAGCTGTTCGACAAGCTGACCAACGCGAACGGCGCGATCAAGGTTTATTGTGAAGTTGCGGAGTTGTAGTCGTCGCATCACCGCAGCCGCAATCGATGGTGGCATGGATCCAATAGAACGTGGTCGATGGATAATGATCAACCGCAACGCGGTTGCGCCAGTTCGCCGCGTCCCATTTGGATATCGCGTTACGGTTGCGCGACAGCAAATAGGATCGATGTTCGCAATCCCTAAGCGGCCACAACCCGTTCCGGGTTGGTGTTTGTTAACTAACTCCTAACCCAAGGTAGCGCCGTGGGCGCAACCTTGGGCTGCAGGACGCAGCCCCGGTTGGGGCTGACGAGGAGAATCGTCATGATCCAATTCAAGCACGATACAATTAAGGATCTCGCGGCCTCCACTTCCCTTGAGTGGCTCGAGACCAATGGTCTCGGTGGCTTCTCGTCCTCAACCATCATCGGTCTCAATACACGCCGCTATCACGGTCTGCTTACTGCCGCCACCAAGCCGCCGGTCGGCAGAATCGTCATGCTCTCGAAGCTGGAGGATACGCTCGTAATTGACGGGCGCCGTTACGAGCTTTCTGCGAACCAATATCCAGGCGCAATTCATCCGCAAGGCTTTCAATACCAGACTGGTTTTCGGCTCGATCCTTTTCCCGTGTTCACTTATGAAGTTGAAGGACTGCTGCTCGAAAAGTCAGTGTTCATGGTCCAGGGACAAAACAGGACGGTGGTGCATTACGAACTGCGATCAACGAACGCGGAACACGAGTCAATAAAACTCGAAGTTCGGCCGCTCATTGCTTTTCGCGACTATCACAGCACCACGCACGAAAACAGCGCGCTCAATCCGAAGGTTGATACTGAAGATGGGATCACAACAATCAATCCCTATGGCGATCTACCCGCGCTTCACTTCGCGCATGACGTTTGCGATATAGATACAAACGGCTTTTGGTATCGCAACTTTCAATATCAGGTCGAGCAAGAACGCGGGTTGGACTTTGCCGAAGATCTCTTCAGTCCCTTTTCAATCACGTTTGATCTGGTTCGTTATTCGAGAGCCAGGATCATCGCGGCCACCGAACGCTCGGACATCCGCACCGCCGATCATTATCGCGAGGTGGAGATGAAACGTCGCAAAGCCATCGCTGCCGCCGCGACCGTGGAGAATGACCTCGTTCGCTCGCTTAACGTCGCCGCCGATCAATTCATCGCGGCGCGGGCAGCAGGCAAGACCATTATCGCCGGCTATCACTGGTTCAGCGATTGGGGTCGTGACACGATGATTGCCCTCCCGGGTCTGACCCTCGTCAATGGTCATCCGGATACTGCCCGCAGCATTCTCGCGGAGTTCGCGCGGCACGTCGATCAAGGCATGTTGCCCAACCGTTTTCCCGATGCCGGTGAGACACCGGAGTACAACACAGTCGACGCTACGCTATGGTTCTTCGAGGCCGTCCGTGCGCTGCTGCAATACACCAATGATTATGAATTCGTGAGGGAAAATCTTTACGGCGTTCTGGTCGAAATCATCGCCTGGCACCTGAAGGGCACGCGCTACAATATCCACGTTGACACTGATGGTCTGCTCTTTTCAGGCGAGCCCGGCGCGCAACTCACTTGGATGGATGCGAAGGTCGGCGACTGGGTGGTCACCCCGCGTCACGGCAAACCGGTTGAGATTCAGGCGCTCTGGTACAACGCGCTGCGGGTAATGGAGCAACTCGCCGAAAACTTCGGCGCGAAAGCCGACCATAAGCAATACAAGGCCATGGCCGATCGCACGCGCAAGAGCTTCAACGAACTCTTCTGGAATGAAGCGGCGGGCTGCCTTTACGACGTAGTGAATGGCGATGATCGCGATGCTTCGATCAGACCAAATCAGGCCTTCGCCGTGAGCCTGGCAAATTCCATGGTGTCGAAGCAGCGAGCCAAAAGCATCCTGCGCGTGGTCGAACACAATCTCCTAACGCCGCGCGGGTTGCGCACACTCTCACCGAACGATCCCCGATACATTGGGCGGTACGAAGGTGATTCGCGCAGCCGCGATGGCGCCTATCACCAGGGCACCGTCTGGCCATGGTTGATGGGTCCATACATCACCGCGTACGTGAAAGTATTCGGAGAAAAGGTCGGCCGCCAAGTTGCCGAAGAGTGGCTGGGAAACTTTCAAGAACACTTCAACGAAGCGTGCCTCGGCCAGGTCTCAGAAATCTTTGATGCCGATGCGCCGCACACCCCGCGCGGCTGTGTCGCACAAGCCTGGAGCGTTGCCGAACTGCTGCGAGCGACAGTTGAAGCTGTCTACGAAACGACTCCGGCAACCCGCACCGCCGGCTTGGCAATCTGAGGCTCTCCCCGCTGGATCAATTAAGCTGGAATAACCATGAGACGCTCTTACTCTGGATGAGGACATTCCAAGTCGCTGAAGCACGGTGAAGTCGAACAAAGCTTGCGCGCTTGACGTAATTAGGGTTTCAATCATAGATAAATTGAAGGACAGTCTATTTGTTGGGCGCAAGACTGTAATCCGCGGGCGCGTCGTCAGGAGAAAGGCCCAATGCAGGCAGCTTCAGCAGTAACCAAGAGAATCCATCACGGACTTTCGCCGGACAACTATCCACCCCTTGAGATCGAGGACGGCAGGTACGCCGTTCGGTTTGCTCGCGGCGTTGAGGAGATCGAGGCGGCGCTGAAGCTGCGCTTTGAGGTGTTCAATCTGGAGCTTGGCGAAGGCCTCGAGTCGTCATTTCAAACCGGTCGCGACCGCGACGAATTCGATGCGACTTGTCATCACTTGATCGCGACGGAGAAAGCCTCCGGAATAATTATCGGCACCTACCGCCTGCGCACCATGGAGATTGCGGGAAGCGCCGCGGGGTTTTATTCGGCCGGTGAATTTGATCTGAACTGCTTGCCGCCTGAGGTGCTGAAGGTTTCGGTGGAGGTAGGGCGCGCTTGTATTGCCCTTGAGCATCGCAACCGTCGAGTTCTGTTCTTGCTTTGGCGGGGACTGGCGCACTACATGTTAAGCAAACGGAAGCGTTTTCTTTTTGGGTGCTGTTCGCTGACCAGCCAGGATCCGGCCGAGGGAAACCAGATGCTGGCTCAACTAACCAGGGATGGGCACATGCATCCGACATTGTTAGTGCCGCCGAAACCGGGGTACGTGTGCGACGGCGAAAGATCAGTCGCTGCGCCGCGATTTGACTTGAAGATCCCGAAATTGTTCGCTACTTATCTGGGTATTGGCGCCAGGGTTTGCTCGGCGCCGGCGATTGACCGGCGCTTCAAGACGATCGACTTCTTCGTGGTTCTTGACATTCAAGAGATGGACCAAAGGACACGCAGGCTATTCTTTCCGGTATGAGGCTTTCGATATCATCTTGATGAAGTACCTGCGAGCGACAATTCGATTAATCACTTTGTGCGGCATCACCGTCGGCAGTTATCTTTTCTGGCTGGTCGGCCAGCCGGTCTTGTTTGCTTTTCCGAACGCTCTTTGTCGCTGGCGCCGGCTTACCATCGGTGGCTGGGCGCGGGCCTCGGCGCGAGTCCTTGGTATGAAGATCAGTGTCCGCAACACGCCGCCCGGTGCTCCGTTTCTGCTCGTTTCTAATCATCTGAGCTATCTGGACGTCGTTGTGCTGGAGTCGCAGGTGGATTGCGCCTTCGTCGCCAAAAGCGAAATAGCCAGTTGGCCCCTCTTCGGATTAATGTGCCGCACGTTGGGCATGATCTTCATCGACAGAAAGCAGAAGCGGGGCATTCCCAGGGTAATAGCCAGGATTGAAGAAACTATCGCGCGAGGACTGGGCGTGGTTTTGTTTGCCGAAGGAACGAGCACGGATGGACATACGGTTTCACCTTTCAAATCATCCCTGCTCGAGTTTGCCGCGCGCAACCACGTGCCCGTGCATTACGCCAGCATCAGTTATGTCGCGCCGGTTGAGGCAACGCCCGCGGACCAATCCATTTGCTGGTGGGGAGACATGACTTTTCCGAACCACGTGTTTCGCCTTTTGCAGTTGTCCGGCTTCGAAGCGAGTGTCGTGTTTGGCGCGCAGCCGATTCTGTCGGACAACCGGCACGTGTTGGCGAAAGAGTTGTGGTCGGCGGTGAGTTCGCAGTTCACACCCATAACGGCACAGAGGTGATTATGGAACCGGAAACGCGTCTCATTAACAATTGCCTTGTCCTGCTCGAGCAAGCCCCTGGCGTGCTGCAACGCGTCGACGACCATCTTTACGCGAGCACGTGCGAGATTTCTCCGCGCGCGAGCATCGGCGGCCATCTGCGCCACACCCTTGATTTCTTTCAATGCTTTATTAAGGGAATTGAACAAGGCCGAATCGATTACAACCTGCGCGAGCGAGACGCACTTACTGAAATTGATCGTAGCTATGCGGTGGTGCGAATCCAGGCATTAAGTGCAGACCTTCGTTCCCTCTCGCTGCCGCCTGCCTCGACTCCCTTGAAGGTTCGCACGGAAGATAACGGCGTTGACTTGGCCGTCTGGTGTAACTCATCCGTGTTGCGCGAGCTTGAGTTTCTGCAAAGCCACACCGTTCATCATTATTCTCTGATCGCGACGTTGCTCCGGCTGCACGATATCGAGCCCGACGCGGAATTCGGCGTGGCGCCTTCGACTTTGAAATACTGGAAAGAAGAAGCGGCATGTGCACGGTAAGCTGGTTACGTCAGGCGGACGGTTATCTGCTGCTGTGTAATCGCGATGAACGCAACACGCGCAAGCCGGCATCGGGTCCGCGAATCGACTCACTGAACGGCATTTCCTTTATCGCTCCCGTCGATGGTGATCACGGTGGCTCGTGGATTGGGGTAAACCAGTTCGGGCTGACACTGTGTCTATTGAATCGGTACGGCGACTGGACTCCTCAACCGGATCAAGATTACACGAGTAGAGGACTGTTGCTGATCGATCTGCTTGATTGCTCAAGTCAAGAAGAACTTCAGCGTCGAATTTCACGCCTGCGGTTGGAGCCCTTTCAACCCTTCACGTTGGCGGTGCTGACGGCTGAAGAATCGGCAAGGTTGGACTGGACGGGCCGCGAACGAAATATTCAGACCGAGGTGGACGTACAGGTACCTCTGGTTTCATCATCCTTAAAAGAGCCGAAGATCGCCCGGACACGTCAAGAATTATTCAGTCAGATGGTTTCTGAAGCTGGGCGGGTCGACGCCCAGCTTCTCCGTGAGTTTCATCGCAGTCATTTTCCCGAACCGGGGCCCCTTTCGGTATGCATGCATCGCATCGACGCAATGACGGTCAGCTTGTGCGCCGTCCAGGTCAAACAAGACACAATTGAGTTCACCTACTATCCTGATTCTCCGTGCTTGCAAGCGATGGGCGAGAAAGTGGGAATTGAGCGGAAGAAGTCCGACGAAATTCTGTTTGTCGCCGGCTGACGGGGAAGGCAGAAGCCCGACCGTTAGGGAGGGCTCGTCACTCTGGGAGCCCTTGCTTACGCGCGGGCTTCTGCCTCCGAAATATCGGACATAAGTATGAGAATCGGCAGGCGGATCTTGAAACGGCTCGCAGCCTGGAAGTGGTGGATCTTTCTGGCTTATCTGTGCCTCCTGATCGCCTCGTACATTGTTCGCGCTCGATCTTTCAAGGAAACTGTTGCGCCTGATGTGCAGGTGATGTCGGTCGCAGCGATTCGCGGCGACCAGCCAACAACCCAAACCATTCGCCTCGCGTATAAAGAATACAAGCCTGATAACAATCCGAATGCGCCCGTGGTGGTTCTGTTGCAAGGCAGTCCCGGAGATCATCGCGACTTTCGTAAGTTCGGTCCGGAACTGGCCAGGCGTTATCGCGTGATTGCTCCTGATCTTCCCGGCTTCGGCTCTTCGTCTCATACCATCCCTGATTATTCAAATCGGGCGCACGCGCGCTACGTGCTGGAGCTGCTCGATCAGCTGCACATCGAGCGGGCGCACTTCATGGGCTTCAGCATGGGCGGCGGCGTAGCGCTGCACCTTGCCGACATCGCACCCGAGCGGGTCGAGTCGCTCACTATGCTTTCCGGCATCGGCGTGCAGGAGATGGAGCTGCTCGGCAACTATTATCTCAATCACACGATTCACGGGGTTCAACTCGCTTTTCTGTGGGGCTTGCACGAAGCAACGCCGCATTTTGGTTGGTTCGACCATTCGATGCTCGACCTTTCCTATGCGCGGAATTTCTACGACACCGATCAGCGTCCATTGCGCCTGATTCTTTCAAAATACGCCGGGCCAATGCTGATCATTCATGGCGAGAAAGACATCATGGTGCCGGTAGAAGTGGCGCGCGAAGATTATCGGCTGGTGCCGCAGAGCGAGCTGAGGCTCTTTCCCAACGAGAATCACTTTTATCTCTTTGCCGGAGCGCCACAGCAGGCCGCAGTGACAATGGATTTCCTCGATCGCGTCGAAAAAGATCAAGCACAAACGAGGGTTACCGCTGACCCTCAAAGAGTCGCCTTGGCGGCCGCGCCTTTTAATCCGGCGGCAGCCATACCCAGGGCGATGGGTCCGACTGCTTTGCTCGTGTTTGCCTTGCTGGCGCTGGCTACGTTAGTGAGCGAAGATTTGACGTGCGTCTGGGCCGGCGTGCTGGCCGCAGAGGGCAGAATCGGTTTCACCTTTGCTGCGCTCGCCTGTCTGTTCGGCATTTTTGTCGGCGACATTCTGCTGTTTCTGGCGGGAAGGCTCATTGGCAGAGCAGTGTTGCGCCACGCGCCGTTGAAGTGGTTTGTGCGCACGGCGGACGTTGAAAGAAGCTCGGCATGGTTTCGACGCCGGGGCATGGCGGCAATCGTGCTGAGTCGTTTCCTGCCGGGAACGCGTTTGCCGACTTATGTAGCCGCGGGCCTGCTCGATACGAGTTTCATTAAGTTTACGTTTTATTTTTTCATCGCCGCGGCTGTTTGGACGCCGTTGCTGGTTGGCGCTTCGATGCTGCTGGGCAGGGAAGTGATCGAATCGGCGCTCATGACTCAGCAATCTCTGTTGTTGCGGATTGCGCTAAGCGCGCTGATTGTTTTCATAGTGATTCGACTGCTGATCCGACTGTCGAGTTTTCGCGGACGGCGTCTGTTGCTGGCACGCTGGCGACGACTCACGCGGTGGGAATTCTGGCCGCCTTGGGCGTTCTACCCGCCGGTTGTTCTTTACATCCTCTATCTCGGATTGAAGCATCGCAGCCTGACGCTTTTCACGTGCGCCAATCCGGCGATCGAAGAAGGCGGGTTCATTGGCGAGTCCAAGAGCGCGATCCTCCGTGGCCTGAGTCAGACGCCCGAGTCTGGCGGCTTCATCGCCTCAGCGATGCTGCTGGAGCACTCGCCGGGGCACAGCTTTCGTTTCGAGAGGGCGGGCGGGTTTATGCGTGACTGCGCCTTGAGTTTTCCGGTGGTGCTCAAGCCCGATGCAGGCGAGCGAGGGTCCGGCGTGGCCGTCATCAGATCAGAAACTCAGCTGGCTGATTATCTCCGCAGCGCGCCAGGCACCGATGTAATCATTCAGGAACACGTTGCCGGTTCAGAGTTTGGCGTCTTCTACTACCGCTATCCGGACAGCGATCGCGGGCAAATCTTTTCGATTACGAAGAAGCTGTTTCCTTCAGTAGTCGGCGACGGCGAGAGCACTCTTGAAAAGCTAATCCTGAAAGACGATCGCGCTGTGTGCATGGCTCGCGTTTACTTTGACGCGCAGAGCGAACGCCTGTGGGACATTCCGGCCAGAGGCGAATCAGTGCAGTTGATCGAAATCGGCACTCATTGCCTTGGCAGCATCTTTCTCGACGGCATCGAGACCAAGACCGAGGCAATGGAGGCCGCAATCGACAGGCTCGCCAAAGGATTCGCGGACTTCTATTTTGGCAGGTTTGATATTCGTACGCCTTCGCTCGGTGATTTTCAACAGGGCACGAACTTCAAAGTGGTCGAGCTCAACGGCGTCACTTCTGAGGCAACGCATATCTACGATCCCCGGAACAGTTTATTTGCCGCCTACCGCGTCCTTTTCAACCAATGGCGCCTTGCCTTTGAGATTGGCGCACAAAACCGCAGGCGCGGCGCAACGCCGACGTCGGTCTGGAGGCTGGGGCGGCTGCTGTTTGAAAAATGGCGCAAAGATAGTGAAAGGTCTGGCGCTGATCTCCGACCAATAGGAGGAGAGGCCGAATCCGGCCCACCGCTAACATTAGAAGTCTGAAACCGAGGAGCATTTTATTATGCCGCTATCGAAAACGCTGAAAATTGTTGACTGGATCCTGCGCATCATCGTGGCAGTGATCCTGCTCCAGACTTTGTTCTTCAAATTTACCGGTGCGAAAGAGTCGATTTACATCTTTACAACTCTGGGCGCCGAGCCATGGGGCCGGATTGGCTCAGGCGTCGTTGAGTTGATCGCGTCGATATTGTTACTCATGCCCCGCACCGCGGTGTTTGGCGCCATCCTTGCTCTTGGCACGATCTGCGGCGCAATCTTTGCCCACCTTACAAAGCTGGGGATCAAAATACCGGCCGTCGACGATCATGGCGAACTCTTCGGGCTGGCACTCGTGGTCTTCGTGTGTAGCCTTGTCGTGTTGTACTTGCGCCGCAGCGAGATTCCGATTATTGGATCGCTCCTGTTTGCCCAAACTCATTAAGCCAACGCCGGGGAAGGGCAGCGAACAGGGTCGGTGCGTTTGTTGCCGCAGTCAGTTTCCCGAACGCGGTTGCAGGCGCGTAGACTTGCTTTACGATGTTCATTTTGCGACTTGCAACGATCGGGCTGGTGCTCGCGGCGTGGGTAATTAGCGACTCGCGCCCGCTGTTTTGCCAGCCGGCGGTAAGTCTCTCGCAAGTCAGGCCTCTCGTAGAGGTTGCCGTTCCCCGCGCGGACGGCCAGGCCAGCGCAGGCGTCAATCGAGTAGAGGCACTGCTGCGAGGAGTCAGAACGGCTTCGTTTCCTGAACTTTCACATACAGACATCCGGGTTCGCGAGTTCTACAGCCAGAGCGATTACTTTCTCACGCGATTCAGTTTGGCGCGGTATGCCTCGCTACAAAAGATGCGCTTCTATCTTGAAGTCAATCCAAGAGTATTCGAACTTGGTGCGCCGGAGGAAGGAATTCGCGCGATCATCGCTCACGAACTGGAACACGTTCTGTATATCTCCAGGCGCAGTCGGATCGGCATGCTTTCACTCGCTCGTCTCGCGTCCGGAGACTACACAGCACGATTTGAACGAAAGGCCGACCTGGGTGCAATCGGGCTTGGGTATGGCTCTGGTTTGATTCTCTATCGGCAGTGGCTCTACCAGAACATTCCCGTGGACGCGGTCAGGAAAAAGCGCAGGGATTATTTTTCGCCCGAGGAAATCGCAGAGATTCAGTCGATAATTCAAAAACGGCCGGAGACACTATTGTACTGGTTAAGGCATGTACCGTTGAGTATCGAAGATATTAACAAGCAGGGAATCCCGGCAAAGTCTCATTGACACCGATTAGAGACGGAGATGAGGCTGCCAGAGTATTAGAGGAAATAGAGAACGGCGTTTATAAATGTGAGTGTATTTGGCAAAATTCCGTTGACTGATTGCCAGTTATTAGCTAAAGTTTGTGAACTTTTGTTGCGGTTGCGCCCTTTGATTTTTAAGTCAACCGGAATCGGGTTGGACCCAAGACGAATC
>WNGG01009668.1_pt1 | contig 13604 bp, 12 predicted proteins | sample 5400661 | NCBI WGS metagenome assembly WNGG01 (sample SAMN13153372, study PRJNA577476) | soil metagenome | isolation source: 100 cm soil or saprolite under Garry oak tree replicate 1 | place: USA:California | collected 2016-06-15
GATACAGCAACGCCGAGCCGGGGACGCCCTTTTTGTTCAGCGTGCCTGTGGATTTGAAAAAAAGCCCATCTTTTGCCATGGCGTAAGAGACGCGAGCGCCAGCCAGGATCAAACCGTTGTTGCAGCCAAAAGTGGAGACCATGATCGCCCCGGCCATGATCATCGCGCCGGTGGGACCAAAGATGGCGTTCAAAGCGGCGCTGGCCACGCGATCGTCCGGCGCGGTCTGAATCTGCACCAACGGCAGCGTGCAAAGGTAGGCCAGATTCGCGAGGCAATACAATGTGATCACGATAATTGTGCCGAAAGCCATGGAAAGCGCCACGTCGCGCTTCGGGTTTTTCACTTCCGCGGCAGTAAATCCGATGTTGTTCCACGCGTCCGCGGAAAACAGCGAACCGACTTGCGCCACTCCGTACGCCACAAACAGTCCGAAAGCACCACTCGCCGCGGTGATGGTCGGCACAAAGCTTCTCAGGAAATTCGCACCGGGCTCGATGGACTGCGCGTTGCGAATCGTCCAAAAGTGGCTGAAATTCTCGGTAATTGCCCCGGCATTTCTCCACACAAAAATTCCCAGGAAAATCAATCCTAGAAGGGACAGCGTCTTGGCGCTGGTGAACACGTTTTGGATCAGCTTTCCGAGCCGCACACCCAAGGTATTGATGAACGTCAAGAACACGATCATCAGCACGCCCACCAGCTGCTGAATCGAAAGGCTAATCGCGTATTTCGAACCTAGTGCGACGGGGTGAACGATCCATACGTTCGGTGAAATCGATGGCAGTAGGACACCAAGATAGCGCGCGAATCCCACCGCCACCGCCGCGATCGTCCCCGTCTGAATCACCAGAAAAAGCGTCCAGCCGTAAAGAAATCCCCACAGTGGCGAATATGCTTCGCGCAAGTAAACGTATTGACCGCCCGCGTGCGGAAACAACGCCGCCAGCTCGCCATAAGAAAGCGCGGCGGAAATCGTCAACAGTCCGGTGAGAATCCAGGTGAGAAGCAGTCCACCGGCGGAGCCCGTTTGCCGCGAAATATCAGCCGCCACAATAAAGATGCCAGATCCGATCATCGAGCCCACGACGATCATCGTTCCATCGAACAATCCGATGGCGCGCACAAAGCCCGGCTCCGATTTTGCTCTGGTGTCCGCGAGAGGATGTGTTGTGTCCGCCATTCGCCGAGTGCCTCAGCCTGCCGCCGCGTGGTTAGAGGGTTCCAGCAGGTCGATGTACTGCCGGGCGCGCATCCCAAGGTCGGGAGCGCCCAGGATATCGCTGATGACCGCCACGGAATCCGCCCCTGACTCGATTATCTCAGGAGCGCGCTCCAACGTGATGCCTCCAATAGCCACAATCGGTTTATCAGTTAGCGGTCTGACCTTTCGGATGAAGTCCGTGCCAACGATAGGGTCGGGGTTTGCCTTTGTGCCAGTCGCAAAGATGGGCCCAACGGCAATGTAGTCAGCGGTCGTGGCAGCCGCTTCCTTGAACTGATCCAGATTGTGCGTCGAAACGCCCAACAATTTCCCCGGCCCGATCACCGAACGCGCTGCTTCTGCTCGCAAATCCTCTTGTCCGACGTGCACGCCACTCGCTTCTGCAGCCGACGCGACATCGGCTCTGTCATTCACTACAAATTTGACGCCCTGCGGAATCAGCAAGGAAGAAAGCCGCTTTGCGCATTCAAACAATTCGCGCGCGGAAGCCCGCTTGTTCCGGTATTGGAGCAACCGGACACCCGCGGCGGCAAGTTCTTGAGCGCACTCTATTTCGGGAATGGTAAGCAATGCTGCGTCTAATATCACATACAGCCGCGGTAGAACAAGGCGCTTCAACGTTATTTTCCATTCGTTCCGAGCAATCGTTCGATGAAGTGGGTATCGAACTTCCCGGCGGCGAAATCCGGATCAGCCAGAATCCGGCGGTGCAGCGGGATGGACGTCTTGATGCCTTCGATGACGAACATCTCAAGCGCGCGCTTCATGCGGCCGATAGCCTCCGTGCGGTCGCGTCCCTTGACAATCAGCTTTGCAATCATCGAATCGTAAAATGGAGGTATGACGGCGTCCGCATAAGCGGCGGAATCCACGCGCACCCCCGTGCCTCCCGGCGCCTGGAACGTGGTAATCCGTCCCGCGGACGGCACAAACGTCACCGGATCCTCGGCGTTAATCCGGCACTCGATAGCGTGACCGGAGGGGATAATCGCGCCGGTGGCATCTTCCATTTTCTCGCCGGCGGCTATGCGGATCTGGGCCTTGATCAAGTCCACACCGGTGACGAGCTCGGTCACGGGATGCTCGACCTGTATGCGCGTATTCATCTCGATGAAATACATTGAACCGTCTTCATCCATCAGGAACTCGATGGTCCCCGCGTTGGTGTAACCGATTTTTTCCAGCGCTTTCACGACTCTAGTGCCCAGATCCTTGCGCTGCTTCGCGTCCACAACCGGCGAAGGTGATTCCTCCACTAATTTCTGATGCCGCCGCTGGATGCTGCATTCGCGTTCGCCCAAATGAATTACTTTTCCATGCTGGTCGCCCAAAACCTGAAACTCGATGTGCCGGGGATGCTCGAGAAATTTTTCCGCGTACACATCGGGCGTCCCAAATGCTTGCTGCGCCTCGCTTCGAGCCGTCTGGTAAGCGGACAGAAGCTCATCCTGCTTGCGCACCACACGCATGCCGCGCCCGCCTCCGCCCGCAGAGGCTTTCAGAATGAGTGGATACCCGATGCTGGCGGCCTCTTTCGCGAGTTGCTCCTCCCCTTCAACAACGCCCTCGCTCCCCGGAATGGTAGGCAGGCCGGCAGTCTTCACTTCCCGCCGCGCGCGGTCCTTTTCCCCCATCATCTCGATGATTTCCGGCCTCGGGCCGATGAACGTGATTTCCGATGCTTCGCAGACCTTGGCAAAATTGGCGTTCTCTGAGAGGAACCCGTACCCCGGATGGATGGCATCCACATTCGTGATTTCTGCCGCGCTGATCACCTGCGGGATATTCAGATAACTTTCGCTGCTCCGCGCGGGTCCGATGCAAACCGCCTCATCGGCAAACCTGACGTGGAGGGAGTTGCGGTCCGCTTCGGAATAGACCGCCACTGTGGAGATCCCCAGTTCCTTGCAGGCGCAGATGACCCGCAGCGCGATTTCCCCGCGATTGGCGACTAGGATTTTCTGGAACATGGTCTGGCTTGCCGGCTACTTCTTCCGGCTCGGGCGGATGCCAAAGAGAGGCTGCCCGTATTCGACCGGTTGTCCATTTTCCACGAAGATACGGATGACTTCGCCGGAGACGTCGGATTCGATCTCGTTCATTAGCTTCATCGCTTCCACGATGCAGAGGGTTTTCCCGGTCTCCACATACGATCCTACTTTCACAAAAGCCTCCGTCCCGGGGCTGGGAGACTCATAAAACGTCCCTACAATTGGGGATTTTACGAGGTGTAGGTCTTCAGTAGAACGCGCCTCTGGAGCAGGAGCCGAAGCGCCGCCGGACATCACGTGGGCAGCCTCCATCGACCCGGGAACGATGATCTCTGGCGTGGTCGCCATCCTGGGTGCGGAAACCACCACTCCAGCCGAGGGCTTGCGCAGCCTTATGCTTAGATCGCCCCTCGAGTATTCAAACTCCTCTAGATTGTGCTCCGTCATGAACTGAAGGAGCTGTTCGATTTGCTGAATTTCGGGATTGGCGAACGACGGACTGGGCTTGCTGGGCTTTTTGCGTTTCATGCCTGTTCTAGATCTCGATGAGATCCCGCGGCGCGCGGGTCAGTATTTCCGTTCGGTCGGCGTGCACTGCGACATCATCTTCAATGCGAATGCCCCCGATGCCTGCCGAATACACGCCGGGTTCGATGGTGATTACGTTTCCCGGCTCCAAGCGCTTTTTCTGTCCTCGCGCCACTCTGGGATCCTCATGCACTTCGAGTCCCAGCCCGTGGCCCGTGCTATGAACAAAGAGATGATCTAGACGATACCCGGCCAGAACCTGCCTAGCCGCCCCATCGACATCCCCGCAGGCCGCCCCGCTTTTTACCGCCGCAATCGCTGCCCTCTGGGCTTCCAAAACCGCCTGGTACCACATCCGGATGCGTTTTGGAGCCCCTCCCACGTACACTGTGCGGGTAATGTCGCTGCAATAGTGCGCGAGTATAACACCCAGGTCCAGCACGACCAACTCATTTTTCCTCAGTCGTTTGGCTGTAGGGCGCGCATGCGGCAAGGCGGCTCTATTACCAAACGCGACGATCGTTTCAAAGGCCGGTCGCGACGCGCCCCTCTTTCTCATTTGATATTCGATCTCGGCTGCCACCTCGAACTCTCGAATCCCTGGCTTCAGCAAACCGATGGCGAATTGCATCACGTCACCCGCCAGGATGGCCGCTCGGCGCATTTGCGCGAGTTCTGCCGCATCCTTGTGCATTCGGAGGCGCTCAACCTTGCCCAGAGTCGCGACCCAGCGCACGCGCGCACCAGTCGCCCTCCGAAGGGTTTGCATTTGCCCGACCGCAACTTGTGCGGCATCGAATCCCACGCGCTGGGATCTCGAATCCTTCAAGAATTCGCTGACGGATTCAACCAGGGAGCCTTTCTGCTCGATGAGGCGGATGCCGGACGTTTCGCGTCGGCCCTGCACCATGAACCGTCCGTCCGTGATGAGGGCAGAGCCCTTCCGCGACACGATGAGAGCACCCGACTCCCCCGTAAAGCCCGTCAAATAAAACCAGTTGACCGGGCTGGTTATCACCAGAGAGTCGATTTTCGAGTCACTGAAGCTTGAGGTCAGACTTTGGCGTCGGCGATCCAAGATTGGCTTCATAAATGGAACGAGGAGACCATCGTCTCCTCGTATCAGTCCTAAGTTGGATGAATAATTCCGCGAGTTACCCCGGAATAATTCGCGGAGTCAGGAAGAACATCAGTTCCTGGGACGTAGTCGAAACAGCAGTGCGCTTAAAGAGATGCCCAATCAGCGGCAAGCTGCCCACTAGCGGGACTTGTGTGATGTCCGTGCGCTGCGCGGAGACAATGATGCCGCCGATTACCACTGTACCCCCATCGGCAACCGTCACCTTGGTTTCCGCCGACTCGGTATCAAGAGCCGGGATTCCTGACACGCGCGGAATACCGGTATCGATTTGTGTGTTCTCCACGAGCACGTCCATGAAGACAGTGCCTTCGGCGGTGATTTGCGGTGTGACTTCCAGCTTCAGCACGGCGTCAATAAACTGAACTGAGACCGTGTTATTGATAGTCGTCTGAATCGGAATCTTAGTGCCTTGCTTGACCGTCGCCTTCTCATTGTTCTGCGTGATGACCTTGGGCTTCGAAAGCAACTTACCAACGCCCTTGGCTTCTGCCGCGGTTATGAAGAAGTCAACCGCGAAGTTTGGCGAACGATGCGAGATGCCGAAAGCGCTGGTCGGAGAGCCCGCCGACAAGAACGTGTTCAAAGGCGTGCCGGTCGTGATGCCGTTTCCGCTGGTGCCGGCGCCGCTCACGCAGGTAATCGGCGACGGAGGAATTCCCCCTGTTACGCCGCTGCAACCTACTGCTGGATCGCCGCCGAAAAGGGTGCGGCCGCCGGTCATGGTACCCGCGAAGCCTAGTTCGGTGCCGATGTCTTGCGCGAAGGAACGCGACGCGGAAACCACGCGCGCTTCGATTTCCACCTGTTGCGACTTGCGGTCCAGATTGCGGATCAGGTTATCAAGGACGGGGATGACCGAGGGAATGTCCCGAATGATGAGCTGGTTCGATCGGTCATCGAAAAGAACGTCGCCGCGCGAGCTGAGGAACTTCTTCAGCGTCGGCGCCGTCGTAGCCGCCTTGGCATAGCTGAGGACGCGGGTCACGGTCACCGGAGCGATCGCTTCCGCTTGCGCCTTTTCCAGATCGCGCTGCGTTTCGGCTTCCGTCTTAAGGGTGGCGCGTGTGGCGATGCGCAGAACGTTGCCGTTGAGTTGTTTGTCCAGGCTGTTGTTCTGCAATACGATGTCGAGCGCCTGATCCCATGGCACTTCATCCAGTACGATAGTAAGGCTTCCCTTGACCGCCGGATCCAGCACCACGTTCAATCCGCTGATTTCGTGAATCAGGCGGAAGAAGTCTTTCAGGTCCACATCCTTCAGGTTCACGGAGATCGTTTCTCCGGTATATTTTCCCGCCGGAGTGGCTGCCGCAGGAGGCTGCTGCGCCTGCGACGATGTCGCCATCGTCGTGGCCGCCGCGTTGGCCTGCTGTACTGCTTGCTGAGCCGCCTGTTGCGTCGTGGAATCCGGACGAATGGGTTCCTTCCTCTCGCTGAGCGATGCCAGTGTGAATGAGGGCTGGGTCAGTTCGCCTGGCAAAGTAAACCGGGGAGCCCAAATCTTCGAATCAGTGAACGCGCGGCCCGCAACCAGGCGAGGCGGGGCGGCGCTGTAATGGAATTCCGGCCGTGAATTGTCGTTCTGGCTCGACGTCAAAGTTGTCATGTCTAAACCCGGCCCCACTGGAGTCATAGATGGAGTCTCGAAGTAAATGACCACAGCCTCGCCGTCGCGTGAAACCTGGTACGGAGTCGCCGTCGTAAGATCGATAACCACGCGCGCTATATCCGGCCGATATTGACCGATGCGCACCCCGCGGACGGGAGCGGATATCCCTGGGATGGACGTCTTCCGCACCGCCAGCCGGGCCCCCGCAAAATCCAGTACCAGGCGATCCGGGTTCCGCATGCGGCCGGCGTGAACGTCGAGACGCCCCTCGCCTTCCACCCGCACCGTCGATCGCTCCGGCGCTTGGGTAATGCCAACACTGGAGATGACCGCTGCAGTCGCTGTCGCGCCAGCGGGCGCCTGCGTCTGTGCAAGCACAGGCGTAGCCGCCAGTGTCATGCCCGCAAGGATCAGGTAGCCATGCCGAAGGGCCGGCCAATTCGTCTTCATTGCTGTTCTCCTGGACTGGAGTAGATTCGTTTATTCACCTGGCGTTCGACGGGTTTCCCGAAGGCATCTTTTCCTTCTTCATGGAAGGAAACGCCATCCATCGAAATCTTTTCCACGCTGCCGTCATACAGACGGTCGCCTTCACGAAGGAAATACGTTCGCGCTTGCGGATTCGAAACCACCGCGATCATTCCAGTCGGCGCACGCACGATGCCGTCAAGACGCAGTGTGCTGACCTGCAAACCCAGTTTGCCCGGCGGGAGATTCAGCGCAGCCTTGCCCCCCTGCCGGCCGAGCAAGGATTCAAAAGGATCCCGGCGAGCTTGCCTCACTTCACTTGCGGCGGCTGCCGGCGCGGAGCCCGGCGTGGCGCGCTTTTCCGCTGATTTGACGGCCCGTTTTCCCGGAGACTTCTTGGCCGCTCCCTTCGCGCCAGGCTTTCCCGCAGATTTGCCCGTCGGTTTGGCAGCTTGTGGTGCGGACTTGGTCGTGGCCGGTGCTGCTGGCTTGGCCGCTTGCTGAGCAGGCTTGCCCGCGTTCCCCGGTGCGGGCTTCGCACTGTTCGGAGTTGACGGGTTTGCTTGCGCGCGCAATCCGGGCGCCGTTGCCACCATCAAGATCCCTAGTCCGAGAGTTATCGCTGAACGCATAGTTCGCTCATTCCCTCTCAGGGTTTACCAGCCGCGCCGGCTTGAGGCTTGGCTCCAGCTGCCGGAGCCGCACCTGCATCGGCGGGCTTGGTGAAAAATGTTGTTGCCGTGAAAATTCCAGAAACCGTGGTTCCCGGACGCGTCGGATACTTTGTACCTTTCGACTTATCCGGATCGTCAAACGTCAGGTCGCCTACATTGATGATTCGCGAGAGGCGCCCCAGCCTCCCAAAGAAATCCAGCACATTGAAGTACGGGCCATCAGCCTGTACCTCGAATGGCATTTCGTAGTGATATTCCTTGGGAACGACCGCTTGCGCCGTCAATCGCCGGATTTGCACACTGGAGGCGCTGGCAGCTCCCTGCAGCAGCCGGATAAATTCATCCGTTTCTTTTTCTTCCGGAACGATGGTTTTCAGCGTCTCCAGTTGCTTGGAGAGCGCGTCCATTTGCTGCTTCAATTCCGCGTACCTCTGCTTGTAAACCTGCAGTTGCGTGACTTCCTGGTTTAGTTTCGTGCGCTTCTGGACCGCGCTATCCACTTCGTCCCGTTCTCGAGCAATCGGTGAACCCGGCACGTAAACGCCCACAAGGACCAGCACAACGGCAACCGCCGCAGCCACCAGGGCCTGCATGATCACGGACATGTCTCGCAATGGATTAGCCATGGCCCGCCCTTACCCTTTCTTCGCCGGCGCCTTCGCAACCGCAGCCGGAGCCGGTGTGTTGGCCGGCCGCGCCTGCACCGCGGCGGGCGGAGTGATTTCAGCTGAAATCTGGAACACGAAGGACTGCACTGCCGAATTCTTGTCGTCCTGCTTCGCTTCCTTGATTTCAACCTTCTGGAAATACCCGGACCTCTTTAGGGCGGTAATGAAGTTTGCGACCGCATTGACGGACGCCGAAGAGCCTTCCATCGAAAGCGTGGCGCCCTTGCGCACCATCTCGGTGAGCCACAGGTTTTCGGTCCGCGATACCGTGTTGGCGACCATGTCGAGCAATTCCTGCCCGCCTGTGCGATCGCGCTGCAACTGTTCGATCGTCGCGACCCTCTGCTGCAAGACCACCTTTTGCTTTTCGAACATTTCAACTTGCTGCTTGGTCTGTTCCAGATCCGTCTTTTGCGCGGTCAGCTTCTTGATTTCCGCGTTTTCTTTGCTGAGCTGGTTCTCCCAGGTGTAATAGAAAAATCCAAGAACCAGGGCGCCGAGCACCAGTCCCGCGCCAATGAACACCACCGGCATCGCTGCTCCCGTGTCCACCGGACGCCGCGCGGATTTCGGTCGAATTTGTCCAAGAAGGTTTATGCGGATCATGGCTAGTCGAAGCTCCTCAGCGCCAGACCCACGGCAATGACCAGCCGAGGCGCCATTTCGCGAATCTGGTCATCACTGTGTTTGCCGGGATCGATCAGCACTTTGCGGAACGGATTCAATTCTTCCACCGGCATGGCAAACTCTTCTCGCAGCAAGTCCACCAGCCCTGGAACCCGCGCCGTGCCACCCGCTACGACAATTCGCTGAATATTTTCGCCGCTGGCGGTTGCCCGGAAGAAGTCAAACGTCTTTTGAATTTCCAGCGTCAGAATGTCGGAAACGCTGCGCAGTATCTGTTGTTTCTGTTCGTCGGTGACGCTCGGCAGCGAATCGCCCCTCTTCAAGCGCTCCGCATCTTCAAAGCTGAGGTCCAGTTCTTTCTGCAGCGCGTCTGTGTATTGGTTGCCGCCCACGCTGACGTCGCGCGTGAACAGCGGCACGCCCCCGCGCACGATGTTAATGTTCATCACGCTCGCGCCTATGTTCAACAGCGCCACCGTCTGCCCCGCATCCGGTTCGTAGTTCACTTCGAAGCAGTTCTGCAAGCCGAACGCATCGATATCCACGACCACCGGCGTCTTCCCCGCTTGCGCCAGTACGTTGGTGTGATTCAAAATCTTGTCTTTCTTCACCGCCACCAATAGAACGTCCATCTGCGAGTCCATCGACTCCAGCAATTGATAGCTCAGGTTCACGTCCGCGATATCGAAAGGAATATGCTGGCTGGCTTCTGAGGGAATGCGATCGTAAAGCTCGTCTTCGGTCATCAATGGCAGCGGCACGCGCTTGACGATCACCGAATGCCCTGAAACCGACGTCGCCACGTTTTTCGTCTTTACCCGTTGGGAATCGAAAATCTTGCTGATGGCATTCGCCACCTGCGGCGCGTCCATGATGGCGCCGTCCACCACCGTGTCCGGTGCCAGCGATTCCATGCCGAAGCTCACGAGCTCGTAGCCCGCTTTCGTCGATTTCAATTCCACGGCCTTGATCGAGCTGGATCCGATGTCCAGTCCCACGAGTTGCCGGCTCTTCTTTCCCAGTCCTAACATTTCACGGCCCCTTTTCTAACCAACGTTCCTGTTGCCGCGCCAGACTACCGGCGTCTCGCGGTCGCCTGGGTCATCTTCCGTTCCATCCAGCGGTCCAGAATTGTTTTACGCAGTTTCCAACGGTTGCCGAGTTTAAACGCGGGAATTTCGCCTTCCGTGATGTAACGGTACAGGGTATCCGGGGATATTCCCAGATACTGCGACGCCTGCCGCACATTCATCACTTCGCGCGATTCGCTCACGAGGAACGCCACCCCGGCATTCGAACACACACTCGAAATCACCGCCGTTTGCTGCTCCCCGCCTGCGCTGCGGACTCTCGGGGACGCAGCCCGTGCGAGCTTTATGACATTCTATCACTCCGAGCGTCAAGGGAATCTATAGGGCTGTTGTCCTAACAATACGGGTAGTTCTAGGCAGTTCGGGGGGTATTGGCCGATGGTACCCACCCATATTGGGGGCGCTTTATATCGAGGCCACAATTACTTGCGGTTTTCTCTTCTCCGCTCCCTGTACGAAGGGACGGTTATCCTTTGCAATCAACTGAAATCAGTCTCGCGTCATTGGGGGCGCTTTATATCGAGGCCACAATTACTTGCGGTTTTCTCTTCTCCGCTCCCTGTACGAAGGGACGGTTATCCTTTGCAATCAACTGAAATCAGTCTCGCGTCTTGCAAAAGTACTACTCGTGAATTCCGTCGGCAAATCTGTTTACTCCACGTCGCATGATGTTCACCGGTGACGTTGCAAAGTGTACGCAACGCTTGCGACGCCTGATCCGGTCCATTTTCCTCACGCTTTATCCAGCGCCAACGATTTCCATAATGCATCGACGCGTCTCTTTGTCGTTTCATCCATCAATATTTCATCCGGCCACGGTCGCGTGAATCCTTCCGACGGCCACTTGCGCGTTGCATCGATCCCCATCTTCGATCCGAAGTCCTGCATGCGCGCCGCGTGATCCAGAGTATCCACGGGGCCCAGCGAAACATCGCCTGCCCTAGCGACCAAATTGCATTCATGATCTTCCGCGCATGCCCGGGATACGACTTCCGAATGGCCACGATCATCAGGTTGTGAAAAATTCCCTCGGCTGGCATCGCCACATCCGCAATTTCCGGATACTGCATCTTCATCACTGGCAAAAACACGCGCTCTACCGCGTATCCCATATAAAAATCTTCCTGCGGCGGCGGACCCACAACCGTTGTTAAATAAATCGGTTCTTTGCGGCGCGTGACGCACTCCACATGAAAGACCGGGAACTCCCCTTCCAGCGAATAAAAACCCGTGTGATCGCCAAATGGCCCCTCCGTGCGCATCTCATTCAGGTTGACGTAGCCTTCCAGCACGATCTCCGCGTTGGCAGGCACTTCCAGATCGTTGGTCTCGCAGGTCACCATTTCCACAGGCTCGCGCCGCAAGAAGCCGGCAAACATCATCTCGTCGAGGTCCGGCGGAATCGGCAGCATCCCTGCCAGCGCCGTTGCCGGGTCTGCGCCAATCGCCACGCTCACGGGGATTCTGCCTTCGGGATTCTTCGCTCTTGCCCTGCGAAAATGCTCCGCTCCGTGCTTCTGCGTTTGCCAGTGCATTCCCGTTGTCCGCTCGTCGTAAACCTGCATGCGGTACATTCCGACATTTCGTTTGCCCGTTTCCGGATTCCTCGTGAATACCAGCGGAAATGTGATGAAGCGTCCGCCATCCTGCGGCCAGCATTTCAAAATAGGGAAGTCAAAAAGGTTGACGTCGCTTCCCTTCTGTATGACTTCCTTGCACGCGCCGGTCTTCACGCTCTTCGGAAAAAACGATCCAAGCTCCGCGAGCTTTGGCAGCATCTTGATCTTGTCGAAGAGTCCCTGCGGCGTATCCATCTTCAAAAATCCCTGGATGCGCTCCGCGATTTCGCCCAGCTCCTCTACTTCGAACGCCAGCGCCATCCGCCGCACGCTTCCAAACGCGTTGATCAGCAACGGATGCCGCGACCCTTTCGGCTTCTCGAAGAGCAGCGCCGAGTTGTCTCCTGGTGGGACAGGCATTCCTGCCTGTCCGCCTTCTTTGCTCCGCATGACCCGCTGTACCACTTCCGTAATCTCCAGAACCGGGTCCACTTCCGCGCGAATCCGCCTCAGCTCCCCTTCTTTCTCCAGCTTCTGGACAAACTCCCGCAAGTCCGTGTACGCCACTCATTCCTCCCAGTGGCACAGGCTTCCGCCTGTGCGTACCGATCTCACATCGAGCTTTGCACCCTGTAGCCGCAAACTGTAGCACGAACCCGTTTGGGTTCACGCTTCCGTGCGTGCTGACTCTACCCTTTCAGCAGGACAATTCCCGGGGCGCTCGCCGTTACTTCCCTATCCGCAGTTGTCCCGTGCGAATTCGCCTGTCCGCTCCCGGCCCGGTACTCAAACCTATTTCCGACCCATGAATGCACCGGTCAGCTCTCTCCGCGAACATTGTTTCAATCCCATTCTCACGTGCAAGAGTTTCAAGCTGACACAAACTGTCTCAGAGTGACCAGATGTGATCAAAGCATGCTGCCCCTCCGAATTGACTGCCAATCCCTACCGCTCTAACTCTCAGCGCCACAACGACTTACTGACACCTTTCAAACTGAAAGTTGCTCCCGAAACTCGATACGATGGGCCTCACAATTGCATCTATACCCAGCCGGAGGGAGCCCGTTACTCGCACTTGATTCGTTGCGGCCATCTCCCAAACCCCGGGAACATTCCCTTGATCCCCGGGCCTGTGAATTCATCATCTTAAGAAGGAGAGCTGGAACCCTAGGCGCGCCAGTGGATTGTTTCATCAGGTTTCGCCACTGGCGCAACGACCCAACATGCTGCCCAACATGCTAAATGTCCTCCATATGATTCGACTCGATTATCTGTCTTGCGTTCTGACCATTCTCGCCACCGTGCTCATTGGCAAGAGACTCTGGCAAGGCTGGGTCGTTGCCGCCGTCAATAGCGCCGTCGTCTCCTCTGCATCGCCCTCTACACCAGCAACCTCGTCAACTGGCGTCCCAAAAAGCAAGACTAGTAGTTCTTAACTATCCGCCTGTCAACCACTAGGAGGATCTACAAAACGTGAAACACTCATTTTTGCGATGGTCGCTTATCTCAGGAGGACTCGGACTCTTGGGACCGATTGTTTGGTTCTTGGTACTAGAGATTATCGGCGCGAACGCGATCCTACCTTTTTGGTTGGTGCGGGTAATGCTTGTGATCTGGCCCTCTTCTGTCTGGCTCATGGCAACAGACGGCATCGAAGGGACTCCAAGAGCCTACCTGTTCATATTCCTTTCCGTCGCCGCCAACATTGTGCTTTATGCTCTTCTGGGAAGCGCTGTCTGGTCGGTAAAGCACCTAACGAGTGCCGCAAAGAGATAGATGGGCCGCACAACGGAGGATGTTGGAAGAGCGGTGCCTTCCGGCACCGGCAGAGGTTTTTGACACGTCACCCCTAAAAGGGTGCTGCACAGCAACTTTGGTTATCCTGCTATCCCCTAGCAAACAAACCACTTATAATAATACTTGACTTGACATACCAATATGCTATAATGGTTTCGTTAATCCGGCACGATTCCTCTGTGCCCTCCGAGCCATGCGCCCCCGCCACGCGGTCCTTCTAACTCCT
>WNGG01014316.1_pt1 | contig 13602 bp, 9 predicted proteins | sample 5400661 | NCBI WGS metagenome assembly WNGG01 (sample SAMN13153372, study PRJNA577476) | soil metagenome | isolation source: 100 cm soil or saprolite under Garry oak tree replicate 1 | place: USA:California | collected 2016-06-15
GGGAGTGCCTTCCGTTCGCGAGCTCAACACAAAGACGTCGAACGCCGCGAACAGTCGCGCCGCACCGAGCACCACGCCGTGCCAGTGGATACGCTCCGCGAGCCCAAGGGCGCGCGCTCGATTCTGTAGCACGACGCGCTCGCGCCCGGTCCCTAGGACGGAGACGACCATGGGCAGGTCCCCCAGATGCCCGATGGCTTCGAGCAGGACGTCCGGACCCTTCTCCACGGTGAGCCGGCCGACCCAACCGACGTGAAAACAGCGCGCAGGGATGCCGAGGGCGCGGCGCGCCGCTATTCGCTCGAGCGGCGGCGTGATTTCCTGCCACGCGTTCTGGACGAGGTGCAACCGGTGGGGCGGGACACCGTTCCGAATCAGCTGCACCATGAGCGGGCGCGAGACCACCACCACGGCGTCGAACTTCCGGTGGGCGCGCCGCTGCATCCGCTCGTACAACCGGTTCTTCCAATCTCCTCCGGTGAAGCCGTGAACTGTCGTCACCGTCGGGATGCCTAGCCGCCGGGCCACGGGTGCGTCCACGACATCCGGCCGATACCCGTGCGTGTGTACCACGTCGGGCCGCAGTCGGCGGCACAGCGCCAGGATCGCGGCGCGCTCTCGCCAATAGGCACGGCCCGAGAGGACGATCGGATGCGTCGTGACCCCACCGGCCCCCAGTGAATGGAGGAGCTGATCGGCCGCACCGGCGCCGTCGAGCACCGCTGCCACGTGCACCTCTTCCCCGGAACGCGCCTGTCCTTGCGCGAGCAAGTGGACGACGTGCTCCAAGCCGCCGACCTCCGCCGGCGCTAGAATGTGGAGGATGAGCATCGGTTCCTTCTTCCGCCGCGCCTCCGTCAGGTGCGGGCGATCACCGTGGAGGACAACTCCGACACACCGGACCGGAGGGACCGCGGACTCCCCCGTTGCCGCCCCAGCAGGACCGCGGCGACCGTTCGCGCCACGACCGCCGCGCCCGCCGGGGTGAGATGGTCGTGGTCGTAATAGTGGCGCAGCCCCTGGGTCAACACTGGACGGAGGTCAAGGTGTGGGACGCAGAGTGCCTCGGCAATCGTGGCGGCACGGGCATCGACGAGCCCCAACAGGTGGTTGACGACCTCCAGGCTGTAATAGACGCTGACGGTTTCCTTCCAGGGCAAACCGACCGCGCCATGCCAGAAACGAGCCCGTTCCTCGGCTGTATAGTCCTTCTCGAACCATGGCTGGCGCACGACGAGCACGCGTTTCGCGTGCGCCATGGCTCTGCGGACGACTCGGCGGAAATGGAGCTCGAAGTTATCCAACAGGGAGGCTGGGTCCGGCACCGCCGTTCGCACCTCCTTTGCCGCGGCGCGCATCAGCCGCGCGGTCGCGAACCACGCCCCGCCCCGCTCCTTCACCTCCAACGGATGCAACCATGATCGACGCAGCCGGCGGGCCACCTCCGTGAGGGCCCAGGCGGCAGGCGCCACACCGAAGGGCTGTCTCGGGTGACAGCCGAACAGCATTAACTCCGGCACCGGAGGGGCCGCACACGAGGGGGGCGCGCCGATCTCGAGCCAGTGGTACACGTCGCTGGCCCCGACCATGATGAGAATGGCATCGAGGTGGCGGTACCGGGGGAGGACCCGCTCGAGGATGACGTCCAACTCGATCGACCCGACGCCCGAGTGGCCGATATTGCCCACGTGAACCTGGCGAGCACCTAAGGTGCGGAGGCTGCCCGGTGCGTTCAGCAAACGCTCGAGAGCCCCTGGCCAGCTCGTGGGCTGGTCGAGCATGAAACACTCGACGGCGCTTCCCCCCACGGCCAGAATCCGGTAGAGTCCCGCATCGCTCCCCCGAACGTCGTCGCCGCGCTCACCATCCGCGTTGATGTCGAACCGCACTCGGCGTTCGAGCTCAGGACATGCCTCGGGATCCACCTGGATCTCAAGCCTTGCCCCTGGCGCCCACACGTAGCAGTGGGAACGCCGTCGAACCCACCAGCGGGCTCCCACCTCGGCGACGGCGAGCATGGTCAGTAGCGCGCATGCGGCGACGAGCACGCCGATGGTCATGCCCGGCTCCAGGCCCGCAACACGGGAAGCCGGGCCCGCAGGTCGACGTATGGATCGTTCCGATACACGAAGAACACCCACGTCAAGCCGAAGAGCAGCACCATAGCGACGCCGGCACTCGCCAAGCCCCCGAGGCTTCGGACGTCGAGGCCAAGCTTGAACCAGAACAGCAGTGCCAGCACTGGGAGCGCGCCGAGGGTCGCGCGAGGCACTACGTAGCGGAGGTACCCTGCGACTGGGGTCTCCAGCTCCCGGCAGGCATGGACCAAGACTAGGGCGGCGAACAGGACGTTAGGAATGGCGGTCCCGATCGCAACGCCGGCGAGGCCCAGCGGGCGCGCCAGCACGACGCTCAGGCCGAGGTTGATGAGCCCAGCGACGAGGAATCCGATAGTCGGCAGACCCGGCTTGCCAAGCCCCATGAGAATCGGGAGCGCCACGCCGCGCACCGGGAGGAACACCAGGTACGAGACCATGAGAATCTGCAGCACCTGGCCCGCCGGCTTCTCGAACGTCGGATCGATCCACCAGGCGATGAACCGGGGCCCGAGGACAATCAGGAACAGCCCGGCCATCATCGTCAGCGAGAGGGCGATCTTGGACCACTTGAGGAAGATCTCACGCAACTCCGCGGTCCGTCCCTGGGTCTTCAGCCGCGTCGCCAGCGGCATCACCACGGCGGCGATCGCGATGACCAGTTCCATCAGGTAGAGGATAAAGCTGTTGGCGACGGTGAAGTACGGAATCGAGCTCACGTCCTGGAATTTCCCAATGACGAGCGAGTCCGTCTCGAACGAGAGACGGATCCCGGCGCTCAACACGAGGACGTACAAGCTGAAGGAGAAAATCCGCCGCACCATCCCCCAATCGAAGTCTGTCAGGCGGATCCGAGTGCCCGGATAGCGCCGCAGGATCAACCATGCGCACAGCGCAAAATCGAACGCCAAGCAGGCGAGCTGGATCAGGGCCAGGACGCTCAACGACGGCCTGAAAGTCAGCAGTCCGAGCGTCAGTCCCAGTCGCAGCAGTACGCCGGCGAAGCGCACGACGTTGCGGGGCACAAAGTCGTCGTGAGCGGAGAGAACCCCGTTCGGGAGCATCCCGACGAACCCGACGGCCACGTACAAGACCGTGAGCGCGAAGGCCCAGTGGGCATCCGCCTGAATGCTCGCCGGAATGTCGTACGTGACGTTGAAGAACACGTACAGTCCCATCCCGACGACCAGCGCCACCCCGCCCAGCAGCAGGTACAGGGCGGTGCAGCTCCCGATGGCCTCGTTGAGTTTGCGCACGTCGCCGTCCGCCACGTGTTGCGCGAAGTAGCGGACCGACGCCATGGGCACACCGAGCACCAGGAGCCCGAGGTACCCGGTGATCGAGTTGATCAGGTTCCAAGTGCCGTACCCGGCGTCGCCGAGCTTGTGAAGCGTGAACGGAGTGAGAAGGTAGGCCGCTACGATGGTGACGAGCGTGATGATCCAGTTGCTGCCGACACTCTTGAACACGCGTTGTCTTCCCTCGCGACAGGGCCGCTCGTCCTCAGTCCGACGTGGGATTCCGCCCGCCCGCCCCAGTGCAGGGCCTGTGCCAATCGCCCTAACGAACTCCGGTAGCCGACGCGTGCGGCTCGAGCGTTGCGCTGTCGCCACACAGAAGCGCCGCGGCCTCGCTGATCGTGGCAAAGGTCACCTGAGTGAAACGGGCCAGGCCGTCGAGATAGGCGTCGACGGAGGCGTACAGGCGCGCGACATCCGCCGCCGTAGCCGCGAAGGGACTCAGCCCGGGCTTGAGACTCGGGGTATGCCAGGACAGCTGGAGATGGGGCACACCAAGTTCGAGCAGCTGGCGCGAGAGCGTCAGCATGTCGGCGACCGACGCCAGCTCCGGGCTCAGGGCGACGCGCTTGACCACGCCGGTCCGGGCGGCGAGCCCTGCGAGACGAAACCAGCGGAGCGGCGCCACATCGAGAAGGCGGCGTACGGGCTCCCAGAAGCTGAAGGGCCGGCGGCTGAAGCCGAAGGAGAGGGGGATCTCGACCAGGGGTCCCGAAGGGGCGGGCTGTGTGACGTCACGATCCGGCGCGAGATGATACGGCGCGAGCGGCGCGCCCACGAAGTTCGGGCCATCGTCGAAGTCCTCCCAACTGATGAACGGGCACACACTCGAGTCGACGCGGTACCCGCAACGCAGCAGCGCGCCGACCGTATCGCGCCCGAGACCGTAGCGCCCGGCGCGAAAGGCGCGCGGCGGGAAGCCGAAGGTCTCCTCGAGCGCAGCGGTCAGGCGCTCGATCTTGGCCAGCTGCAGGTCGGCGGGCAGGTTCTTGAGCATCGAGTTCCGAGGGACTAGCGCTTGCAGCAAGGGAGGTGTGTTCCAGGGGTGCAGGTGCGCCGCGATCTCGCCTCCGCCCCGGTCACATGCGTCCTGCAGCGCGTCCGCCGCCCGGGAGTCGATTGCGACTCTGTAGGCGGTGAAGTACGTCGGCCGCACCCCCAGGCGCCTGAAGAACTCCGCGAGCGGCCGGAGCTCGCCGATGTTCTCAAGCGTCACACCGCTACGGCTGGGGCGCCAGTTGTCCTCCTCAGTGTCGATCGACACGATGACCACGACGCCGCCAGAGCCGCGGCCAGGTCGCTCACTCATCGATCCCTGCGGGCACAAGCTCTTGCGACGGGCGCCCTCCGGACAAGGAGGGAGCGGTCATGTACTCAGGAGGGGATACCCCGAACATCTCCAGGACCGTGGGTGCAATCGACCGCAACGGCACCCGTTCTTCGCACACGCGGTGATCCCGCTGAGGTGTGCGGATCCACAGCAGTCCGTCGGGATGGTGCATGCCGCTCTTGAGCCCGTCCGCCTGATAGAAAACATCGAAGAAGGGTGCGGTGCGTCCCGACCCGGTGCGCAGTACGGCCTCCGCGGGCAGCGGTTGGAAGATCTTGCACCCGCTGAACAGCGCCGGTCCCTCCCGGCTGACGAGCATCGCGGGCGCGTTGTCGACCCGCAGCGCGCCCAACTGGGCTTCAGCCCGCCGTGCGTCCCGCTCGCTCTCGAACCGCACGTGAAACTGCTCGGCCATGACCGGCGACACTTGGCACGGCGCGGTCACGCCCGCGACGGCCAGTAGGCGGGCGAAGTCGCGCGGGCGATAGAAGGTCTTGCCGCCGCGGTCCTCGTACATCAAACAGGGCTGCTGGCTCAACGCCGTGCACAGAATCAGCGTCGTGTCCCGGCCCGCCAGCTCCATAAACTGGCCGAGCAGCTTGTCCATCTCCTGGTAGCCGAACAGAATTGCGCTCTCATATTCGGCTTGCTCCGCGAGGGCGGGCCTGATCTTGAAGTGCTCCGGCTCCATATTGCGCCAGTACTTGTGCTGCAAGTGCGCCGTGCTGTTGAGGAAGAACGTCGCAAACGCCGGCCGCAGCTTGCGGTAGTAAAACTGGAAGACGTCCCACTGCAGCTTGTCGAGGACCACCGCGCGCTTCCAGCGCCCGCCGCCCTTGAGCTGCTCGCGCATCAACTGCCGCACGATGGCGCTCGCCGTGCGCATCGAAAGGCCATGCGTGATCATGAACGTGACGAAGCTCACCAGCTCCGCAGGGGTCAGTGGGACACGCTCGTTGGTATGCTCTTGCACGTTGCGCTGCACGAAACGGTAGTACGGCAGCAACTCGTCAGGATACGGCGCAACAGTCGTGGTCCACGGGTCCGGCAGCAGGTAGCCGTTCAGCGGCGCGTCGAATCTGGGATTCATGCTGCCACACACCCAAACCGGAAGGTCGGCGTCCGACAGGAGATCCCACACGCACTTGCGGGTCAGCTTGGGTCCATCGCCGAGATGAAACACCCCGTGCTCGGCGTAGGAGAGACCGCTATGCACCGTGACCCACTGGATCCACGGATTCAGCTTGTCTTGCGGCTCTTCGGCATCCGTGATGTAAACCTCGGACTCCCTGTAAAACCGCTCGAAGTTGGGAAGCTTCCCTTGCTCGACGAACCGCTCCACCACCGCTGGCGTGAGCTCGTTGAATTCGAGTAGAACGACGGAGGCATCTCTGCGCATGGCTCGCTCCTCACGCGGTCGCGCCTTCCACCGCTTGCGTGCGTGGGCGCCGGCTCCTCACCGCGCCCCGTTTCCCCGCATCACTCTTGCAAGGCTTGGGCTCCCAGCGTGACCGCGCCGGGCGGTCGTAACCACATACGCCGGAACGCGTTGCGTAGGGTACCGTGGCGCTTGGCTGACGCGCCGGAACACCAGTCCGTTGCGCCGGCGCGGCGGTCGTTTCCCGAGTTTTACGCTCCGTTGGGAGGTACGAGATCACATGTGCGGCATCGCTGGCGTCATCCACCGAGACCCCCACCAACCGGTATCCCTGGAGCTGGTCCGGGCCCTGTGCGCCGCCCTCGAGCACCGGGGCCCGGACGATGAAGGCCTCTACGTTCGCGGCCCCGTCGGACTGGGGATGCGGCGGCTGAGCATTATCGACGTGAGCGGCAGCCAGCAGCCGATCTTCAACGAGGATGGTTCCAAGGTCATCGTCTTCAATGGCGAGATCTACAACTATCGCGAGTTACGCCGCGGCCTCATCGCCCGCGGCCACGTGCTCCGTACGCAGGGCGATACGGAGACCGTACTCCACCTGTACGAGGAGCTCGGACCGGCGTGCGTCGAGCAGCTCCGCGGCATGTTCGCGTTCGCCATATGGGACGCGACCCAGCGCACGCTGCTGCTCGGCCGCGACCGCTTCGGCATCAAGCCGCTGTACGTGCTCACGGCCCCCTGGGGCATCGCGTTCGCATCCGAGCTCAAGGCGCTGCATGCGGCTGGCCTGACGTCTCGTGCGCTCGACTGGGAGGCGCTCGACGCGTTTCTGCACGTCGGGTACATCCCCGCCCCGGCGACCCCGTTCCAGGATGTCCGAAAGCTGGAACCCGGCCACACGTTAGTGTGGAAGAGCAGCGGCGGCGACAGCATCGTGCGACGCTACTGGCATCTGCCGCACGATGGCGTCGGCCGCCCGCCCACTGTCGAGGCGCGAATCCGCGACTGGGTCGACGAGTCGGTCGCCGCACACCTCGTCAGCGATGTCCCTGTCGCCGCGTTCTTGAGCGGCGGTCTGGACTCCTCGACCGTCGTGGCGAGTATGGCCCTTGTCGGTGAGCCGCCGCACGCGTTCACCGCGCGGTACTTCGGGTCCGGCCAGGAGACGGTCGACGAGACGGGGCTCGCGCGCGAGCTCGCTCGCCGCTACGGGGTGAACTTGACGGTCGTGGATATCCATCCGAACATCCGCGAGATCTTCGAACCGATCGTATGGGCACTCGACGAGCCCCACGCCGACGACTCGGCGATTCCTACGTGGCTCTTGTCGCAGGCTGTTGGGCGAGACTACAAGGTCGCGCTCACCGGCATCGGTGGAGACGAGCTATTCGGCGGGTATCCGCGGCACATCGGTCTGCCCCTCGCCGAGATCTACGGGAAGCTGCCCGCCGGCGTGCGACGGCTGGCGAGCGCCGCCGCCCAGCTGCTACCGGAGCCACGGACCGGCACCCTGGGCGTGGATCGGATCAAGCGGTTCCTGCGCTCAGGCGACGGAGACCTGCCCGAGCGGTACCTGAGCTTCATGAGCCGGCTCGCCAACGGGGAACGGTCCAACCTCTACGCGCCCGCCCTCAGGGCCAGCATAACGGGCGACGCCGCCCGGGCACGGTTGCGGTCCCTGTACCACGACGAGGCATGTCCCTCAGGCCCCACGGCCGCGCTGTACCTCGACTACACGGCATACCTCCCCGACGACCTGCTGGCGCTGAGCGACCGGCTCGCAATGGCCCATGGGCTGGAGATCCGGGTGCCATTCGTGGATCACGAGTTGGCGACGAGGGTTTTTCCGCTGCCGTATCGTCTCAAGATCGGTTGGTGGCGGAACAAGCGGCTGCTGAAGCGGGCCATGCACGCTCGGCTCCCGGAGGCTCACTCCAGAGCACCCAAGCGCGGGTTCGTCGGCCCCACAGCGGCGTGGCTGCGCAACGAGCTGCGGGAAATGCTCGAGGACGAGCTCTCGCCCGACCGGCAACGCCGCCTTGGCTATTTCCATGCCCCGACGGTCGACCGCTTGCTGCGCGAGCACGCGACGGGCCGACACAATCGGGAGCGCATCCTGTGGGCCCTCCTGTCGTTCTCGACGTGGCACCGCATCTTTGTCGAGTCAAGCGCCCGGGGCAGCGCGGCGGCACCTCCAACGGACGTATCACCTCACAAGCCGCTGGCGACGACGGTACCGTAGCAAGTCAGTCAACGTGGGCAGGCTGAAGTAAGAGTCGGCTGGAACGACGCCGACCTGCCGAAGGCGCAAGCACTCTCCCGCGTCGAGCCGTCGGATCGCCTCTGCCTGAAGCGCGCTCTGCCGCTGCATGCCCGTGTCGATCCCGTCATCCAGGAGAAACACGGTGAATCCGATCATGTCGGCGCGACCGTGCAGCAGCGCCCAGAAGGGGGAGTACGAGCCGCGATACCAGGGCGTGACGCCAGGGTGCCCGCCGATCACGGCCACGGGCGCGAGCAGCCGTGGCTTCGCGCCGACGATGTACTTGGTGTGAACCACGAAGATGTCAGGATCAAGACGGCCGATGGCTGCGAGCGTGTCCGGCCGCGAATACGACTCCGTCTGGATGGACGCGAGGCCCGCGCCCGCCAGCGTCGCCCGATCGGCCGCCTCGTCGACCAGCCGGCTGAGCACGCGGCGATCCCGGCGCCCGTTGCGGGCGCGGTCGTACAACCGGCCGAGGATTTGGCCCGCCGTGTGAACCGCCCCATGCCGGGCCGCCCAACGCCGCAGATAGCGCGTCCGCGCCTTGAAACCGCGCTGTGCGCACCAGACGACGCCTACGAGATTCACGCCGGCGCGGACCAGGGTCGCACAGGTGTTGCGCTCGAGCGGACCCTCCGAGCACAGTGCGACCACCCGGTGCGGCCGTCGGGGGCCGGGCTGGAGGAACTCAGGGCTCGAAGAACTGCTCATGACCGACGCTTTCCGCCAGGAGAGCGCGTCGCAGCTTCAAATACCTCCGCATCCCGAGCAGGCGTTTCGGGACCGCGAGCAGAGCCGCACGGGCCCGCTCCCGCCGCAAGTCGCCGGCAAGCCACCGTCTCAGTGTCGCAGGATCCGTGGACCGTTTTGCGCCGATGCGCGCGATGCCGCGCCGCCCGAGTGCCGTCGGGTTGATCCCGAGTGTGGAGGTGAAGACGCAGTCGTATCCCACCGCCCCGGCGATCTCGAGCACGCGCCGGTCGACCGCACCTCCCGGGATGCTGAGGCAACGCACCGCCCTGCCAAGCAGGTCCTCCAGCCGCCGCCTCGAATCGGATAGCTCGGCGAAGATTTCCTGCGACGCGAGGCTACTGAGCATACGATGCGTGACCCCGTGAGAACCGATGGTGAAGAGTGAGGGGTCGAGACGACGCAATCCTTCCTGGTCGGCGAAGAAGCGCCGGCCGATGAACCCCGAAACGACAAAGAAGAACGCCGTGATGCCGCGCTCCGCGAGGATGGGCGCGGCGCACTCGACAGCGCCGCGCCAGCCGTCATCGAAAGTGAGAACACAGCCGGGCCCGTCCCGCGTCCCGGCTCCGTCGAGGCAGGCACGCAGGGCAGCCTCACCCAGACTACTGACCCCTGCGGCCTGAATGACATCGAGTTGCGACCGGAAGACGCGCTCGGAAACGTGGTACATCGTTGCCGAACGGCCGAGGCTCCCGTAGGAGAAGACGTCTCCCGGGTGCACATCGTGATAGGCCACCGCGACGAAGCTCCGGGGCACGGTCGTGGCGTGGAGCGACACCTGCTGCGCGGGCGCGACACTGGCACCGGGACGTGCGATCTCGCTCACGGGCGTGCCGGGGGGTGCTTCGCGAGGACGTGGAGCCATTGCAGCGTTTCTACGACGAACGGCGCGGGGTCTCGCCAGCGCCAGACCTCGCTCCGATCCCGGCGGGGTCGATGGTGCAGGAACTCCACGACCGCGCCGAGCCTCGATCCGTCGCCGTTTTGCAGATGCGGGTTCGCGGGCGGGGAGCGCCGGAGCCGCAGATAGAGGTGATCAACGTCTCCCCAGAACCAGCGGCTCCGCACGCCCACACGATAGTGGGAGCACTCCGGGACCAGCTCCCCCGTGGCGCAACGAACGAGGAGAGCGGGAAAATCGACGCCCGCATCGACCGCGAGCTGGAGCGATCCCCAAAACCGACCGTTCAGCTCCATCAGCACGTAGCGGCCCGTGGCAAGCTCCCGCTTGCACTCGATCATCGCCACACCCTGCCAATCGAGCATGTCCAGGAGCTGTAGACCGGGATCGACGAGCGCGGGCGCGAGCGGAATGCTTTCCCGGTAGACGCTCACGCCGCCGCTCGGCGGGTTCTCTCGCAACCGGCGATGCGCGAACAGGGCGACGGCACGGCCGTTCCACCGCAGCACGAACAGCCCCTCGCCGGGCCCCACCACTCGGCGCTGCAGCAAGACGGGGAACGCGGCGGGAGGGAGTGTGGCGAGAACGCTGCGACAGGCCGAGGCGTCAGGGACAGGCGTAACCCCGAGCTTCAGGCGGACCGCCCCCACCCGCGCTACGGAGCGGTGCGGCTTTACGACGGCTGGGAAAAAATTCTCTTCGGGGATCGCGTCCGGCCAGGCAGCAGCCGTGAGCATCACCCGCGTGTCTGGCACGCCGAGACCCACGCATTCGGCAAGGTGGCACGCGCGAACCTTGTCCGACGCCGCTTGATAGGTCTGAAGATCGGGAAACGGCAGGACCGTTTCGCGCGGCAGGGCGGTGCGGTGCTCCAGGACGGCTTCGACCGACGGATCCGCTAGGGGCAGCACGAGGTCGATCCCGCGTTCGCGCACCAGCGCACCCAGCTCCGCGGCGTAGGCGGACGGATCGCACAGGGGATCAGCGTGGCTGAGACAGCGGTGCACCCCCCGAGACACGCCGGCAAGACACGGGTTCACGTCCGCGGCCACGTGCACCTCGTGACCGGCGGCACCCAGCGACCGTGCGGCCGCGAGGGCAGCTCGTTCGTTCCCATCCGTGATCAGCACACGCATGCGTCAGTCCGAGCGACACTTTCCATGCCCACACGCAGCCGCCTTCGGCGTACCGGGATCGTTGCATCGCCGCAACGGTTCGAGCGGGTTGACCGCTCCTGCGCACGCCCAACACTGGCGCCTGTCTTGCAACAGCGTCGTGCGCCCTGGGCCCCAGGCGAGCCCAGGCGTCGCCGATACCCTCGATCGCGAGGAGGCAGACTGGAATGACCGCGACCGCCCGTGCGCCCCAGCCGGGAGCGCGCGCCATCGCAGCGGGTCCCCCAGCGCACAGGCCGGCAGAACCGGCCCGCTGGGACCTGCTGCTGGTGTGCGTCGGCGTGTACGTGGCATGTGCCGTCGGGCGGGTGCACCTACTGTTTCCTGCGCTGCAGCCGCTCCAGCCGGCGTTCATCTCGGGAGTACTGGCGACGGGCCTCTACGCGCTCGCACAGTCCGGCCCCCGCCGCGTGGAGTTGCTGCGCCATCGGGTGACCTATCTGCTCCTCGCCTTGACCGTCTGGATGGCGCTGTCCGTGCCCGGCGCCCTGAACCGGGGCGCCGCCTTCCACTTCTGGACCGGCAACTTCATCAAGTCGGTCGTGATGTACTTCGTAATCGCGGGGTGCATCAGGGGCTTCCGCGACGTCGAGCGACTGGCCCTCGCGTACTTCGCCTCGACCGTCGTGTATACCGTGGTGGTGCTCGCGCGCTTCCAGCTGGACGAGAGCAACTGGCGTCTGGCGGGTCTGTACACCTACGACGCCAATGACTTTGCCACGCTCGTGGTCACGGCGATGCCGCTCGGCCTCTACCTCGTGCTGCGAAGCCGATCGCTGCTCTGGCGAGCCACCTCGCTCGGCGCCTTGGGCACGCTCGCCGTCGGCCTGGTGTGGTCGGGATCGCGGGGCGGCTTTCTGGCCCTGCTTGTCACGATCTGCTTCGTCTTATTCCGGTTCACCACAGTGCCGGCGAAATGGCGGCTGGCCGTCTTCGCGGTCATTCTCGTCCTCGTCGCGGGGATCGCCAGTGATCAGTACTGGACGGCGATGCAGACCATCCTCAAGCCGAGCGAGGACTACAACGAGACATCGGAGACCGGCCGTATTAAGACCTGGGAGCGGGGGCTCGGATACATGGCGCAGCATCCGCTGTTGGGGGTCGGCGCCGACAACTTCTGGTTCGCCGAAGGGACGATCTCGCCGCTCGCCTGGCGCCAGCAGTACGGGAAAGCCGTCCGTTGGGGCGCGGCGCACAACAGCTTCGTTCAAGTCGGTGCCGAGCTCGGCGTGCCAGGACTCCTGCTGTTCGTCGCCATCCTCGCCAGCACGTTCGCCTCCCTGCGTCGAGTCGCGAAATACGCGATAGAGACGGCCCCTGGCGTGCACGGCCCGCCACGGCTTGCGCAGTCGCTGATGGCGGCGCTCATCGGATTCAGCGTCGGCGCGTTCTTCTTGTCCCTGGCGTACGCGGAGATGCTGTATACGCTCATCGCCCTGGCGGTCGCCCTAGAGAAGATCAGCCGCCCCAAGGCCAGCCCTCTGCCGTTGCCCGCAAGTCGAGCAGTTGTCGGCGGCGGGTCGCATCCGCTGCGACACACAGCATGATCCTGCTCTCCATCGCGCTCGGGCTGCTCGCTACCGTCTTGCTGCTGCCGACGGTATCCGATCTGACGGCCGTGCTCCGCATCCTGGTGCGGGGGCGTACACCGGCTCCGGTGGCGCCGGCCGACCCGCCGCGGTTCCTGTTTCTCGTGCCCGCGCACGACGAGGAGCTCCTGCTGGCGCGTTGTCTCGAATCACTCAAGGGCCTGCGCTATCCTGCAGCGCGCTTCGACATCGTGGTGATCGCCGACAATTGCAGCGATCGAACCGCCGATATCGCTCGTGCCGCAGGGGTCCGCTGCCTGGAGCGGACCGCGCCGAACGCGCCGGGCAAGCCTCGAGCGATCTCGTGGGCCGTATCACTGCTTCCGGTGCGTGACTACGACGGGCTTGTTATCGTGGATGCCGACACGGAAGTCGCGCGAGACTTCGCCCTGCAATTGGCGGCGCGCGGGCCGCTGGCGCACAGGGTATTGCAACCGCACAGCGGCATTCTCAATCCCTCGGAAAACGCGCTGACGCGGATGGGCGCGGTCCTGGCCGCCGCCGACTACGATTTTGCGTACGTCCTGAAGACGCGGGCCGGACTGAATGTGCCGCTCAGCGTCGGGATGTGCCTTGGGTCAGGAGTGCTCGCCGCCACCGGGTGGACGGCTCACTCCCTCTCAGAAGATTGGGAATTGTACGCGGTGCTCACCGAGCGCGGCGTGAGGATCGAAGGCGTGCCAGCCGCCAAGATCCGTTCCTTGGAGGCCTCGACGCTGCGGGAGGCCGCCAGCCAGCGGCGCCGCTGGACCGCCGGTAAACTCACCGTCTTGGTACGCCACGCGGGACCGTTACTCCGTAGTCGGAGCATCGGGC
>WNGG01005918.1_pt1 | contig 13601 bp, 10 predicted proteins | sample 5400661 | NCBI WGS metagenome assembly WNGG01 (sample SAMN13153372, study PRJNA577476) | soil metagenome | isolation source: 100 cm soil or saprolite under Garry oak tree replicate 1 | place: USA:California | collected 2016-06-15
GAAGCGGTCGCCGCGCTCAAGCAGCAGGCTGTGCAGCGCACCCGCAATGGTTGACTTGCCCGCACCGGACAGCCCGGTGAAGAAGACCGTGAAACCTCGCTCGGACCGTGGCCGGTAGCGGCGGCTTAGCTCGGCAGCGATCTCTGGGGAGGTGAACCAGTGCGGCAGCTTGTTACCTTCCGCGAGCCGACGCCGAAGCTGCGTGCCCGAGATGTGCAACACCCGGGCTCCGGGTGGGGCCTCGTCAGCGGGCAGGTAAGCGCCGCGGTCTTCGACGTAGACCAACTGCCTGAACGGGACGATCTCCACGCCAAGCTCCGCCGCGTGGCGTGCAGCGAGTTCCTGGGAATCGTAGGCGCCGTAGAACGGTCGGCCCATCGAGTCGAGCCCGGGGCCGGCGTGATCTCTGCCGACGATGAAGTGGGTCGCACCGTAGTTCTTGCGGATGATCGCGTGCCAGACTGCCTCGCGCGGCCCGGCCATGCGCATGGCGAGCGGGAGGAGAGACAGCATCACCTTGCCCTCGGGGTACTGCGGCAAGATCGCCTGGTAGCACCGGACACGTGTGTAGTGGTCGATGTCGCCAGGCTTTGTTATTCCGACGACCGGATGGATCAGCAGGTTCGCGTCTACCTCGAGCGCGGCCCGCAGCGTCAGCTCCTGATGCGCGCGGTGCATGGGATTTCGCGTCTGGAATGCGACCACCCGATGCCAGCCACGCTGCGCGAACTCGGCCCGAACCGCTGTGGGGGTGCCGCGGAGGTGCTGGAAGTCCCGGTGCTCGGGAAGCCGAACGACTTCGAGGGTTCCGGTGATGTAGCACCGGTTCGTCCGGTGGAGCAAGTGCTCGACACCGGGGTGAGCGGGGTCGGTGGTGCCGAACACCGCCGCGGCTTCCGCCCGCAGGTCAGGGCGCCACATCTGGGTGACCCGCAATGCCGCGAGCATCGCACCTTCTGGGTCCCGCAGCGCGAGCATCCCCGCGGGCCCGACCGTGGCCAAGACGTCGTCAGGCACGTCCAAGGTCACCGGGACTGGCCAAAGCGTCCCATCCCGAAGACGCATGGATTCACACACCGAGGTGTAGTCATCGGCACCCATGAACCCGTCAAGCGGAGAGAAGCCACCGCACGCAAGCATCTCCAGGTCGCAGAACTGGCGGCGGGTAAGACGCCAGCTTGGCCACTCGACAGCGCGCTTCTTCAGCTCGTTGCCCCGGTCAGGCTCGACAAGCAGGCTGACGAGGAGTCCTCCATGCGGGGGAACGGTGGTGATGGCGGTCAACTCTTCTCCTTCGCCCACATGCCGCTGATTCGGCAATGCGGCGTAATTGCCGGCGGCTAGCTCTCGCTGCCGTTGCAGCCTTGCCCAGTGACGAACGTGTGGTAGATGCGCTGCGCCCGCGCGCGTTGCTTTGCCTGGTCAGGTCCGAGCCACTGCTCGCGAAGCGCCACCTTCATGCGGTCTCGATCGCCGGAGGGAACCCACGCCTCCCTCGAGTCGAACAGCTCGGATTGGCGCGTCAGAGCCTGTAGTTCCGGCCGCAGGTCATCCCGGGTGACGAGTCCCGACTCGAATCCGAGCAGGGTCTTGGACAGGGTGCCGCGGTGTTTTATCAGCTCGAAGCACTCGCGAACGTTGGCCTCGGTGGGTTTGAATTCGGCGAACCTGGTGCCGAACCGTGTGTTGACCCGCCGGATCACCGAGCCGAAATCGTTGGTTACTTCCTCGAAGTCGGCAACGACGAATTTGTCACGGTAAGGGAGCAGGCACGCGTAGAACCGTGAGTACGCCACCAGGGCATCGGGGAGCGCGACGTCGGGTTCACGGATGAGCTGTGACAGGATCGCACCTTGTGGCTCACGAATCAGTGCCAGCGCGGGGACTCCGCTGCGCGCCGCCTCTATGAGCTGAGCCGGAGCGTGCAGGTGATGGGCGAGCCGCACCGGCTTGTCCTGCGACAGCTGCAGGGCGTACACGGCGAATGTGCTCGCCGACCGGGTGTACCCGTCAATCACCAGTTCGGTCTGCGAGCTGATGACTTCAGGGCTCGGGCCGGGATATTTTCGCCGTGCGAAAGACAGGTAGAGGGCGGGATGCTCCGACACATGTGTTCGCAGCCGGTGCCTGGCCCGGTGGATGGCTGAGACGGACTGGACAGCCACTGCTCACACTCCCTCTACGGTGCGGTCACGCTTGCGGCGCAGCCGGAATCCGTGGCCTCGCTCGGTTAGCAGGCGGCGGTAAACTCGCAGGTAGGCGACCTTCTGGCGATCCCAGGCGAGTTGCTGTTCGAATTGACGCCGCCCGATTCGCCCCATTTCCGCCCGCAGCGTCGGATCATCAATCAGCTTGTGGATCAGCTCTGCGAAGCCCGTCACGTCGCCTGGCGAGGCATAAGCGGCGGCCTCACCCGCGAGCGCTCTGGTTTCCTTGAGATCGAAGGCAACGAATGGCAGGCCGAAGGCCATATATTCCATGCCCTTGACCGGCGAGACGATCTCCTCGAGATTCGGCTCCAGGCCGAGGTCGGAGGTTGATAGGTAGGTGAAGGCTTCGTCTTGCGCGGCCCAGCCAGGGAAACAGACCCAGTCCGCGATGCCGAGTTCGGCCGCTAGCTGCATGGCGGCAGGCCGAGCCTCGCCGTCGCCGACGAATGCGAACTGGCAGTCTGTCCGCCCGATCACCTGGACCAGATGGGCAATCGCGCGCAGCGCCACATCCACCCGGTCTTGAGGGCCCATCATGCCGAGCCAGCTGCACAGGAATCTTCTTCCTTGCTTCAGCTCCATCCGTGGCGGTCTTTTGAATGTCTGCGCGAGAACCGGCCCGTTGCCGACCACGGTGACGCCGCCTGGCAGTACACCGCCGCGGGTGTAGGCGACCTGCTCAAGCGAACCGTTGACGGTGATGACATGACTGGCCATCCGGTAGCTGGCCCGCTCGAGCCAGCGCAGCGCGCGGTAGACGATTCCATCGCTTCGCCCATAACGGATCTGGAAAAGCTCCGGCGACAGATCGCGCTGGTCGAGTACGAGCGGCCTGCCCAGCAGCCGAAACGGTGCTCCGATGGCGAAGTAGATGTCCGGTGTACCGCTGACCTGGATGGCGTCGAACCGCTCGGTGAGGAACACCTTGGCGGTAAGCCAGGCGGCCATGATGAAGGAGAGCCCATATTCGCGGACGAAGCCGAACTTGCTCTCCGCGTCGGCGGGCGCTCGGTAATCGTGCACACGGACCCCGCCGTAGGTGTGATTTCCAGGGTCGCGCCTGCAGATAACCCCGACGTGGTAGCCGGCCGACACCAGGGTCGCCACTTGCTTCTGCAGACGGTGGTCACGGGCCAGGGACACGTTTTCCACGATGAGCAGGATCCGCAGCCGACGACGGGAATTCGCCGCCGGCTCCGCGAGCTCGTCAGGCTGATTGGCACGGGCGTTCATCATGTTCTCCGGCAGCATTCAGGCACGCCTGGTCCCGTTGCTGGACGGCTCACCCGCCCTGGCTGACAGGCTCGCCGGCCGGCCGGCCGGCTCGCTGGTGTCTGTGCCGCCCGCTGGCATGACGGTGAGCCGGATTGTGCCGTCGTGAATGTGAAATTCGGTCAATGACCCCCGCCCAACGGGCAGCCGCCAGCTTTCATCGTCGATTCCGGACAGGTGCACCATCGTCAGCCGGATCATTACCGCATGGGTTACCGCCGCCACGGTCTCACCTGGGTGACGGGAACCGATGAGCTGGAGCGCCGCAATCATGCGCCGCTGCGCATCGCTCAGCCGTTCTCCGAGTGGGCAGGCGGCGCGGCCGGGCGAGGTCCGGTAGAGGGCGAATGCCTCAGGGTCGTACATCGCCGCCTCCTCAGCCGTCATCCCCTCCCACGCGCCGTAGTCGACATTGGTGAGCCCGTGCAGGATCCGCAGGTCAGGCACCCGGGCCTCGTCCGCGATGATTTGCGCGGTGGCGATCGTGCGGCGAAGCGGCCCGGTGTAAACCGCGGTGAGGCCGGCACTTGAAAGGTGCCGGGCCGCGTCGACAGCGTCCTGGTAGCCCTGGGCGTCGAGCGGGATATCGCGGCGGCCGCGGTAGCGGTTTTCCACATTCAACGTGGTGGTTCCGTGCCTGACGAGGTAGAGCCGGCACGTGGCCATCGCGGTTTCATGATCTAGATACTCGGCGGGTCGCACAAGCAGTTGGTCAGTCATCGATTGTCCCTCCCTTTTAAAAACAATCTGTTCCTTAGCCCCCATTGCGCGGTGCTTTCATTGGCCGGAAACCGAGTTCGACTGTGCCGGAGGGCGGGGTGGCCTCCCGGCCTGAGCCTGCGTCTTGGCTCGCTGCGGCGCGGAATCCGTAGGTTCCTCATAAGAACTGCCCACCCCTTGTCCTGGGCGAATGGGCGTGAAAGGGCGTAGTAGCAATTTCTGGTTTTCTTTAGGCAGGCGGACTGCCCGGCCCACATTGTCCAGCACGCAGCCGATCAGCTTTTCGCGCACGTGCTCTAGTTCGTGTACTGCGGCGCGCACCTGAGCGCGGGTGGATTTCCTGGCATCTGCCGTCAGCAGGATCATCTCGCTGAGTTCCGCGAGCGCGACGACGTCGGCGGTGGCCAGCACCGGAGGTGCATCCACCACAACGAAGTCGGCCCGGCTCTGTAGCTCACCCAGCGCTCTGCGCAGTGCGTGCCCCTGCAGCACCCCGCCGGGGTCGTGCACGGCGGGGCCGGCCGGGAGCACCACAAGCCCGCGCCTCTCGGTGGAACAAAGAGCGGGCGCGAGGTCGGTCTTTCCGTCGAGAAGGCTGGTGATTCCGGTGTGGTTTTCCAAGCCGAAGAGTTCGTGCCCGAAGCCCCACCGCAGGTCGGCGCAGACCAGGACGACCACCCTGCCCGGTTGGGCCAGTGCGATGGCGAGGTTGGCAGCGATCGTGGTCTTCTCTTCCCACGCCGGGCTTGTGACGAGCACCGTCTTGGCTCTGCGCGACGCCGCCACCTGCAGCACCCGGGTACGCAGGCTTCTGTATGCCTCCGCGACGAGGGAGTCGGGCCCTCGGATAGTGACCGGCGGTGCCCCATCGTCGCCGTTGCGCAGGCGCAGCGGTGGGATCAGCGCAAGGACCGGGGCGCCAGCCTGCTTCTCGAAATCGAGTGGGCCGCGCAGACGGTCATCCATTCGGTCGCGGATGAGCGCAATACCTATGCCGAGGCCAAGGCCCAGGATGACGGCGATGATCAGATCGATGAGGCGGTCCGGGCTGGATGGCGACTTGGGCAGCGATGCGTTGGTGACAATCGAGGCCTGTGGCGTGTTGACCTTCGCAGAATTGCCTTGGGAGTTTTTGGCGTTCTTGGACTGCTCGCTCGGTGATTGTGGCGACCGGAATGCAACGTAGGCTTCGGCGATGCCTTGGGCACGTCGGCGCGCCTCTCGCCGGTTCGGGTCGGAGTACGCGATCTGGAGCAGGTCGGTGTCGACAGGCACGCTGATGGACAAGCCATTGTCCAGTTGATCCTCCGGTACGCCCAGTGACTGTGAGGCGATCGCGATCACTGACCCGGACGACGCGATACCTTTCTCGGTTCCCATGTCAACGGCCTGCTGGCTGGTGGCCGATGTCGATGCGGGCTCGACAACCACGTCCGCCACCGACTGGTACAACGGCGTCTGCGACCAGGCCAGCAGCGCCGCGCCGCCGGTCGCGACGAGTGTGACCAACAGGATCAGGGGCAGGTGCGCGAGCAAGAACCTCATGGACGCACCGGGTGCCCCCGGCGCGCGCCGGACTTGGGTGGCGGTAATGTCCGCCAGCCGGGCTCCAAGGCCGGCCGATGGTGTGGCCGGATATTGCGCTTGCCCAGACGACCAGAACCGGCGGGACGATGCGGCCGTTGCCTTCGTCCTGTGATCCCATTCGTCTGGCGTATTCTCCGCCATCACTTTCCAACCTCCATCGCAAGCCCTGGTGCGCCGCGCTGTGCGCCGCGCTCGACGCGAGATTCGCCTTCGCGGCTGTTATGCCGCGATTCGGCCAACGCGAGCAGGGCGAACAGGAGGTTCGCCGAGCCGCGGTAAGTCAGGTGCGGGTCAAAAGCCATCAGGACTGTGGTGACGATCACCGCCACAAATGCTGCGATTCCCGCCACGCTGGCGGCATCGCGGCCTCGCCTGGCCGCCACCCAGCCCGTCTTCACCACCGTCTGCACGAAGAAAAGGAAGCTCGCGAGCAGCGGGATGCCCCCGCCCCACAGCAGCCAGGTGTAACCGCTCTCGATCCACACATAGCCAGTAGCCTGAGCGGCGACTGGGATGCGTGCGGAGGGGCGGACACCGAGCAGGAAGTTCCAGTCCGAGAAGAGCTTCGGCCAGAAGTACCCACGCAGGTTCTGCAGCCTGCCAGTCCAGCTGGCCGGCAGCCCGGACGCCGACTGGAAGCCGCTCAGGCGGCGGCTAATCACCGGGCGCAGGGCCTGCGATGCGATAAGGCCAGCGGGCACGAAAAGTGTGAGCAACCTCGGCGTGTTCGTCACGATGGCGATGCAGCTCACACCTATGACCAGGCCGATGGCGCTTGAGAACTCGCCCGCGGACAGCGCGCCGAAGACGAAAAGCGCCGCGGCGACCACGAGAGCGCCACGGTAGCGGCGGAATCGCATCCACAGGCCACTCACGATCGCCAGGTTGAAAATCATGAGGTCGGCGGTCGCCGCCGGAAGCCCGAGCGTCGAGCTGCCCCTGGCCTGAAATGCGTTGGTGTAGCCGAACGGGGCGTAGTAGGTGGCCGGCAAGTGCGGGATGCCGAGGACGCCCAGCGACTGGGTGATCGCGAGGAGGGCCACGACGGCTGCCACGCTCACCGAGATCCACAGGCACCGCCGCACCTGCAGGTCGCTGGTGACGCTCGACCGGAAGATGAAGTAGACGCCGAGGTACTTCCACATGACGAGGGCGTAAAGGAGGTCGTCCTGGCCGATTGGGTGCTGCCGGGCAAGCATCCACAACATCGGCACCACAGAACTCGCCAGCGCCATGAGCACGAGGGACAGTGCCACCCGGCCGAGCTGGAGCTTCGGCACAGCTCCGGTGCGCAAGCCGACGATGCCGCGTGCCGCGAGCGCCGTCCCGACGAGCAGCGCGAGCGCCTCGTTGGGCCGCAAGACCGGCACCACGTAGCCCCGGTTGATGCCCGCGGTCAACGGCGTCAGGCCGATGACGAGATAGGCAGCCAGTTGGGGCCACGCCCAAACGCAGGCCATCAGGGCAAGCCCGAGACCTGCCGCCAGTGCCATCAGCGGGCTGAGTGCGGTGACGGCACCCAGGCCCAACGCGCCCAGAAGGACGGGGACCAGCAGCCACAGGCTTGGCCGTCCCGCCACCCACCGCCCGCGCCAGTCAAGTCCTGGCGGCCGAGGTGGCGATATGCCGTCGGCCGCTGCGGGTCGCAGCAGGCTGGTACTAGCCATGACTCACCTCTGCAACGGTGCGCCCTGCCTTGCCGCCTGCCTTGCCGCGCAGATGGCCGAACCCTCCGGTGATCGAGCGAAGTTCTGGAGTTCTCCACACGGCCTGGCACCCAAGGAAGACCGCAGCACCGACGATTGCCGCGGCCACCATGCCCAGGCGCGGGCCCATCGGCCGCCCTATCCAGTGCGGGATTGCGTTGGCCGTCACCCACGCGGGGACTGCCATGACCGCGGCGCCGATCATGACTTTGATGAGCGAAGGCGCCAACCGCTCCGAGCCGCGGCTTAGATTCCGCCACAGGCGAGCCGTAAGGTGGCACGCACTGACGACGACCGAGGCGGACAAGGCGAGCCCAAGCGCGAGCAGTACGGTCGTCCCATGTACGAAAAAGGCGATGCTCACCAGACCCAGGCAGGTGACGGCCTGCAGCAACATGGATATCAGTGGCGAGCGCGTGTCCTTCCTTGCATACGATGCGTACGTTGCGATCATGAAGGCGGTCTGGCCGACGACCGCCACCGCGAGCCCGGCTAGCGACACGGCCACCATGGTGACGCCGGCCGAGGAGTCCATCTTCCCGAACGAAATGGCGCGAGCCAGTGGCATCGCGAGTGTGACGTAACCCACCGCGGCGGGGACTGTCACGAAGAACCCGAGCGCGAAGCCGCGCACGAGGGTGTCGCGAAACAGCGTCAGTTCGTTGTTGATGTGCATACGCGACAGCCGCGGGAGCAGTGACAAAGCCACCGGCGTGGCGCCTATCGCGATGGCCAGGTAATAAAAGTTCAGCGCGATCTGGAACGCGACAACTCCGCCGGGCAGGCGGTTGGCGATAATCAGGAGGGTTAGCACCTGCACGGCGACGAGCCCTGCCTGCGCGAGCGAAGGGAGGGCTCGTCGGACGATGACCCGGACCTCCGGGTCACGCCAGCCCAAGCGTGGCACCAGCATGACCCCGGCTCGTTTGGCACCCCACCACTGGGTGGCGGCGTGCAGAGCGACCGCGCCGGTCGTGCCGAGACCGAGCAGCAGCATCTCGCCGCCCCGTACGCTGTTCAGACTCGTATCGGCTCCGAAGAGCACCGCGGTCGTCCCGAGGACTGCGATCGTGCCGACATTCTCCAGCGCCGGGGCCGCCGCCGCGAGTGCGAACCTGCGGCGAGCATTCATGACGGCGGTAGCCGTGCCGACGATCCCATAGAAAAAGACCTGAGGGATGAACATTACGATCAGCAGGCGGCCGACGCGCTCTTGCGCGCCGCCGAGCATCTGGTGCCCCCCCATCGCCGCGAACTTCAGCACCAGCGGCCCGAGCACGATTGCCAGCGGTGTCATCGCGAGCAGCAGGACCAGGGTCATGCCCAAGAAGCCGCCCGCCACGCGCTCCGACGCGGGCTGGTCCCTGGCATCGATGTGGCGCACGAGCGCCGGGACCAGGAGAGAGGAGAAGAGCGATCCGGCCAGAAATCCGTAGTAGACAAGGTTCGGCAGCGAGTTGGTGAACTGGTAGGTGTTACCGAAGAACGTCGGCCCAAGGACTGCGCCTATCGCGGCGAACTTGGCCACGCCGGTCAGGCGGCTCACAATTGTCCAGGCCGCAACCGAAATGGAGTCGCCTGCAGCCGCAGCGGCTCCTGCCCGCGTTTCCGCGTTATGCCCGCTGACGACAGAACGGGCGATGCGGCGAGGGCGACGATGACGGCCACGGGTCATACCGCACCCTGGGCGGAGAGTACGACGGGCACCGTCTTGAGCAAGATGACGAGATCCAGGCCGAAGCTCTGGTTCTGCACGTACTCGATGTCCAGCTCGAGGCCTTGCCTCATGGTGAGACTGTTCCTGCCGCTGACCTGCCACAGGCCGGTGAGGCCAGGCGGGACGAGGAAACGCTGGAAGTGAGCGGGCTCGAACATGTCCGCCTCCCATTGGAGCGCCGGGCGCGGGCCCACCAGCGACATGTCGCCGCGGATCACGTTAAGCAGCTGAGGCAGTTCGTCGATGCTGATGCGGCGCAAGAGGCGACCGATCTTCGTGATCCGCGTGTCATCGTCGATCTTGTAGAGCTGGCGCTGACCGTTCGTCGGCGGCTGATCCTCCTGGAGAAGTTTGCTGACGTAGGCGCGATGGACGTCGTCCCCGCAGTCGCGGTACATGGTGCGGAACTTGTACAGGACGAATGGGCGGCCGTACTGGCCGAGCCGGATCTGCCGGAAGAATGCTCCGCCGGGTGTCGTCAACCGCACGATCACAGCCACCAGGACGACGACCGGTGAAAGGACTAGCAGGCAGACCGATGCGACGACCATGTCGAGTAGGCGCTTGGCCACTCGCCGGCGGACGGGCAAGGATCCTTCTGGGATGCTCCGAACCCATACGTCAGGCAACATGTGAAGCTCCTGAAGCTGCGACGTCCTGAACGGCTTCACACACCAACGCCACTTGGTCCGTCGTCATGTGCGGGAAAATTGGCAGCGACAAGATCTCGTCGGCCGCTTTCTCGGCTACCGGAAGCGGATAGGCCGCGAAATGCATGTAAGGGCCTTGCTGATGACACGGCGTCGGATAGTGGATTCCGGTCTGGATGCCCATCGACTCCAGTTGCTTGCGGACCACGGCCCGGTTTGGCACTCGGGCAACTGCGAGGTGGTAGACACCGCGTGCTTCCGGCGCCTCGTGGACCAGGCGTATCGGCCCGCTGGCAAATGCCGCGCGGTAGGAGGCGACAATTTCTCTGCGCATCTGGGTCCAGGCGTCGAGTTTGGTGAGCTTCGCGCTCAGCACGACCGCCTGCAGGGCATCCAGTCGGCTGTTGGTACCGATTCGTTCGTGCCGATAATGGGATCCCTGCGCGCGGCCATGGTCACGAAGGCACCTGAGCCGCTCCGCGAGACGGGCGTCCGAGGTCACGACCGCGCCGGCGTCACCGAATGCGCCGAGATTCTTGCCCGGGTAGAAGCTGAAGCAGGCGGCCGCCCCCACTGATCCCGCACGCTTGCCGCGCCAGGTCGCACCATGCGCTTGCGCAGCATCCTCAATGAGCACCAGACCCGCGCTCTCAGCGGTCCGGCACAGGGCATCGACGTCTGGCATCTGCCCATAGAGGTGAACGACGATCACCGCTCTGGTACTTGGAGTGATGGCCGCCTGGAGAGTTTCTGGCGTAAGCAGAAGCGTGTCGTCGTCCACGTCAGCGAATCGTGGCCGCGCACCAGCCAGGACGATGGCCTCTACCGACGCGACGAAGGTGTTCGCTGGGACAATCACCTCATCGCCGGGACCGATGCCAAGAGCTGACAGCGTCAACTGGATGGCGTCGGTGCCATTGGCCATGCCAACCGCATGCGACGTGGCACAGTATTCGGCCCACGCCTGCTCAAACTGCTCGACCGCTTCGCCGCCGATGAACTGGCTCGAGTCAAGCAGGCCCTCCCATGCCTCGCGGATGACCGTCCGGACCTCGCGCGTCGTCGGGCCGAGGTCGGTGAACGGAACATGGTGCCTCATCTCGACTCCGATCGCCGCAGAGTCAGCAACGGCGCCGCATTGCCTTCTGGTTTGGATCCCGGCGACGAGTGGTGGCCGGAACCGTTGAGGTGACCGCTGGCGGAGCTGATCGAATGGACGAAGTGCGAGTAGGACCCGAGTTCCTCGAGGACCACCGGGCGGCCGAGCCGCCGTGACAACTGTGCCGCCTCGAGAACCTCGACCACGGCGAGCCCGTTCTCACCGTCGGTGAGCGGAGGCAAACCTTTCGATATGCATTCGATGAAGTGCTGGTCCTGCACGGCCAGTGGCTCGTCCGGCGCTATGAAGGGAACCACGATGTCGCCGTATCGGTATGACATCGGCGGCTGTGTTAGGTCGTCCCCGCCTGTACCGGGTGAGACGCCCTTGTCGAGAACCCGGATCCGTTCCTCGGTGGCGAGGTCGTCGTAGACTGCCATCTTCTTGCTGCCGACGGCGGTGACCCTTCGCACCTTGCACGGATCGAGCCAGCTGACATGAATGTTGGCGGACAGGCCGCGGTCGTCGAAAAATCCGTCGTAGAACAGGCGAAGGTATGCGACGTCCTCGAAGCGGCGGTGAGCGTGGCGCGATGCCCAGGCCTGAACCGCGATGGGTTTCATGCCGAGCACGTGATTGATGATCGAGACGTCGTGCGGCGCGAGATCGAGGATGACGTTCACATCGTTCTGGTAGAGGCCGAGGTTGAGCCGCGCGCTGTCGAGGTAGTAGAGATCACCGAGTTCCCTGTTACGCACGAGTTCGCGAAGTTTCCACACCGCCGGGTTGTATTCGAACGTGTGTCCAACCATGAGGATTACGCCGGCCGCCGATGCTGCGTCTATTAGCTGCCGAGCATCAGCCGTGGTCGGCGCCAGTGGCTTCTCCACGAGAACGTGCTTGCCGGCTTGGATGGCCTCAAGAGCTACCGCTAGGTGCGTGCTTGGCGGGGTGGCTACGACGACGGCATCGACTTTCGGCAGGGCCGATTCCAGCGTGGAAAAGGCCGGGGCCGCTCGGTAGTTGCGGGCCAGACTTCGCAGTCGGTCTTCACGGCCATCGACAAGGATCACTTCGTCGACTCCATCGGCTGCGTGCAGTACTCGTACGTGCTTTGAGCCCCAATAGCCGCAGCCGACCACGGCGATCCGCAACCCTGCGTCGTTGGCTCGTGTCAATTGCCTCAACGTTCCCCCAGCTGTGGCTGGCGTTGCAGCCAACGGCATGATGTTCCGGCAGCTTTCGCATGCGGTAACTCGTTATCGGCAAAAGTAGCTTCCGCTGGGGGCCTGCGGATCATCCATCTGACGTAGCCACGTTCACCAAAATGAGGGTTACTGGTCGCCATTCAGACGTTCAACCGACACATCGGAGCACGTAGCGAGCCCATATAGCTCATCGATCACGGAAGCGCCGTAGCAGGCTGCGGTGATCACATTGCGGTCGGCGACGGTAACAATACAGCAGCAGATCGAAGGCTCTGGCCGCGGCGCTCTATCTCAATTGGGCGATATAATCAAGCGGCCTTTTACATTGCCTTTGCGTAAGGTGCCACTGCCAGCTCCTCGAGCAAACCGTAGCGCACGGCGAAGGCTGCGGCTTCGAGCCGGGAATGTACCCCAAGCCTGGTGAGCAGTGTCTGAACGTGGGTGCGCACGGTAGTGCGGGACAAGCCGAGTTTCTCGGCGATTCCGGCGGTGTCCAGACCGTCCACCAAGAGTGCGAGACACTGCCGCTCACGGTGGGTGAGAAATGCGGCAAGCCTGTGCGCATCGTCTGCCCGGGTCGACCGCCGGGTGACCACGCCCTTGGGCGAGTCCACGACTACCTCGCCGGAGAGCGCCCTCTCGATGGCTCCGGTGAGCGCGGAGACGCCACGGGTCTTGTGCACGTATCCGGATGCTCCTGCGCGCAGCGCCCGCCTGATCCCCTCGGTGTCCGGATCGGCGCTCAGCACCAGCACCTTGGTGCCCGGGGCTGTGGCAATTATCGCCGCGATCGCGCCGATACCGTCATCGCCGCCGAAGTGGCGGTCGATGAGGCATACCGCGGGCTGCTCGCGCTGGACGCAGTCGATCGTGTTGGCAACGGTCCGGGCTACCTTGACGGTAAACCCGCGCTGGACGAGCACGGCGGAAAGCGCGTCAAGGAAAAGGGCGTGATCATCACCGATCACGAGGCTCGCCACGGCAATCACGCACCCATCTGGGCGCATGCGCGCAGTGCCCTCGCCGCAGGCTGGGCGGGAAGCACGATGCGGACTTGCGTGCCACCAACGGCCGGGGAGCCTACCTCAAGGTTGCCACCGCATGACGCAAGCAACGAGGCCGCTACCCGCAGGCCAAGCGACGCCATCCCGGCAGGGCCATTGCCGAATCCCGGGCCGTCGTCTGTCACCTCGATGACGGCTTGTTTGCCTCGTAGGATCGCCACCTCGACGCGGCCCGCCGGACCGACCGCGCGCGCCGCGTTGTCGACCACGTTGGACAGCACGCGCCATAGCACCGCTGCGCTCACCGGGATCCGCACGGTCGGTCCGGGCAGCACGGCAACCGACGCGTCATGTGCGACCCTCGCAAGCTGTGTCACCTGTTCGGCAAGCGCACGGACTTCTACAGCATCTGTCGTCTCGACGGGCTG
>WNGG01011864.1_pt1 | contig 13601 bp, 14 predicted proteins | sample 5400661 | NCBI WGS metagenome assembly WNGG01 (sample SAMN13153372, study PRJNA577476) | soil metagenome | isolation source: 100 cm soil or saprolite under Garry oak tree replicate 1 | place: USA:California | collected 2016-06-15
GCGCGCTCGAGGCGCTCGCCGGGACTCGCACTACCCCGCGGGGGCAAACGATCCGTGCCATCGCGCTTGAGCTGGAGCGGCTGGCGAATCACATCGGTGATCTCGGTGCGATCGGGGCGGACATCGCGTTCCAACCGGCGGCGTCATATCTGGGACGCATGCGCGGCGAGTGTCTCAATCTGTTGATGACGCTCTCCGGGAACCGTTACGGGAGAGGCCTGGTGCGGCCAGGAGGCGCAGCCTTCGACCTCACGCCCGCCATGGCCGCCGAGATGCGCGACCGGCTGCAGCGTCTGCGCGCGGAGCTCGATCCGGCGCTCACGCTCCTCTTCGAGACCGCCTCGGTCCAGGCCAGGCTCGAGGGCGTCGGGGTCGTGCCCCGGAGCGCGTGTGTCGAGTACGGGTTCGTCGGGCCCGTCGCCCGGGCGTGCGAGCTGCCGCGCGATGTGCGGCACGATCACCCCTGGGGGATTTTCCGGTTCGCCCACATCCCGGTCGCCACGATGTGGGCCGGCGATGTGCTCGCCCGCGCCCTGGTCCGGCGGCTCGAGATCCAGCGGTCACTCGAATTCACGATCGAGCAGCTGGGTGCACTTCCCAAGGGACCGGTGCGCGTGGACTGCGGGCCCCTGCGGCCGAGCGAGCTGGCCGTGGCGATGGTCGAGGGCTGGCGGGGTGAGATCGTACACGTCGTGATCACGGACGACGCCGGGCGCGTCCGCCGGCATAAGGTCACCGACCCCTCCTTCCACAACTGGACGGCCCTCGGGTTGGCGATGCCCGGCAATGAGATTTCCGATTTCCCGCTCTGCAACAAGAGTTTCAACCTGTCGTACGCGGGGCACGACCTCTGATGCGAGGGCGCGTGGCGTGTTGACCTGGCTCAGAACGAGATTGCAGCAGGGGATCCGGACGATTCGCTTCCCTCGAGATGGCGCTGATTTTCCGGAGCGCTTCCGCGGCCGGCCCCAAGCGTCCTCGGATCTCGGCGCGTGTCTCTTCAGCCCGGAGGAGGGCCGATACAACCGCGATTACCGCATGGCGACGTCCACACGGGACGCGCTGGTCACCGCCACCGGCGAGGTCGAGCTCGCCCACGCGCTGGACGAGCGCGTGCGCAAGCTGTTCCGGCGCTCTCTGCGCCTTCGCTCGGTGGTGGCCGGCAGCTGCAACGGGTGCGAAGCCGAGCTCGTCGCGCTCGGCAACGTCGTCTTCGATCTGTCCCGGTTCGGCGTTCAGTTCGTCGCCTCGCCGCGTCACGCCGACGGCATCGTCGTTACTGGGGCGGTGAACCGCAATATGCGGCGCGCGCTGGAGCTGACGTACGAGGCGGTCCCGCCCCCGAAGCTCGTGATCGCCGTCGGCGCCTGCGCGATCAGCGGGGGTCCCTTTGCGGGCAGTCCCGAGGTCGGCACCGGCGTCGGCGGCATCCTCCCCGTTGACCTGTGGGTCCCGGGGTGCCCACCGCACCCGCTCACGACGCTCGACGGTTTGCTCCGGCTGCTGGGGGCGATCGATCCAGCGGAGTCTAAAGACACCGTCACAAAGCTTTCATGAAGAGGTGCAAAGTCGACGGCTAAGCTCCGCGCATCCATTAAACGGAGCGGCTGATGCGTCGTCGTCTCATCGTTGCAGGTCTCTTCACCGCCACCGTCGCACTCGCATGCGGCGAGCCGTCTCAGCAGCGAACCCAGCCGGCCGCAACACCGCCGACCAACGCGCCTGCCGATGTGTCTCACGGTGAAGCGCCGATCGGCTCTGCCGCCGAGCCGGCACCGATCGACGCGGCTGCTCCGCCGCGCGCCACGGGACACGTGCACCGCCTGCGGATCGCGATCAAACATGCGAAAATCACGATCGCCGACGGCGTGACATACGACGCCTGGACATTCGACGGCCGCGTTCCCGGTCCCGTCCTGCGCGTCACCGAAGGTGATACCGTGGACTTCACGCTCGTGAACCAGGCCCCGATGCCACACAGCCTGGACTTTCACGCCGCGGAGATAGCGCCGAGTCGTGCGTACGTGAACCTCATGCCGCACGATTCGATGAGTTACCGCTTCGTTGCACGGGTCCCCGGGGCGTTCATGTATCACTGCGGCACTGCGCCGGTGGCGCTCCACATCGCCAACGGTATGTACGGGGCGATCATCGTCGACCCCCGGCAAGGCCGAACGCCGGCCAAGGAGTTCGTGTTCGTCCAGAGCGAGTTCTATACGAAGGCTCTCCCCGACTCGACGCGCACTATCGATTGGGAGAAGCTTCTGGGCTTGGCACCCGATTATGTGGTTTTTAACGGTCGGGAAGCGGAGTACGCACACCATCCTATCAACGTGCGGGTTGGCGAGCGCCTGCGACTCTACGTCGTAAACGCGGGTCCAAACCGCTTTTCGGCCTTTCACGTCGTTGGGGCGATTTTCGATCGTGCGTATCTCGACGGGTCGCTCGCGCATCCGCTCGAGGGTGTGCAGACCGTCACCGTGCCGGTTGGTGGCAGTGCCATTTTCGAGGTGCGGTTGGTCGAAGCAGGAACGTATCCCTTCGTCAGTCACGCGTTCGCGGATGCGACCAAGGGCGCGGTAGGGATGTTCAAGGCTCGCTAGCGCCGCTGCACCGTCCAACGGCCCGTCTGCGTATCGCCGGACGGAAGTCTCGTCGTATACGTGCCCGCGATCGTATTGCCGTTCAGGTCCCCACTGAACGTCGTGAACAGCCGCTCACCCGTCTGCGGATCCGCGTAGGGATCGAGGGTGCCATTCACATGCCCGCGCTCCACTCGCACGAACCGAATCGTCAGCACCGTGGATGTCGGCGCCTGGTTGCCGCCGCCGGCGTTGGGCTGGGCCCACGGCACCAGTGCCCGGCCCCAGGCCTTCGGGATCATGACCACATCGCCGAACGCGGAATCACCGGCCGCGCGTAGCGTGAAGCTGATGCTGCCGCTGCGACCCGACTCGGCGCTGCTGTAGTCGCCGGCCCACTCGCCCGTGAGGGCTGAGATGTCCGCGGAGCCGCCGACGAGCGGAACCGGACTGCGGGATGCGCCGCAGGCGCTGAGCGCCAGAGGCAGGAGCACGATCGGCAATGTCTTGGAGCGCAACATGGGCACCTCGGAGATGAGGAATGCGTGGTTGCGCGTGACGGCGGCGCGCGCTGCTGTCTGTAAGAATGGAGCCCAAACGATGAATTGTCACTGTGACCGGCTTGAAGCATTTTGACGCGTGACCTCACATCTCGAAGCGACCCGCATTCGGGAACGATTCGAGCGATTGCTCGCTGCGGGCATCGCGATCTTCTCGCGGCACGACGTCGAGCATGTGTTGCAGCAGGTGGTGGATGCCGCGCGTGACGTCGTGGGCGCCCGCTACGCCGCCCTCGGCGTCCTGGGGGACGACCGGGAGACGCTGGTGCAGTTCGTCACCTCCGGTCTCGACGAGGCGGCGCGCAAGAAGATCGGCGATCTCCCCCGCGGCCGCGGGCTCCTCGGTCAAGTGATCCGGCAAGGCAAGCCGATCCGCACGGCCGACATCAACCGCCACCACGAGCGCTTCGGTTTTCCTCCGCATCACCCGCCGATGAAGTCGTTCCTCGGCGTTCCGGTGACGGGGCGAGGCGGCGTGTTCGGCAATCTCTATCTCACCGAGAAGATCGATGCCGCCGAATTCGACGCCGAGGACGAGGCGATCGCCGTTCTGCTGGCGTCGCAGGCGGCTGTGGCGGTTGAAAATGCGCGGCTCCATGGCGAGAGCGAGCAGCTCCTCGGCCAGATCCGGGCGATGCAGCGCCAGCGCGATCTGTTCTTCGCGATGATGAATCACGAGCTGCGCAACGCGCTCACCGGCGTGTACGGTTGGGCCGAGCGACTGGTGCGGCGGAAGTCGCCCGAGCTCTCCGAGCAGGCCGCGCGCGAGGTCTATGAAGCGGCCGATCACACGATCGTGCTGCTCAACAATTTCCTGGATCTGATGCGACTCGACGCCGGGAAGGTGCGACCCGTCTTGCGCGACGTCGAGGTCCGGGGCGCGCTGCAGCGCGCGATCACCACCAGCGAACCCGCGGCGACCGCCAAGCGCCTGCGGCTGGTGCTGCGGGCCGATGGCCGCCCCGCGACGATCCGCACCGACCCGATGCGGCTCGAGCAGATCCTGCTGAACCTCTTGTCGAACGCGATCCGGCACAGTCCCGACGACGCGGCCGTCGAGATCACCGTGAACGGCGACGCGACTCACACGGTGTTTGCCGTGATCGATCATGGTCCCGGTGTTGCTGCCGAGCTGCGCGAGCGGATCTTCGAGCCGTTCGAGCGCTTCGATCCCCACTCCGGTCTCGGCACCGGCTTGGGCCTTCCCGTGTCCCGCCGGTTGGCTGAAGCGCTGGGCGGGACGCTTACGGTGGAGGAGACGGCCGGCGGCGGGGCAACCTTTATTCTGAAGATTCCTTCATCAGCCCTTTAGGAATGATTCAACGCGCCGCGGCTAGGATGCCTTCATGAAGATTCTCGTGGTGGAAGACGATCGGAAGGTCGCCGGTTTCATCGAGCAGGGTCTGCGTGAGGAAGGCTACGTCGTCGACGTCGCCCCCGATGGTGATCAGGGCACCATGCTGGCGCACGTCTACGACTACGACCTGCTCGTGCTGGACGTCATGCTCCCCAAGAAGACCGGGCTGCAGATGGCTGGGGAGCTGCGGCGTGAGGGACGCGCGACGCCCATTCTGATGTTGACGGCGCGCGACACCACCGAGGACGTGGTGCGTGGGTTGGATGCCGGTGCCGACGACTATCTCACCAAGCCGTTCAAGTTCGATGAGCTCCTCGCCCGGGTACGCGCGCTCGTGCGGCGGGGCGGCGCTGGACGCACGGAGCTGTTGCGCTATGGTCGCGTCGAGCTGGACCGGTTGAAGCACAAGGCGCGGGTAGACGGCAAGAGTCTGGACCTCACGCCCAAAGAATTCCATCTGCTGCAGCATTTCCTATTGCACCCTGAGGAAGTCGTGCGCCGCACCGAGCTGCTGGAAAAGGTGTGGGACATGCACTTCGATCCCGAGAGCAATGTCGTGGACGTGCACGTCGGCAACCTGCGCCGCAAGCTGCGCCAGGCGGCCGGCCACGAGCTGATCGAGACCGTGCGCGGGGTGGGGTTCCGTCTGCAAACGCCTGACCGAGCGGAGGCGTGAAGGGGTCGCTGCGCCGTACGCTCGCGCTGCGGTTCGCAGCGACGATGGCCGCCGGGTTGCTCCTCGCGACGGGCGCGTTCTATTGGTCTGCGTCCCGTGCGCTCCAGGAATCTGTCCCTCCCGCCGTTCTGCGAAGTGACTTGCTGCTGGTTCTCGTCGCCATTGTCGTGGCGGGAACTGCCGCGACCCTCATGGGCGCCTGGCACTTCACATCGTCTGCCGTTCGTCCGGTCGCGGAGATCACCGCGCAGGCGACCCGCATCGAAGCGGGAACGCTGGATCAACGGATCCTCGCGCACGCGGATACCGAAGAGTACGAAGGCCTGGTCGCGGTTCTGAACCGCATGCTGGAGCGGCTGGAGCGCGGCTTCGCGGCGCAGCGGCGCCTGACCGCCGACGTCAGTCACGAGCTGCGCACGCCGTTGACCGCGTTGCGCGGCGAGATCGAAGTGGCGTTGCGCGCGCCCCGCTCGCAGCGCGAATACGAGCACGTGCTGCGCAGCGGCCTCGAGGAGATCGACCGGCTCACGGAGCTGAGCGAAGATCTGCTGCTGGTGACCCGGACCGAAGCCGGGCTGGTATCGGCCCGGCGTGTCTCCACCGACATCGAACGCCTCGTTGGGGACAGGCTCGACCGTTTGCGGCGCCGGTTCGAGGAGCGTGATCTGGCCGTCAATCGCTCGTTCCCGGCGGAACAACCGGGTGCGCTGATCGATCCCGAGCTCATCGGTCGCCTGGTCGATCACCTGCTCGAGAACGCGTTGCAGTTCACGCCACTGGGCGGAACGATTCGGGTCCAGCTCGAGCCCATGCCCGGGGGCGGCGTTCAGTTCGCCGTGGAAAACTCGGGGCCCGGCATCGCCGCTGCCGACCTCCCACACCTCTTCGAGCCGTTCTATCGCTCCGATCCGGCGCGCACGCGGACAGCGGATGGCGGGACCGGGCTTGGCCTCGCGCTTGTCGCCTCCATTGCGCATCTGCACGGGGGAGTGGCACGTGTGTCGAGTGTACCGGGTCAAAGCACCCGCTTCGAAGTCGATATCCCTCTAGTGCTTTGACTCTGCGGGGTTTTTTCCGCCGATCCTCAGGATTTCTTCACACTCGATGCCCGACCTTGAACGTGTACTCTCAACGGAGCACGTGATGGCCTGGGGACCGATTGTTGTCGCGGTTGACGCTTCTCCGGCGGCGGTGGGAGCAGCCACGCTCGGCGAGCGCATTGCAAACCTGGCGGGTGGTCGCTGTGAGCTGGTCCATGCCGTCCGCGATGCGTGGCCGCCGCTCGTGGCAGTGAATCCCGATCCGCAGGTCGCCGAGATGCAGCTCCTTCAGCAGGCCGTTGCGCGTGAACAGGTCAAGCAAGTCTTGAAGGGGACTGTTTCGGATCGAGTCCTCGAGTCGTTGAAGGTTCGGTTTGGACCGGCGGCGGTCGTCTTGCGGCAAGTCGTCGAGGAAAGCCGGCCAGGTTTGCTGGTCCTCGGCGGCAAGCATCACACGGCGCTGGAGCGGTGGCTCGGCGGCAGCACGAGTCTGCACGTGGTGCGGACGTCCGAAGTGCCCGTACTCATCACCGCCCGGGAGCCGGCCACGCCGCGACGGGTTCTCGTCGCGGCCGACTTGTCCAAGGCCGCCGGTCCTACGGTCCGTTTGGCGGAGCGGTTCGCGCGATTGGTTGGCGCGCAGTTGCGCGTGCTGACCGTCTTCGAGCCGCTTCCTGATGTGCCCGGCGTGCCACCGCTGGACCCGACGGAGTACTATGCGCTCGCCCAGGAGTCGTTGGAGCAGGACATCTGGCCGCTGGTGACGGAGATCGGAGCCGAACGACTCGTGAGACACGGCACGGTGGTCGACACACTCCTGCGCGAAGCCACCGATTGGCAGGCCGACGTTCTCGTGGTCGGGTCACACGGCAAGGGTTGGGCCCAGCGCGTGCTGCTCGGCAGCGTGACGGAGAGCCTCATCAATCATCTCCCGACGTCCTTGCTCGTCGCACCGGTGGGCGTTGCTGCCGCTGCGCTACCTCAACGGCAACAGCGGCGAATGGCCGAGGTTCATTGAGGCCCCAGGTCCCGTAGCCTCGGTGCATCTCCCCTTGCCGGGTACGGCGGGCGTGCGGAGCTTAGGGCTCCGTGTCGCTAACCCGCCAGCTCGGCCTCCTCGCCGTCACCGCGCTCGTCGTCGGCGAAGTCATCGCCATCGGGATTTTTCTCACACCCGCCGGCATGGCGCGGTCGCTGGGCTCTCCCTTCTGGCTCCTTATTGTCTGGCTGCTGATGGGCTTCATGGCGTTGAGCGGCGCGCTCTGTTATGGCGAGCTGGCGGCGCGCGCGCCTGAAGCGGGCGGTGGGTACGTCTACTTGCGCGAGGCGTACGGACCGGCCGTCGCGTTTCTGTACGGTTGGAAATGCATGCTGGTCATGGATCCGGGCATCACGGCGGCTCTCGCGGTGGGGCTCGCGAGCTACGTGGGGTATGCGCTCGGTCTGGCCGGCGCGACGCTCAAGCTCATCGCGATCGGCACGATTCTCATCCTCGCGGCCGTGAACGTCGCGGGGTTGAAGCTCGGGTCAGGGCTGATGCAATGCCTGACGGCGCTCAAGCTCGGTGCGCTGGGCCTGATTGCCGTCCTCGCCCTGGTCATGCGGGCCGGCCATTGGTCGAATTTCGTGCCGTTCGTCGCGCAGCGTGCCGGCTCGAATCCCCTTCCCGGCGCGCTGGCCCCGGCCCTGGTGGGAGCGTTCTTCGCGTTCGGTGGGTGGTGGGAGATCAGTAAGCTGGCCGGCGAAGCGCGTGATCCGGCGCGCACGGTGCCGCGCGCCCTCGCGCTTGGGGTCGCGATCATCACAGCCATCTATATCCTGACCAGCGCCGTGTTTCTCTACCTGGTGCCACTCGACCGTGTGACATCGGGCGAGACGTTCGCCGCGCAGGCGGGCGAAGCGTTGTTCGGTGCCGCCGGCGGCCAAGTCTTCGCGCTCATCGTGATCGTGGCGGTCCTCGGCAGCCTGCTCGGGCTGCTCATGGCCTTGCCCCGCGTCTACTACGCGATGGCCCGGGACGGGGTGTTCTTCAGGTCGGTGGGCGTCGTGCATCCGCGGTTCGGCACGCCTGCGCGCGCAATCGCGATCCAGGCGGCGATCGCGTCGATCTATGTTGCGCTTGGGACTTTCAATCAGATCATCGCGTACTTCGTCTTCGTGACCGTGCTGTTCGTCGGCCTCACGGTCGCCGGACTGTTCCGGATCCGTCGCCGTTCTCCCACGTCGGCGTATCGGACCTGGGGCTATCCCCTCACGCCCGTGCTCTTCCTGGCTCTCGTGTTGCTGTTGCTGGTGCTGCTCGCGGGCCACAATCCGCTGCAAGCGGCCCTGGGCGTCGGCATCGTTGCCCTCGGCGCCCCTGTGTACGTATTTCTCTTTCGTCGGCCACTCACTCTCGAACCGGTAGGATCCGATGACGTGGATTCGCACGATTCCGCTGCCGGAAGCGGATGAGAAGCTGCGCCGGGCCATCGAGGCCCAGCGCGCAATGTACCCCAAGGAGTACGCGACACCCGTGCACCCGACTGCCGATGGGACGTCGGGGATCGTGGCGTCGCACTCGCTGATTCCTGATGCGCTGTATCACGCCTTCGCCACGTTCGGATCGCTCATGGCGGATACGTTGCCGCTCACGCGCCGGCAGCATGAGATGATCACGACCATGGTCTCGGTGACGAATCGCTGTCGATACTGAATTGAGTCCCACGCAGAGTTTCTGCGTCGGATCACGTTGGATGAAAAGCTGATCGCGGCACTCGAGGACGATTACACAAAAGCGCCGATCTCGGAGCAGGAGCGCGTCATGCTGGATTACGTGGTTCAGGTGACGCGCGATGCCACCCGCATCGGGCCTCAGCACCACGAAGGGCTGCGCCGCGTCGGGTTCGATGATCGCGCGATTCTGCAGATCACCTTGATCGCGTCGTGGTTCAACTATATCAATCGAGTCGCCGATGCCCTCGGGGTGGGGCGCGGTTGATGCCTGACAGTCCCACGGCGACGGTCGCCTGCCCCTTCTGCGACACGCTCAACCGCGTGGACCTTTCGCGGATCGGCCAGCATCCCAAGTGCGGCACGTGCGGCAAGCCGATTCTGCTCGACCGGCCGCTCGCGGTCTCCGACGCCAATTTCGCCCAGGTCACGGCCGATACGACGGTGCCGGTCGTGGTCGACTTCTAGCTGATCGTGAAGCTCGACACGGACCGAAACCCGGTCACCGGCCAGAGGTTCGGGATTCGCGGAATCCCGACACTGATCGCGTTTCGTAGTGGGAAAGAAGTCGCGCGCCGCGTGGGCGCCGTGCCGCCGGCCGAGCTGGAGGCTTTTCTAAACGAGCTGTCGTAACACGTACTCCAGAATCCCGCCGTGCTTGTAGTACTGCAGCTCCTGGGGCGTGTCGATACGTACGACCGCCTTGAACTTCGTCACCTTGCCGTCGTCCGCGGTCGCGGAGACTGCCAGCTCTTTCGGCATGTCGCCTAACCCTAGGATGTCGTAACGCTCCTTGCCGGTCAGGCCCAGCGCCGCGGGATTCTGTCCCGTCGCAAACTGCAGCGGCAGGATTCCCATTCCCACCAGGTTCGAGCGATGGATCCGCTCGAAGCTCTCGGCGATCACGGCCCGGACGCCCAGCAGCCGTGGGCCCTTGGCCGCCCAGTCGCGCGACGATCCCGAGCCATACTCTTTGCCGGCCAGCACGATCAACGGTGTGCCCTCCGCCGCGTACTTGAGCGACGCATCGTAGATCGTCATCCCCTCGCCGTCGGGCAAATGCACCGTGAACGGTCCCTCGGTGCCCGGGGCCAGCAGGTTCTTGAGCCGGACGTTGGCGAATGTGCCGCGCACCATCACTTCGTGGTTGCCGCGGCGGGCGCCGTAGGAGTTGAAGTCGAGCGGCTGGACACCGTGACCGATGAGATACTGGCCCGCGGGGAGGGTCTTCCGAATCGATCCCGCCGGCGAAATGTGATCGGTTGTGATGCTGTCGCCCAGCAAACACAACACGCGGGCGCCGCGGATGTCGCGGACGGGCACCGGTTCCGCCGGCATGCCGTCGAAGTACGGCGCTCGACGAATGTACGTGGACGTCGGCTCCCAGGCGAAGCGATCGCCTTCCGGCACCGGCAGGCTACGCCACCGCTCGTCGCCGTCGAACACCTGCGCGTAGCTCTTGCGGAACATCCCCGATTGAATCGACCGGCCGATGACCTCGGCGACTTCCTTGGTCGAAGGCCAGATGTCGCGCAGGAACACGGGTCCGTCGGTCCCGATCCCGAGCGGCTCGTTGTGGAAGTCGATGTCGATGCGGCCGGCGAGCGCGTACGCCACGACCAGCGGGGGCGAGGCGAGATAGTTCGCGCGGACCTCTTGCTGGATCCGGCCCTCGAAATTGCGGTTGCCCGACAGCACCGAGCAGACCACCAGCTCGCATTCGCTGATCGCGGTGGAGACGGCCTCGGGCAGGGGCCCCGAGTTGCCGATGCACGTCGTGCAGCCGTACCCCACGAGGTGGAATCGCAGCGCCTCGAGCGGCTTCATGAGTCCCGCTTGCTCGAGGTAGTCGGTGACCACTTTGGATCCCGGCGCCAGGCTGGTTTTGACCCACGGCTTGCTGCGCAGACCCCGTTCCACCGCCTTTTGCGCCATCAAGCCGGCCGCGACCATGACCGACGGATTCGACGTGTTGGTGCAGCTCGTAATGGCGGCGATGACGACCGAGCCGTGGTGCAGCACGCAGTCGACATCGTCGATTCGCAGCGTGGCGTGCGACGGCCGGGGCGGCGGCGGTTTGGGTCCCGCCTGACCGCCTTCGCCCTCCCAGCGTCCCACTGGAACAGGAATCGCCGCGGGAACCGTCACCGGCTTCATGAGCGTCGGCAATGCCTCAGCAAACTTGCGCGGGACCTCCCGTAACCCCACGCGATCCTGCGGGCGGCGTGGACCAGCCATGCTGGGTTCGACGGTTGCGAGGTTCAGCTCGAGCGTGTCGGTGTAAAGCGGCTCCGGTGCGTCGGGCGTGTGGAAGAGACCCTGTTCCTTCATGTAGGCCTCGACCAACTGCACATGCTCCGCCGGCCGCCCGGTGAACTCCAGGTAGCGCAACGTTTCCTGATCTACTGGGAAGATGCCGATGGTCGCCCCGTACTCGGGGGACATATTGCCGATGGTGGCGCGGTCGGCGAGCGGCAGCGTCGACACGCCTGGCCCGAAGAACTCGACGAACTTCCCGACGACGCCCTTCACGCGCAGCATCTGCGTGACCGTGAGCACCAGGTCGGTAGCGGTGGCGCCCTCGCTCAAGCGCCCGCTCAGCCGGAATCCCACGACTTGCGGGATGAGCATCGAGACGGGCTGGCCTAGCATGGCGGCCTCGGCCTCGATCCCACCAACGCCCCAGCCGACCACACCAAGACCATTGATCATGGTCGTATGCGAATCGGTTCCAACGAGCGTATCGGGATACGCCTGCGACTCGCTCGTGAATACCACGCGGGCGAGGTACTCAAGGTTGACTTGATGCACGATGCCGGTATCAGGCGGCACGACTTTGAAACCAGAGAAGGTCTTTTGCGCCCAGCGCAGCAGCGCGTAGCGCTCGCGGTTGCGCTGGAATTCGAGGTCCGCATTGACCTGGAAGGCGCGCGGCGTGCCGAATTCATCCACGATCACCGAGTGATCGATCACGAGCTCCGCCGGCAGCAGCGGGTTGACGCGCGTGGGATCGCCGCCCATCTGGACGATGGCATCGCGCATCGCGGCGAGATCCACGACCGCGGGCACGCCCGTGAAATCCTGCAGCAGCACGCGCGCCGGCATGAACGCGATCTCGGCATCCGGCAGTTTGCTCGGCTCCCAGCGGGCCAGCGCTTCGATGTCTTCGGGCCGGACGACGCGGCCATCTTCGCGGCGTAACAGATTCTCGAGCAGGATCTTGAGTGAGTAGGGCAAGCTGGCGATGGACAGTCCGCGGCGCTCCAGTGCGTCCAGACGGTAGATCTCGTACGACCGCCCGCCGGCTTTCAGCGTGGCGCGGCCGCCGAAACTGTTTGCGGTCATTGTGGCAGCACCTTCACGGCGACGACGAAGTATTCCGTCTCGCCGAAACATGTCGTGGGGATGCCTTTGTGCTGTTGATAGGTCAGCGCGACGCGCCTCCCAAGCGACCCGTTGATGTGCTCCGCGATGTTATCGTCCCGAACGGAGAAGTAGAATTTCTCGGGATTGGTGCCGGGCATCGACACCATCGCCAGCTCGCCCTCCCATGTCTTACACAGCCAGCCGCGCTTCGAAAACTTCTGGACGAATCCCGCGCGCTCACCCTCGGAGTAGCTCCACTGGAGTGTGGACCACGTATACAGCGCAAAGATCAGGACCGGCGTGAGCAAAATCCCCACGATGATGAATTTGCGCCTGCGGGTGAGCTGGAACTTGAAATTGAAATTCACGGGGCGGAATCTACCTCGTACGTTTCGGTGCGATAAGGCGTGAAGCCGCGCGCGAGGTAATTCGGCAAGGCGTTGGGATGATCGAGCGTGCAGGTATGTAACCAGACGCGCCTAGGGGCCAGCGCCCAGGCGTCGCGCACCGCGCTGGAGAGCAGATGCTTGCCGAAGCCGCGGCCGAATTCGGCGGCGACGATCCCGAAATAGGCGATTTCCACCGAGTCGTCCTCCGCGACGCGCCGCAGCTCGTACCACCCCGCGAGGTCGGCCTGCGTGCCGGTCCGGCGCGTGGCCACGAAGAGCTGAATGGCGGGGTCGGCGAGGTGCTTCGCGATCTCGTCGTCCGACCAGTCCCACCGGTCGAACCAATGGAACGCTTCACCGACGGTGCGATAGCACCGGCGGTAGAGGTCCGGCGATGGATTCGGGGGACACACAATCGCGATGTCGGGAAAGTCCCCGAAAGCGGCCTTGAATTGGCCGCGCTCCGTCAGCTCGAGATACGTCCGCGTTGCCTGCATGAAGGTTATTATTATCGCATGACCTTCAATAAAATGGGCACCCTGCCTCTGCCGCTCGCGCTCCACCTGGCGACATACACGGTGATCGGTTTGTTCTGCGCCTTCGCCGGCGGCCTCAATCTCATCGATCCGACGAAGATCATCCCCAATGCCGTGATATTCCTTGGCCTCGCCGGGTTCAGCTGGGGATATGTGTTCGGCATTCTGATGGCGCGGAAGGAAGTCCTGGGCCTGGGTGTCATCGCCAGCATCGGATACATCGTCGCCGGCATCTGGCAGCTCGGCCCGCACTGGGCCCTCGGCGCGCTCCTGCTCGCGATCGGCGTGTACGGCCTGGCCACGCTGGCGCTCTATCGCCGCCAGATCCTCGAAGCTTAGCCTCAGCCCCTCAGCCAATGGCGTCGTCCTGCACCGGGGCGGCG
>WNGG01005924.1_pt1 | contig 13593 bp, 14 predicted proteins | sample 5400661 | NCBI WGS metagenome assembly WNGG01 (sample SAMN13153372, study PRJNA577476) | soil metagenome | isolation source: 100 cm soil or saprolite under Garry oak tree replicate 1 | place: USA:California | collected 2016-06-15
CGACCGTGGACAGGTCGAGTTCCAAACGCTCGGAGTAGTGCGGCTCGGCGGCTGGGTCGTGCCACAGGCCCTGTTCCTTCGCGTAGGCCTCGACAAGGGCCACCTGATCCTCTGGCCGGCCGGTGAACCGCAGGTAGGACAGGGTCTCCGCATCGATGGGGAAGATCGCGCAGGTGGATCCGAACTCCGGGCTCATGTTTCCGATCGTGGCCCGGTTCGCCACGGGCACGGCGCCTATGCCCTCGCCATAGAACTCGACGAACTTGCCCACGACGCCGTGCTTGCGCAGCCGTTCTGTAATAGTCAACACGAGGTCGGTCGCGGTCGCGCCTGCGGGCAGCTCGCCGGTGAGCCGGAAGCCGACCACGCTCGGGATGAGCATGCTGACCGGCTGGCCAAGCATGGCCGCCTCTGCCTCAATGCCTCCGACACCCCAGCCGAGCACGCCGAGGCCATTGACCATCGTGGTGTGCGAGTCGGTGCCCACGCACGTGTCGGGAAATGCCAGCGGCGACCCGCCGTCGCCGTCCAGCACCATCACTACCCGCGCGAGGTGCTCGATGTTCACCTGGTGGACGATCCCCGTGCCCGGCGGCACCACCTTGAACTGCCGGAACGCGCCCTGGCCCCAGCGCAGGAACTGATATCTCTCGCGGTTGCGCTGGTATTCAAGGTCCACGTTCCGCTGGAAGGCGTCCGGCCGGGCGAACACATCGGCGATCACTGAGTGGTCGATGACAAGCTCGACCGGCACGAGCGGGTTGATCCTCGCCGGGTCCCCACCGAGGTCGCGCATGGCCTCGCGCATGGCGGCCAAGTCAACGATCGCGGGCACGCCGGTGAAGTCCTGCATGATCACGCGCGCCGGTGCGAACTGGATCTCCGCGGCCCGCTCCTCGGCCGGGTCCCAGTTCGCCAGCGCGGAGACGTCGTCCGCGGTGGTCCCGGCCGTGCCCTCGGACCGCAGCAGGTTCTCGAGCAGGATCTTCAGGCTGAATGGGAGGTTTTGCGATCCGCCCACCGCGTCCAGGCGGTGCACCTCGTACGCATACTCGCCAACCCGCATGCTGGCGCGGCTGCTGAAACTATTTCCTGGCACAGCCGCCCACCTCCTAGCTGTTGGGGTCCTACTTCGCATCCTGCCCTAGTCAGGCAGGCCGTCACGACACAGCCCCTTAACGGCTGCCGCTCAGCGTGCCAACCATTGCTAGGTATCTCGACGTCGAGCTATCTCTATGCCCACCAACCTAGTGGGCATGTCTCTCGACATCAAGTTACTTTCTAGTAGACCCGCTTAAGCGTGGCGTGATCCGTCATTGCCGCAATGACGGATCACGAGCGCTGAGGGATCACGCATGATCGCTCGCTGCGAGCAGGCGATTACATCCCCGGCAGGCTGAAGCCGTTGAAATACCACAGGGCCGAGGTGTACCAGAGGACGACGATCAGCACGATCAGCGTCCCACCTGCAGCAGGCAGTGCCCAGCCTGGCAACCGCTTGCTTCGTACGACCAGGACCTTGGCGGCGAAGGCGCCGTAGAAGAAGCAGCCCGCGAGCGAATGCACCGCGACCCGAGTGCCGGTTAGCTGCACTCCGTAGGCGAACAGGCAATGCAGCGCGACGGGCACGGTGACGACGAACGCCGCGAACCCGATCATCCGGTGTAGCCGCGGCACTGGGCGCGGCGCCGCATCAAGCGCAGGCAGCTTGCCGTACATCCACGCGGCAAGCAGAAGTTGCACGGCCGCGAGCGCGAGCACCACCGTCGCCAGTTGCGACTTGAGGACAACTGCGTCGATGCCGCGCCGCCCGAACAGGCTCACCGTGTAGTCGGGCGTGATCGCCCGGCCAACGGCATACACGCCGGCCGCCGCCGCGAGGGCTATCGCGGCGACGGCCGCCAGCTGAATTCGACTGGTTGCGCGCCGTTGCCCGCCTCCAGCTCTCATGTCATCACCTCGCTGGATTCCGGCGCGCCCCGCTCAGTCGGTGTCTATCTTCTTCCCACTTGGCGATACCACGTACCAGCCGGCGCCGAACGCCTTGGAACCCTGTCCGCTGTCGTCACCTGGCTCGGTGTCGCCTGAGAAGTAGTACAAGGGATGGCCGTTGTAGACCACCTCCGCCGTGCCGTCGGAGCGGTGGATCATGCCGAGCATCGCTTGGTTGACTCCGGGACCTGCGTGCGGCGCGCCGGTTACGGTGAACGGCGGCCACGCCGCGGCGCATGCCCCAGAACACATGGACTTTTCGCCCTTGTCGGCCTCGAAAAGATACAGCGTGCGACCGCGACCATCGACCAGGACTTTACCCGGGATTCCAGATATGGCGCGCAACGAGATGGTGGCGGAATCGTTCCCTTGGGACGCCGACGAGGACGCGGCTGGTGCTGGGGTGGTGCCAGCAGGCCCTGCCGAGCCGGTGGAACCACTGCCGCATGCAGCAGCGAGCAAGCTGATTCCTGCGGCGCCAATGACAGCGACAAGCAGACGTCTCATCTGTACTCCTTGATCCCCAGGAAACACAGCCGCAGGTCACGGCCGTAACGACACTCACCACGGGCGGTTGGCGCCGCCGGTTCACATCGAGTCGCGAACGTCCCTTCCCGCCGTGCGAGCTTCCCTGCCCGCTGCACTAGAGGGCTCGCCCGCCGCACCGGAGTCCTCGCCCGCTGCGCCGGAGTCCTCGCCCGCTGAGCGGGCGGCTTCACCGTCTACCAGGTGGCCCGCGAATGCCCACGCCGCGAGTGCGAACCCGCCGCTGACGAATATGCTCTCCAGCGTGTCGGACAGCCAGTGTGCGCCAAGGTAGGTGCGGCACCACACCATCACCAGCGTCGCCACCGTTGCAGCGGCCAGCGGGACGCGCCTGTGGCCCGGGCGGGCGAGCAGCATGGCAAGCGCGAAGCCGACCGCGAGAGTGGTAATGACGTGGCCGGAGGGGAACGAGCCCATGTCGGCAGGGACGAGCGCACCTGGCGGCCGGGGACGCAGCACAAGATGCTTGATCAACTGTGAGGCGCCGGACGTGAGCGCCAGGACGCAGACCAAGAAGACGGCGCCGATTCGCCGTTGGCGCGCGAGCCAGAGGTACGCGGCCACGGCAATAACGATCACCGTTCCGCCGTTGGGCCCGCCAACAAGGCTCACTACTTTGGCCGCTGCGGTAAGGAAATGGTCACGGGTGTGCCGAATAATCGCGAGCCAGTCCCGGTCGACGCCGAGCGCCGGCGGATGGACCGGATGCGCGGCGACCAACGCCGCGAAACCGGCTGCGAGGCCGAGCAGCACACCTCCTGCCACAGCAAGGCCGACGTGAGTGCGCACGCGGCCCTTATCAGCGCTGGAGTGCGTCACAACAGGCAATCCGTGCCCAGGGCCGAGCGGGTTAATCTTTGCCGGTGACATCTGCGCCGATGGGAAGCCAATGAGAAACAGATCGCTGCTGAGCCGGATCGAGACGATGGACCGGCAGCTCATGGCGCACGTCGCGGCGGCCGATTCGCCCATACTCGACCACGTCCTGCCGCGGCTCAGCCGAGCGGCGGATCACAGCGTGCTGTGGCTGGCGATCGCGATAGGGCTCGGCGCCACCGGGAACAAGTGGGCGCGGCGGGGTGCGCTGCGCGGCCTGGCGAGTGTCGCAATCGCGAGCACGACGACCAACGTGGTGGCGAAGGGCCTCACCGGCCGAACCCGGCCAAGAAACGCGATACCAGTGCTGCGGCAGCTCATCCACGCGCCCAGGACGACCTCGTTCCCCTCCGGCCACTCCGCTTCGGCCGCTGCGTTCGCGACCGGCCTGGCGCTTGAGACACCGCGGCTGGCCATCCCGGTCGGTGCGCTGGCGCTGGCGGTCGGCGCATCCCGGGTCGTCACCGGCGTGCACTATCCGTCCGACGTCTTCAGCGGGTTCGCGATCGGTGCCGCCGCGGGGTTGCTGACCTTGCGCTGGTGGCCGCGGCGGCCGATGCGGCCCGCCCAGGCACTACGGCCCAGGCGCGAGGCCCCCGCCCCGCCAACCGGTCAAGGGCTGGTCCTCGCGATCAACTATGGCGCTGGCAGCACCTCGCCCGATCTCGCCGCTGACCTTCGCGCCGAGCTACCCGATGCGGAGGTCATCGAGGTGGGCGAGGGAGAGGACTTCGAAGGGCTGCTGCTTGAGGCGACCCACCGCGCCCAGATCATCGGGGTGGCCGGCGGAGATGGCACCGTGAACGCCGCCGCCGACATCGCGTTGGCGGCTGATCTGCCGCTGCTGGTCATCCCGGCGGGGACTTTCAATCATTTCGCCACCGACCTCGGCGTCTTTTCTGCCGAGGACGCCCTGACCGCGCTCCGCGCCGGTGATGCCGTACAGGTGGATGTCGGCGTGGCCGGGCAGAGGCCCTTCATCAACACATCAAGCACGGGCGTATATGTTGATCTTGTTCGCGACAGGGAACTCCTGGAACGCAGGATCGGCAAGTGGCCTGCCCTAATCGTGGCACTGGCACGCGTGCTGCGCAGCAGCCGTCCGCATGAGATCTTCGTGAACGGCCGCAGACGCCGGCTGTGGCTGCTGTTCGCCGGCAACTGCTGCTACGTACCGCAGGGCTTTGCTCCCTCGTACCGGCCGGACCTCGCGGACGGGCAGCTAGATGTCCGGCTCGTCGACGCAAAGCTACCGCTCGCCCGGCTGCGCCTGCTCGCCGCCGTTCTCACAGGCACACTGGGCCACAGCCGCGTCTACCGAAGCTGGGCCGCGGACGTCCTCGATATCGCCGCGGCCGATGGTGCGCCGATCCGCCTGACAGTCGATGGTGAAGTCGCAGCCGCGGGCTCCTGGCTACGGCTGGAGAAGCGCCCGGCGCGGTTGCTTGTGTACCGGGCCGCTCTCAGATAGCCGCGTGACTGGCTGCCGAGCATGTTTGGCTGCAGAGCGCGTTTGGCTGCAGAGCGCGTTTGGCCGGCGGCGCTTCGGGCAAACACCGGGGTTCAAGGAGGTGGCTCCATGATCCCCGGAGTAACGAAGAGCCGCGCCCGCAGAGTGGGGTATCTGAGCAGGCACGGCTCGAGCAGCCGTGGCCTGGCGACGCTTGCCCGCGCTGGACTTGCAGCACGGGGCGTGATGTACATCATTATCGGCTGCATCGCATTGCAGATCGCGTTCGGTCACGGTGGCAGGCAGGCAGACCGGAGCGGGGCGCTGCGGTTGGTCGCGCACACACCGTTCGGCTCAGCCGCCTTGTGGCTGCTCGTCGTCGGGTTCACCGGCATGACGCTCTGGCGGCTGTCTGAGGCCGCTTATGGTGCCGACCATAAGGCCAGCACGCGTCTCGCGGCACTCATGCGGGCCGTCTTCTACGGGTTCGTTGTCTACACCATCCTGGAGTTCGCGCTCGGTGTCGGCGCGCCGGAATCGAGCAATCAGCAGTCCAAGGACCTGACGGCCGCCGCCCTGCGGCTCCCAGGCGGCAGGCTCATCGTGGGCCTCATCGGCCTCGCCTTGTTCGCGGCTGGCGTGCGCCTCGCCTACCACGGCTGGCAGCAGAAGTTCCGCCGGAAGCTGGACCTCGGCCGAATGCCACCGTCCATGCGCCGTGCCATTGGGCCTCTCGGCCAGGTTGGCGGTGTCGCGCGCGGCACGGTGTTCGCCGCAGCGGGGATCTTCCTCGTAGTCGCCGCCGTACAGTTCCGGCCCGCGCAGGCCAAGGGTGTCGATGCCACCCTTCGCGCGCTCGCGCACACGCCATTCGGCCCGTGGCTGCTGGTCCTGGTGGCCGCCGGCCTGGTGACGTTCGGCGTGTACTCGTTCTGCGAAGCTCGCTGGCGCCGGGTGTAAAACCCGCGCGTCATCCGGTGCCGCACCGCGCTCCCTCGGCGCGCGTCAGCCCAGGCCTTACCAGGGATGCTGTCCTTCACGCCGCGACGACCCGCACCTGCGTCGCGCTCGCGCCGGTGTCAGCGTGCGCCCTGGCCGATGTCGGTGCTGGCGAGCCGTGCCTGCTCGAAGTACTCGCGAATCAGCTCATGCTGGCGTCTGCGGATTTCCTCCCAATGCGCGCTCAACTCCTCGTCGCCCATCTCCTCGGCCTCCCGATAGAGATCCTTGAGCTGCGCGATCTTCTGCTGAGCGGGAGGCTGCGGCCCTGCCGCCTGAGGCCCTCCCGCGTGCGGTGCTACCGCGTACGGTCCTGCCGCGTACGGCGCTGCCGCTTGCATTCCTCCCGCTTGCAGCGCCGCCGCGTGCAGTGGGACATCCGACCTGGGCATGCCGCGAAACGCTGAGGCAGCTGGCGTCACCCGTCGCGCACGGACCCGCCGCGGCACCGCCGGGCGCCGCACCTGGAGGAAGACATGCCATCCAGCGACTGCCGCAAGAAGCGCTGCACCGCAAAACATCCCGCAGACAATGAGGATCTCAGCTGCACCCACGGCTGGACGCCATCCGCGCCCAGTGGTTACCCGCGACACCTCCCCCACCAGGCCCGTGGCCAGGCCAGCGACGAGCAGCAGGCCGCCAATCACGGTAAGCACGGTGCACAGCCGCGTCATCCGCGCCGAGCCCAGATTCCGTGGCACATTTCAACGGTACATTCCGTGTCTCGTTGGGAATGGCGAGTGACGATGAAGGCACCGTCAGGCAAGGTGCCCGCCGGTCATTGGTCAGCGCAACCGACCGTGATGGTCACGGCATGACCCATGCGGGCACATACTGACGGTGCCGATGTGGTTAGTCCCGTCGGTCATGGACAGATGTTGGATGGAAGGGCGGCCGTGCATATCGTGATCATGGGCTGCGGGCGGGTCGGATCGACACTCGCGCACATCCTCGAGGACCAGGGTCACAGTGTCGCGATCATCGACCAGGACTCCGAGGCATTCCGCAGGCTGCACTCGGGCTTCAAGGGACGACGCATTACCGGCGTCGGCTTCGACAGGGACGTGCTGATCGAGGCCGGGATCCAGGAAGCCGGTGCGTTTGCCGCGGTCAGCAGCGGCGACAACTCGAATATCATTTCGGCTCGTGTGGCCAGGGAGACCTTCGGTGTGCCAAATGTGGCGGCACGGATCTATGACCCCCGCCGTGCCGAGGTCTACCAGCGGCTCGGTATCCCCACTGTGGCGACCGTGCGGTGGACGGCAGATCAGATGCTGCGGCGGCTGCTGCCCGATGGCGCCGAGCCAGTGTGGCGTGACCCGAGCGGCAGAATAGTACTCGCCGACATCGCCTTCGCTGAGTCGTGGATCGGTGAAAAGGCAAGCGCGCTCGAAGAGGCAGCCCAGACCCGGATTGCCTTCATCTCGCGGCTGGGTGAGGCGATCACCTGCCCGCCAGGAACTGTGCTGCAGGAAGGTGACGTGGTCTACGTCATAGCGCCCGAGGCAGACATCGAGCGGATCACCGCGGTATTCGCGGGGCGGGTGCGGGGAGAACACTGATGCGGATTGCTATCGCGGGTGCTGGGGCGGTCGGCCGGTCTATCGCCAGCGAATTGCTGGAAAACGGGCACGAGGTGCTGCTCATCGACAAGAGCCCCCGGTCCATCAAGGTCGACAGCGTGCCACGGGCCGAGTGGCTGCTCGCTGATGCTTGTGAGATCTCCTCGCTTGACGATGCGGGCCTAGATCGTTGCAACGTCGTGGTCGCGGCGACCGGTGACGACAAATCCAACCTGGTGGTCTCGCTGCTTGCCAAGACCGAGTACGGCGTTCCTCGGGTGGTGGCGCGTATCAATCACCCAAAGAACGAGTGGCTGTTCAATGAGTCCTGGGGAGTAGACGTTGCGGTGTCCACGCCGCGCCTGCTGTCCGCTCTGGTCGAGGAGGCGGTAAGCGTCGGCGACCTGGTACGGCTGATGACCTTCCGGCAGAGTGAGGTGAACCTGGTTGAGCTGACGTTGCCGCGGGATGCTCCGCTCACCGGACAGCGGGTCGGCTCTGTCGACTGGCCGGACGACACCGCGCTTGTCGCAATCCTGCGGGAGGGCAGGGTTATCGTGCCACAGCCGGATGACCCTCTCGAGGTGGGCGATGAACTGCTCTTCGTCGCCAACGAAAACGTCGAGGAAGAGCTCAGCGACCTGCTTGCAGGCCACCACCATTAGCGTCTGGTTCGTCAGGGGGCGGGTCGCACCGGCTGGGTGCGGCTGATGATCAGCCAGGTGAGCCAGACGACCAGCGCATAGAGCGGATAGCCGAGCGCGATCCGGCCGATGCCCAGTGGCACGAGTTCGCCTGCCAGCCAGAGCGGGAGCAACACTGCGAGGCGCAGCGCGAACATGCAGAACCAGAGCGCGGTGGCGGTCGTGTAAGCGCGTCGGCGCGCGGCATCACGGCGCCACGCCGCACCCTCGCCGAACAGGGCGCCAAGCACCAGGCCAGCCAAGGGCCAGCGAAAAGCCAGCGAGATCGCTGATGCCGCCGCGTACACCGAGTTGAGCGCCAGCGTCGGAACGAAATAGTTCTCCGGCTTTCCGGTGAGGATTGCCAGGCCCGCGGCTACCGCCACACCGATGAAGCCGCCTAGCGTGTGACGGAGGGGATCCCGCCTGATCAGCCGGTACACCAGGATCGCTGACGCGGCGCCGACAGCGATCCAAAGCGGAGTGGTGAGGTTGCGAGTAGCAACAAAAACGCCGACGAAAAGGGCGCCGGGCAACGCCGAGTCGAGCATCCCGCTCGCGCCGCCGAGCAGGCCGAGCAGGGCGCCTGCTGACTGAGGCGGGTACCGGCCGGAAGCCGACGACGGTGGCACGGCGCTGCTGGTGGTGCTCGGCGCCTCGTCGGCGTTCACGCTTACCTGGTCTCCGTTATCTCGGGCCCGCGCACAAATGGGTCAAGCGGCTCAAGGCCGCCCGCCGCCTGTGCCATCTGTTCCTCGAGCGCCTTCTGCGCCTCTGCGGGCAGGCGCAGTGCGAGCACGTCGCGCGGTGGCATGGGATGGTCACCGCGGACAACAACTGTGTCAGCGAACACGTCCTCGAACACCTTGGCGTACTTGGGATGGGCGGCGGCCGGCCCTCTGATCACGCCGTGAAGGAACCAGCGCGGCCCGTCCGCGCCGAGGAACCGCGCGGGCTGCAGGGCACGCCGGTTGCGACCGCCGGCCTCGTCAGGTACCCGTGCGCGGACCTCTACGCCGAAGGGCCCGGTCCTCTCCTCTGCCTGACCTCCCGCGTCGGTCAACTCCTTGATGAGCTCATGCCGGATGTCATCCCAGAGCCGCGTGCGCTTGGACGCGGCGAATGCCTGCAACTGCAGCATGCTCTCGCCGCGCACGACGAGCACCGCAACAGCCTGATCACCGCTGACGTTGAGCTGCAGGCCGCACCCGGGTGACGTCGGCACCTGCAGGCTGCCGAGATCGACACGGTCGCGTTCTGGATAGGGATCGGTCAGGTCCCATGGGCCGCGCCTGCCGCCTTGCTCAGCATCCCCGCCGGCTTGCTCGGCATCCCTGCCGCCTTGCTCCGCATCCCTGCCGCGTTGCTCGGCATCCTCGTCGCCGTGCTGCCCTGGCTGGTCATCCGGGCCCTCGGCATGCGGCACCTTGTCTGCGCCAACGGCGCGCCGACGACGGAACACGCTTCACGCTCCCTCTCGTCCGTCACTTGTTGGCGGCTGAGCCGACCGCGCGCGCACTGGCCGGATGGCCGGACGCCGTGTGACCCCCGGTAGACCCAAAACCGCCGTCGCCGCGCGCCGAACCGGGCAGCTTCCGCACCTCATGGAACAGTGCCCGCTCCACCCGCTGGATTACCAGCTGGGCGATCCGGTCACCGCGCCGAAGCCGTACAGTCTGGCTGGTGTCGGTGTTCAGCAGAGTTACCTTTATTTCGCCACGGTACCCCGCGTCCACGGTGCCTGGCGCATTCACCAGCGTCACACCGTGGTGGGCAGCGAGCCCAGATCGTGGATGAACGAACGCCGCGTAGCCGGGCGGCAAGGCGATGGCCAGCCCGGTGGGGACGACCGCACGCTGGCCCGGCGCAAGCTCGACATCCTTGGCCGCGAACAGGTCGGCACCTGCGTCACCTGGATGGGCGTAGGAAAGCAGCGGCAGATCGGGATCCAGACGCTGGATGAGCACATCGACGCTGCCCTCTGTCATGCCGCCCGTCATGCTGCACCGTCCTCGTTTGCCGGATGCTCCATCGAGGGCGACCCTACCGGCTCGCGGGGCGTGGTCCGGGTTGGCGCGTCGGGCGGGATGTCGCGCAGCAGCGGCCAGGCCCGGCTGATCGCCGCGGCCGTGGGCACCGCGACGACCGCACCAGGTATGCCGCCGACGACTCCGCCGACCGCGAGCACGAGGATGATCGCGAGTGGATGCAGCCGCACCATGCGTCCGATGATCTGCGGCTGAAGCAGATGGCTCTCTAGCTGGTTGGCGAGGACAAACACGCCGAGCAGTATCAGTGCGGCTGCCCAGCCCTGAGTGCCGAAGGTGACCAGGATGGAGACGAAGCCGGCCACCAGAATGCCGATGAGGGGGACAAACGACGCAAGGAAGACCAGCACGGTGAGCGGGCCGACCAGCGGCACTCGCAGCAACAGCAGCGTCACCGCGATGACGGTGGCATGGATCGCCGCGATGACGACTGTCCCGCGAATGTAGTAGACGAGCGTTTGCCACGCCGCTTGCCCAGCCCGGTCGGCCCGCTGCAGGCCGGCCGGGCTCAGCGACTTGGTGGCCCACTGCCAGATGCGGTCGCCGTCCTTGATCAAGAAGAAGGTGACGAACAGCATCAGGATCAGCCCGGCGAGTATCTCTGTTGCGATCTTGCCACCGGTGAACACGGTGCCCGCCACGAGTGAGCGGTGGCTGTTGAACCAGGCAACCAGGTTGTCGGACAGCTGCTGGATGTCGCTTGGCCGGACGTGCAGCGGGCCCGTCTCCAGCCAGTGCTCCAGCTGGTGCGTGGTGCGGGTGAGCTGGCTCATCAGCGTCGTAGACTCTTGCGACACCCGGATGCCGATAAGCGTGCCCGCCCCCGCCACCACGGCCACGGCAAGAAGCAAGGTGCACCAAGTCGCGGCCATGGTTGGCATACCAAGCCTGCGCAACCGCGCCGCCAGCGGCTGCAGCAGCGCGGTCACAAGCAGTGCCCCGATGCACGGGAGCACGACGATGCGCAGCGCGCTCGCCACGCGGGCAGCCACGTAGATCACGAAGCCGAGCACTATCAGCCGCCACGACCAGGCCCCCGCGACCTCAAGCCAGCGGGGTGCTCGCGGCCGCGCGGCGGCGGAGCCACGCGCCGCGTCGGTGTCACGCGCAGCTCGGTCGCTCGCGCTGTCCCCGTTCACGCCGCGGCGAGGCACCGGGCCAGGGCTGTCCTCCCGGACCACACTCATGCTGAGCCTCACCTTCCGGCCACTGCGGGCCCGCGGCCAACCATGGGTCTATCCAAACAACTACGGTGTACTCATGCGCTCGTACCACGAGCGGCTCTTCGTCCCTGTGACCTGGTGGTTCCTCGGCGCCGTAATCGTTGCGATCCTGGGCGCCGAACTATGGGCCGGTTTCGGCGCGGTCGCGGCGCTCGTCACGTACGCGGTTCTCCTGCTTGGATGCGGTGGCACGCTGCTGCACTGGGGGTCGGCGAGCATCCGCGTGACCGACGGCGAGCTAGAAGCAGCAGGGCACCAACTGCCGCGCGACGCGATCGGTGACGTGGTACCGCTCGACGAGCGGCACGCGAGAGCAGTCCGCGGCGAGCATGCCGATCCGGCCGCGCACACGTTGATCAGGCCCTATCTCAAGCGGGCCGTGTATATCGAGGTGATTGATCCGGCGCAGGCGGCCCCCTACTGGCTGGTCGGGACGCGGCGGCCGGACGAACTTGCGACCGCGCTGCGCAGGTGCCCGCGCTGAAGCCGTGGCCCCTGCTGAAAGGCGGGGCCCGTGCCGAAGAACGTGCCCGGCCGGACTGATCACCGCAGCGGTCAGACTTGAGCCGACACCACGAGACCGCCGCTGCCCTCGTCAGCCATCAGTTTGATCTGCGCGGCGTGACCAGCAGCGGCAAGATCACCGATGGCTGGCGCGATGGCACCCGCGCCCCGCCCGCTGACTGTCACCAGGGATAGCTCGGCCCGCATCGAGAGCTTGGCCTGCGACTTGGCCTTGCGGATGCCGTGCAGTACCTCGCAAGCAGCGTCGAGCAACGCGGCGTCCGCTGTCACCTCCGCGCCAGCCGGCCAGGCGGCCCTGTGCACAGAACCCTCCTGCCACCAGGACCACGCTTCCTCGGTGACGAACGGCGTGACCGGCGCGAACAGCCGCAGCAACGCCGACAGCGCCTGCGCAAGAGCAGCTCGCGCGGAGGTGTCACCGGAGTACGCTCGCGCCTTTACCAGCTCCACGTAGTCGTCGCAGAACCTCCAGAAGAACCGCTCGGTGACCTCCAGCGCGCCGGTATGGTCGTAGCCCTCCAGCGCCGCCGTCGCGCGCTCGATGACCAGCCCGAGCGAGGCGAGCATCGAGCGGTCGAGCGGTGCGGTGACCGCTTCGAGCTGGTCACGGGTGAGGTCGGGTCCCCTGGCGAGCACGCGGAGTACGAACTTGCTCACGTTCAGGATCTTGATGGCTAGCCGCCGCCCGATCCGCAGTTGCCCGGCCTCGAATGTGGCGTCGGTGCCAAGTCGCGCGCTCACAGCCCAGTACCTGAACCCGTCTGTGCCGTACTCGCACAGCAGTTCCATCGGCGTGATGGCATTGCCCTTGGACTTGGACATCTTCTTGCGGTCGGGGTCCAGGATGAACCCGGAGATCGCCACATCGCGCCACGGCAGAACGCCGAGTTCCAGGTCGGACCTGAGCACGGTGTAGAACAGCCAGGTGCGGATGATCTCCTGGCCCTGTGGTCGCAGGTCCATCGGGTACACGCGGTTGAACAGGTCGGGGTCTCGTTCCCAGCGGCCAGCGATCAGCGGGGTGAGTGACGAGGTCGCCCAGGTGTCAAGCACATCAGGATCGGCGATGAAGCCGTCCGGCTTGCCTCGCTGCTCCTCGATGAAGCCGGGCGGTGGCTGCGAGGCGGGGTCGACGGGAAGTGAGCCCTCGTCGGCCGGGATCGGCTGCTCATAGCTGGGCTCGCCGTCCCTGCCGAGCCGATACCAGACCGGGATCTGCACGCCGCAGAATCGCTGACGGCTCAGCAGCCAGTCGCCGTTCAGGCCGCTGACCCAGTCCTCGTACCTAACCCGCATGAACTTGGGAAACCAGCGCAGCCGCCTGCCGCTGGCAAGCAGCGCGTCGCGCACGGCGGCATCGCGCCCGCCGCTGCGCATGTACCACTGCCGGGTGGTGATGATCTCCAGCGGCTGGTCGCCCTTCTCGTAGAACTTGACCGGGCGGGTGAGCGGGCGCGGTGGGCCGTCAAGATGACCAGCCGCGCGCAGCATCTCCACGGTCCGCTCCCGTGCCTCGGCCACGCTGCGGCCGGCCAGCTCGGCGTATGCACGCTTGGCCGCGGTGACGCGCAGCCAGGGTGGCGTGGCGGTGCGCATCCTGCCCGCCGTGCCGACGACCGGCCGGGTCGGCAGATTCAGCTCGCGCCACCACTGCACGTCGGTGAGGTCGCCGAAGGTGCAGCACATCGC
>WNGG01005926.1_pt1 | contig 13593 bp, 13 predicted proteins | sample 5400661 | NCBI WGS metagenome assembly WNGG01 (sample SAMN13153372, study PRJNA577476) | soil metagenome | isolation source: 100 cm soil or saprolite under Garry oak tree replicate 1 | place: USA:California | collected 2016-06-15
CGTTGACGCCAGTGCAGGAGGCCAGGAGAGGTGTAGCAGTGTATCGGGCGTACGATATTTTTGAAGTCATGCCTGATGGTTCCACCATCAAGAGAGCCGCCGTCTCCGGGCTGGAGTTTGCCAAGCTCGCCGCCGAAGAGCTATCGAAACGCACTACGAACGAATGCTTGGCCTCCGATGAAAAAACACACCAGGTTGTGGCGCAAATGAATGTGCCTTCGGCAAAGCGAACGATCAAGCTGATTTTCCAGATTTCCTACGACGAAGCAGCAGGACTTCGAAGAACCGAAGTGCTCAGGAGCCGTGGATATGGCGTTATCTCTGTATTGGGCAACGAAGCCGCCAAGGTTCTTTTAAGCTCGATTCAGCATTACGACCTCTTTATCGTGGGTCACGCAGCGACTGAAGAAACCAGAAGAGAAATTGTTGATTGGCTCAAGGCGAACTATCCGCAGGTCAAGATTCTTGCCATGAATCCGCCTTGCCAGCAAATGACCAATGCCGATTACAACGCGCTACAGAACGGCCCCGAAAGCTGGCTACCGATTGTCACGGAACGGTTCGCAAACTCCACCGAGACAGGCGCAGCGTAGGTGGGCCCAGAGGGCGCAAAAGCTTAACCGCCAGAATACGGGAATGCGGACACTGTAGAGCACCGGGAGGCGCAAATGGGCTCAACACCTTCGCAGGCACGCTTGTCCGACGAAGCCGCGCGGGTTACTTCCGTTGTTTGGTAGCTAGAAGCTCGCTCCGCGTATCCCATTCACTGGTCTGTGTTAGGAAGTCCAGTCCAACGGCAAATCCTTTCGGACTGTGCGGCAGACAGTAAACTACTCTCGCCCTGGCCCATGTGTTACCAGTGGGCGATTTGAGGCCTACATGCGAGTCAGCCTCCCAAGATCGCTCCGTCGCCACGCGCACTCCATGAGAACTAACATTTTCGACGGAGGCTAACTCGCCGACGTGCGGAGCATGCACGGCAAAGATTAGCACCAGGAATTGCTCAGGGGTGCGCGGATGTCTCCGGGCATCCAGCATGCGGCCTCACTTTATCGACGTGGTGCTTGGGATGCAAATACGCTGGGGTTCCCCGTATCGTAGCAAGCAGCCAATCCTAGCGTCAATCAGGGAGCGCCGGGTTCGCCCGGTTAAACCGGCGTGTCGTAGGGAATGAAAGAGTCCCACAAGAAAGGAGACAGCGACTCCATCTTGGCCCTCAGTCTTGCAGGTGACATCGCGAGGTGTCGCCCGAAGCGTAGACAGCGGTATCGGTGGGGCCGGGCTATTGAACTTCGAAAAACGCAAAACCAGGACGCCGACTCTCTCCTGATTGGAGGAAGGCAACACGGCTGTTACGCGATAATCGCGAGCGAGCAGTCGGTCCTGCGTAGTCGTAGAACCCGCGCACGCTGAGAAACAACATGCACGAGAACCGGGAGACCTCTGGAGCGCCTCGGCCCGCAAGGGAACGAGGCCGGTCCGCGAAGGCGCAAAGCCACACGGCGGACACGCACGCTCTGGAGGAGTCGGACCGCGCCATACTATCGATGAACCAGACGAACAAAGAAGTGCGATCTTCGGCGGAGTCTGGGGAGAAAAGGGCGCGGGCCAAGGAGAACATCGTTCAATCTGACACAGCCCGACACAGCGCGGGGAAGTGAGTGTTCCAAGGATTGCGCGGTGTGCGAGGAGCCGTCCTCCTCGTCAATCATCCAAGGTGGGAGCCGTATGCGTTAATGCCGCTCGTACGGTTCTGTGCGGGGGGCGATCAGCGATGGTCGTCCCTACCGCGACTCGAATGCCTCTTGTCAAGCCTCTGAATGCTTATGCTAGGATAGCCGCTCATGGATACCGCGAGAGACTGGCAACTCACGCGGCGCTATCGGTGCCCGAGCTGTGGCAAGCGTTACGTCGTCGCGGACTGGAAGCAGAATCCGAAGTGTCGGCAGTGTGGAGCCGAACTTCGCATCGATGACTCGCCGGGCAAACCGCCCCAGGCCGAGCCTAGCCAACAACGCTAACCGATACTGAATCCCGCGATACGAGCCACCCTACCAGCAACACGTTAACGCCGCAGCCCACGGGCTGCCCGCAGTACCGTGCAAAGGGACGTTGGGGTATTCTGGGGTTTCCCCCGCACCGCCCGCCGCGCTGATCAGACGCTACGGACCTATAATTCTTTCTGCCGGTTTCACACATAGAATTTTTGGGGAGGTGAACCATGAGTCGCCCTTGGGTCTTTGTTCTATGTTTCTTACTTTTCTCCGCGTCTGGCTTGGGTCAATCCACTTCGAGCGAATCACAAGGTATGCAAGCTCTGGTGGCGGAGGTTCGACAACTGAGAGAGGATTTGCATACTACCAATGGATACGCGCTCAAAGCGCAAGTCCTCCTTTATCGCTTGCAGGTTCAGGAAGCGACCGTAGCGCGTGTCTCGCAACATCTCAACGACGTGCGTTCAAAACTCGCGGCGATCCAGGAACATCAGAGACAGTTGGTGGGCACCATGAAATATTATGAAAAAATCGCAGACGACAGTGAGGCTTCGCCGGCACAGCAGAAAGAGGCCCAACAGCAGGTTTCTTCGATCAAAACAGAACTCCCATCCGTAGCGGCGCAAGAACAGCAAGCGCAAACCGCAGAAATGGAGGCCGAGGAACAACTGCGGGCCGAGCAGGCAAAACTCGACGGCCTCGAAGATCGCGTGGACCGACTGGAAAAGGAGTTGAACGGCAATCCGCACTAAACGAGAAGAGACGGTTCCAGAGCAGAAAAGCGAAGGTTATTTGCTGCCGCACCAATGTCGCACGGTTTGCGGAAGCCTGTTACGAATCTCTGAAGCCGAGCCGCGTGTATCCGTCTGGCGGATTCATCAGTGGTTAGCCAAGTTGTGCCGCCGCGAAAACAGATTCACGCCGCCATCAGATTTGACGGCGACGGCGCGGTAGCCATCGAGACTATCCGTGCGGTCAGTGTTCGGGGTAAGATTCGCAGGATTGTTGGACGCGATTCGATGCACATTGACCATGACAATCTGAGTCTTGGGAACGAGAGCGACGTAGAGCAGAAGATTGTCATGCCTCTCCTGACAGGTTCAGTCTATCTTGAGATACCTCAGGACCGTATTTTCACAAAGCAGTATCTCGCGCCTACGATTCTCGACAAGTCAGCGGAGAAGACCTTCGGCTACTTCCCCGATTATTCAGTCTGGATGTACGGTTTTCCAGTTTTAATCGTTGAGGCGAAAGCCCCCGATGTGTCTTCCGAATCGGCGTATCGTGAGGCGAGTTTGTACGCGCGACATTTGAACCAGAAATATCCTGCTGACTTCAACCCATGCCGCTTCATAATTAGCACGAGTGGTCGAGACCTCCTCTTTGGACATTGGGACTGCAATCCAATCCTCGCGATTCTGGTCAAGAACTTGCGGGTTGGCTCCTCGGACCTAGATAATCTGATTAAACAGTGTCACCACACCGTCCTACAGGCGTTTGCACTTAGCTGCCTAGCTCGTGCGCGCGCCGCAAGATCTTTTTATTCATACAACGCAGCTGGAGGGCAAGCTCTCCTGACCGCCCGACGCCCACCAAATTCCTTCGCCGCCGACCTGTCGCCACTCCTTCGAAGATATTTTTTCTCTTCAAATCAGGAAAACATAAAAGAAATAATCGAGCGCGCGTACGTTTCCTCGTCAGAGATCACGGAATACGACAAGATCTTGGAAGCGCTGCTCAAGGAAAGGCTGTATACAAGGACGGGCACATTGTCGCAGCGGCTGGAGCCCGGCCGCCATCGCGAAGAACATGTCGCCCATGCGATTGAAGAGTTCTCGCGCGTCCGTCCCGAGACAGGACAGTTGCAGATAATTCAAGGCGCGGTTGGAAGCGGGAAATCTCTTTTCGCGCGGCGTTATAAGGAAGTCCTACAACCGGAAGATCATAAAGGACGATGTAGATGGTCGTTCGTTGACTTCAATGCTAGCCCAGCGGACCTTTCTCATGCAGAACTATGGCTATGCAAAGCCTTCATCGAAGGCTTTGAGTACGAGAATCCCGCACTCGATCTCTCTTCCAAAGAAGTATTACGAGGAATTTTTTCGCGCAACATCCAGAGGCGTAAGTATATTTATGAGGAATTGGAAAAGAACGCTCCTGAACAGGCAGCTGTGGCTAAGGCAACGGACCTAGCCAAGTGGCAGGACGATGCGGCGGAGATGGTAGACGGTATCGCAAACTATGTCCTTGGCATCCGCAAGGAAGTGCTAGTTGTGGTGATGGACAACGTTGACCGACTTGAGCTTAAAAATCAACTTGATGCATTCCAACTCGCGCTTTGGTTTATGCACAAAACGCGCTCCTTTGTCATTCTACAGATGCGCGACGAAACCTACGAGCGTTACAAGAATCAACCACCACTTGATACGTTCAGGACCGGGATTACATTCCACATAACGCCACCGCGGTTCCTTGACGTCGTAAAAAAGCGCCTGGAACTGAGCCTCGAATACCTAGAGGCTGAAGCAAAGGAAAAGCAAAGCTTCACCATCGAAACGGGCGCCCGAGTTAGCTACCACAAGTCTCACTTGCAAGCATTTCTTCGCGGTCTGTACATAGAACTGTTCGAGCGAAAGCGCAACATATCACGCGTTCTCGAATCTCTTGCAGGGAGAGATGTAAGACGCGCTTTGGAAATGTTTGTCAGCATCATCATGTCTGGTCATCTCAGCCCTGCGGCTCTTACCTCCACGGCCATCGGTGGCGGAGCAGTCTCCATAAGCGAACGCCGAATCCTCAAAATCTTGATGCGGACCGAATATGCATTCTTCAGTAACCACCGCGGTTTCATCTCAAATATCTTTAGCTACGACCCAGACTGGCAGAAGCCTGACAATTTTCTCCTGATCGAAATCCTCTATTCCTTGGCTCGCAATCGCAAGCGCGTAGGGCAAATGGCCTAGAAGGTTACTTCACCTGTCCAAGTATCGCCGAAGATTTACAGAAACTCGGATATGTGCCGGAGGACACGCTAGCGGCCCTAAATCTACTGCTAAACAGACAGCTCATTGCCGCTGACCACATGAATTTCAGGAAGGTGGAATTTGACGACTGCGTTCGCATCCTAGCGTCTGGATTCATCCATGTTCGGGTCCTGGCTGGTCGAATTGAATACCTCTATGGAGTTCTGCCGACCACTCCTCTGACCGATAAAGGGGTTGCTGACCGTTTGACCGATGTGGTGAAGAACGAATCGATACGCGGCAAGGTCGGGTCGTATCAAACCGTAACCGCCGTTGAAGCATTCTTTAAGTATCTAATTCAAGAGAGGGAGTTTCTCTCGAACCCATTCTTGCAGACCGCAGAGACAGGAAGGGATTACGTATTAGCACACATCCAACAGGCTATCGAACACTTCAAAAACGTGAATGCCACGTTCAGCTCGGACACTGACGCGCTAGACGTTTAGAGCCCCGCTTTGAACTTTGTCAGATCTCCCAAGCCCAACTTGAACGAAATATCCTCATTTTGTTCATCGCTGTCCATGTGCGCTCTTCCCACATGAGACTTCTTGGATTGCCCGGCGTGGGCGTCAGGACGCCTGATCGCGCCGTTCCTGCTTGTTCCAAAATACTGCCAAGGGATTTTGCAATGCACGCAGGGTGAGGCGTCCAGGCTGTGGCAGCTGGGGCTGCTGTTACCTGAACGCCACCCAGCGCGGGCTGATGCGTAAACGGGTTAGTTGCTTCCGGAAGAGGAAGAGGCCGCGCCCTTCTTGGGAGTTGCGGCCAGAAGAGCCTCGGTGCTAGGCACCGAAAGAGTGTAGGCGTAGTTTGCTGTTTCAATGCGACTGAGGAAATGCTGATCACCCACGGTCGCAAAGGCGAGCTTGGCTTTGTCATGAGGAGTGCCTTCCGCATCAGTGGCAAACAGAACGACACCGACATGATTTTCCATGCTGCTGAGTAGCAGGATTCTGGAGTCCCAATCGTTGAGACGCGAGATTTTGTATTCGCCTGCCGGAAACGTCTGACCGGCGGCTACGAACTGAAAGGGGATCTTCACTACGACTAGGGCCTGGGCCTTCGCGGGGATGGTGAGGCCAGCGACGCCAACCAGGACCAAAAGCAGACGCACGAGTAGCTTTTTCACGGTTTCTCCTTTGCACGTTTCGGTGTCGTTGCGGGGTAAACGACGCTTCGGAGGCTGAGGATTCCTCGGGCGGCGCTACGAACCACTCTTGCAACAATCTGCCGCAAAACGCTTACAACCGGTAAGACGCCCTCGTAGACGAAAGGTTTCGCCGACTCCATATGAAAAGAATCGAGATGACCTATGAAATCTTTGAATGTAAATTTTTTCGCGGGAGTGCAACATTCTCGAGGTAAGCAGCATCGCGCTGCGCTGCGCCGCAACACTGTCGCAATCGGCGAGGAGAGGACAAAGCGGCGGCAAGTCGCTGCACTCCAAAAGAAGATGCCACCCTAAAGGGTGTCATCCGTCGAGGATGACCAGAAACGCGGAAGTAAATCCGTGCTGCCTTCCGAAAACCCTTTTTGGGCTTGCGGCAGCCGCGGGAGCGTTTGTTCGATCTTGCGGATAGTTCGTTGAAGTCGTCGAAGCTGGTGTCAATAGAACCGCTCGTTCACTTACTTGACCCAAATTCGCTCTTTAAGATTTCTTGGTTTGCTCACCCGCAGGGCGGCGGGATGAACACCGGGACACCATTCGTCCGGCACGCCGCCGTAGCAACGCAGCCAGGGCCATCGCCCAGGCGCGGAACGAACGGGGAGAGCTACCGGGATTTCCGGCCCTTTGTTTGATATACTGATAGGGCATTCAGACGAGGCTTTAGTTCTACAGCCTCACCAACCGTGCGAAAGCAACGGTGGTAGTCGCCAGACGATGCGCCCAAGGAAAGGGAAACGATGAAAAACAAGACCCATCCGACCGCGTACACCTGCGAAGAGATGATGCTCGATATACTCGCGGCAATCAAGGAAATGACGCCTCGTGAGAAAGCGCAAATACGAGTCGAGCTGCGAAAAGATTTCGGCATGCCTGCGCAGCCGGAACCGGATTTGTGGATGAACTGAGGAGATCGCAGAGGGGAGCGATGCGAGATCAAACATACATCGAGGCGATGTGGATTATGTTTCTACGAGCACCTGGACGACCGACGGCACCGGGCGAAGTGGTGGACCTGGGCGAGATCGGTGCGACGAAAACCAAGGACTGGGAAAGGCTGACGCCGTATTCCCCGGCTGTGAGAATTTGGGTGTGAAGTTCGACAACGAACATCCGCTGCTGGCTTTTGTGAATGACCTGGAGGAACCGGAGAAGCCACCAGATTTTTGGTAACAAAATGATGTTCCCGATCATCAATGCAGAAGACTGGACTTGTCCGTGTGGACGAAGACGGGAAGTGCTCGGAGAACCAGGGAAACGCCAGTTACGATGTGTTGTGTGTGAGGGGTATGGCGGACCCTTCCTAACGAAACAGGATCGTGCATGGCTGGCAAGCATCAACGTGTTGCTGGCTCCGCCTGGGAGAATGCAGGAACTCATCGAGATAGCACGACAACGCAGCCTGACATCGGATGAGAAACAGGAATTGCAAATCCTGTTCACGAGGCTTGCCCAACAAGATGTTCAGGTTCTGCGTGATGAGGGCTTGTGAAATGCATTGCCTACGGTCGAACGGCACCGAAAGGAAATGGTTCAGGACCCGCGAAGCTGCTGAAAAATTCGGCGCTGATCCCAAGAATCATCCGGTTTATCTCGGAGATGTAGCGCATGTGTGCGGTAAGTGTGGTTTCCGGCATCTCTCCAGGCCGGAGTGGTTGTTCCCTGAATGCGAGACGTTGGAAGAAAATGCGACCGTAAACTGATGCCAAAACTTCTGAAACCTGACACCACGACCAGGAGACCCGCCTGCGTCATTCTCCAGGCGTTTCACGGGAGGGGGATCGGGGGAACCGTGCTACGCGTATTCCATGACTGGACAATTACGCCCGTTAAAACGCTCGTAAAGGTCACGGCGACTGGCTGGGAGATTGAGGAATTTGCAAGAAAAGGCTAAAACAGGCTACGTCTAGTTGCACCCAAGTTGCACCCAGACCTATCGTTTGGCTCCGTTTGCGACCGTTGTTTTTGCTTGGTAAATCGTTGATTTTTCGAGTTTCCGGCGTTTTAGAACAGGTCGTTCAGCCCTCTCAAGGCTAAAATCAGGGTTCGAATCCCGGTATCGCTGCCAAATCTTTTCAAGCACCATTCAGGATTCCCGTCAGAATCGGCTAAGGCCATAAAATCATTGGACTTACGCAGCTATCTTGTCATCGGCGCGCGGTCTCAAGTTTGTCTCCTAACGAGCGGCGCTCACTCTGGAACGGATCGCTAAGCGATGGACGAGGAAAGCGACCGTTTGACCGACATCCTTGTGAAGCCGTGCCCTCCGTCTTAACGATTCAGACACTCCCCGGGCATTTTGTCCGCGTGCCACGGGAGTCTCCTCTATACTTTTCCTATCGAAAAACCACCATGTTCCAGCACCTTGATATCGTGATTTCTTTTGTCGTCCTCATCCTCCTCGCCAGCCTGTTCATCACGGCGGCCACGCAGGTTGTCGTCAGCCTGCTAGGCCTGCGCGGTGCCAATTTGCGGCGCGGCCTACTGGACCTAATCGAAACCGCCTATCCGGATCAGGAAGCCAGACGCTGGGCAAAGGAAATTGCCCGCAGAGTCTTGCGTCACCCCACGATTTCTGACTCGATCTTTTCGCGCTTTCGCCTTCGTGCGGACCGGATCCCCTTCATTGCGCCGGAGACCGCAGGGAAACTGCAAGGCGCCAGCGCCGCAATTCCCCTGTTGCCGTGGATCATGGGTGGGGTTGCAGGCTTTTTCATCACTCCAATCGTAGTGGCGATTGCCAAGCGCCTGTTCTCCGCAGCTATTTGCCAATATTCGGACTTTCTGGCTGGCTACGTTTCAGCGATCAATTTCTGCACCCATCCCTGGCGCACCGGGGCGCTCGTAGGAGCGATTCTTGGCGGGCTGCTCAGCCGTTGGCGCCTGGCCACTTCGGTCCGTGTCGATGAGCTGCTCGCCGTCCTCGAAAAGCTCGCCGAACCGCTTCCCGGAACCCTGCCCGATGCTGCCCAGCGCGCAATGCTCACGATCGCGTGGAGGGAGCCGACCGCTGGCGCGAGGCCAGAAGCGGAGCAAGCGGCTCGGCCTGTCCACTCGAGGCCCTATTTCGATGAGGGCATCGCCTCGCTGCCGAGTGAAGGTCTCTCCCCGGCGACTGCGGATTTCGAGGAAGGCATCGTTCGCCACGCGGAGCCGGTCGAAACGGAGGGAAGAATCGCCGTTGCGGTGGAAAACTCGACAGTGCAAACGAAGGAACCCGAGCCGGAATCCATTCCTGCCACGGAAGGATTGACCGAGGTCTCTACTCCGCCCGAGCCGCGCTTGGAAGGCGTGCGGGCCTGGTTCGATCACGTCATGGACAGGGCTTCGCAGCGCTTTACTCTGCAAGCACGCCTTGTAACGGTGGTGCTCTCTTGTATCTTCGTCTTTGCCGGGCGCTTTGACGCCGTTTGGCTGTTGCGGTCGATGTCCCAAAGAGCCGAATTGCGCGCCGGACTGGCCGCCACCGCGGAAGGGCTTGACAAGCACGCGGAGCAATTCTCCCGGTCAAAGCCAGGCGCTCGCACCGTTGTGCCCGACGTCTATCGCAAGGCCATGGTCTCCATTTTGCGCACCATTCCCGGCGTCCCTGAAGGGAGCGACGCAAGACCTCCGGTAAAGCACAGAGCACGGGCGAAAGATCGAGAAAAAGCCGCCGCCACCCCGGCTCCCACCGAAGACAGTGTCACCGCCGGCGCGAAATCCAAAGCGATGCACGAGCTCGAAACTGCGCCGGGATTTGCCAGCCGAGAGGACGCCGAGTCTTGGCTGCGCAAGACCTTGGATGGAAATCCCGCACGCGAGAGCCTGGCTGTCGCCTACCAGCAAGAGGTGAACGCCGAGCTGGTCAGCGATTCCGACAAGCTCATTGACGAGTCCGCTTCGCTGAGGAGCGAACTCACGCGCTCGGAGTTCAAGCTCTTCCACGACGGACAAGCCGGGCCGCTGTCCCCGAGCGAACTAGCAAGCCTTTTGGTCACCGTAGCATTTCTGAGCCTGGGCGCGGCGTTTTGCTACAACACGCTTAAGAAACTCGCGAGCCTCCGCCCGCAATTGGCAATCAGCCAAGATCTCGAGCGCAACCACGAGAAGCCGGCCTAGGAAATCCCCAGCGAAAATTGTCGTGACGTGAATCGCCGGCGATATGGAACGCTTGACAGAAAAGCGGGGCGGGTCGAGGCTTATCCGCAAATCCACCTCGAAATTCGCCGTACGGCAGACCATGCCCAGTGCGTGCGAAGTGACCGCTGCGGCAGCAGCAACCCGATAACGTCCCTGCTTTCCACTCTGTCTTTTTGCGGGGCGTGGCAGGAGCAACGCCATGCCCCTGGTGTTGAACGGTAGTTTTGCGCTGCCAAATTGGTCGATCCTTTCCGCGTTTTTCCACAGCCGTTGACGTTTCTTCCATCCATTGCATCAGGTCTTTCGATTGACGCTTGCAACGCGCCCGCGATACGCTATTGCGCTCGCCAGTGTTCGGACCTGAGCGTGAGCCCGATTCCAATTTGAGGAGCTTCATGTCGAACGAACTTCGCAATTTCCTAGCCCTTTCTTACGATGAGCTGGAGCAATTGAATCTGAAGGCCAAAGAACAGCGCAAAAATCGCGTGGCCGCGCACAAAATCCAGGAAGAGCGCCTCAAGTACCTCACCGACGAAAAACGCATTAAAGCCGTCACCGTTTTGTTCAGCGACCTCGAAGGCCGCCTGCACATGCTCGACTATGACAAGAAGTTCCTCATCAAGAGCTGGGACAACTTGACCTTCGACGGTTCCTCCATTCGCGGCTTCACCGCGCAGCGCGAAAGCGATCTTCGCCTAGCCATGGATTGGGGCTCTTTCTACTGGCCTCCTGCGGACGTATTCGGCTCCGGCAAAGTTCTGGTCTTCGGGCATGTCATCGACAAGGATGGGACGCCCTACACCGCGGACATTCGCGGCGTCCTCAAGGGCTACGCCGACGGGCTGTTCGACAAGAAGGGCTACACGCTCAACGCCGCCAATGAAATCGAGGGCTTCCTCTTCGCCGGCCCCAACGCCGAGCGCCGCTATCACGAAACCGGCAAATTCGAATACGTCAACACCGGCGGCTACTACCACTCGCTTCCCGGCGACCCTTTGCGCACCTTCATCGACGCCACGGCCGAGGTTCAGCGCGCCATGGGCTTCCAGAACGAAAAGGATCATCCCGAAGTCGCGCCCTCGCAATTCGAAATCAACTACGGCTACGGCGAAGTGGTGCAAGCCGCCGACCAGATTCAACTTTACAAATTAGTTTGCCGCCAAGTCGCCACCAATATGGGCTTCACCGCCAGCTTCCTTCCCAAACCCATCGTTGGCGTCAATGGCAGTGGCATGCACACCAACGTTTCCGTCAGCAAAGATGGCAAAAATCTTTTCTGGGATCCCGAAGGTGAGGAAAAGCTGAGCCCGTTTGGCTGGGACTTTGTCGACCGTATTCTCACCCACGGCAACGACATGTGCTTGCTCATCAATTCGAGCGTCAACGCCTACCGCCGCCTCGACCCGCACTTCGAAGCACCCAATCAGCTCAACGCTTCTCCTACCAACCGTGGCGCGATGGTGCGCATCCCCATCGGCAACGAACGCAGTATGCGCACCGAAGTGCGTGCAGTCGCTCCCGACTCCAATCCCTACCTGGTGATGTACGCGATCTTCAAGTCTGGCTTGGACGGCGAAATCGCCCAGATCAAGAATCTGCGATCCGCCCAGCGCTACTTGCCGGACAACATCTACACCGCGATCGAAAATTTCGAAAAGGCCGAATGGACCACGGCGCTCCTTGGCGCCGACGTGAAGGCCCGCTACGTTGAACTCAAGCGCACCGCCGCGGATCGCTGCCCGCGGTCACTCGGCACCATCGTGAAAGCGCAAGAGGTTCAGTTCCACCACGAGGTCTACAACCAGTTCCTCTGGAACCTGTTCTAGCACCCTTCCTTGTTGCGAATTGGCGGGGCACGATAGGATCGTCCCCCAGGGAAACCCGCTGCGCCCACCCATGAGGGAACAAAAACCACAACCCGTGGCGGTGTGCACTCGCTGCGGAGCCGTTTCCTACTCCCCGGAGATGATGAATGGCCAATGCTCTCAGGTGATTGTGGGCAAGCGCTGCCCGACGTGATTGGCAGCGCGGGAAACAAAGCCGAATGGGAGGCCTGCCCCGGCTGTCTGGCTACCGGACCCGCAAATGAGAAACCGTGCGGGCAATGCTGCGGAGTCGGCTGGGTGTATGTCCGCAACCGCAAGCAATGAGGGAACTGACAGGTTGGCCTTTTTCGCACTTCGAGCTGCCTATTCTCTCCGTTTTCCTCCATCGTTCTTTGGAGCTTGCAAGGCAGCGAAAAGAATTTCGGGCACGCAACCCCGATATTTCTTGCAGGTCCAGAGGAGTTAGGCCGCGAAATTGCGTCCTGAAGGCCTCGGTCTGAACTTTACTCCTGACTCCTGCGTCCCTACGACGGCCTTAGCGACTCCCGAACCTGCGCGTGGCGGTGATGCCCTTGGCTTCGGTGATGGAGAGGGTGGCGCCGGCGGCTGCGCCGGGGAGGCGGTCGAGCTGACCGCTCGGCCAGCGAACTTCGATGGAGTCGGCTTTGTCGCGCTGGCCCAGGCCAAACGTGAGGACCAGTTCGCTCGCGGAAAGATAGCTCGAGCCGCTGTGCAGCGTCTTGGTTTGCGTGTCTCCGTCGGCGGTGAGCTTCACGACGGCGCCAATGCCGTCGCGGTTGCATTTCGTGCCGATAAGCTTGATGCGGAGACTGCGATTCGATGCTGCAGGGCCCTGCGCTTCGTTGCGGAACAAGTACACGGGGCCGCCGTTGGCCGAGAGCAGCAAATCCAGACGGCCGTCATTGTTAATATCCGCGTAGGCCGCGCCGCGACCGACGCGCGGAGAGGCGAACGCCGCGCCCATGGAGTTTGTCACTTCCACGAACTTTCCTTTGCCCACGTTGCGGAACAGGTGCGGCGCCATGGCGTAGGTGACGTTGGCCTGCACCTTCTGGATGTCGGCGTCAATGTGGCCGTTGGCGATGAAAACGTCCGGCCAACCGTCGAGGTCGTAGTCAAAAAAGAAGCATCCGAAGCCCAGGGTGAGCAGCGAGGCGCGGCCGATTTCCGAGCGCGGCGCTTCGTCGACAAAGAGCCCCTTGCCTTCGTTGTGGTAGAGCGAAACCATCTGGTTCGAGAAATTGGTGATGAGCACGCTGGAGTAGCCGGAATGATCGTAGTCGGCGGAGTCCACGCCCATGCCCGCGCGCGCCACGCCGTCTTCGCTGAAGGCCACGCCGGCCACGACGGCTCTTTCGCTGAAGGTGCCGTTGCCGTTGTTGCGATAGAGCTTGTTGGGCTGTGTGTCGTTGGAGAACAGAAGGTCGGGCCAGCCGTCGTTG
>WNGG01005927.1_pt1 | contig 13591 bp, 13 predicted proteins | sample 5400661 | NCBI WGS metagenome assembly WNGG01 (sample SAMN13153372, study PRJNA577476) | soil metagenome | isolation source: 100 cm soil or saprolite under Garry oak tree replicate 1 | place: USA:California | collected 2016-06-15
AACAGTGGCCAGAACACTCTCACGGTCAAGGCTCGGGGACAGTCGATCAGCCACGCGGTGGATGTTGTCGAGGTCGTCCGGCGCCGGTTCTTCCAGGGAAAACTCACCATCAAAGAAGTACGAATCGCCTCGGAAGTATTGGGAGAAGAAGGAGACACACGAAACGTCTCAACGATCGAGATTGTTATAGAGAAGGCCGCATAACAAACCCGTCTCTGAAACGTTCTATTAGCAATCAGAGAACTGTAGAATCACAGGCAGTTCTGCGTCGCGAGACTGGCCTACATACCTTGTTTTTCTAGATGCTCCATTGCTAGCCGGATCTATACAGGGACCCATCAACAACAGCGTTCGCCGCCTCCCAAGCGTCATGCCGATCCTATCATAGACTCGGACCCTCAGGCATTTTCCAGGGGACTTCCTTGGCACCCTCAGTGTCAGGATTTTCGCGTTCATGTTTTTCGCGGACAAACGGCTTGAGCTTAGGTAGGTTGCTTTCTTAGGACTTTTCTCGGGGGCTCGCTCTCTTTGATAACCTCGCCAGGGGTCCGGACCTCTATCGAGAGATAGTTCCTGCAATCCTCCGGATTCCAAGTTACAAGCTGGGATGCGTAGACTTCTGCATGGGCGCCTATCAAGAAATCTGGCAGTATCCTTCTGACACCCTTCCCCCCGCTTTCTCAGATAGCTTGAATAGAGTTGGCCAGCTCTCTTTGCAATATCTAGTGTTCCCGGAAGGCGGATCTCGATTCTGTTCACGGCCAAGAGTCTCTGGACGCGACGTTCTTCACGCGACGGGTCTTGAGATAGATGGATTCCTGCGTAAAGCTCGCCGTAGCTGATGTCGGACATGACGAGGTCTTGGCGGGTTCTACGTGCCCATTGGAGAAATCTTGTGGTGGGCTGGGAGAACTCGTCGCCTCTCAAATGACTAATGAGAACGCTCGTGTCGAGGGCGAGCCTCAGCGTTCGGACCTCAGCCAGTGAACGATCTCAACACTGTTCTTCATCTTACCGAACACCGGATGATCGGCCCAGCTACCCTCCGTCTCCTTCATCACTTTTTCCCAGTTATCCTCTAGTTTTTCGAGGAGGATCTTACCGTCCTCGTATCGGACGTCCACATCGTCTCCGACCGAAATCTTCGCCTTCTCCCGAACCTCTTCGGGTATGGTTACCTGGTATCTTCGTGCGACCTTTACCATCAAGCCTCCAACCACAATCCTATTAGGCGAATAGGATACATTAACCTTCCAGACCCCTATCTGAGTGAGACCGCGATGATTCAGTCTCAGCTCGACACGTTTTTCCTTGACACCCTCAGGGACCCATTGCTTCCTTTCGCTCTAGACTTACCAGTTACGAACGAAAGTTGGCCAGCCCGAATCCAAGATTCGTCCTTACCTCGCCGACTAAAGTCGAAGGGTCCCAGAAGTCGAATGTTATTGACTCGATAAATGTTCATTAGGAGAAATGGCGTGTTTCTCCTTCACATCTGATGGCAAGCACAGGATTCCTTGATTACAGAAACAGAGTCTTTCGCTACTACAAGGAGTCAGGACACCGTGCCCTAGAGGTGGCACGATATGGCGCAAAGAGGTTTCCCGACTACGATGCCAAAACATCCTTCTGGATTGCGTGTCTTCAGTATGGAACGGAACCTGGGTCCGCTGCAAAGACTTTCACAGACTGAAGTCAGCACTTTGTCGCAACCCCACAAATCTAAGTGTCCGAGATGTGGTTTGCAATTGCTACAGGACCGGAAGACCAAGGAGTGGATCTGTATTAACTGTGGCTTCGGATCGCTGGTTCCGAGACAACAGGCCATCGGACGCGAGCCCAATGAGCCGGACACGAAGCGAAGACTCGAACTCTTGAACCGTGTAGCTGATCAGTTTGGTAAAGAGAAGGTGGATGAGATTCTGAAGGATGATCCCTATCTCAAACAATTGTGGCAGCAGGAATTGCTGGAGGAAGTCGCGATGGAGTTCGGCAAAGACAAAGTGGACGCTCTGGTACGTGATCAACCTGAACTAAAGGAGGATTGGGAGAGCACAGCTCAACTGGTTGAAGATGGGGAGCCTTTCTGGACTGAGAAGAGAAATCGCCCTAGCTCACTATGGTACCTTGTGCCAATACTCTTCAGTCTTCTAGGCGGGCTAATCGCATATATCGCGTTGAAAGATAGAGATGACGGAATGGCCGACTCGTGCTTGATTATTGGGATATTGATCATAGTGGCCCAGTTCCTTCTATACCTGTTCAGATGAGAAAATAGTTGACTTAGCTTCGACAGCCTGTTGATAAACACCCACTCCAGCCGACCGGAAACAGTAACGGTGGGACGGAGGACACGTAACGTCGATCTTGAAAGTCGGCTGAGGGTCCATGACTTCTGATTCCTCTGCGTTGCTCGGCCGCGAAGAGCTGGGTCGAGAGTTCCCACTTTCAGGCCAGGGGTTTCCCACAGCTCGGACAGAAGCTACTGCCCGGGACTATCGGTGCGCCGCAAATTTGGCAGAAAGCGCGCGCCCATGGGTAAGATTGCGGCTTTATTGGACAGGTATAATAGTAGACAATGGCCGCAGGCCAGCAAAGCAAGAGTAGAATGACAAGAATAGCGAGATTGTAATCCCTCTCATCGCCCAAATTTCTACCCAGATAGTTTCCAGAATTGTCAGCTTATTTAAGAGGGAAGGCGCAATTTTGAATTCGAAGCATGAAGCGTTGGACGCCGAGCTCGACAGATTCTAGGCCTCCCCTCTGGTTCTTCATGCTATCCCATCACTCATACAGCAAACTATCCCATACAATCCGGGTCAGTATTGGGACTAGAGAAGTGTACCTGTGTGCCAGGTGTACTGGGATTGGTGTGGGAATGTTGGTCGGATTATCCTATGTCAATTATCTCGCTTACGGCTTCTTGCGATACCCGGCCTTGATCGTCGCCTTTGTGCTTCCTGCAATCGTGGACTGGCTCTTTCAAGTTTTCAGGTTCAAGAATAGCACAAATCCCCGGCGACTTGTAACAGGCGCTTTGGTCGGCCAAACATACCTTGTGGGTCTTATCGCGCTGGCGAGAGGCTGGTTCGGCCTGTTGCTGTACTACGCGCTGGTTCTTGCATTCTATGACGCCATCCTATACGCTCTCTTCCGGATAACCGGTGTAATGAACGACTACTTGGCCAGTTCGTGGCCATAGACCTGAGCTGCATACTAGAACCTCAAGCGTTCAGCGACTTTCCCTGAATTTCAGAGGCTTTCCTACCTACTTCTTCAAGCCCGTCTTGAGCCTCTCGAAATTTTGATCGTCGATCGGGAGTCGTAGTCATAAGATTCTTGGCCAGCCCGGATCCAAGACTTGTCCCACGTCGCCGACTAAGTAGAAGGGTCCCGGGAGTTGAAGAGAATAGGACTGGACACCATCCTCTCAACAGATCCCCACTTCGAAAATATACCCGGCATCAACAGGCTCGACCCCCTCAAGTATCCACCGAGAAAGACTCAGGGCTAGAACGTTAGCCCAGACGAACGCTAGTATCATCAATCAAAACGGTCATGTTTCTCGAACGAACGTCCTAAGCGTTGGCATGCCGCCCCTTCATGCATGGCTCCCAAGCTCTCTTGATTAGTCGGGACTCTCGCCCTTTACCCTAGGATGACCACCCCAGCATTCGTAGGTTGGATAGGGTTGTTCATCGTTCTAGATGCTATTTGGATCTCATTTCTCGTCTCACTTCCGACTCTTCGGAACATGGTCCGTTGGTTAGGCCAACGCCTAAGACCTGCGATGAACTCCTGAAGTACTGTAGCATAGCTGGACGCTATTCCTGAGTATTTTTTCGCAATCTCGGATTGCTAGGAAAGGTCCAGACGCTGCTACCCTTATCCAAGAGAATCCTGTTCAGCTAACCAACCGCACCGGACACGGGTTCTTCGACGCCTTCGGGATCGTCAGCCTTGGAAGCCTGAGGGGTCTCCGCATTCTGCGCCGCCTCCGCTTTCCTCTCCTCTGGCTTGCGAAAGACTATAGTCTGATAATTCCTAGAAACGCTCTGACGCTCTCTCTGCTCCTCCGACTCAACCATCCTCTTCTTCAGAGCCTCAAGCTGAATCGTCATAGCCTCAAGACTGAAATTCTTCAAGATCTGATCCTTATACCAGATCAACTGACCAGCCAGCTTGGTCCACCTGACGCGCTGCGCATTAGGAGTATACTGCGACTTTGCATACTTGTGAGAAGTCTGAATCAGATCCTGAACCGTCTCGATCATGACTTTCCGCTCAGACTGGCGCCAAGCATTGATACTCTTCTTAACCTCAGACTCCTCACGAACCTCATCCTCGTCCATTGTAACCTGGATAGTCCTACGAGCTAGTCGAATATGTCCAAGAGAGCAGAACGAAAAACGCCAAGAAAACTACTGGCAAACTACTCGAACATTCAACAACAGTTTCACCGAATATTCCGAGTCCTCTACCACCTTTCTGTCTCCAAGCTGATCCGGGACAGCGTGCCAAGACCGTTGACAAGCCCTACAAGCAATGCGGCTACTAGACCTACGCGAACGTCCCAACGAGATCCATCGCACGAGCAAGCAAGACTACCGAGTCAAGAAGCTATCTCAGAAACCGAGTGTCATGCACAAGCCCCGCACCGTCGGACCTCAAACAGGAAGAACCGGTGATTCTTGGCGGTCGAAATCTCAGCAAAACTCGCTTAAACTTGGCGTCACAGGGGTTCTGCTCGAGGGACGTGAAAAATGTCGGATTCGACCATGGTTGGTAGGGCGGTATGGATCGAGATTGATACCGACAAATCTGCGATCAGGTTCACTCCAAGGAAAGGAGTCATCACGCATGGCTACAAGCAACCACTCGAGAAGGAAGAATGGGTCGTCGAACTGGATCCACCTCCGCTAACACTCTTCCCACTTCCACATAGATTGCATCATCTCATTCTTCAGTACAGAATCGGCACTACACACAGTATGTCCATGACCTTCGAATCCGGCGCTTCATATGCAGAAGTGCTCAGAATAAAGCGGAAGGCAGCGATGACAAGTCAGTCACTGACTCGTCGAGACGTTTCTCGAATCGGTGCCGCCTTAGTATATTCATGGCCCAAGCGCGAAGACCAAGAGCTCCGTTATGTTCGAGTCAAGCCTGCCAAACCGACGTAAAAATTCTGAATAGCCTCCTAGGAATGCAAGGGACGCCATGACTCATTCTACGCCGTTACCTGGGATGAAGAGACACAGATTACCTGCCCAGACAGTTCGCAAGAACGTCACATGGCTCCAACCAGAACCAACAACATCAGACGTTACGCGACCTCGACAGCTGAGCCCAGGCACAATATGGGCCGAGCCTAGCACTGCCAAGTCCAAGCTAGCAAAAGGGTCCCCTGGTTTCTCGACCACTCGGGACCAGACAAAAGAGTAAGCACTATCGATGACCCGGTCCAAGTACGTCTACTGGTGCATCAGCCACCAACAATACGTGGAACCTAGTGCCCGGAGGACAATACGTAACCGGCTGCGCTGCAAGATCTGGCAATCATGCCATTCACACAAACGTTGGACTACGCGCTCAAACTTTCTGAATCTCCCGTCCCTCAATCTTTGACGAACACCAAGATGGTGTTGCCAAGTCATTGCTAGTGCAACAGCAGCTTTTTTTTGCACGGTTCTGGCATTCCGGTTAGGAATTGAAAGCAAAGGAGAGCTTTTACAACCGCCTCTATGAGCTTGTTCACGATACAGTCAATTCAGACCAGCTACTCAAGCTCATGGGCGTCGAACCCGTCGACGGTCTTGAGGAGAAGAATCCAGATGTCGCCAGAATCATTGACGAAGGGGCCGGAATTATCGGCAAGTTTGTGTTTGTTGCACAACATTTAGACCAATACTTCGGTAACAAAGCGGAGGATTCTGGAAAGAACCCTAAAGATCCCCACACCGATATATGGCATATGCAAGACCAATTGTCAGAAGTGTGGATAGAAGCTCTTCATTCACTCTTGGCAGTAAGAGTGGGTCTTGTGAAACAGGGAATCTCATCGCTGAGGCGTTGTTATGAGCTATCGGTTTATGGGACATTCTTTAGCACGACATTTGTCAAACTTGACGGCGGGCGGGAAATCAACCCCTTCGTGGAGCTGTCTGGACGAGGTTTATGGGTAAAGAATATGCGGAAAAAGCTCCGCCAGAATGAGATACAAGGGATAGAGAAGCAAATCGGTACTGAGAAGGGTCTTAGGCCCGATGCTGCCAAACACGAGATGTTTTCAAACTTTACAAGATACTATTTGAGGAAGTTTTGTTCGAACGTATGCGATGAGCACACGAAAGAAAATTCGCCCCACAATGCTGTGGTCCTAGAATTTGATCAGTCTTTTGAGCTGAAATGTGTCAAGTGCGGAGAGCCCGCGATTTCTGTCGTTGTCAACAGGCCGATCGCGATGGGAACGATGGCAAGCGTAGTTGAGGTGAAACTAGACATTATGGACGAGTTCCGTCGAGAGATTTCCGAACTGTATTACGAGCTATCCGCTCTCTTACATCCGAATAATCCAGGTCATCAACATGAACCCAAATTCGAAATGATAACGTTGACAAATTGGTTAGCCATGCTAAGCCGTATCTTACGACTCTCGCTGATCCTCTACTCAAGAGGCTTAGCATACATTGGATACAAGGATGAAGAAACCTTTTCGCTGTTGGAGCGACGAAAATATGAATTGGACAAGATCTCGCTCAAGGAGTTGTATTTTGCCATATGCGAGAAATTAGGTCGAGAATTCGAAGAACGCAATCCGGGTTACAACTATGAAAATGACCACACCCTTCCTTCTTACCTACAAGATAAGCGAACATGAAATCGGAGGCATTCACGAAGATTTCTTATGGAATTACGTTCGTCCTAGACTCTCAAGAATCTCCTCGTACAGCTGATCTCTTCTCTTGTCCGAGTAGCCGTCATAATGAAGTTCTAAGATTCTGTATCCTTTCTTTCGTAGGAGGGTGCGTAGTTCTTCGTCCTTTATCATCTGGGATGTTTTGAGGTGGACCCGGCCGTCGACAAATACGATCAGTGGTCGAAGTTCTAGTTGGAAGTAGAAGTCGGCTGTCGTTACGGGGATCTCAACTTGTGTTTGGTAATTTATTTGGTCGTTTTTTAGTTTGATTGCCAGTTCCAGTTCCATTCGTGAGGGGTTGGCGTGTAGTCGTTCGCGCCAGTTGCTCCGTTGACTCGACATCCGTAGGGTTGAGCTTCGATTCGGCTATTGCTCAGACATGAGAACGAAACTGCTAGGCGCGATTTCTCTGACGCTCGAAATCGCGGATGTGTGGTCATAGGCTCTTCAGTTGGCGACGCTCACTTGTTGGCCGACCTTGGTTTTGAGGGTCTTTCGGAGATTCCTTGCGCCTGTCTTCTCTTCTAGAGAATAGTCCTCTTCGGTCCACCTGTCATAGTCCAGTCCAAGCTTCTTCCTAATCACGTCTTTCAGTTCAAGGTCGATTTCGTAGCCTACTCCCTTTCTTCCAAGCTCACGAGCAACCTTCAGTGTTGTCCCGGACCCGAGGAATGGGTCGAAGACAGTCTCTCCTGCGAATGTGAAGAGTTTGATGAGTCCGCTCGGAATCTCGTCTGGGAAGGCGCCTCAGCTTCAACACCATATTGGACCTCGGGGGAAAGATAGGGGCTAAAGCCATCATCGACACGTTCAGACTACAGTAACTAGTAACTCATGTCGCCCTTACCCTCGAAGTCGTCATCGAGCCCTGTGCCTTCTAGTCGGGACCCGACCGTAACCGTAGCGCGATAATCATCCCCCAATGTCAGGCCGTTTAGCGAATCTTCCGCCGATTTTCTTGCGGTAGACAACGACTCCAAGGACACTTACCACCGCAGCGACCGCCCCCGGGATTAGCGCCCAAGTCCAAGGACCCAAGGAATCTAGCGGCAAACTGGCCGTGTTAGCTCGTGAACCGGGCGGTGCTTGCACTATCACTGTAGCGTACCCGTTTACACCTGCCGCCGAGGCTGTCACTTCTTCAGTGAATGTCCCTATGATAGTTCCTGCTTTGAACAGCCCAGCATTGGTGATAGATGCACCGGGAATGGACGTTGTCCAAGAGAAGGAAACACCTTGAATAATTTCTCCGGACTCGGCTTTTGCAAACGCCGAAAACTGCACCTGCCCTCCTGTCAAAACACTCCTTGGGTCTGGAGAAATCGTTATTCGGTCAATGCCTGGCCTCGCTGAATCCGTATTGGAAGAAGTACCCTCGCCTGCTGAATTGACCGCGGTCACCTGGTAGTAGTAGACCTGACCGTTAGTCACCGAAGTGTCCTGATACCAAAGCTGGTTGCCCACCGAAGCAAGTAGCGATAGACTCCCGAAAGTGTTTCCCCGGTAAATCTGGTAGCTTGTAGCCTGCGACCCACCCTCAAAGAGAGGAGGGTTCCAGCTTAAGTCTACGTGCCCATACTGGCCTGTCGCGACTAGATTACTCGGGGGGCTTGGAGCATTTAGCGGGGCTGTGGTCGAGTTGATCAAGAACCAGGCCTTGATCATTGTCGGGATTAACGAGAATGTAACGGTGGTAGAGATGTTGTAAGATGCTGTTAACGATCCTGCTGTGATCGTCCAGTGGTCAAACTTGTATCCGGAAGGCGTGTTTGCGCACAGGGTGGTCCTGTTGCCTAGGTTCGGAATGTATGTCCAGTCCCCATCTGGATGGTTGGGATAGTTGGGTCCGCACCCTCCCCATCCTATCGAGCCCATGCCAGACGGATAGGTTGCAAATGTCACTTTGGTGGAGAAGACCGCGTATAAACTGTATGGGCCTTGGCTGTTCAAGCTAAAGACACCAGGGTTTGACTTCATGTCTCGCGGACAGCAAGGTATGCCTGTAACAAGACTGAGTCCTGACGTGACCCAATGGTCGAAGGCATACCCCTCACCTGGAATCGCAAGAGGGCGAATACAGCAATACCCAGGGGGGATGTATATCTGGCGGTTAGTGATGTCTTCGCCATACATTTGAATCGAACCAACGGTCTTGTTCCCTGGCGTGAGAGGGCAGCAGAATCCGGTCCCGGGCTGCCATAGTACAGCTTCGACGTCGATGTTGCGGGTTCGGGAGAACCAAACCTCGATCGTGCTTGGGCCTGTCATGTGTGTATGACCCTGTAATTGCTGTTAGGATTAGAACTATAGGCCAACGCCGCTGTCGAACTCCAATGTTCGATCGACCATTCACCAGGCCAGCCCAAAGGGAGATTGGCGCAAACTACAACGGACCCGTCGCCATCCGGAGGTAGGGACGATATGTAGGTCCAATCACCGCTAGGATGCCCAGAACCACACTCGCCCCCCACAGTTGGTGCAATGCTGATCGAACCCATGTCCAGCGGGTCAGTGAGGAAAGAGAGCTTCGCCGCAAAAACCGCCTTCAATAGCCCATTTCCTGAAACATTGACAACCGTAGGATTATCAGTAGGATGAAAGACTGGCGAGATCACGCCAGCATCCATTTCCCAATGATCGAAGATGTAGTTGTCGGGAGGTATCGCGGTGGCAGAGTACGCTCCCCGGGAGAAGAAAGAATGGTCGCCGTGACCGAATTCTTCGCCAGAAGCAGCCGATCCAGCGCTTCTAAACGCTATTGATCCGACAAGAGGGTTAGTCTCAAACGAGACTGCAGGAGGCAACGAGAGAGATACTGATGGCTTCGTGAGGAGGGAAGGCTTCAGAACTCGGAAATTTCCTAGTACTAGGCAAGTGACAGGTGAGATGATGATGCAAACGGGGTTAGGGCCAAGGTACTTCGCGAAGACTCCCGTCATCGAAACCTCTATGACAGGTGTTTGACCTTCATCCACGCTAATCGCGGCTGTGTAACCCCACACCCAGGCATCCGTATTACAATCGAGTCCTGCAATAACGCCATGGTTGACGGTCGCTGTCCAAGATACACTTGTGGAGTTTAGAGAAGACACCTTGATCGTCCAAGCGTATATGGTTTGACTCCAAGAAATCCCGGCGGAGATGCCATGATCTAGTCCAAGGTTGAAACCTTTGGATGCAACTTCATTACCGACAGAATAATCCACCGGAGCAACGCTATTGGTCAGAATATTTCCATTATCGACCTTTATGGTTACTAGTTGAGACGGGAGAGAAGCGAGTTCACCTTGGTTCGATGGAGCTAGGCACCATCCATTCCCTCTCGCTTGAATTGCAGCGGATACGAAGACAATAAAATAATCATGACTGGGGTCAGTCTCCCCTAAGGGGTCAAGAGCCCAAGCGTACTCTGTGAGCCGAACGTAGTTGTCGCCGAAAGCACCGGCGTCACCGGTCATTTTTCCGGTGTCATTTTCAAGGTCATGAGTGAAAGGAGATGTTGCGACTAAGGGCCCGCTCGTCCCGGGTGTCAACGATCCCACTCCTGTTGTCGTGTCGGCATGTGCTCTTGATGGAAACCAAAACATTCCCAGACTCAAAACGATCAGCATCGCAACTATTAGAAATTGTAACACAAGTGGTGTTCGTAATACCACCTCACACGGCACCTCCAGCAAACTTGAGACCGCACTTTCCGCAGAATAGCGATCCTAGTGGCATCTGTGCTCCACATTGGGGACAAGTTTGCCCCCCGCCCTTCGCTTGAGCCAATTGTCCCTTCTTGGGCGAGATCCAAGGCCTTAGGTATCCTAACGTGAGTATCCCCGAGAGTCCTGATAGCCCAATGATTGTCCAGAACCACCATTGAGAGTATGGTGAAACTGGGGGCTCCGGGGAAGTGAGTTGTGGATTGGGTGAAGACCCGCCGGATTCGATCGTGAACATTTCCATTCGTACGTTTCTCATTTGGGCAACGGCATAGTCTCCTGGATCATGGCCTTGAGCCCAGAAGACAAGGTATGAAGGGGCAAATGTGAAACCAGTGTAGGTCGTGACATTCCCGCCGTCAACGGTCCAAATTGTCGTTTCAGATGTAAGATTCATCTCGACAGTGTAGGAGTGAAAGACCGCGTCGTCAGCATAACCTGGGACTTTTTTCTCTAAGACCTTAGTTATTCTGTCTCCGGAAAGCGAGGCGTCCGGGTTGACCCACAGTGTCGAGCCGAAGCAGAGGTTTGCGCCGTCATAGCAACAGTCCGTAGCGACGCTGATTTCTTTACTGTCTTTGGAAAATAATGCGCTCCTGTCGCTAGGGCAACAAGCCGATGAGGATGTTGCAAGCGCAACCAGAGAACCAACTCTCGCACCATAGGTTCCATTATGCAAGGCGGTCGTCATCAATTGGAAGGAGAGTCTGACTACGCTAACGTTAGTGAAATCTACACCTAGGGACCATGAGACCGCTACCGCCCCGCCGGCTGGGTCCGGTGATTGTACCGAGATCTGGTCGGAGCCTGAGACGTTGTGTGAATAAGAGCCCGCAAGGTACGGTTGGTTGATGTCTGGATTCCTGAAGATTTGAAGGCTGAGTCCCTTCGACGCCCCCTTAGCATGTAGGGGTGTTACCCATGAGGTCAAGACAAGCATAAGCAAGATCGGAAGGACTCTATAGGAAATAACGGAACTCGGCGACTTTCGCGAGTATCTCGCACCCAGGCACTTATGACGAGGCATCACTTACTTCACCGTGCACCCTTCGCGGTTTGCCGATATAACGGGAATCTAACGTGATGCTCAAGCCGTGAGTTAGCTACTAATAGTTACGCGATGTCGTAAGTATCAGGATAGCTCCTTGGATACGATCTTCGAATCCCTCAGACCTCTGGTATGGCCTAAGTTTCGGGAAGAAGGCCCCCCTGAATACGTCCACTCGGTCCTGCTCGGTCACGACCTTCTGGGGACCGCCTCGGACCTGAACGCTTCAACAAAGTCAGTTCTTGAACTAATTACCCTTGGCTATAGGCCAATGACCTCGTTGGCCATACTCACTATTCTAAGTGAGTCTCCAAACACGGCTTTCCACGGAATGCAGATAGGGCGGGAACTCGAGAAACGCTTCAAGGTTCAAGAAGGCTGGTTCACTAGAACTAGGTATTACACTGACAGAATAGGGAAACTGCTCCCTCTCCTTGCACGACTGAACCTTGTCCAAGAATCGGTGAAAAAGGAGACGAAAGGTGGCAGGAGCTTCACGGGATACCAAGTACATGCCTCGATTGCAAGCTCGGTAAGCGAACGGCTAAGACTTCTTTCGAAGGGTGAACCAATCTCACTGTTCAAGGGTCCACCAGCCTCACAAAGTGCCTCTCTTAGCGACGCGTCAGAGCTGAAGCAATGCCTGTCATGCAAGACAATCATAGCATCGGTCAGTGCCCTTTACTGTGAGAGATGCGGCAATCCCCTGACGACAAGATGTCAGAAATGCAACAATCCGATTGAGGCTACCTACGACTACTGTCTCAAATGCGGCAACAAGATGTCGTAGAAGCCCCGAAGATTCTAATCCGGGTCCAAGACTACGTGAAGCCAGCCTGCGACATTGCGGGCCTACCAGCATCCTCGGACCCGACTACAGCACCTCAACGTTGATCTAGAGAATCTCCTATCCGACATGGAGAGGAATAGGCATCAAACACGACCCCGCATACGTGGAATACTTCGTCTCAACTCTCTCGACGCAAATACCACCAAGTTGCTGCCCGGCGATCATAATCTACCCAACGGTTGCGTTGGCTTTAGTCGCCGCTATCACTGTTTTATTGGTCATCAAGAAGACACGATAGAAAAGAGCACACGTTCAAGAACACCTGTCCCAGTCATCATGAAAGATCGGCCGAAAACGCCTGCGGAGATCCTCCTAGCGCTGCAACGGCTCTTGCCGACAGCCGGGGAGAAAATGAGAGATGATCTAGGGTGATAGTCATCGGTTCGAAGTAGCCGATGGAACTTGCATGGTCTCTCTCAAGCTTCTGTAGCACTTTGACGCTTTTGTTGCGCGTAACGTGGTGCAGTAGTTTCCATCCGAAGCGCTGGTAAGAGACGAAGCTCTCGGGGTCAGGGCGGAGCTTGTACGTGTTCCTGACTATTGCCTGGTCCCAGAGCATGATAGTTTCGGGGAGGAAGAAGTGGAGTGCTTTGCCGAATGTGGTTGGAGGGGCCCCGCAGTCTCGAAAGCTCGAAGTAATGCTAAGAATGTGCTGAAAGTCGTTAGGGGCAAGGCTGTAGAGAACCCTGCCTTGAAGGTGCTGTAGGTCGGTCAGATTCTTTCTCAGCCAAGCGGTGCAGATCCTTCTGAAGGCTGTGCTCCCGCCTTTGAACCGGAGAGCTTTCCATTTGCCCAAGAATTCTACAGCGTCATCGAGTCTCGATACCGGAGATCTGCTTCTCCGTTCCCATACGAGCCTTGAGTAGACCCCATGTGTGCCTGCGTCATGATACGTCTACTTCCCGGCTGCCTCCCTTGGTTGCTTCAGTTCGAAGCTCATTCTGGTTCACAGACGTCCTGATAATTGTCGAATCACTGCTAGAATAGTGGATCGTATTTCTCGGGCCTTAGTGGGTCAAGAGTCAGGCGACAACGCTGGGGGTTGGAGTCACTGCTGGCTCAACGCT
>WNGG01005928.1_pt1 | contig 13590 bp, 11 predicted proteins | sample 5400661 | NCBI WGS metagenome assembly WNGG01 (sample SAMN13153372, study PRJNA577476) | soil metagenome | isolation source: 100 cm soil or saprolite under Garry oak tree replicate 1 | place: USA:California | collected 2016-06-15
CAGGGCGTCGTCGAAGCCGTACCAGTCGCCGGCGAAGAACATGTGGCCGCTCATCTCCCCTGCGAGCGGCGCGTGCAGCTCCTTCATCCGCTGCTTGATGAGGGAGTGCCCCGTCTTCCACATCACGGGCTCGAGCCCGACGCGCTTGAGCTCCTGCGGCAGGACCTCGGAGCACTTCACGTCGAAGATCACGGCGTGCCCGGGCCCGCTGCGGCGGGCGAGATCGCGGCCCAGCAGCACCAGCAGCAGGTCGCCGAACACCGCCCGCCCCTGCTCGTCTACGGCGCCGATCCGGTCGCCGTCGCCGTCGAACGCGATCCCGAGCTCGGCGCCCTCGCGCCGCACCGCCGCCTGCAGGTCGCGCAGGTTTTCGATCACCGTGGGGTCGGGGTGGTGATTGGGGAACGTGCCGTCCGACTCGCAGAACAGCGGGACCACCGACGCGCCGAGCCGCCGCAGAGTGTCCACGGCGACGAGGCTCGAGACGCCGTTGCCGCAGTCCACGACCGCCTTCACCGGGCGGGGCAGCGGACCGTTGCGTTGCACGATGGCGTCGCGGTAGGACGGCAGCACGTTGCCGTGAGTCTCGTGGCCCCCGCCCACCCGGGTCTCGACGCGGTTGTCCTCGATCATCTCCCGGAGGCCCTGGATCGCGTTGCCGTAGATCGCCTCCCCGGAGAGCACGAGCTTCAAGCCGTTGAACTGGGGAGGATTGTGCGAGCCCGTGACCTGCATGCCGCCGTCCACGCCGAGCGTGTAGGTGGAGAAATACAGCGCCGGGGTTGGCAGCTCACCGACGTCGAGGGCCACCGCGCCCCCGTCGACCAGCCCTTCGCGGGCGGCGCGGGACAGCTCGGCGCCCGAAGGGCGGTTGTCACGTCCGACGGCGATCCGGGGCGAGCGCCCCAGGCGCTCCCACGCCAGCGTCGCGAACGCCTGCCCGATGGCGTGGGCAACCTGCGCCGTGAGCTGGTCGCCCACCGTGCCCCGGATGTCGTATTCTCGGAAGATCGTGGCGGGGAGCTTCATGGGCCCGCCCGGCGTCAGTTGCCGGCGAGTTTGGGCGCGGTGGGCCGAGCGCCCCCGCCCGACGTGGCGGCAGGCGCGGGTCGTACGGCGGCGCCGCTGGTGCGAGCGAGGTCCAGTAGCCGGTTCGGCCGGACGCCGAAGAAGAGCAAGCCCGCCACCGACACCGCCACGGCGAGGCTCCCCAACGGCCCGAGGCGCATCCCGCTGTGGGCCTGCTCGAACGGCTCGGGTTTCATGTACATGGCCATGATCACGGGGAGATAGTAGCCCGCCGAGATGACGCTGGCGAGGACGAGAATGGCGGCGAGCGGGACCTGCCCGGACTGCGTCGCCGCCACGAGGATGTACCACTTGCCGATGAAGCCTGCGGTGCCCGGGAAGCCGAGCAGCGAGAGCATGCACACGGCCAGGGCGAAAGCGAGCCACGGCCGGCGCTGGGCCAGTCCCGCCAGGTCGTCGATGCGGACGTCGCGCTCCCCGTCGCGACCCTTGGCCGCGAGCAGCGCGAAGGCCGCCAGGGTCATGAACGTGTAGGCGACGAGGTAGAAGACGAATGCCGCCGCGCCCGCGGGGGTTCCGGCCGCCACCGCGACCAGCACGTAGCCGGCGTGCGCGACGGACGAGTAGGCGAGCATCCGCTTGAGGGTGCGTTGGGCGAGGGCGACGAAGTTTCCGACCAGCATGGTGATCACGGCGAGCCACCACACGATCTCGCGCCATGCGGGCACGGCGCCGAACGCCTCCCCCAGCACGCGGAACAGCGCGGCGAATGCGGCCGCCTTGACCGCGGTCGCCATGTAGCCGGTGACCGGCGTGGGCGAGCCGTCGTACACGTCCGGGGCCCACATGTGGAAGGGCACCGCGGCCACCTTGAATCCGAAGCCGACCAGCAGCAGCCCGAGGCCGATGAGGAGCATGGTGCTCTTCTGGAGGCCCAGGGTCGTCACCTGGACGCCGATGAGCGTCAGGTTGGTGGCGGCCGTCGCTCCGTAAGCGAGGGCGATGCCGTACAGCAGGAACCCGGAGGCGAACGCGCCGAGGAGGAAGTACTTCAAGGCCGCCTCGGCGGCGGGGGCGCTGCGACGGTTGATCCCCGCGAGCACGTACACCGCGACCGACATCAGCTCGAGGCCGAGGAAGATCATCATGAGGTCCTCGCCTCCGGCCATCAGCATCATGCCCAGCGTGGCGAAGAGCAGCAGCACGTAATACTCGGGCGCGAGCAGGCTCTCGCGCTCGAGATAGTCGAACGAGACGAGGACCGTCAATGCCGCGGTGCCGAGGACCAGCCAGTCCGCGACGAACCGAAAGTCGTCCACCGCGATCATGGGGGCGGCGTGGACCGGCGGGGGGATCACCGCGGCGCGCGCCGTGTTCCACCACAGCCACCAGACCGCGACGGCGGCGGCCACGAGCCCCCACCACGCCACCCAAGCGGCGAGCCGCAGGTCCCCGCTGGTTTGGTGCCGCCAGGCGACGACCAGCAGCAGCACCACCGCGGCGAGCGTCAACACCAGCTCGGGCAGCAGGGCGAGCGCGAGATCGCGGTAGTTCGAGAGGTCGAGGCTCATCGGCCGCGGGCGACGGTCGCCGACGCCGCACGCACCGTTTGGATGAGCTGCTGCGCGCTCGGCTCCATCCGCCGGAGCAACGGCTTGGGGTAGACGCCGATCCACACGATGCAGGCGACCAGCGGCAGCAGCACGGCCAGCTCCCGCGGCGACAGGTCGAGGAGCCGCTCGTTCTCGCGCTTGTCGAGCGGGTTATAGATGACGCGCTGCAGTGCGGGCAGCAGGTACATGGCGGCCACGATGACGCCCGCCGCCGCGATCGTAGCCGCCACCGGGTAGGTCTGGAACGCCCCGATCAGCACCAGGAACTCCCCTACGAACCCGTTCGTGGACGGCAGTCCGATCGAGGAGAGCGACACGATCGTGAGCACGCCCGCGAACAGCGGGACGACCTTGGCGATCCCGCCGAACCCCGCGACGAGGCGGGTATGGCGGCGCTCGTACAGCATGCCGATGAGGAAGAACAACGCTCCGGTCGAGATCCCGTGGTTGATCATCACCATCAGGGCGCCCTGCACGCTCTGGAGCGTCAGGGCCCAGATGCCGAGCATCACGAAGCCGAGGTGCGCCACCGACGAGTAGGCGATCAGCTTCTTGAAGTCGGGCTGCACCATCGCGACCAGCCCGCCGTAGATGATCCCGATCAGGGACAGCACCACGATGCCCGTCTGGACCATGGGATGGAGCGCCACCGCCGGGAAGAACGGGAGCGCGAACCGCAGGAAGCCGTACGTCCCCATCTTGAGCAGGATCCCGGCGAGGAGCACGGAGCCCGGCGTCGGGGCCTCGACGTGCGCGTCCGGCAGCCAGGTGTGGAAGGGGAACATCGGCACCTTGATCGCGAATGCCAGGAAGAACGCGCCGAACAGCCAGAAGGCGGCCGGGCCCAGGCCCCCCGCGTGTGCCAGGACCGACGGATACGAGAAGGAGTAGGCGCCGGTGCGCTGCGCGACGATGTAGACCAGGACGAGAATCGCCACGAGCATCAGCAGCGACCCGAACATCGTATAGATGAAGAACTTGATCGCCGCGTAGATGCGGTTCTCGCCTCCCCACACGCCGATGATGAAGTACATCGGGATGAGCATCGCTTCCCACATCACGTAGAACAGGAAGAGGTCGAGGGAGACGAATACGCCGATCATCCCCGACGTGAGCACGAGCATCAGGGCGTAGAACGCCCGCTCGCGGGTCGTGATGTAGGAGTAGCTCCCCAGCACCGAGAGCGGTACGAGGAAGGTCGTGAGCAAGACCATGAACAGCGAGATCCCGTCCACGCCCACCGTGTAGTGGATCCCCCACGCCGGGATCCACGGCGCGTCGAGCTGGAACTGCATCCCCCCCGACGGCACGAACGTCCACCACAGGGGAACGGAGAGCGCGAGCTCGGCGAGGCTCGCGGCGAGGGCAAGGTGCTTCGCCACGCGCGGCGGCGTCATCAGCACCGCCAGCGCGGCGACGGCCGGCCAGGCGAGGAGCGCGGTGAGAATCCAGTGCGCGTACATTTGCTACCGCAGCGTCGCCCAGAGAACCAGAAGCACTCCTCCGACGAACAGCAGCGCGTAGCTCCCGACCTGGCCCGTCTGCAGCCTGCTCCCTACCCAGCCGAAGACGCGGACCGCGGCTGCGCTCCCGTTCACCATCACGCCGTCCACGAGCCGCGCATCGATCGTCTTCCACAACACCTCGCGCGAGAGCCACTGGATCGGCCGCACGATGATCGCGTCGTACACCTCGTCCACGTACCACTTCTTCCAGAGGACTCGGGCGAAGCCCCGCTCCGGGGGTGCCACCCGCGCGGGCACGAGCGCCTCGGGCTTGAGCAGCCGCACCGCCCCGAAGATGCCCAGCCCCGCCACGAGCACCGCAGCGACGACGAGCGTCCATTCGACTCCGGCCGGCAGCGCCACCTCCCGCTGCATCTGGTCCGCCACCGCGGTGACGGGAGCGAGCCAGCGGTGCAAGAACGCGTGCCCGCCGAACAGCGCCGGCACGTTGATCACCCCGCCGGCGAAGCTGAGCAGGCCGAGCACCGCGAGGGGACCGGTCATGCTCCACGGCGCCTCATGCAGATGTGCCCGCTCCGCTTCTCCCGTCCGGTTCGGGCCGTGGAAGGTGTAGAGCATCAGCCTGGTCATGTAGAACGCCGTGAGCAGAGCGGCGGCGATGCCCATCGCCCAGTACGCGAGCCAGATCGGCTCCGCCGTTCCCCGCGCGAACGCGGCGCCGAGGATCTCGTCCTTCGAGAAGAACCCCGAGAATGGCGGGATGCCGGCAATCGCCAGCGTCGCGATCCACATCAGGCCTGCGGTCCACGGCAGGTGGTGGCGGAGCCCGCCCATGTTGCGCAGGTCTTGCGCGTCCTCATGGGAGTGGGTGGCGTGGTACGCGTGGTGCATCGCATGGATCACGCTCCCCGACCCGAGGAACAGCAGCGCCTTGAAGAACGCATGCGTGACGAGGTGGAAGAGCCCCGCGGCGTACGCGCCGGTCCCGACCCCCAGGAACATGTAGCCGAGCTGCGAGATCGTGGAATACGCGAGGACGCGCTTGATGTCCCACTGTTTCAGGGCGATCGTCGCGGCGAAGAGGGCGGTGAGGGCGCCCACCCCGGCCACCGTCGCGCTGGAGAGCGGCGATAGGGCGAACAGCACGTTGCAGCGGGCCACGAGATAGACGCCCGCCGTGACCATCGTGGCGGCGTGGATCAAGGCCGATACCGGCGTCGGGCCCTGCATGGCGTCCGGAAGCCAGGTGTAGAGGGGGATCTGCGCCGACTTTCCCGTGCAGCCGAGCAACAGGAGCAGTGTGGTGGCCGTGATCGCGGCGTCGCCCGCGGTGAACGCCGTCGGCGCCTGGGCGAACACGGCGTCGAAGTCCAGCGACCCCGTGTGCCGGAAGATCAGGAACATCGCCACGAGGAACCCGAAATCGCCGATCCGGTTGACGACGAACGCCTTGAGCCCCGCGTCGGCGTTGATCTTCTCGTTGAACCAGAACCCGATGAGCAGATAGGAGCACAACCCCACCCCTTCCCAGCCGACGAACATGACCGGGAAGCTGGACCCGAGCACCAGCGTCAGCATGAAGAACACGAACAGATTCAGGTACGCGAAGTAGCGCGCGTAACCCGGGTCCTCGCCCATGTAGCCGACGCTGAAAACGTGAATGAGCGCGCTCACGCCCGTGACGACCAGGATCATCACGGCGGAGAGGTAATCGAGCTCGAGCGCGTAGTCGACTCGGAGGTCCCCAACGGGCATCCACTCCCAATACCGGAACACGAGCGGGGCCGCGGGATGGAGCCTGACGAACCCGGCGACTGCGGCGACGGCCGCGGCGAACGACAGCACCAGCACGCCCACCCCGATGATCGATACCGCGGTCTTCGCCTTCGGCCGCGTGAGCGCGAGCATCCCGTTGCCGACGAAGCCGAGGAGGGGCAGCGCGGGGACGGCCCAGAGAAGGTCGAGTCGGAAGCCGAGGGGGGGCATCAGCCCTTCAGCAGGTTGATGTTCTGCAGGTTCACCGTGTGCCGGTGGCGGTAGATCGCGAGGATGATCGCGAGCCCGACCGCCGCCTCCGCGGCCGCGACCGCCATCACGAAGAGCACGAACAGCTGACCGGCCACGCCGAGCTGCTGCGCCAGCGCCACGAACGTGAGATTCACGGCGTTGAGCATCAGCTCGACGCACATGAAGATCACGATGGCATTGCGTCGCAGCAGGACGCCGGCGACGCCGAGCGTGAACAGCACGGCCGAGACGGAGAGGGCCGGCGCGAGCAGCATTCAGAGCTTCCGCATGGCCAGCACCACCGCGCCGACGAGCGCGGCGAGGAGCAGGATGCTGGTGACTTCGAAGGGCAGGAGATACGTATCGAACAGGGGGCGGGCGATCGAGGCGACCAACCCCTGCTCCTGCGCGAGCCGCGCCACGGAGCCGGCCGGGAGCGTGATCACCTCGGACGGCGCCGCGTGCCGCAGGATGAGGAGCTGAAACAGCAGCAGCCCCGCGAGCCCGACGGCAATCCCCGCCCCGGTGGGACCCTTCAGGTCCGTGGTGACCTGCCGCCCGAGGTTCAGGAGCATGATCACGAACAGGAACAGCACCATGATGGCGCCGGCGTAGACCAGCACCTGCAGCACGGCGATGAACTGGGCGTCGAGGATCACGAACAGGGCCGCGATCGAGAACAGGGTCACGATGAGCCACAGCCCGCTGAAGACCGGGTTCCGGCGCGTGATGCACAAGGCCGCGCTCACCATGGCGAGGCTTCCGAACCACCAGAAGATCGCCTCGGTCCCGTGCGCGGCGAGCCAGGTCATCCGCTCACTCGCCCTTCGGGTCGGACGGGTCCCACAGCGTCGAGACCGCGTGGGTCTGCGCGCACAGGCGCTCGAGGTCGTACACGAACCGGTCGCGCGAGTACTCCGCGTTCTCGTAGTGGACGCCGACGTGGATCGCCTCCTCGGGACAGACCTCCTGGCAGTAGCCGCAGAACACGCAACGGAACTCGTCGATCTCGTAGATCAGCGGGTAGCGGTTCCCCTGCTCGTCCTCCCCGGGCACGAGCTTGATGCAGTTGGCGGGGCAGATCTGCGGGCAGAGCCCGCAGGCGACGCACTTGGCGCGCCCCTGCTCGTCGGTGAGCATGCGGTGCGTGCCGCGCCAGCGCCGCGAGATGGCCCAGTCGTCGGTGGCCTTTTCCTCTGGATACTGCATCGTCACCTTGGGCCGGAACAGGTGCTGCAGGGTCAGGGCCATGCCCTTGAGCGTGGCCCGCACGTAGGAGGTCTGGGCCCTCGGTCGCTTCAGCACCTTCACGCCGATCGCCATCAGGCCTCCCCCCGCGCCTCCGACCCGGAGATGAGGTGTCCGCGGTCGAGCGCGAAGAACAACGGGATGGCCAGGAGCACGTTCAGGCCGAACAGCGCCAGCGCGAAGCGCGTGTCGTAGGTCCAGCCGAGCCGGGCGTGCAGCAGCCAGATGGCGCTGGCCATCACGGTGATGTAGCCGAGCGCGAGCGGCAGCATGACCTTCCAGCCGAGCGCCATGAGCTGGTCGTACCGGAAGCGGGGCAAGGTCCAGCGCACCCAGATATAGAGGAAGAGGAAGAACCCCACCTTCAACGAGAACATCGCGAGCGTCGCCAGCGTCTTCGCGATCGTCCACGGAGGCCCGTTGTCCCAGCTCGTGAGCGGGATGTCGTAGCCCCCGAAGAACAGCGTCGCCATCAACGCCGACGCCGTCACCATGTTCGAGTACTCGGCGATGTAGAACATCGAGAACTTCATGGCGCTGTACTCGGTGTGGTATCCCGCGACCAGCTCGCCCTCGGCCTCGGGGAGGTCGAAGGGCACCCGGTTCGTCTCCGCGAACGCCGCCACGATGAAGATGAAGTACGCGAGCGCCAGCGGGAAAATGAACCAGGTCGACTGCTGCTGCCGCGCGATGACGTCCGACAGGGCCACGTTGCCGGCGAGCAGCAGCACGGCCACGGTGCTCATGCCCATGGCAATCTCGTAGGAGATCATCTGCGCGCTCGAACGCAGGCCGCCCAGCAGCGCGTACTTGTTGTTCGAGGACCAGCCGGCGAACACGACCCCGTACACGCCCAGCGAGGCGAACGCGAGGATGTAGAGGAACCCCACCGGCAGGTCGGCCACGACCATCGGGACCTCGCCCCACGCGGTGGGGAGGGGAGTGGCGAAGGGGATCACCGCGATGGTCAGGAGCGCCGGCACGAACGACATCGCCGGCGCCAGCAGGAACAACAGCTTGTCCGAGCTCGCCGGGAGCGTTTCTTCTTTGAAGAGGTTCTTGAGGCCGTCTGCCGCGGGCTGGAGCAGCCCCTCCGGTCCGACCCGGTTTGGGCCGAGGCGATCCTGGATCCAGGCGCACACCCGCCGCTCGACCCAGGTGAGGAAGGCCACGCCCACCATGACCGCGGTGAACACGACGACCACTTTGATGGCCGACGTCCAAAGGAAGAACGTCACGCCCCCCCCCCTCCCCCCGCCCCCGCCCCCACCCCGACTTCGAGGTTGGCTCGCTTTCCGTTCGGCCCGAGGCTCGCGTAGCTCAGCCCCGCGAACGGCGCCGCGGCGCCCGCCAGCCGGCGGAACGCGTCGCTCGCGCCGGCGAGATGCTCCCCCCGCCCCAGGGCGGCGAGCAGCTCCGAAAATACCCACCACGCGGGGCGTGCCATCCCCGGCGCCGGCTTGGCCTGGAAGTAGCGCTGGACGCGACCGTCGCAGTTCACGAACGTGCCGTCCTCCTCCGCGACGTTGGCGATGGGGAGGACCAGGTCGGCGTGGCGGGCCGCGTCGGGGAGGACCGTGCCGGCGTAGACCAGCGCGCCGCGCGGGCGCACGGCGATGTCCGGCTCGTCCAGCACCAGGACGACCGCGGCGCTCTCCGCGGCCTGCAGGGCCGCGGCGTAGTCGCGCCTGTAGCCGAGCAGCTCGGCCCCGGTGGCGTTCGGGGCCCGCTCGGCGCGGAGCGCGAGGTTCGGGACCCCGGGGAGCGGCGCTGCTTCACCCATCACGACCTGGAAGGCGCCCACCCAGTCGAAGCCGGAGAACAGCTCGCGGGCGAGGAACAGCGCCTCGGTGGAGGCCCTGGGCGAGACGAGCGCCACCGCCCGGCCGCTCGCGCCGCGCAGCAGCGTCGCCGCCCGCTCGAACGCCTCGTCCCAGTCGGTGGCGTGCAGCGCGCTCCCGTCGCGCTTGACGAGCGGGGCCTCGATCCGGTCGCCGCGGTTCATCCAGCGGTAGGTGACGCGCCCGTGGTCGCACATGAAGTAGCGGTTCACCTCGACGTTGGACCGCGGGCGGAGCCGCACCACGACGTTCTCGCGCGTGTCGATGGTGACGTTGCAGCCCTGCGAGCACCCGGTGCAGATCGAGGCCGTCTTGTCGAGCTCCCAGGCGCGCGCCTTGTGCAGGAAGTCTTTCGAGAGGAGCGAGCCCACGGGGCACAGGTCCACCACGTTCCCCGCCCAGGGGTGGTCGAGCCGCGCCTCGGGGTGGACGCCGATGTAGGCCCGGTCGCCGCGCTCCGACACGTTGAGCACCGGCTCCTGCGCTACGTCCTCCATGAAGCGCACGCACCGCGTGCACAGGATGCAGCGGTTGGGGACGTAGAGCACGTCGGGCCCGAAGTCCTCCACCGGGTTGAAGCGCTTCGGGAACTCCGGGCTGTAGCGCGTGCCGGGGCGCCCCTCCTGGAAGGTGAAGTCCTGCAGCTCGCACTCGCCCGCCTGGTCGCAGATCGGGCAATCGAGCGGGTGGTTGATGAGGAGCAGCTCGAGCACTCCCATGCGCGCGCTCTTCGCCTCCGGGTGCTGGGTGTCCACCACCATGCCCTCGGCGACCGCCGTGGCGCAGGCGATCTGGAGCTTCGGCGCCTTCTCGACCTTGACGAGGCACATGCGGCACACGCCCGCCACGGGGAGTCCCGGATGGTAGCAGTAGTGCGGGACGAGGACGCCCGCCTGCTTCGCCGCCTCGATCACGAGCGTCCCCTTCGGCACCTCGACGGGAACGCCGTCGATCGTCCGGTGGACGAGGTCGCTACCCATTCACCCATCCCGCATCTCGCATCCCGTGATCACGCGGCCAGGACCGGCTGCCGCTTTCCCGTTATGTAGTCCTCGAACTCGCCGCGGAACTTCTTCAGCCCCGAGACGACGGGAGCGGCGCAGGAGTCGGACAGCACACAGATGGTCTTCCCGGTCATGTTGTCGGCGAGGTCCAGCAGCAGGTCCAGGTCGGGCATCTTCCCCTGCCCGCCGAGGATTCGCTCCAGGATCTTCGTGGTCCAGGCGGTGCCCTCGCGGCACTGCGTGCACTGAGCGCAGGACTCGTGGGCATAGAAGCGCGCCAGCCGCATGATCTGGTAGACCATGTCGGTCGAGTCGTCGAACACGATGACGCCGCCCGAGCCGAGCATCGTGCCCTTCTCGATGCAGCCCTCGTAGTCGAGGAGGCAGCTCTCGCTCTCTTCCCCGTTGAGGATCGGCACCGACGACCCGCCGGGGATGCACGCCTTGAGGGTGCGCCCCGGCCGCATCCCCCCGCACAGGTCGTACAGCAGATCCTTGAGCGGGAAGCCCATCGTCACTTCGTAGTTGCCGGGCTTTTGAACGTGCCCGCACACCGAGAGGAGCTTCGTCCCGGTGCTCTTCGGGGAGGAGAGCGACATCGCTTTGTACCATGGCGCCCCGCGCTTGACGATGTGCGGCACCGCGGCGAGCGTTTCCACGTTGTTGATCGTGGTGGGCATGCCGAACACGCCGCGCTCCGCCGGGAACGGCGGCTTGATGCGGGGGTTGCCGCGCTTTCCCTCGATCGAGCTCATCAGCGCGGTCTCTTCGCCGCAGATGTAGGCGCCCGCGCCGCGGTGCAGGTAGACTTTCAGGTCCCCCAGCACCCCCGCCTGGTTCGCCTCGGCGAGCGCGCGCTCCATGATCGCGAACGGTTCGGTGAACTCGCCGCGGATGTAGATGTAGGCGACTTCGGCCTGGATCGCCCGCATCGCGATCGCCACGCCTTCGAGCAGCGCGTGCGGCGTCCAGCGCATGATCTCGCGGTCCTTGAACGTCCCGGGCTCCGACTCGTCGGCGTTCACGCACAGGTAGTGCGGCCGTTTCTTCTCCTTGGGCATGAACGACCACTTGAGTCCGGTGGGAAATCCCGCGCCGCCGCGGCCGCGCAGCCCCGATTCCTTGACGACCTCGGTGATGGCGGCGGGCGCCATGGTCTGCGCCTGCTTCCACGCCTCGTAGCCGCCCCGCTTGACCCAACCCTTGTGCGTCGTCGCCTCGGGGTCGCCGAAGTAGCGCGACAGGAGCACCGTCTCGCGGGGGTGCGGCTTGTGGGGGAAGCCCATTACCGCCGCCCCCCCCCACCCCCAGTGCGGAATGCGGAATGCGGAGTGCGGAATCGAAGGTGAGGGTTCGATCCCGGAAACAAGCTCCGACTCTCGACGCCGGACGATCCATTCCGCATTCCCCACTCCGCATTCCGCATTGGAGAGATTCCGCATTCCGCAATCCGCACTCCGCACTGGGCGTTCATCTGTACTTCCTCACGATCTCGGGAACGCGGTCCGGCATGACGGACTCGATGAAGTCGTCGTTGACGAGCACCGGGGTGGCGAAGCCGCACGCCCCGAGGCACTCCACCTCGATCACCGTCCAGCGCCCGTCGGGGCTCGTGGCGCCGAGCTCCTTCGCGCCGGTCGTGTCGAGCAGCGCGTTCACCACGGCTTCGGCCCCGCAGATATTGCACGGCGACGTCGTGCACACCTGGACGAAATACTTCCCCACCGGGTGCGTGTGGTACATCGTGTAGAACGTCACGACGCCCTTCACGTACGCGGGCGTCAGCCCCAGCACTTCGGCCACCTCGGCCATGTTGCGGTCCGAGATCCACCCGCGCGCCTCCTGCACGAGCCACAACGCCGGCAACAGCGCGGCCTGCTTGGTGGGGTAGCGCGCGAGGATCTCCTGGAGCCGCTCGAGCGTCTTCTCGTCGAATACCGGCTGGTATGCTTCGGTGCCGGCGTCGCGCGCCGGGTGCGCGCCCACGCTCATCGATCCACCTCTCCCATCACGATGTCCACCGAGGCATTGATGGCGATCAGGTCGGAGAGCAAGTGCCCCTCCGCCATCTTCGCCAGCGCCGCGAGGTTGATGAAGGACGGCGGCCGGATGCGCCACCGCACCGGCTTCGCGGTCCCGTCGGACACGAGGTAGTTCCCCAGCTCTCCCTTCGGGTTCTCGATTCCCACGTACGCCTCCCCCACCGGCGCCTTCACGCCCTCCATCACCTGCTTGAAGTGGTAGATCATCGCTTCCATGTCGCCCATCGCGCGCGACTTCGGGGGCAGGATGACTCTGGGATCGTCCACGTTCACGGGGCCGTCGGGGAGCCGCTGGAGCGCCTGCTCCAGGATGCGGTTCGACTGGTGGCATTCCTCGAGCCGCGCCAGGTAGCGGTCATACACGTCGCCGTGCTCGCCCACCGGGACCTCGAACTCGTACGTCTCATAGTCCAGGTACGGGTGGTCCTTGCGGACGTCGTAGGGGACGCCGCTCGCCCGCAGCATCGGGCCGGAGAGCGAGTAGTCGATCGCTTCCTCGGCCGTCATCACGCCCACGTTCTGCGTGCGCCCGGCCCACACGGCGTTACGGGTGAGCACGCGGTCGATCTCGCTCAGCGTCTTGGGATACGTCTTCGTGAAGTGGCGCAGCCCTTCCGTGAAGCCGTCCGGGATGTCGGCGAGCATGCCGCCGACGCGCGTCACGCTGGTCGTGAGCCGCGCGCCCGTCCACATCTCCTGCAGGTCGTAAATCCGCTCGCGCTCCTGGAACGCCCACAGGAAGGGGGTGAAGGCGCCCAGGTCGATGGACGTCGTCCCCAGCCACACCATGTGCGAGATGATCCGGCTCATCTCGCACGCGATCACCCGCAGGACCTTGCAGCGCGGGGTGATCTCGATCCCCATCAGCCTCTCGGCCGCGAGGGCAAAGCCGACGTTGTTCGCCATCGGCGACAGGTAATCGGTACGGTCGGTGAGCGGGATGATCTGGTTGTAGTGGCGGTACTCGCCGAGCTTCTCGAACCCCGAGTGGAGGTAACCGACATGAGGGATGACCCGCACCACGGTTTCGCCGTCCAGCTCCACCACGAGGCGCAGCACGCCGTGCGTCGCGGGGTGCTGGGGCCCGAGGTTGACGAGCATGTGCTCGCCCCCGAGCTCGGGCTCCGCCGGCGCAGGCGGCTCGCCGGCCACACCGACCGGGACGCGGGTCGGCCGTCCCTGGGCGTCCAGCCCCGGAGTGGCGAGGGCGACCTCGACCGTGCGCGTGCTCATTCGGAGTAAGGCACCTTCCCCCGGTCGCCCCGGCGCAGCCGCTCCTTCATGCCCTCGGGAAGCTCGTTGAACGTCTCGGCGATCGACAGCTCCTCGAGCGAGTAGTG
>WNGG01016617.1_pt1 | contig 13589 bp, 13 predicted proteins | sample 5400661 | NCBI WGS metagenome assembly WNGG01 (sample SAMN13153372, study PRJNA577476) | soil metagenome | isolation source: 100 cm soil or saprolite under Garry oak tree replicate 1 | place: USA:California | collected 2016-06-15
CCGACCGCGGCGGACGCATCAAGGTCACCCCCGAGCTCACGATTCCGAGCTGCCCGGACATTTACGTGGTCGGAGACCTCGCGCTGGCCTCGGGCCCCGCAGGCAAGCCCTTGCCCGGGCTGGCGCAGGTCGCCATGCAGGGCGGGACGTATGCCGCAAAGGCGATCGTGAGGAAGGTCGAGGGCACGAAACCGCTGCCGCCGTTCAAGTACTTCGACAAGGGCGAGCTGGCGGTCATCGGCCGGGCGGCCGCGGTGGCCAACATCTTCGGCCGTCACATCTCCGGCCTGCCCGCCTGGCTCATATGGGCCTTCGTCCACCTGATGTACGTCGTTCAGTTCCGCAGTCGCCTCACCGTGTTCATCGAGTGGGCCATCGAGGATGTCACCTTCAATCGCGGGGCTCGACTGATTACTGGTTCCGCGGCCACCGATTTCGATTTCAACAAGGAGATGGCGTCCGGCGACCATCGACGCGAGGCCGCGTGATGGACGCGCCCTCACGTGCCTTGCTGGCGGCGCGGGACCTCGGTAACGGACGGGGATTGCGGCGCTTCTAAAGCGTGAGGTGCAACATGCCAACCGGCGATCGCAACCACGATAAGGTCCGCGTCGAGGAGGACGCGCTCGGTGAGGTCGAGGTCCCCGCCGATCACTTGTGGGGCGCCCAGACCGAGCGCTCGCACCGCAACTTCCCGATCGGCGTGGAGCGCTACCGGTGGGACCGGCCCGTGATCCGCGCGCTCGGGATTCTCAAGAAGTGCGCCGCGCTCGCGAATGGCGAGCTCGGCCAGCTGCCGTCCGACAAGGTTGATCTGATCGTGAACGCCGCGCAGGACGTGATCGATGGGAACCTCGACCACGAGTTCCCGCTGGTCGTGTTCCAGACCGGCTCGGGAACGCAGACGAACATGAACGCCAACGAGGTGATCGCGAACCGCGCGATCCAGCTTGCTGGCGGCCAGATGGGATCGAAAAAGCCGATTCACCCCAACGACGACGTCAACCACAGCCAGTCGTCCAACGACACGTTCCCGACAGCGATGCACATCGCCACCGTCGAACAGCTCGACAACCTCCTGATCCCCGCCATCCGCGCATTGCGCGACACGCTGGACGGGAAGGCGAGGGCGTTTGCTGACGTCGTGATGGTGGGCCGGACTCACCTGCAGGACGCGACTCCGCTCACGCTCGGGCAGGTCATCTCCGGCTGGGTCGCACAGCTCGATCAAGGGCTGCACGGGGTTTGCCGCACGCTGCCGGGCGTCTGCGCGCTGGCGATCGGCGGCACCGCCGTCGGCACCGGACTGAACGCGCACCCCCGGTTCGGCGAGGTCGCGGCTCGGAGAATCGCGGATGAGACCGGCAAGGCGTTCGTGTCGGCGCCCAACAAGTTCGCGGCGTTGTCGGCTCACGACGCGATGGTCGACGTGAGCGCAGCGCTGCGCACGCTGGCCGGTGCGCTCATGAAGATCGCTAACGACGTCCGCTGGTACGCATGCGGCCCGCGTGCCGGCTTCGCCGAGCTGCGCATCCCGGAAAACGAGCCGGGCTCGTCGATCATGCCGGGGAAGATCAACCCGACCCAGTGCGAGGCACTGACCATGGTCGCCGTGCAGGTCTTCGGGAACGATCACGCGGTCGCCCTTGCTGGCTCACAGGGCAACTTCCAGCTCAACGTCTACAAGCCGGTCATCCTGCACAACGTGCTCGAGTCGATCCGGCTGCTGGCCGAGGCCGCACGCTCGTTCAATGATCGCTGCGCGGCCGGCATCGAGCCGAATGCGAAGCGGATTCGCGAGCATCTCGACGACTCTCTCATGCTGGTGACCGCACTCAACCCGCACATCGGCTACGAGAAGGCCGCACAGATCTCGCTGAAGGCGTACCGCGAGAACCTGACACTGCGCGAAGCAGCACTCAGACTCGGCTTCGTGACTGCCGAGCAGTTCGACGCTTGGGTCCGGCCCGAGGATATGGTCCACCCGCTCGCGTCGCGCGGCTGACGCACGTCGAGGGACTGGACGAGGAGGAGAACACATGGCGATCGCAGTCGCGAAGCCTCGCAACGTCTGGCCGAGCAATCCGCTCGCCGCGTTGTGGGGCACGATGGTCGGCAAAAAGGTCGTGATGGCGGTGACCGGCATCGTGCTCGTCGGCTTCGTCATCGCGCACATGCTCGGAAATCTCAAAATCTTTCTCGGCGCCCAGGCCATCGATACCTATGCGGCCTTTCTCCGCACGATGGGCGAGCCGCTGTTTCCCTACAGCGTGCTGCTGTGGGTCGTTCGCATCGTCCTCCTGACCTGTGTCGCCTTGCACATCACCGCCGCCGTCCAGCTCACCCGCATGAGCCGGGCCGCGCGCCCGCACGGGTACGACACCAAGGAGTCGATTGCGACGACGTACGCGGCGCGCACCATGCGCTGGAGCGCGGTCATCGTGGTCCTCTTCATCGTCTATCACTTGCTGCACCTGACGGGCGGCGTGGTCGGCTGGGAGCCCGGCCAGTTCAGGGACCTGTCCGTCTACCACAACGTCGTGGCGGGCTTCTCGGTGTGGTACGTGTCGCTGTTCTACATCGTCGCAATGGCGTGCCTGTGCCTGCACCTCGATCATGGGATCTGGAGCCTGCTCCAGACGCTCGGTTGGAACAACGCCAGGACCACATCGACGCTGAGGACTCTGTCGCGCGGGGTCGCGCTGGCCGTGTTCGTCGGCTTCATCTCCGTCCCCGTTGCCGTGCTGGCCGGGTGGGTCCGTTGAAGGAGGCTCCGATGCCGATCGTACTCGACGCGAGAATTCCCGCAGGACCGATCGAACAGAAATGGGACCGCTGCCGCTTCGAGATGAAGCTGGTGAACCCCGCCAACCGGCGCAAGCACACCGTCCTGATCGTCGGCTCGGGCCTCGCCGGCGCCGCCGCCGCCGCCACGCTCGGCGAGCAGGGCTATCACGTGCAGTGCTTCTCATTCCACGACACGCCGCGCCGCGCCCACTCGATCGCCGCCCAGGGCGGCATCAATGCCGCCAAGAACTACCGCAACGACGGCGACAGCATCGACCGCCTGTTCAAGGACACCATCAAGGGCGGCGACTTTCGCGCCCGCGAGGCCAACGCCTACCGGCTGGCGCAGGTCAGCGTCAACATCATCGACCAGTGCGTCGCGCAGGGAGTCCCATTCGCGCGTGATTACGGCGGTCTGCTCGAGACGCGTTCATTCGGGGGCGTTCAGGTCGAGCGGACGTTCTACGCGCGCGGCCAGACCGGACAGCAGCTGCTGCTGGGCGCATACCAGGCGCTGGAGCGCCAGATCGCGGCGGGCACGGTCACGATGCATCCGCGCACGGAGATGCTCGACGTGGTGGTCGTCGACGGCAAGGCGCGCGGCATCGTCACGCGTAATCTCCAGACGGGCGCAATCCAGTCGCACGTCGGTGACGTGGTCGTGCTCGCCACCGGCGGCTACAGCAACGTCTTTTATCTCTCCACGAACGCGAAGGCGTCGAACTGCACCGCAATCTGGCGGGCGCATCGCCGCGGCGCGCTGTTCGGCAACCCGTGCTTCACGCAGATCCACCCGACCTGCATCCCGCAGGCTGGCGAGTACCAGTCGAAGCTGACGCTGATGTCGGAGTCGCTCCGCAACGACGGCCGCATCTGGGTTCCGAAGCAGAAGGGCGACACGCGGAAGCCGAACGACATCCCGGACAGCGAGCGCGATTACTACCTCGAGCGTCGCTACCCGAGCTTCGGCAACCTGGTGCCGCGCGACGTCGCGTCGCGCAACGCGAAAGAGGTATGCGACGAGGGGCGCGGCGTGGGTCCGGGCGGGCACGGCGTCTATCTCGACTTCCGCAGCGCCATCGAGCGGCTCGGGGTGGACAACGTCCGCGACAAGTACGGGAATCTGTTCGAGATCTATGAACGGATCACCGGCGACGACGCATACCAGGTGCCGATGCGTATCTACCCGGCGCCACACTACACGATGGGCGGACTCTGGGTCGACTACTACCTGATGTCCACGATCGCCGGCCTCTTCGTCGGCGGCGAGGCGAACTTCTCCGATCAGGGCGCCAATCGCCTGGGCGCCAGCGCGCTGATGCAGGGACTCTCGGATGGCTACTTCATCTTGCCCGCGACGGTGCCCGACTATCTGGCGAAGGCCGACCTGCCGGCTGTCGATACCTCGCACCGCGCGTTCCGCGACGCCGAGGAAGAGGTCCACCAGCGCACGCACGCTCTGCTCCAGGTCAATGGTGATCGGACGGTCGATTCGTTCCACCGGGAGCTCGGGCGATTGATGTGGGACAACTGCGGCATGGCCCGGTCGGACGAGAGCCTGCGCCGGGCGCTCGCCAAGATCCCGGAGCTGCGCGACGAGTTCCACAAGAACGTCCGCGTGCTGGGAACCGAGGAAGAGCTCAACCAGTCGCTCGAGAAGGCTGGCCGGGTCGCCGATTTTCTCGAGCTGGGTGAGCTGATGTGCACCGACGCCCTGCACCGGACGGAGTCGTGCGGCGGCCACTTCCGGATCGAGAGCCAGACCCCCGACGGCGAGGCCAAACGCGACGACGCCAACTTCTGCTACGTGGCGGCGTGGGAATGGACCGGGCCCGGCCAGGCACCGGCGCTCCACCAGGAGCCGCTCACGTTCGAGCACGTGCATCTGGCACAGAGGAGCTACAAGTAACCATGAAACTCACACTGAGAGTCTGGCGCCAGAACAATACGAAGGCGGCGGGACGATTCGTCGACTACCAGGTCGATGGCGTGACGCCCGACATGTCCTTCCTCGAGATGCTCGACGTCCTCAACGAGCAGCTGATCGAGCGCGGCGACGAGCCGGTGGCGTTCGAGCACGATTGTCGCGAGGGCATCTGCGGGTCGTGCGGGTTCCTGATCAACGGCGTGCCGCACGGCCCGCGCCGTCACACGACCGTGTGCCAACTCCACATGCGGTTCTTCAAGGACGGCGATTCTTTGACGCTCGAGCCGTATCAGCGCGCCCACGGGCAGCGCTCCCGACGCCAACGCGATCCTGGTCGGGAAGGAGGCCGCGGACACGGCGTTCGATGCCGCCGCGTGCATCGGCTGTGGGGCGTGCGTGGCGGCGTGCCCGAACGCCGCGGCCATGCTCTTCACCGCGGCCAAGGTCACCCACCTGAATGCGCTGCCGCAGGGCCAGCCGGAGCGCGACGAGCGAACGCTGAACATGGTGGCCGCCATGAGGCGCGAGGCCTTCGGCAGCTGCTCCAACCACGGCGAGTGCGAGGCCGTGTGCCCGAAGGGCATTCCGCTGGAGTTCATCGCGCGACTCAATCGCGATGTGGTCCGCGCCGCGTTCCACCGGCACCGGGAGCCGCTGGTCGTCCACGGCGCGCCGCTTCAGCCGGCGCACGAGGATACGTAGCCGGACCGCTACCACGCACATGGCGCGTGTCGTAACCAGTCGACCGCCCGGGACGTCCCAACGGCATGAATGGCACGAACGGCCGGGCCACGGCGAGCACGTACCACCTGCCATTGGGTCGGGTGGCCCTGTGCCTCGATTGCGAGACGTGCTTCGACGTCGGCATCGAGCAGTGTCCCGTCTGTGGCAGCCGGATGTCGGCCTCGGTTGCTCGCTTTCTTGCCAGGAGCCTCGCGACAAGCCCCCGGTGAGTTGCACGTCGTGCTCGGACGGCGCGACGGACAGGCCCGCGGTGGGCACGCGAAGGCTGTTCGGCGGCAACTCGACCCCGACTGGGGCCTGCCTCTGCCGGCGCCTTAGAGCGCTCAAGCGACCGGCAGGCCCGGCCTTATTGCAGCCAGATAAGGTGACCACACGGTCATGAACGTCAATGCCCCGCCCGCCTGAAGTGATCGCGGCCACTATCGTGGCCCTCTGAAGAGCAGCGGGAGTGGTGCACAAGATGATCGGCGCGGCCCTGGCCATCCTCGCTTACCATCAGACCCACTGCACTCCCGAGCCGCCGAAGAAATAAGCGACGGCTTTGAGCCGGGCGTGGCGGCGGCGTTCGCGGTGGAGCGCGGAGCGTGGCCGAGGCCGGCACGTCTATCCGGTACCACGGGGCCGGCGTGCCGAGGTGCGGACGAACTCGCTGTCCTTCGCCGGCCCGGTGTTGCCGATGAAGTCGCCGCACAAAAGTGGGTGTAGCCTGTGTCGCCAGACGCGCGAGGCTGAACGCGGCGTCCGGGATCGCCTTAACAACGTTCCGCTTTCAACGAGCGGAACGCGGAGGAGGCGTAGAACATGGAGTCGGGTGAGCGGCGCCGCCGCATTGCGATTTCAGAGGCATCCGACAAGTTGTGGAGCGGTGTGATGACTCGCTCCGCCTTTCTGAGGGTCTGTGCGGGCGCGGGAATCGGTCTTGCGGGACTCGGCCTCTCGAGGCCGAGACGAGCGACAGCGGCACCACCGACGATCCAGGACATCAGAGCGACGGCGGGCCCGAGCTCCGCGATCGAGCCATCGAGCGATCAGCATAAATTTCTTCGGGACGCAGGCCGAACTTTTTCCGGGCAGACCGTGCGCGTCGTGACCGAGGACACGCCGCCCTCCTTGGCGACGCGCGAGATCATGAAGCATGAGTTCATGCCACTCACCGGTATCAACGTCGTATGGGAGCTGCTGCCCCTCGACCGCGTCCTGGCGAAGGTGAGCGCGGACACTGCGAGACGAGCGGGCACGAACGACGTCTTCTACCTGGATCAGGCGTGGGTCGGACGCTTCGCCAACGACACGGTGCCTGTGCAGAAACTGCTTGCCAGGAAGGACCTCGCCTACCCCCGTTATGATTTCGACGACATCCTGCCGAGCCTCGTCGGTCACATCGCGTCGTACAAAGGCCAGGTCGTGGGCATTCCCTATGACATTCCGATTAATATCCTGCTGTACCGGAAAGACATCTTTGATCGGCTCCGCTTGTCGCCTCCCAAGACCGTCCCGGAATATCTCGCGACCGTCCAGGCGATCCAGCGCGAGATGCAACCCCAGGTGTACGGCAACACCGGCATGTGGAAATCGGGCCACTACTCCCTGCTCATCGATGCTGCGATGTGGGTGTGGGCGCATGGCGGCTCGTTCTTCGGTCTCGACAATCGGCCGGCCATCAACGATGACCGCGCCGAGGCGGGGATGGAGTTCATGCGAGCGCTCGCCAAGTACACCCCACCGGAGGCCATCACGTGGGACTGGACCGGCGCCGCGAAGAGCTTTGTGGAAGGCCGCGCCGGCATGTACATCAACGCTGGGGAGTGGTTTTCGATGTGCGACGACCCGGCGCAGTCGAAGGTGGTCGGCCTCGTTGAGGCTGCCCCCTGTCCGGCGGAACGAGCCCTGCGACCCGCCAGCCAATGTAGCTTCGATGAGACGCCCGGCTTCAGTCGTCAAGGCGGCTCGTATCTGGGACTGTCGATGTACAGCAAAAGGCCGGACCCGGCCTGGATTCTCATGCAATGGGCCACGAGCTCCGACGTCACCACCCGAGCCAGCCTTCTCGGCGGTGGCGCGAGCCCGGTCCGTCGGAGCAACTTCGACGACCCGCGGATCAAGGCCAAGACGAGCGTCGGAACCGGCACGACTCGCCACTTTGGCGTCACGCTCGACGCCATCAACAACCGCATGGGGACCGAGCCACATGCGCCGGCGTGGCCGAGTCTCATCGACCGCTTTGCGATCGAGCTGGGCAAGATGATTACGGGCCAACAGGGTATTCGAGCGACGCTCGACATCATGGCGAAACAGGCCGACCAGGCTGTCCGCCGGGAACGCTCATAGAGTGAAATAACGGCGAGGCATCTCATGACGGCTCGGCTGCGGACGAAGGTGCTTCTCGCGTTCCTGGGTGTTTCGCTCTGCCCGGTAGCTCTGATTGCCTATCGCGATTCCGAGATCACGCGAAGCGCTCTCACACAATCGGCCTACCGGTCGCTGTCTGCGGCTGCCTCGCAGACCGCGATTCGTCTGGACACGTTCATCGCGGCCACCGCGAACGTCGTCGGCAACCAAGCGAAAATGCCGGCCCTGGCTGAATACCTCAGCCACCCGGCGGGAGCCCAGGCACAAACGAAGGAGCGTGTCGTCGGCATCCTTCAGACATTCGCGGAGAAAAATCCGGCCTTCACGTCGTCGGTCGCGGTGCTCGATCTGCATGGTCGAATCGTCCTCGATACCCAGCCTTCCAACGTCGGCCTCGACGAGTCAGCCACGCAATATTTCCGGAGTGCGCTCGAAACGGGCTTGCCGCACGCGTCGGGGCTTGAATTCTCATCGATCGACGGCAAGCCATATCTGAACTTCACCAGCCCCGTGACCACTCCGGATGGCAAGCCTGTCGGGGTGCTGCGCGAGCGGTACAGCGCGGCGGTCTTGCAGTACATGGTCGTCGAGAACAATCAGCTGGTCGGCCCGCAATCGTTCGCCATCGTCGCGAGAGACGACGGGTTGTTGCTGGCCGATGGCCATCTATCGCCCGGGCAGCTGGCCGACGGCGTGTTCGAACTGAACAGGCCTCTGCCGTTTGCTGACAAGGCACTCGGGAAAGCTGGCCGCCCGCGCCCGTATTTCACGCTGCGGCTTTCGAAGGACGGGACTCCTTGGCATGCCGCGGTCAGCAGCATGACGACGCAGCCGTGGACGGTGATCTTTCTTCAGCCGCAGGACGTATTCCTCGCGCCGATCCGCGCGCAGATGCGCGACACGGTCGTGCTGGCATTGGTGATCGTCGCAGCCGTCGCGGTTGCCGCGATCGGTGGTGCTCAACTTCTGACTCGTCCGATTGTTCGGTTGATGGCGGCGGCCCGGCGAGTGGCGGAGGGGCATTTCGAAGGAAAGGTCACCGTTCGATCCCGCGATGAGATCGGCGCGCTGGCAAACGCGTTCAATATCATGACGGACAGGCTCAAAGCGACCGTCGACGGCCTCCGTCGAAGCGAAGAGAACTACCGCGGCATCTACGAGAATGCCCTCGAGGGAATGTGGCGAGTCTCTCATGACGGGCGTGTCCTGAGCGCGAATCCGGCCATGGCTCGCATCCTGGGCTATGCGTCGCCCGACGAGCTGATCGCGAGCCTGACGGATATCGGACGGCAGCTCTATGTTCGTCCGCTGGAACGAGATGCGGCGCTCCGGGCTTATGCCGAAGGCACCGCCATCGAGGGACGCGAGCTCGAGTTCTATCGCAAGGACGGCGAGCGGATCTGGGTCTTGACCAGTGGCCGGCCCGTCCATGACGACGCAGGCCGGTTCCTGTTCGCCGAAGGGTTTGTTTTCAACATCACCCCACGCAAGCGGGCGGAAGACGAGCTGCGGCGTAGCGCGGCCTACGTGACCGCGGCTCAGCCATTGAGTCGGACCGGCAGTTTCGGCTGGCATGTTTCCAGTGGGAAGCTCTACTGGTCGGCGGAGACGTTCCGCATCTTCGACCGCGACCGCGCCCGTGAACCTACGATCGAATTCGTGCTGGAGCGCACTCATCCGGACGACCGAGCCTTCGTCCGGCACGTCATCGCTCAAGCCGAACAAGAGGGGACAAATTTCGACTGTGAGCATCGGTTGCTGTTGCCCGATGGTTCGGTCAGGTATCTCCACGTCGTTGCCCACGCTCTGGAGAAGCCTGAATCGGGTGACCTCGAGTTCGTCGGGGCGGTCATGGACGTGACCGAACGCAAGCGGGCTGAGGAGGCACTGCACCGGACGCAGGCGGAGCTCGCGCACGTCAGCCGCGTGACGACGCTGGGGGAGCTCGCTGCGTCGATCGCGCACGAAACCAACCAACCGCTGGCCGCGATCATCGCGGACGCCAGCGCGTGCCTCAACTGGCTGGCGGCGGCCGATCCCGACCTCGAACAGGTCCGCGACGTGTTGAACGCGATCGTGGCCGAAGGTCATCGGGCCGGGGACGTCATCCAGCGCATCCGCCAACTCGCGAGGAAGACGGATCCATGCCGAACAGCGCTGGACCTCAATGACGTCATCCGCGGTGTCGTTCCGCTCATCCTCGCCGAGGCGCGCCACCATCAGGTCTCGTTGGGCGTCGAACTCGCACCAGCCCTGCCAAGTGTCCTCGGCGATCGCGTTCAGGTACAGCAGGTCATCATCAACCTCGTGATCAATGGCATCGAGGCGATGACGCCGGTCACGGACCGGACGCGCGAGCTCGTGATCCGCTCGCGGCCTCACGACGGAAACCAGGTACTCGTGACCGTGGAGGACTCCGGTGTCGGGATCGAGGCCGCCAATGTGGATCAGCTCTTCGATGCGTTCTTCACCACCAAGCCGGGCGGCATGGGCATGGGGCTATCGATCAGCCGTTCGATCATCCAAGCGCATGGTGGGCAGCTGTGGGCGACCCCGAACCCGACGCACGGCACCACGTTTCACTTCAGCCTGCCGGCGATGGCGATGAACACCGCAGTCGTCAAAACCGTCCCCCGGAGCGAACTCGGAACACGCACACGCCGAATTCCTGGGTGAACTCTGGTAAACGAGGGGGGTCCGCGGCTGCAACCTGTGCCTTCGACTTAGCTCAACCTTCCGTCCGTCGGGCGGGTCCGTCTATCGGTCGTGCTGTCGGGCCTGGCGAAGAGTCGGGTTCAGCCCGTACTTGTCTATTTTGAGGTAGAGCGTGCTCTTCGAGATTCGCAGGTCGTTGGCAACCATCGTCAGGTTGCCCTGGCGTCGCGCGATCGCCGTGCGGATGGCGTCGCGCTCGACGGCGTCGAGATCCCGAACCGCCGCGGACTCCGCTGAGACGCCGGGCTCGCGCCCCGTCGCGGCGACCGAGAGAGCGATTTCCTCCGGTAGCGCGGCGGCAGTGACGGTGTCATCGTTGGTCAACATCACCATGCCTTCGACCACGTGTCGCATTTCGCGCACGTTTCCCGGCCATGGCCTTGATGCGCAGGAACTCGGCGATCCACCAACACTCCTCCTCACGCTCGGATTTGATGAGCGCCTCGTCGATCGTCGCGAGCGCCTGAGCAGGGTGGTCGCGCTAGGCGAACTGATCCCTGGCTAGCGGCTGGGCCCGAGCTCTGCCGTCAGGGTGCTGTTGTCGGACAACGTCGCCGTGATGCTCATGACGCGGTCCCCGCTGCTGCTGCTCAGTAGCCTTCCCACGCCGTGCCCCCTCTCGCCCCGCATGATGAGACGCCCCTCGCTGATCGTGATCTGGCCCCGTCCGCGAGACACGCCGATCAGTTGGCGGGACACGACGTCGTACGAGCCGTCTTCCCGGATCGTCAGGGTCACCTCGTCAGGCTCGGAGCCGGACAGGTATACCACGCCCTTCCACGTGCCAGCTACGGACTTGACGTCGGACACCGCGACGGGCCGGAGCCCCGCGCTCGCGCAGCCGACCAGCGAGGCCGCGAACCCGACGACGACGATGGTGGTGAAAATGGTCCAGAGCGATCGCGCGCTGTTCGGTGTCATCGCCTCTCTCCTCTTGTTCGAGTGAACAACCACGAGATCCCTGCCGGCGCAGCTCTTGCGCCGCGGGGGGTCAACCGTGACCTGGGCCATCGCTGATTGAGATGCCTTCAGGGGGTTTGACGTCTTCAGAGGGACACCGGTTACATCGGAGCACGGTGAGCCGACACTTCGGCCCGAATGCGCGGCGCGCCGGCGCTCCCGCTCGCTATGGCCCGTCGTAGTGGCAATCGCCGTCGCCGTAGTGGCCGCCGAAGGACTCGCACACCAGCTGTCGGTCCCAGGGCGTCCCGCGCCAGTTCACCCCGCAGCCCGTTAGCATCACCGCCGCCAGAGCCGCGAGGGCAACGCGCGTGATCATATCACCGGGCATCGTTAACAGCTCAGCTGGCGAGCCCGATGTGTTCGAGGCGTTCCTGGCACGACACACACGTGGTGGCGTCGGGAACGGCGAGAAGCCGCTTCGGAGGAATCGCCGCTTCACACTCGGAGCAGACGCCGTATTCGCCGTCCGACACGCGGGACAGCGCGATTTGCAGGCGCCTGGCGCGCTGGGCCAGTCGCGAGGCGCTCAGGAGCGCCAGTTCTTGCTGCTCGACGCTCTGGGCAACATCGAGGAAATCGCCACTCACGACGCCGGCCTTCGGTATCTCGGCCTCGGCGTGTAGTCGCGCGGCGACGGTATCGAGCTCGGTCTTCAAGAGGCGGCTTGCCCGGTCCTTCGTATTCGTGCTCATGGTTCCCTCCTCCGCACTGATCGTCATTCGGATGACGACCACGTCGACCTCGTCTCACCGACGAAGGTCGGGTCGCGCCCATCTGTAACGCGGTGCTACGGGCGGTCATCGAAATGACGAAAGGTTGCGCGCAGGAGGTGCACCATGGGCCGGCTCACATCCGAGGAACGTCGTCGCATGTTCCTCGCCCAGCAACAGGCACGTCGCGAGATGCTGGCGCGGATGTCCGCACCCATCGTGTCGGCGGAGCCGCGCGCTCCGCGGTACTGGCTGAGCCAGGCCCTCAAAACCGCGATGATCGTCGCGCTGTTGGGCGGAGGCTGGTTCGCCTATCACGCAGTCGAGTTCCACGTGCCGGCGTCGATCGTCGAAGCGCTGATGCCGCGGCTCTAGCCGAAGTCGTCATGGATCTGTCGCGGCGTAGTTTTCTCACGTGGTCCCGCACGGCGGCCCTCGGTCGTCACAACGAAGGAAGGGAACAGCGATGCGTGGCACACGTGCGATGGCTGTGATCGGATCGGCCGTGCTCATCGGGCTTTCGAGCCTGATCGCCCGCGTGCCGGCGACGGCAGCGGCGCTGTCCGACGGTCCGGTGCTCGTGGAAACTGACAGCAATATTCAGCTCGAGTGCTACTTGAACGGCGGGGAGTGGAGCACGACCACCAATCAGTGCGTGATGGAGCAGCCGGGTTAATCGGCGTTGCGAGATGCGAGTTCGAGAGCAGCGAACAGGGAGAAACAAGGGATGTTCAGCAAGTGGGGGATCGTGCTCGGCGCAGCCGACTCCTTCGTGCCGGACTCCAGGGACCCTCACGCGTGAATGTGGCGACTGAGTCGAGGGACGGCGTGGCCGGTTCTGGTGCATTCCGTGCGGACGGCGATCGCGTGTGTCGCTTCGCTCCTCGTAGCGCGGTTATTCCGGCTCCCGGAAGCCTACTGGGCGCCAATTACGACCATGGTGATCACACAGTCATCGCTGGGTGCGGCGTTCGCTGTTTCGTGGCAGCGTTTCGTCGGGACATTCCTTGGAGCGGCGGTTGGCGCGATAGTGGCGAGTTACTTCGGGCCGCACGCCCTTGTGTTCGGCACCAGCCTGTTCATTCTCGGAATGCTTCGCATCCTGACGCAGTCGGATTCCACGGCATATCGGTTCGGGGGCGTTGCGTTGGCGATTGTGCTGTTGGTGCCGCGGACGGGTCCGGCGTGGCAGATCGCGCTTCATCGATTCATCGAGGTATCTATAGGAATCGGCGTAGCGCTGATCTTGTCGGTGCTGTGGCCGGAGAGGGAGGCCGGTACTGGTTAGAGATATCACATGACCACCACACGGAAAGAAACAGATAGCCTCGGCGTGGTCGACGTCCCTGCCGCTCGTCCGGCGCCTTGCCTCCATCGTCGCGATGTTCGCAGGC
>WNGG01012898.1_pt1 | contig 13585 bp, 10 predicted proteins | sample 5400661 | NCBI WGS metagenome assembly WNGG01 (sample SAMN13153372, study PRJNA577476) | soil metagenome | isolation source: 100 cm soil or saprolite under Garry oak tree replicate 1 | place: USA:California | collected 2016-06-15
TGACGTCGCCGGGGAACTGCGCGGCGCCGCTAAGAGCGCCGCCCTGGCCACCGGCGAGCAATCCACCGCCGTCGCCGAAACCTCCGCCACCATCGAGCAACTCGCCACCACCGCCGGGTCCATCGCCGACAACATCCACGCCGTCGCCGACGCCGCCGAACGCACCGGCGACACCATGCGCGACGTCCAGGAAAAAGTCGAAGCCATCGCCGCCCGCGCCCTGTCGCTCGGCGAACGCGCCCAAAAAATCGGCGAAATCCTCGAACTCATCAACGACATCGCCGGCCAAACCAACCTGCTCGCCCTCAACGCCGCCATCGAAGCAGCCCGCGCCGGCGAAGCCGGCAAAGGCTTCGCCGTCGTCGCCGCCGAAGTCCGCAAACTCGCCGAACGCTCCCTGGCCTCCACCGACAACATCAGCCACATCATCGCCGGCGTCCAAGACGAAACCAACGCCACCATCCTGGCCACCGAACAAGGCACCCGCCAAGCCCGCGAAGTCGGCGAACTCATGGCCTCCACCGCCACCATGCTCCAAGAATCCATCCTCGCCACCCAGCAGCAAAAAACCGCCGCCGACCAAGTCGAAGGAGCCATCCAGCAAATCCGCGACCGCCACCGAACAAACCCAATGGGCCGCCACCAGCGAACGCCTCGAAACCCTCATCACCACCCTCGAAACCACCCTCCACCACCCCAACGGCAGCCAGCCATGACCACCCAGACGCGCCTAAGGAAAGGCCTGACCTTGCTGAGGGGACATGGACGCGTCGCCGCCGCCAGCCTGGCCACCGTCGCGATCATCGCGGCGGCGATCGCGGCTATGACCTGGCGCTCCCAGACTGCCTGCGGGTTCCGCATCGTGGCAGTCCAGGCCCTCGGCGACTCACGGGTCACGGCAAAGCTCACCTCCACCTTCTGGCACGAGCGCGAGGCGATGAGCGAGTACCTGTTCGCCCCGACATCGGGTAGCTGGCGGGAGGTCGGCACCCTCCATGCGAGCTTCCAGGCCATGTCTGCCGCACCCGAGCCCAGCATGACCAACATCGAGGAAAGCCGCCGCCGGCAGGCCGCGGCAGCGGAGGCACGCTTCTATGGCGAATTTCTCAGATTTCACAGCGTTGCCGGAACCACGCCAGCCCATGAGGTCGGCGGCATCCTCGAGCTGATCAACGAGATCGCCGGCCAGACGAACCTGCTCGCCCTCAACGCAGCCATCGAGGCAGCCCGCGCCGGCGAAGCCGGCAAAGGCTTCGCCGTCGTCGCGACCGAAGTCCGCAAGCTGGCCGAATGCTCGCTGAGCTCCACCGACTCCATCAGCAAGTTCATTGCCGGGGTCAAGGACGAAACCAACACCGCGATCATGGCCACCGAGCTAGGTACCGCCCTGTCCGGCGGCCCCCGCCACGACGGGGCCGACCACAACGGGGCACACCAGCCCGACGGCGCACACCAGCCCGACGGCTGGGGCGCGCTTCCAGCCGACCCCAGGGGCACCCTGCCATGACTACCTGTGTACGCCTGCGCGTGGCGGCGGAGATGTACGCCATGCCAGTCAGGTATGTGCTGGAGGTCACCCCGTTGGGCGAGGTGGTGGCTGTTCCGGGCGCCCGGCCGGAGATTCTCGGGATACGGAACCTCCGCGGCCAGATCCTGCCCGTTGTCGACCTCGCGACATTGCTCGGGATCCAGCGCACCGCGCCGGCAGGCCGTCTGCTGGTCGCGGCAGATGATGTCCGCCGGGCCGCTTTCACGATCGACGAAATGGCAGACGTCACCGAACTGGGTGAGCCGACCCAGGAGACCGAGTCCACCCTGCTGCTCGGAGCCGTCCTCACAGAAACGGACCTGATTGGTGTCATCAACGTGCCCAAGGTCTTCAACATCTTGGAGCGGCCCTCATGAGCTCACAACGCGTGGACCCTGCCCAGCTCTTCCGCGACGAAGCGACGGAGCGGCTCAACCAGATGGACGAGGCGTTGCTGGCGATCGAAGCAGGAGAGGCCGGTGCCGAGTCCGTCGACGTGCTGTTCCGCAACGCTCACACCGTCAAGGGCGGCGCCGGGACGCTTGGTCTTGAAGACATCGGTGCCCTCGCGCACGCCGTCGAGGACGTACTGGAGACCGTGCGTGACAGCGGCGACTTTCCCCCGAATCTCGCGGGAACCCTGCTTGCTGCCACGACCGCGCTGCGTGCGCAGATCACGGGGAACGGCGAGGCGGCGCCCGGGATCATCGCCGATCTCCTGTCGAGCCGGGACGCGCTGCTCACAAGTGAAGCTCACAAGGAGGACAGCGGGACCCGGGTTCCTGGCCCGCGCGACACTGCGCGGCCCCCGGCCGGAGACCCAGCAGGCGCACCACCACCAGCCGGAGACCCAGTGGGACCGCCACCGTCAGCGCACAGTCCCATGGCTGACCCTTCCGATAGCGGCACCCTGGGCCCGGGCCGCACCCCCATCCGTTCGCCGGCCGAAAAGCGCTCACTGCGGGTTCCCGCCGACAAGATCGATCACTTGCTCGATCTGGTCGGCGAGGCCGTGCATGACCGCCGCAGGCTGACGCACGCGCTCGGCGCGGCCGGGATGTCCCAGGGAGTCGCTGACGCGCTCGGGGCCGGAGACCGCACGCTGGACGAGCTGAAAGACATCAGCATCGGAATGCGGACACTCCCGCTCCGCACGATCGCGGGCCCCCTGCCCCGGGCGGTCCGCGACATGGCCCATGCCGCAGGCAAGGAGGTGGACTTTGCCATAACTGGGGCGCTGACCGAACTCGACCGCGTGATCCTTGAAAGCTTGCCGGAACCGCTGACGCACATCCTGCGCAACGCCATCAGCCATGGCATCGAGACTCCTGCTGAGCGCGAGCGGGTAAACAAGCCCCGCCGCGGGCGGATCGAACTCCGCGCGGAACCGCGTGGCAGCCTGGTGGAAATCGCGGTTGCCGACGACGGGAAGGGCGTCTCCCAGGCGACTCTCCAGCAAGCACGCAGCGAAGGGTCCCTGGCGGACGTGCTCGCGCGCGCCGGATATTCGACGGCCCACGAAGTGTCCGACCTGGCCGGCCGGGGTGTAGGGCTGGACGCGGTCAAGACATCGGTGCAATCGCTGGGCGGGAGTCTTACAGTCCACAGCGAGCCTGGCCGGGGAACGGAAGTGGTCCTGCTGCTCCCGCTCGCGCTGGCTCTCTTGGACGTGCTGCTCTTCGAGCGAGGCGGGGCAGCCTTTGGCGTTCCGCTGCCCATGGTCGATAGGGCGGTGGTGGTCAGAGACACCTTCATGCTGGAAGGCCGGCCTGCGCAGGAGGTTCAGGGGCGTTCGCTTCCGGTTGTCGACTTCGCCGCGCTCGCCGGCGCCAAAGCGCCACCGCTGCGTGACCAGCCCCCCGGCCTGGTGATCTCCGCCGGAGGCCGCAGGGCCATCGTGGCCTGCGACGCGCTGCTGGGTCAGGAGGAGGTCGTGGTCAAGCTGCTCGGGCCGCTGCTGGCCAGCGTCGAGGGTTACCTCGGGGCGGCGATCCTCGGAGACGGGCGGATCGCGCTGCTGGTGGAACCTGCTGCGCTCACCCGGGCGCGCCGTGGGGCGGCTCTCACCCCGGCCGGTCCCAGCCTGGCACCGTCGCCCAAGGTGCTCGTGGTGGAGGACTCCTTCACCGTCCGCGAACTCCAGCGCAGCATCCTCGAAACCGCCGGGTACCAGGTCGTAACCGCCCGCCACGGGCGTGAGGCACTCAGCCTGCTCGGCCGCGACTCCGAGATCGCGATGGTGGTCACTGATCTCGACATGCCCGAACTCGATGGGCTCGGGCTGACCCGCGCGATCCGCGCTGATCCCGCGCGAGCCTCCACGCCGGTGGTCATCGTCACCTCGCGGGGGTCCGACGAGGACCGGCACCGGGGGATCGAGGCGGGCGCAGACGCCTACATGACGAAACCGGGCTTCGACCAGCGCGCCCTGCTCGCAACTGTGGAACGGCTCGTGGGCGGGTAATCGGCGGGATGGCGACCGTGCGTGCGCTGATCTGTGCGGACTCTCCCGGGTACGCGGCCGCGCTGCGGCGGGTGCTCGAGCACGACGGCGACGTCGCGGTCGCGGCGGTCTGCGGCAGGGCCGAGGATATGATCGCCGCACTTCCCGCGGTGGACCCGGACCTCATCGCCCTGGACATGGTGCTTCCGGGGATGGACAGCCTGGCAGCGGTCGAGGAGATCATGAGCTCCCGGCCCGTCCCGATCCTCGTTCTGCTGACAGCCACGGCCGGCCGGCGGGAAAAGGCGGCGGCCGCGCTTGCCGCTGGTGCGCTCGACGCGGTCGCGAAGAACGATCTCGACCTCGGCGATCCGGCAAGTCGCGCTGCGACCGCGTTCCGGCAACGGGTGCGCACACTGGGGCGTGCGCACGTGATCCGTCATCCCCGCGCCCGCCTCCGCGCGCCCATCGTGACGCACTACGCATCGGTCGTTGGCGTCTGCGCGTCGGCCGGTGGGCCGCAGGCATTCGCGGCTGTCGTGGCAGAGCTCCCGGCCGACTACCCGATCCCGATCCTGCTGGTCCAGCACATCGCCGCCGGGTTCACCGAAGGGCTCGCCCGGTGGCTCAACCACAATGCGGGCATACCGGTCGCCCTCGCCCCAGATGGAGAACGGGTGACGCCGGGTGTCTGGATCGCGCCCGAAGGGGCACACCTGACGCTGGGCGTCACGGGGCGATTCCGGCTCGGCGACGGCGCCGCCGGCGCCGCCGAGGTACTGCGCCACGGTGGCCTCGCGATGGCACAGGATGAGCAGTCGTCGGCAATCTTCGGGATGCCCCAGTCCGCCATCAGCCAGGGCGTGGATCTCGTGCTGCCGCCAGCGGGAATCGCCAGCTACCTGCTGCGGCTGAGTCACCGGCGGCTGGGGCGGGCACGGTGAACAAGTCCCTCGCCGAACTGGTGGAACTGGTTCGGCGGGAGACCGGGATAGCGCTCCCAGCCTCCCGGGAGACGGCACTGCGCAGTGCGGTGAGCCGCGCCGCGCCTGGGCTCGCCCCGGAGGGTTTCGTGCGGGCGGTTTCGGACCCGGCGGGTGGGCGGGGGCTCGTTGAACGGCTGATCGACGAGATCACCGTTAAGGAGACATCGTTTCTCAGGGACCGGGCCCAACTCGATGCGCTTGCCTGGCACAGCCTGCTGCGCACGGGTGAGGAGGCAAGGGCGCGAACCGGAATGGTCCGTGTGTGGAGTGTCGGATGCGCGACCGGCGAAGAGGCGTACTCGCTGGCGCTACTCGCCACCGAGGCGTTCGCCCCGCAGCGGCCACCCGTTCACGTTCTCGGAACGGATATCTCGCGTGCCGCGCTCGCCGCCGCCCACGCGGGCCAGTACGGCGAGCGGGCGGTGCGGGCGCTCAGCCCTGCCCAGCGCCTTCGCTACCTGGAACGGCAGGCTGATGGCAGCTACCTGGCAAAGCACAGCCTGCGGACACACGTCCGCTTCCGTCGTCACAACATCGTGCGGGATCCCGTTCCACCGCCGGGCGAGGCGCCCTTCCATGCGATCGTCTGCCGCAACGTGCTCATGTACTTCGAGGCCACGACCGCCGGGCGGGTCATCGAGCTGCTGGAGCGGGCGCTGTGCCCGGGAGGCATGCTGGTTCTCGGTGCTACGGACGCCCTCCACCGCATCGCGGGCCCGCCCGGGGAGCGGCATACCCGGCCGCCGCTCGGCGTCACCCCACCCCCAATGCGGCAGCTTCGCCGCCCACTTGGGCGCGGGCTGACGCGCGAACAACGGCTGACTGCCGCGCTCAGCGCGGCTGATGCGGGCGACCGGAACGCCGCGCTGGCCCATGTGGCATCGCTGCTGGCCGAGGATCCGCTCGATGCCGACGCATATTTCATCCACGGGCTTGTCGCTTTGGAAGCGGGTGAACCCGCGACGGCTGCGGTCGCGCTGCGCCGCGCGCTCTATACCGATAGCGCCTTTGCCCTCGCCGCGTTCACTCTGGGTCGCGCATATGACACTCTGGGTGATACCACGGCCGCACGGCGTGCCTACCAGCAGGCCCTGCGGACGCTGAACCCAGACGACAGCCGACACGAACTGCTCCTCCAGCAGGTCGATATCGGGGACATTGCGGCGGCATGCCGCGCACGCCTAGGAGGGCGCGCATGAAGGTTCTCATCGCGGAAGACTCCTCGGTGGTACGGCGCCTGGTGGCGGCCCGGCTCATCGCCGACGGCTACGAGGTAGTGGAAGCAGCGGACGGTGAAGAAGCGCTCGCCCTCACCCGGCGCGACCTTCCCGATCTTGTCGTCCTCGACAAGGTCATCCCAAGTTGGACGGTTTCGAAGTTGTCCGCGCCCTGCGAGAGGATCCGCAGACGCAGGCAGTCCCGATTGTGATGCTCACCGAGCGGACAAGCGAGGAAGACGTGCTGAGTCAGCCACCCAGCCCACATTCGTGATCATGGCTTTGGTGGGATTTCAGCACCACCAAAACCATGATCACGAGCGGAGGCCGAGACAGGAGCCACCCACCGGGCGCGTGCCAGCCACCTCGCCACAACCGGCCGCAGCGGGAGATCAGCGTAGCCACCATCAGCAAGCCCGGCACGCCGCTCGAAGATGTTGCGGGAGCCGAAGTTGCCGGTGAGCACCCACGACAGCCCAGCGGCGAGCAAGTACACGGGCACCATCACCACCCCGGCGCAGCAGGCGAACTGGGTCGCGTGGCGTGCCTCATGAGCGAACAGCGGGCTCCCCCGCTCCAGCGCGCCATGCCCCAGCCGGGTGACAATCACATTCCCAACGCAAAACGCTGGCGCCGGGGGAACCGGAAGCCGGTAACCTGCGGCAATCAGCAGACCATCGCCAGCGGGGGTGAGCCTGGCCCGCCCAGCCAGCCCGACCAGGATGCCCGTGAGAGTGGACCCGTTGGCGAGGTTCACGACCAGCCGGGCCCGGTACGCGCCGCGCATGCAGGCCGCCTGTCAGGAACCTGCCAGCCAGTCCGTGTCCAGCGTGACCGTTGCCGCCGGCTGCTCGGCAACACCCGCGGGGAGGGCGGGCATGCTCAGCGGCACCTGGCTGTGGGCCTGGTGGGCGTTCGCTGCGGCCTGATGGTACTCCTCGAGTTGCTGCTGGAACTGTTGGTCCCCATACGGCTGCCCATCCACGATGGGCCCGCGTGTGTTGTCGATGACCGCGATTACGTCGTCACCACTGAGCGTCTTATGGGTCTCCAGCGCGTAGGCCAGGCTCAGTACCTGGCCGCGGTTTTCCCTGATGACCTCCTCGGCCCGCTGGAGCAGGGCGATCAGATTAGTCTCGATCCGGTCCGCGAGGGCGTGGCGCAGTTCTGCCTCGGGATCCTGCCCCTTCTTGCGCCTTCCCCCCTGGCCGCCGCCTGGCGCACCAACTTCCAGGCGCTTCGCGGTTGAGTAGGACGACACGGTGGTTCCCATCCCCCAGAAGCCCTCCATGAAGGAGGCCACGGTCGTGGCGGACTCCAGGTCGCCGGAGACACCGGAGGAACTGTCGCTGCTGAAGAACATCCGCTCCCCCGCCAGCGAGGCCAGGGACACCATGATCTCGGTCTCGTACTCGCTGCGCCACCGGGTGAACTGGTCCTCTGGCGGGATGCTGGCGACCATGCCGAGGTAGTCACTGCCCTTTTCAATGGTGGCCATGTCGATTTCCATGTGCTGGCGGGTGCGGTAGGCGACCACCGCGTGGCAGGCCTCGTGGACCGCCACGGCGTGCCGCTCGCGCTCGATGTACTCGACATCCTCCGGCGGCCCGAGTTCCTTGAGCTGCTTGGCCCGGATGACGTCCTGCCAGGTGATCACGTCCCGGCCGTCCCGGATCGCCGTAATCAGGGACTCGTTGACCAGGTCCTTTATGGTCGCTCCGGTGGAGTACGGGGTGATGGTGGCCAGCTTGTCCATTTCCCCGGCGGTCAGCTCATGCCGTACCTTCCCGAAGTACCCCTGGTAGGTGCGCACCCGGCCCGCCTTGGACGGGTAGCCGACCTTGTAGATCCGGTCGATGCGGCCGGGCCGCAGCAGCGCCTCGTCCAGCGCTTCCGGCATGTTGCTCGCCATCATGACCAGGATCCGGTACTTGGGCGGCGGCTTGGGCCGCATGCCGAACAGCCGCCGGACGTGGCGGTTGACGAAACCGCGCGGTTTCTTCAGGCCGGAAAGCTCGGTGAGCAATGCCTGGAGCGTGCCCATTCCGCCACCGCCGCCACCGCCTCCCATTCCCCCGCCGATGATCTGCTTGCTGCGCCGGGAGCCGGGATCGTCCTCGATGCCTGACGCCATGGCGCGCCGCGCAAGCATCCACTGCACGTCCTGTGACAGATAGGAGAAGCCGTGGCAGCCCGCCCCGAACGGCGCCGGTGTTGCCCCGCGCGGGAAGCTCGGGCCGCCCTGGGCGAGCGCGCCCCGGTTGCCGAGGGAGTCGGCCTCGTCGAAGAAGACGATCACCCCGCCGTACCGCAGCGCGAGCTTGCGCAGCTTACGGAACAGGCCCTTAACCTTGAGCACACCGACGCCGAAGAACATGTTGATGAACGCGCCGGGGTCCACGAACACGTATGGCTTGCCGGTCTCCCCGGCCACCGCCTCGGCCATCAGCGTCTTGCCGGTGCCGGGCGGCCCCCAGAGCAGGAGCCCACCGGGCACGTACCCGCCCTTGGCCTCGATGTGGTCCGGGTCCTCCAGGAAAACGATGTTCTCTTTCACCCGCTCCAGCACGTGGTCCTGGCCCCAGACATCGGAGAACCTGGTCTTGATGTCATCGGGGTAGTACACGTCCACCCCGCCCCGTGACAGGAACCAGAACAACGCGCCGAACTGGAGAATGAGAACGAGGATCAGGAAAACAATCTGAAACACGAACGGCAGCAGATGCCAAATCAGCGATGGTGCGCGCAGCAACGCGACAACCGGCGAGGTGCCGATTATCTTTCCGGTGACCACTGACGCTACCGCGATCCAGATTAGCCAGGTCAGGATCCGCCACATGCGGAACCGGGTCCAGTTCGACAGCTTGCGGTGCGTAAGCCGCTCGAAACCGCCAAACATGCTGTGGACCCAGAACCGGTGGTATCCCACCCAGTGCTCGCTGATCAGGAAATGGATCTGGCGGAGAGCTTCGAGGTCAAGCAGCACGAACACCCATGCGGCTTGTCTCGCCTGGATCCGCATCGCATCCGCCAACGGCAACAGCGGATTGTTCGCCATGGAGTTCCAGACGAGGACCCACCAGACCAGGGTGAGAAGGAGCAGGAACTTCACCCGGTCCCAGAGAGCGAGGCGCTTACGGGTGCGCCGCTCCTCGTTCCTCGACTGCTCACCGGGCGGGCCCAGTCCCTCGGGGGGAGCTGCCGGGGTCTGATTCATTCGTGTTCCCAATCGTTTCATTGGTTACCGCTGTGCCTTATTCCCGAACGTCCGGCCAGTTCTGCCATCCCCCGTTTACCGGCCCTGGCCGGATCACTTGTTCCCGACCGTGAAAGAGGTCATGACCGATTCGATCTCGTTGTGGTGCTGACGGTAACAGGTGGCGACACAGTGAATGATAAGCACGTAGACCTTAGTATCCACGGCGTTGGTGAGAGCAACCTGGTCAAAGGTATCGGTGCTGCCGGTGGGGTAGGTGTAGTCGAAGGTTACCCGGACCCCGTGGACCCCAGCCGGTCCGGGGCCAAGCACCGAGTCGCGGAGCAACTGGAAGCGGTTCAGCGGGAAACCGCGCTGAGCAGCCGCCTGCCGGTCCGGCGGTGTCACGGGCAGCAGGAAGTCCCGGAGTCCGTTATACGACATGGAGTTGGTTGCGGTCTTGTTGAGCGGGACAACGAGCGCGAACGCGAACGGCTGGTCCGCTGGGCTGAACACGTGTGCCGCGACGGGTGAGGGGGCGGCGTCGTAGGCCACTTCCCACACCCCGTTTTGCGGGCCGAAGCCAGACTTGGCACCACCGAGCTGCGCCATCAGCGACGCGTCGTCCACCTTGTGCCAGCCGCTCGGCACCTTGAAGTACGTGCTCGCCGTGGAGTCGGCCACGTAGGTGAACTGTGGGGTGCCGCACCCCGTTGCCAGGAGAGCGACCACGGTCAGTGACAATGCCGCCAGGCCCTTGCCGTAGCACCGAGCCCTGCGTGTCACCTGCGCCACCTTCCCGTGCCTGAACTACCCCTATGTCGAGTGTTACCCCTTTTAGAGGGACTGGATATATACCCGCCCAGGAGTTCACACCCCTGTAACGCCGGCGCCGGAGGGAGGGTTCAACCTGTCCGTACACGCTGGCCAAGGGACGAAGCCATGGTTACGGGAGCAACCGGGATAGTCAACAAACACCCAGGGCGATACCCGTCAGCGGTGGCTGCTCCAGCGCCACGAGGTGATGCCCCAATCGTCGTCCCAGGCGGACAGCCGGCGCCGCTGCAGCGCGCGGCGAGCAATCGCCCAGGCGCCGGCCAGCACGAAGGCGAGAACTGAGATGGCCACCATGGCACCCAGAACCGCCTGGCCTGTCACTTGCTTGTGCTGCAGCGGCGGCCCGGCCAGCCGCCCGGAAGAATCCACCCATACCTTCACTCTGCTGCCGGCCGGGGCGGGCGCAGCGACGGTGACAACCCCGGTGCGTGGCAGGCCATCGGGGGCGGTCCAGCGAGCCCGGACCTCGGGCAGCACACGTGCCCCGGCGAAGCTGTACGAAGCGCCAGGGGCCGTCGCGAGCAGCACCGCCGCAACCCGGTGCACGGACGCCTGCTCCGATTCCTGGACGCGAAGGCTGGCGCCGTAGGCACCCTGTGCGCCAAGGACCGCCACCACCGGGCCAGCGACAAACAGCACGCCAAGCAATCCCGCGGCGACCGCCGCCTCCACCCGGTCGCACCTACACCGGAGGGGATTGCTGTCCGGCCACCAGCCCCTGATCCACCTGCTCACCCGCCCCATACGAAGAGTCGCGCGCTGCCTCATCCCGGAACTCCCTCCAACCGCTCCACGGTGTTTCACCATCACCGCTCCCACCAAGGGCCGGATCTCCCCAGGCGCTGGGACCTTTGTCACACCGGCAAGCGCGGAAGGCAGGGCGCGGGCGGCAGCCGCGACCAGGCCCAGTTGTTTCGGCTGCCGCCACCCCCGCCGCGATCATCCGTCAGCCCTGACACCATGGGCACGCGGTGTCAAGAGCCGCCGGAAGGGAACGTGGCAGAACAGATCCCTGGGAGGAGGCGCATGGCCAAGGCGTCCAAGGCAGCTGGCACGACCGACCGCCAGCTCGCCCCCTACCAGCGCAAGCGCGATTTCCAGCGCACTCCAGAGCCGGCCGGCTCGCTGCCCGAAACGCCCGCGAACAGCGCACTCCGGTTCGTCGTGCAACGTCACCGTGCGCGCAGGCTGCATTACGATCTTCGTTTTGAGATCGGTGGCGTGCTCGTGAGCTGGGCGGTGCCGAAGGGGCCAACGCTTGACCCGGCCGTGAAGCGGATCGCGGTCCACGTCGAAGACCACCCCATCGAGTACCTCGACTTCGAAGGGGTGATCCCGCGGGGCGAGTACGGTGGCGGCGACGTGATCGTCTGGGACCGTGGCATGTGGGAACCACACGCGACCGACGACCCGGCGCGTGCCGTGGCCGAAGGGGAACTGCACGCCGACATGTACGGCGAGAAACTGCGTGGCCGCCTGGTGCTGGTCCGCAGCGGGAACGGCCGGGACGGCGAGAATCAGTGGCTGCTGCTCCACAAGCGAGACAACGACGCCGTCGAGGGCTGGGACCCGGAGGACCACCCGAGATCGGTGCTCAGCGGGCGTACCAACGATGAGGTCAAGGCCGATCCCGAGCGGATGTGGCGCTCGGATCTGCCCCCAGCACAGGCCTCGGTCGTGCTGCGCCAGCCGACCGCCGCCGGGCCGGGCGAGCAGGAACTCCAGGCCCTCGACGAACTCGGGGCCGACGGCAAATGGGAGGTGTTCGGACGGCAGCTCCGGGTGACCAACCTCGACAAGGTTCTGTTCCCCGCCCGGCCGGGGGAGCGTCCGGTGACCAAGCGGGAGCTTATCCGTTATGCCGCCAAAATCGCGCCGATCGCGCTCCCCTACCTGGCTGGGAGAGCACTCAACATGCACCGTTTTCCGGGCGGCGCCGGCGACAAGGGTTTCTGGCACAAACAGCTCCCCGACCACGCCCCCGACTGGGTCCCACGGTGGGACAACCCCGAGGCGGAACGGGGCAAAACCACGACCTACCTGGTGGTGGACGAGCCCGCGGCACTGGTGTGGGCGGCCAACTTCGGGGCGCTGGAGTGGCATGCCTGGACCTCCCGCACCGACGAGCCGCGCCAGCCCACCTACGCGCTCATCGACCTCGACCCCGGAACCGCCACCTCGTGGGATGACCTGCTGATACTCGCCCGGCTGCACCGCACCGCGCTGGACCATCTCGGCGTGCGCGCCGCACCAAAGGTCACCGGCCGGCGTGGCATCCAGATCTGGGTCCCGGTTGCCCGCGGCCCTAGTTTTGGCGACACGCGTGCCTGGGTCGAGCAGCTCTCGCGGGCCATCGGCGCGGTCGTTCCCGATCTGGTGAGCTGGAAATGGGACGTCCGTGAGCGCGGCGGCCAGGCTCGGCTCGACTACACCCAAAATGCGCATAACAAAACGCTGGTAGCCCCCTACAGTCCGCGGGCCACGCCCGGTGCCGCCGTGTCCGCGCCCATTGACTGGGACGAGCTCGATGACCCGGCCTTGCGGCCTGATGCCTTCACGGTGCGCAGCATGCCCGGACGCCTCGCAGAACGAGGCGACGTGTTCCGCACGGTACTGAGCCTCGACCAAACGCTCCCGCCCCTCCGCTAGCCCGGCTGGCGTCCCGCCGCCACAGCCCTCGCGGACCCCATCAACCCCCGCGACGGCCCAGGCGGTTACATCACTTTAAGTAATGGATTCATCTCAATGTGTTACTGTACATCTGCCACGGGCGGGACAACTCGGATGCTCTAGCTACCGCAGCAGAGCGCCGAAGAGCCTGGGGGGGCCTGCCCATGCCTGGGCTGGGCGGCGCGCGAGATGCGCGCCGCCCAGTTCTGAAGCCCAGCAGACCGGCCCCCTTGGATCAGGTCCGAGAACTCGCGCCACTGGCACGTGGCAAACAGCCGCGAGAACAAACGGGGAAGTGGCAACAAGCCACAGACACAAACGGGGAACTAACATGCGCAAATTCACGACGCTGGCCGTCACCGCTGTCATGGCACTCGGCGTATCCGGCCTGGCCGTGAGCCCGGCCCTGGCCAGCAGCTCCGGTCACAGCAAGCACAGCCCGCCCATGAACATCTCGTTCAAAGGCAGCGGGGATGACACGAGCGGGCTGGAGGGCAGCGCCCACTGGATCCACCGGCGGACCGCCGTCCAGCTGGCGGTCACCCAGGTCTCGTCGGACGACTCGTCCAGCGGCTCTTCGGGCGACTCCTCGGCAGCCGACACCACCACCGACTCGGCACTGCCGTTCGCAGAGATCGTCCTTCACCACGTCCCAGCCAATGCGCCAGCGGAGCCGGTCCTGACCGTTTCCGGAGACGGCTCACCGTA
>WNGG01005930.1_pt1 | contig 13583 bp, 14 predicted proteins | sample 5400661 | NCBI WGS metagenome assembly WNGG01 (sample SAMN13153372, study PRJNA577476) | soil metagenome | isolation source: 100 cm soil or saprolite under Garry oak tree replicate 1 | place: USA:California | collected 2016-06-15
GGTAGTTCTCGGCGATGGCGAGCAACCGGCCGAGGGGCGCCGTCAGTGCGGCGTTCGCGGCCGCCATCTCCTGCAGGTTCCCCCCCTGCACGGCGCCGGCGAGCTTGGCTCTCGCCTCCGCCACCTCGGTGAAGACGGTCTGCTCCTGCTTCGCGTACCCCTTCACGGTCTCCACCAGATTCGGCACGAGGTCAGCCCGCCGCTGGAGCTGCACCTTGATCTGCGACTCGGCCGCGTTCACCTGCTCGTCGTAGGTCTGAATCGTGTTGTATCCACACCCGCCAGCCAGTGCGAGACCCAACAGCGCCGAGCGCTGGAGCGCGTTCACGAGTGATCCCTCCTAGGTAAGGCGGTTGACGAACTCGGCGGTGCGCGCCAGCGCGGCCAGATAGGCCGCGGGCAACGGGTCCCCCGCCACGAGGCGGAGCCTGCGTCCGCCCACCGCATCTGCAACGAGCGGCGCGAGACTCTCAGCCGGCCACCCCATCGCCGCCCCTGCCGCCCGCACCAGCTCCGTCGGGTCGCCGGACGGCAACCTCCCGGTGAGGCGCAGCGCGGCCCGCAGCATCGTGAAGAACCCGGGGCTGCTCCCCGCGATCACTCGCGCGAGCGCCCGCCGGTCCCGGCGCAGCGCCGCGTACGCCTGCCGCAGCCGCACCAGCTTCCCCACCAGCTCGTGCTCGAGCTGGCGCCGCACATGATCCCGCTGGACGGTGATCCCTGCCCACGGGTCGCGGCCAGCAAGAACCCGGTGCGCCTCCCGCATGTCCTCGTATTCGATCGGAAAGGCGTCGGCGGAGCTCTGCCACTCCTGCTGCGTAAGAATGAGAGGCGCCACATGGCCCGCCTTCACCCAGTCCCGGACGGGTTGCTCGAGGGCTGCGAACAGCTCCTCGTCCACCGCATCGCAGATGAGCAGGGTGTTCACATCCGAGCGGTCGGGAACGTGCGCGCCACGGGCCGCCGAGCCGTACAGCAACAGCGCGACGAGACGGCTACCGAGGCCGGCGGCGACCGCTTCCGCAAAGCGCTCCACCGTGATCTTCGCCACCCTAGAATCTCCCTCCCGCGCCCCCGCCCGAGAAGCCGCCGCCGCCGCCGAATCCCCCAAAGCCGCCGCCGAAGCCACCACGCCTCCCCCCCCCTCCCCCCCCACCACCCCCGCGGCCCCCCCCCCAGCCTCCCCCGAATCCGCCGAACCACAACGGCAGGAAGAGGATGCGCCCGCGACTCAACACGATCAGCAGCAGCACGATGGCAATCAGCACGCCGGGGGGGATCGGCAACCGGTCGGATTGGTCCACGGGTGGCGGAGGCTGCCCCGTCAGGGTGAACCCGAATTCGGCCGCGAACGCCTGGGCAATCAGGCGCACACCGACTTCCAAGCCGCCAGCGTAGTCTTCGCGGGCAAGATACGGGATCATGGCATCCCTGATCCGCCCGACCTGCGCGTCGGGGAGGAACCCCTCGGCGCCGCGCCCCGTGGCGATGAAGACCTGCCCCGTGCCGGGCCGGTGGTTCTTGAGAGGCACGAGCAGGACCACGACGCCCAGGTTCTTCGCCGGGTCGCCGGCGGCGCCCTTCGCTCCCACACCCCACTGGCGCCCGATCTGCAACGCCACAGCGCTCGCCGCCCGGTCGCCGATGTCGGGGAGGGTCACCACGGCGATCTCGCCGCGGCTCTTCTCGCGTACTTGGGCGACGACGGCTTCGATGCGCGAGCTGGACGCCGGATCGAGCACCCCGGCGAAGTCGTTGACGAAGCCCACCGGCGGGGGGATCGCGACCTGGATCAGCAGCAGGGCGACCAGCCCGTCCTTGACGCCGCGACTTCGGGGTGCAAGCATAACCCTCAGGATCCTAATGCCAACCCGCCGCGCCGTGCTCGTCCTTGCCTGCCTCCTCGTGCCGGCGGCCTCGTGTGGGCGCCACAACGTGGCTTCCGTCCAGAGCACTCCGCCTCCCGTGTGGTTGTTGATGGTGCGCAACCATCACTGGCTGGACGTCGAGGTGTTCGTCGTGCACGGGGGCCTGACCACCCGCGTCGGTCTCGTCACTGCGACGATGGAGGAGAGCTTCCGGCTCTCGACGCGCCTGCTCGAGGGCGGTGTGATCCAGCTCCTGGGCCATCCCGTCGGGGGGGGCGCCAACGTCGCTACCGAGCAGATACTCGTACGCGGGGGGCAAACGGTCCAATGGGAGCTCGAGCGCACCCTCCTCCACGCGAGCCTCTCAGTCCAATAGCGCTGCAGCGACTTATTGGGGGGGCGGCGGCGTACTGGTCGAGGTCCCGCCCGCGTTGATCACGCCGAAGGCGCCCAGCAGAGCGATCGCTCCACCCACGCCACCGGTCACGACAACGATGGTCCGGGCCGTCGCGAGCCTTCGCTCCCGCAGGCCCGCGACGTCACCGCGGGGGAGGGTCACCGCTTCTCCGTTCCAGTAGTGCTCGATTCCACTGCGATTTCGGGTGGCCACGACCGCAAGGACGAGCTCCTGGTCCGTGAGGCGCACGAGCTGTCCGTCGACCGAGCCCACGCCGGGCCCGAGGTAGGGGGCGAGGATGGACGTTCCAGAGTCCGTGAGGTCGGCCGTGACGCGGGTTCCCGGATTGGGAGCGGCGGTGGTGAGGGGCAGGTAGTTGTAACACCCACTCAGGAGGCCGAGGAGTGCCGTTGCAGCACTGAGACCGTGGACACGGCGTGGTTGCATAGGTCAAACCCGGGCGCGCCGGCCCGGCAGCGGAATCCATCCCGATGCCGGGCGCAGCGCCGCCCAGTCAGTAAGCTACCGTACCAGCTCCTGCCCTACCAGTCGCCCGCCCAGCGCCGCCAGGGAGCTCAGGGGCAGGCGTTCTGGTCGTTCCAGTTCCGCCCGCTCGCTGGCTCCCCCGGGAAGTTCGGGTTCGTGTTGATTTCCGACGACCCGTACAGCGGCCGGCCGATTACCTCCGTTCCGGACGCCGGTGTGAGGGCCGGGAAGCACGTCCGCTTGTAGTCGTTCCATGCTTCGATGTTCTGGAACGTGACAACGTACTTCTCGCTCATGATCGAGTCGAGGAGCGCCGGGCCTGAAAGCCCCGTGAGCGGAGACGTAAAGCCAGCGGCGGTGCGCTCGGCGTTCAGACTGTCGAGCGCGGTGGTCTGACTACCCGCGTTGTACTCCGCCTCGGCGATGATCAACTGCACTTCGGCGTGGGTGGCCAGCGGTTGCCTGAACGCCGGTGCGATGCGTACCGCGCTGAGATTCGAAGGCACGCCGCCACCGCCCGGCGGAGATCCGAAGTACGGCAACGGACCTTGGTTCGCCCATGTGACGTGGTTATCGGTCGTGGTCGCATCGATCGTCGTCGCCCAAGTGGGTTGCGTGGCGCCCGACAGGCTGTCTCCCGTCACCGCCGTGACCTGCTCGAAATTGCCGTTGGGGTCGAGTATCACGGCCAGCCGCGTGTACTTCGCCTTGGTTGGGTCGTTCTTCGCCGCCCACGCGGAGGCAGTAATCGTGCTGAAATAGCTCGCCAGCCGCGGGTCGCCGCCAGCCGCGCGGCGCTTCATGCGGTCCACCAGCACACTCCCCATGCGGAGGTAACTGTCGCGCTGCACCACCTGGAACTGGTACCACATGTTGTTCTCGGACGTGGTGGCGCTCTGGAAACTGACCAGATCGTTCGCAGGCGTCGAGATCCCGAGCCTCGCCTCCGTGAGCGCGCTCGCGTAAGCGCTCGTGCCCTGCTGCTCGGCGAGGTGGAGATAGATCCGCGCCTTGAGCGTGTGGGCCAGCTCCGTCCATTTCGTCTTGTTGCCCGCGTACCACAAGTCAACAGCCCCTGGGCCGCTTCCCGAGCCGGTTTGAAGCTCGGTGATGGCGCCGCTTAGGAGCGTCAGGAGCGCGGTGTACACGCTCAGCTGGGTATCGTAGTGCGGGGTGGGGTTGGTGCCAACCGCCTCGGAGTAGGGAATGTCCCCCCACAGGTCCGCCGCGGTACCGACGTCCAGGGCTTCGATCACCTTGGCGATGCCATCGTACACCTGGTCGCCCGCCGCCGTTGCGTCCGCCCGGATTGCCCGTATGTCCACGAGCCCTCCACCCGCCCACACCTGGCTGAACTCCGTGTCGAAGTCGTCTTCCGTGGTGACGTACTTCGCGAGCGTGGCGTATTGCCGGTCCACGCCGCTGCACTGCTGAATCCACATGCAGGCCGCGCGGGCGAGCGTGCCCGTGAGCTGCACCGTCATCGCGGCCTGGACCGCCACGAGCCGCTGGTCGCGGGTCGCCGCGGCCGGCGCGTTCGGGTTCTGGGTCACACCGTTGCCCGAGAGGAAGTCGCTACACGCCGCCGACCCGAAGGCCAGCAGCGCCCCGACCATCAGCAGCTTCACATTGGTGCGCATGTCGGTCTCCGGGGTTAGTGGTGCAAGGTGATCGAGACCGTGAACGAGCGGGTCTGCGGCGTGCTGAAGTAATCAAACCCTTGCTGGGCCACGTCGGCACCGAACAAGCTCGTCTCCGGATCGACACCGGTGTACTTGGTCCACGTCTTCAGATTCCGCGCGGACACCCGCACGTCGATCGCGTCGAATCCAAGCGCGGTGCGCACCCATGGCTGGTCGAGCGTATAGGCGAGCGAGATCTCCCGCAGCTTTACGTAGCCCCCGTCCTCGACGAACTGCGCCGCCGGGCCGGTGAAGCCGCTCCCGATGTTGCCGAAGTACCAGTTGTCGTCATCGATCGGGACCGCCGTCCCGACGCCGGGACCGGCGAACGTGAACTGGTTGTAATAGTCCTTCCCGAAGGTGCGCGTCACGTTCCGCACCAACGTTGACGCATGCGTACCGAAGAACGTCAGCGCACCCTTGGTCCCGTTCCAGATCTGGCCGCCGTGCTTGATGTCCAGCAGACCGGAAATGGTCCACTTCCTGAATTGGAACGACGTCTGGATGCTGCCCGTCCACTTTGGCGTCGGGTCGGCGATCGGGCGAAGCTGGTCGTCCAAGAGGGGATAACCGTCGCTTCCCAGGAACACCGCCCCTGCCGCCGCGCCCTGGCACTCTCCTGCCACGTTGTCGATCTGCCCATAGGGCGTGCCCAAGTCGATCCCCCGGCCGCAGCGCACGAAGTCCGTCCCGCGCAGCTCGCCCACCGGGTACTTCTTGCCGGTGACCGTGTCAGGCGCGTACACCGAGCCCTGCGGATCCGTGAAGCCGGCGACCGGAATCGAGATGAACGTCGCTCCGACGAGCTGCTCCACGGCATTCTTGTTCTTGGCCCATTGCAGCCCGATGCTCCAGCTCATCTGCGCCGTTTGGACCGGGCGCAGGTTGATCGTCACTTCATGGCCGACGTTGCTGATCGTCGCGGCGTTTTGGGCCTGGAACTGGTAGCCGCTGGAGGGGGCGAGCGGCGCGAGGAAGATGACGTCCGACGACCGCTCGTTGTAGTAGGTGTAGTGCAGATCGACACGCTGATTCTGGAAGAGCGCCAAGTCGGCGCCGGTTTCGAACTCCCGCGTGCGCTCGGGCTTGAGGCTGTCCTGGCCCTTGATCTGGCCGGAGTAGATCCCACCCCGCCCGCTCTGGGTGGGTGTCAGGGACGGCCCCCACCCGTCGTCGCCCAGGGCCGTCGTCGTATAGCTGCTGGTCGTTTGGTACGGCAACGGCTCCGCCCCCGTCTGGCCGTACGCCAACCGCGCCTTGCCGTAGCTCAGCGGGCCCACGCCGGCCCCTTCCTTGCTCAGGGCCTTCGTGAACTCCCACGCCGCGCTCGCCTTGGGGAAGAAATGCCGTCGCTGGGACGACCCGAACGTGGACGAGCCGTCGTTGCGCACACCGGCCGTCAGATACAGCTGGCTGAGCAGGTCGGCGGTCACCTGACCGAAGAACGACTGCGTGTGAATGAACGCCGCGCTGTCGTTGGGGGGGCTGCGATCGACGGTGTTGGCGAGGTTGAACGGCTCCGGTGCGATCAACCTATTGCCGGTCACCGGGATCTGTCGCAGCGTGCGGCTGTTGATCCCCTGCCCGAGGGTCACCGTGCCGCTGAAGTCCTCGCTCAGCGTGTACGTCGCCGTCGCCGTCAGGCTCTGGTCGATCTGCAGATGCTTGTAATCCGCCGAGGTGACCGCGCCGAGCCCCCCGGTGTTGGAGGTGCTCTGCGCCAGCGCCTCCAGCCGCTCGTCGTTCGAGTAATCGAGGCCGAGCACGTCGGCGATCTTGAGCCAGCTGAAGGGGAGATAGTTCGCGCTCACGTCGCCGTAGACCCGGCCCACTCGGCTCGTAGCCTCATTCTCGTTCAGCACGAAGAAGGGGTTGTCATACCCGCGGCCCACCAGGTTCGACCCAACCGCCGGGAATGGATACCGATACGAGCGCTGCAGGCCCGTGAGCGAGTCGAGGTAGATCTGGTTGTTGAACTCAGGCGGCGTGCGGAAGGACCCGAGCAGCAGGCCGCCCACGTTCGAGCCGCGCTCGATGAAAGCTCCCCGCGTGTCGGCGTACGCCACGTTGCCGCCGAGCGTGAGGTTGCTGAGCAGGCGTTGCGACGCCTTGAGGCGCACACTGGACCGTTGCCAGTGGTTGTTCGGGCCGACCATGTCGCCCCGGTTGTACAGGTGCTCGCCGGAGATATAGAACAACGTCTTCTCATCACCGCCCGAGACCGTCAGGTTGTTGTCGGAGACAAAACCAGTCGTGAAGAGCTCGCTGAAATGGTCGTATGTCGGCGTGCCCGCCGCCAGCTGCGGACCCCAGCTCGCGTAGAACGGGGCCCCGAATCGGCACCCGCGAGCGAGACACACGGGCGGCTCCCCAGTGGTTCCCGGTGGCGGAGCGCCGTTGTACCCCTGTCCGTACGTCGTCTGCAGGGAAGGCCCCTGCGTGACGTTGTTGACGAGCAGCTCGCTCCGTAAGGTCGTCCGCGTGGGACCCGCCTGCCCGCTCTTGGTGGTGATGAGCACCACACCCTGGCCCGCGCGCGCGCCGTAGATGGCCGCCGCCGACGCGCCCTTCAGGATCTCGACGTTGGCGATGTCGCTGGGGTTGATGTCCGCGCCGCGGTTCGTGGAGACAGTGCCCCCGACGTTGTTCTGGGAGCCGCCGGTCACGGTCGTGGAGTTGTCGATCGGGACGCCGTCCACCACGATCAGCGGTTGCCCGGAGCCGTTGATGGTGTTGGCGCCGCGAATGCGGATGAACGACGAGGAGCCGGCGTCGCCCGCTTGGGAGACGACCTCCACGTTCGGGGCCTTGCCCGCGAGGGCCTCGATGATGTTCGACTCGTCGCTGCGCTGGATCAAGGTCGAGTCCACTTGGTTACGGACGTGGCCCAACTTCTCGGATGCCGACGTCGTACCGGCACCGGTGACGACGACTTCGCCGAGCTGCAACGGGTTGGGGGCGAGGGTGAAATCCTGCGTCACGGTCCCGCCGCTCAGCGTCACCTTGAGCGACTGGGACTTGTAGCCGAGCACCCGGGCCACGACAGTGACTTGCTGGTTCGACACCCGGGCACCAGGCACCACGATCGTGTAAACGCCGTTGTCTCGCGTGAGGGCCCCGAGCGCCAGCTCGGGAATGCGCACGTCCACGAACACCAGCGGGATTCCCGCCGCGCTCATGACGCGACCGGTAACGGTCACCGGCTGTTGGCCGGTCGCCCGCCCAGGGAGAACGGCCAGGCCAATGATCGCCGTCAACAGACAAAGCAGGCGCGCTCTCATGAAGCCTCCTCCGACCAGGATGTTTGAAACGCGACGTGACACTGCCCATGGCGAGCGGTGTCTGGAAAACTCAGTCGATCAGCCAACGACTCGGAGTGTGTGCATTCGGTCAGACACCTGCGGCGTGCCCAACGGCTGGCGGGAGACGCCGCGACGACTCTCAAGGCATGCGGGTAGCCGGGTCCGATATACCACCCACCGGAGAAGTCCGCCAGGGGGGCCGCTCCCTCCCGACCAGTAGCGCCCGCCATAGGCAGTCGCTATCGTGCAGCACCCGTAACGGCCGGGCCCCCCGAGACTTGCCAGGAGAGCGTGTGCGCAGGACCGACGGACCCCTGCTCTGCGTCCTCAGCGGCCTAGCGCTGGCGGCGCTCCAGGGCGCGGACCTCGCGGCGCGCTCCAAGGGGCGGCCCGACGCGCCCATCACCGTGTACGAGATGTCCGACTTCGAGTGCCCCTACTGCCGCGAGTTCGCCCTCGAGACCCTACCGGTGCTCGAACGGGAATACTTCGCGACCGGCAAGGCCCGCCTCATCTACATCAACTTCCCGCTCGCGAGCATCCACGCGCACGCGCTCGCCGCGGCCCGGGTCGCCCTGTGCGCGGCGCGCCAGGGCAAGTTCTGGCCGGTGCACGATCTGCTGTTCCAACGGCAGCCCCAGTGGGCCGTCCAGGCCGACCCTGCGGCGTATCTCACCGCTCTGGCGGACTCGGGCGGCACCAACCCTGCGCGCCTCGCGGCGTGCCTGGCAAGCGCGGCGAGCGAGCGGGCGGTCGCGGCGGATCTCGCGGCCGCGGCGCGGTCTGGAGCGCGCAGCACCCCCACGTTCTACATCGAGGGGGGCCTCATCGAGGGAGCGGCCCCGGCGGTGGTATTCCGCGCGGTGCTCGACTCGATCTATCGAGCCAAGATGTCGCGCTGATGGCCCGCCCTTCCTTTATCTATCGTCTCACCGTCAGCCTGGCCGGGAAGGCCGCGCCGCTCGCGGCGCGCTTCGACAAGAAGCTGGCGCGGAGCCTGGACGCCCGCCGCGGGCTGGTGGAGCGCCTGCAAACCTGGGTGCAGGCCCACCGGGATCCCAAGCGGCCGCTCGTGTGGGTCCACGCGCCCTCGGTGGGAGAGGGGCTCCAGGCCAAGCCCGTGCTCGAGGCGCTGCGCGTGGCGGAGCCACAGTGGCAGCTCGCGTACACGTTCTTCTCGCCCTCGGCCGAACGGCTCGCCAAGAGCCTCCCGGTCGACGTGACCGACTACCTGCCCTTCGACCGCCCGCGAGACGTCCGCGCCGTGCTCCGGGGACTCGAGCCCACCGCGCTCGTGTTCTCGAAGCTGGACGTGTGGCCGGAGTTGACGCTGGCCGCGGCACGCGCCGGCGTGCGGCTGGGACTCATCTCGGCGACGGTCGCGCCGACGAGCTCGCGGCTGCGCTGGCCCACCCGCCAATGGGCGGCGCCCGCGTACCGCGCGCTGCATCGCATCGGGGCGATCAGTGTCGAGGACGGGCAGCGCCTCCAGAAGCTCGGCGCGCGCCCCGAGGCGATCGAAGTGACAGGCGACACCCGCTATGACAGCGTCGCGGAGCGCGCGGAGCGCTTCGACCGCACTCGCGAGCCGTTCTCTCGAGTCGCCACGGGAGACGTGACGTTTACGATCGTCGCGGGGTCGACGTGGCCCGCGGACGAGGCGGTGGTGCTGCCGGCGTTCGCCGAGCTGCTCGCCCAGGTCCCGCTAGCCCGGCTCGTGCTCGCCCCCCACGAGCCCAACCCCGACCATCTCTCCGGCATCGCGGAGCGCGCCCAAGCCCTCGGCCTGCCGCGGCCCGTGCGGCTGTCGCAGCTCGAGCACGCGGCTCCGGGACCCGTCGTGGTGGTGGACCGAGTCGGCGTGCTCGCCGACCTCTACGCCGTGGCGGACGTGGCGTTCGTGGGCGGCGGCTTCCATCGGGCCGGCCTGCACTCGGTCCTCGAGCCCGCCGTGTTCGGCGTCCCCGTGACGGTGGGACCGCACTGGCACGCCAGCCGCGACGCCCAGCTGCTCATCGCGGGGGAAGGGGCCGTGGCCTTGCCGGCCGACGGCCGGCAGGCGCTGCACTCGCAGTGGCTCGTCTGGTTCCACGACCCGGCGGCGCGTCGCAAAGCGGGCGCAGTGGGCCGGCAGATGGTACAGGCGGGGCGCGGTGCCGCGGAGCGGACGACGGCCCTCGTGGAGCGGCTGGTGCGCGATGCCGGGCGCTAGCGCCCGACGACGATCCCCTCGTAGGTGACCGAGCGCGGCGCCACCAGCCCCAGCGTCAACGCCGTAGCGAGCAGGTCGGTCCAGCTGGTGCGCACACGGATGCGGAGGCTCGCGATCGACGCGCCGGCACCGAGCTGTCCCGCAAGCAGATCCTCGAGCTTCGGTTCGGACACGGTGAACAACCCCAGCAGGACGTGGATCGGGTGTTTGGTCACGCGGAACGGCGTGCCCGTCGCCGGCGATTGGGCCGGCTCGGCCATCGTCGCGGTCACGCCCAAGTGCGAGCTGTCGAACGTGAGGGCACACCCGCTCGCGAGCAGCGCCAGCGCGATCACGGTTGCGCGCGCCATACGAGACTTCACACGGCTCCTGGGAAACAGAGAGGCGCGCCGGGAACGGCGCGCCCCAAAGGTAGTCGCTTCCAATGCGCTTGTGAACCCGTCAGAGCCCCAGGCTCGGCCGGATGTCCACGTGGACGCCGACCCCGAGCGTCCTCGTGTGGCCGCCGCTCGGCAACTTCTCGTAGTCGACGGCCGCGTGAACGCCGAACAGGCCGAAGCCGAACGTCAGGCCGCCGGCGATCCCGAACTCGGTATTGGTCTGCGTCGAGCCGGTGCCACTCGCGCCCCGGTGGCTCACCCGGAGCCCGGGTGCCACCCAGGGCTCGAGGTTGAGGCCGGGGACCGGGAGGTCGATGGCGAGCCCGATGGCCGCCGTACCGCGCGTGTTGGTGACGGAGTCGCTGAAGCTCGCGACCCCGCCCTGGAGGTTGAGCGAGATCGGAATCAGCGAGCCGCCGATGAGTCGGTAGGCCGCCGAGGCACCGTACTCCTTAACGTTCGCGCCCGTGCCCGTCGGGTTGCGCACGCCGGCCGTCGCGCTCAAGGTCAGGGCGGAGAGGCCGAGCGCGGCCCGTCCGGCGATGGTCGTCCCCTTCCCCAGGCTCGAGTCGGGCAGGCCGAGGTCGAGGGCCACCAGCAGACCAGTCCCGGCCTTGGGGCTGTTCCAGGCGGGCATCCCCGGCAGCTGGGCAGCCGCGCGTCCGGGGCCGCCCGCCGCGGCCAGCCCGACGCATGCAAGAGCCAGCAGCGCGCGCTTCATGGATCGCCTCCACCCAGATGACGTGAGTGCGTGCCAACGCTAGGAACCCGCCGCCGGCAAGTCAACACCGGCTCCTCAGTGCACCCACACGGCGGCGAGCGACACGCCGTCCAGATCGCCGAGGCCGGCGCTCAGGCGGGCGTCGAAGGTGTGGCCGAACCGAAAGTCAGCGCCGAGCCCCAGCGTGAAATCGAGATTCGAGCCGCCGTCCGCCACCAGGGTCGCGGTCGGCTGGACGTAGGGCACGATACTCACCGTAGAGCCTCGGGGATCGATGCGTCGACCGAGCGACAGGCCCACGGGGATGAAGACGACCGATCCCCCGCTCACGAGCGCGCCGCCGGCGCCGAACACGAGCGCACCGTCCAACGGGAAGTCCACGGTGTGCGTGATGACCCGCTCGCGTGCCTCGGCTCCCACGAGCAGCTCTGTCTTGCAGCAGGCGCCCGGGTCGAACATCCCGCCGCGCAACCCGATGTCGAAGTTGGAGGCGGCGTAGCGGTACACGCCTTCGATGGCCGTGCCGTGCGAATTGGGGAAGCTCGCCACCACACCGAACTCGGACCGCTGGAACGCGCGGTACGGCGCGTTGAACGACGGCATCCCGGTCGCCTGCGCGCACAACTGTCCCGCGAGGATCGCGAGCAGCCCCGTAAGGGACAACGTGACGTGACGCCGCATGCCCCCTCCTCAGGAAGAGGTCGTGGATTCGGTAGTGAGGAGTACCCGATCGCTTTCGCGTCGTTCCGCCGCGGCGCTCAAGCGACGCGGCCCGCCCACGTGCGTAGACGGGCCGTGACAGCCCGGAGTGACACCGCGCACACCGTGCCGGGTCGAGCGTCAGAAGCGGACGCCGCCCGTTATGATGAACGTCTTACCACCGCCGATTTCCCCATGCGCATCCACGAACGGCGTGAGCTTGCTGCCCTTCAGTTTGAACGTGGTACCGCCCAGCAGGTTCAGTCCCGCCTTGGTGTCCGAGCCGCTGATGGTGGTCGTCCCGAACGTCACCGAGGAACTGGCGTGCGCGATGTTCAGGCCGCCGCCAGCGTAGGGGCCAAGAGAGCTCCCCCGCACGGTGAACCGGTACGCAACGTTGCCGTTGATCTCCAAGTAGTGAAGGGTGGTGCCGCTGGGATGGCTGGGAAAGTAGTAGTCGAACGAGACGATGCCGTCGAGCGGCGTTTTGGGAATCAGGGAACGGAGCGGGAACACGGCTCGGCCGCCGATCCCAAAGTCGACGTCGCTACTCCAATTGGCCTCCACCCCGAACGACAGGCGCTGCGCAGGGCGGTCCGCAGCGCGTCGCTGCGCCGACCCCGGCACCGCCAGCATCATGAGACCGCCCACCAACAACCCACTGCCGAGGAGCTTCGCCATGACGGTTCCCTCCTGGGAGAGTACGGCTTGCTGGAATGTCTAGGGCGCCTCAACGAGCGCACAACGTCTAAGAGACTCCCTCTGATCTGTCAATAGCGGGACGCGAAAACGGCCCGCCGCTGGTGACGGGGGCCGCTCGCTGTGAAGCCGCTCACGCGGCGAAGGTTCGCTCGGCTAGTGCCAGAACGACAACCCGAGGCGTGTGCCGATGGCGAAGCTGCTCGGCAGACCACCGCCCTTGAAGGTGTAGCTCAGGAACCCCTCGACCCGGCCGGCCGCGCTCTGGTACGGCATCCGCGTCCCGACGCCGCCGCCGATGGCGAACTGCGTGCTGGTCGAGCCCGGCACGCCGATGACGACGAGCCCGAGCCCACCGGTGACGTACGGCGCGTGGATCAGGTTGTGCGTCCCCGTGCCGCGCTTGAGCTGGTACAGCACGTTCACGCCCGGGAGGAGCGTGTAGATCGTGCCGCCCCCGACCGAGCTGAGCGCAAACGTGAGCCGCGGCTCCCACATCATCTTCGAGCGGCTGAGAAAGCCAACCCGAACGTCCACGGGAACGCCGAGCTCGATCCCGCCGCTCGCGCCCGAGGGCTTGGCGTAATCAGCCGCGAAGTCGACGCCGATTTCCTGGTGGGGAGCCGAGGCGCTCGCCCCCGCCTTCTGGGCGGACGCAGGCGTCGCGAGCATCGCGAGACCACCCACCAACAACGCACTACCAAGGAGCTTCTGCATGATCGTCCTCCTGGTAAAGTACGACTTGCTGGATCTAGGGCGCCTCACCGACCCCAACGGGTAAGAAACTCCCTCCAATCTGTCAAGAGCGAAGACGCGGAAAACGGCCCGCCGCTGGTCACGGAGGGGTTTGAACGGAGGGGCCTTCCGACTGCGAAGAGTTCTCCGCACGGTCCGCTACGACCCGCACGCGGTTACCCAGGACCTGAAGGAACCCACCGGCGACGCGGAAAGCGCTGCTCGTGCTGCCCTGCTTCACGCGGAGGGTGCCACTCCCCAGCAGCGTGAGAAACGGGGCGTGACGCGGCAGGATCCCGACCAACCCGTCAAACGCCGGGGCGACGACGGCGTCGGCCTCGCCATCGAAGAGCGCCCGCTCGGGGGAGATGACGGTGACGTGCATCACGCGTCAGGCGGTGG
>WNGG01012477.1_pt1 | contig 13583 bp, 7 predicted proteins | sample 5400661 | NCBI WGS metagenome assembly WNGG01 (sample SAMN13153372, study PRJNA577476) | soil metagenome | isolation source: 100 cm soil or saprolite under Garry oak tree replicate 1 | place: USA:California | collected 2016-06-15
ACAACTCATCGACTCGGCGTCGGTTCGCTTCGATCCACGCGCGCGTGCGGAGGCCTTGATCGCTTGCGACCGGCACGATCGTTATCACTCGCGAGCCTTCCAGCGAGGGCTCTTTGTTCACTCGAATCATCGTTTGATGACCGGCCGTCCCCTCGAACGCGCTGTAGAGATTTGTCGGAGGCACGAGCGGGCGACCGTTCACTTCGAGAATGTAATCACCTTCGCTCACTTGAATGCCGGGCGCGCTGAGCGGCGCTTGCAGATCGGGGTTCCAGTTCTCGCCGGTGTAGATCTTCTTGATTCGATAATGACCGTTCTCAATCGCGAAATCCGCACCCAGCAGCCCAACCGAGACCGGTTCCTCGCCGGGCACGTCACCGCTGCCCGTCAGATAAGAGTGCCCGACCGTAAGTTCGCCTCCAACCGTCGCAATTAAATAAGCAAGATCCGAGCGGTGCTGAACTTGAGCCAGCAGCGGGCGGTATTTCTCATAGATCGCTTGCCAATCGTTGCCGTGCATCTTGGCGTCGTAGAAGTACTCGCGCTGGATGCGCCAGGTCTCGCGAAATATTTGAGCCCACTCGGATCGCGGATCGACCAGCGTTTCGAGCGCCGCGACGTTGATCAAGCCGTCGCCGACTTTGGGGGGAACGGGCCGGTCGATAGCCACGATGCCCCAACGATTCCCCGGACCCGCCGCCGAGTAGAGCAGCTTCTTTTTATCAGCCGAGATCGCGTAGGAGCGAATGCCTTCAAGAAAGGGCGAGGCGGCTAACTCCTTGAGTTGGAAGCGCTGCAAACGAAGGACATCGGGGCCGCTGACAGCCGTTATAGGCTCGGCATAGAAGAACACGCCCGCCGCGCCGGCTGTAAGCTTGGAATAATCACCCGCCGGAACCTTCAGCGCGAGAACGCGCTGACGAATGCCGTCAACGTCGATTCGCACTGTAGGCGCGGCGGTGGGTCTTTCAGGTCTCGAGCGCGCCGCGCCTTCCTCGCGAGGTTCTTCTCGTTTCGGTTCGTCGCCGGTCTCGGGCAAAAGTGGCGAAGGATCGCTAGCGCTCAACACGGTGATGTAGATCGCGCGGCGCACGGGCCGGTCGAGCGAACTCATTTCCAGCCATCCGGTCCTTGGTCCGTAGTCAGTGCTCGCAAGAAAGTAGAGGTACTTGCCTCCAGCGTCGAACGCCGGCGAGATAGCGTCGGACATCCCGTCCGTAAGCTGAAACGCTTTCCCTTCGGCCTGGGAGTAAACGAACACCGCGCGCATATGATTGTCGAGCACCTTCGAGTATGCGATCCATTTCGAATCGGGCGCCCACACTGCGTCGGGCTGATGAGGCGGATCGTAATAGGCGTCGGTATCGATCTTGGTCGTGCGCCCACTCGCGACCTCGAGCGTCCAGAGATTCAAATGATTATCCTGAAACAGAAGCTGCTTACCGTCTGGCGACCACGTGAGCGTCGAAAAGAAAGCCGCCGATGGAAGTTGTACGGTGCGAGGTTTCGCTATGCCGGTCGGATCGCCGAGCATCAATTGATACTCGCCGCTCGCGTCCGAGAACCACGCGATCTGCGAGCCGTCAGGCGACCACGCCGGACTTCGGTCGTGCGCGCCTGAGCTTGCGGTCAGGTTTCGCCAATCACCCTTTTCTGCCGGAACCGTGTAGATGTCGCCCCGCGCTTCGAAGACTGCGCGCACACCGGTTGGAGACAGTGATGCGCTTCGAATCATGCTTGCCACTTTTTTGAATTGCGGCCGCGCCCAGGGAAAGTCGCCGGTTACATCGATGTTCAGCTTGTGAGATTGTCCACTCTTAGCGTCAACTAGGTAAATGTAGCCGGCCTGCTCGTAGACTATCGCGTCCGGGCCGGCGGAGGCGGTCATGATGTCGAAGTCATCGTGACGGGTTAGCTGCGTCGGCGATTTCGCTCCGGCTCGATAAGCGAACAGATTGACGGTGTGATTGCGATCAGAGAGAAAGTAAACAGTGTCTCCGATCCACATCGGATCAGTGTCGTTGCTGTTACTCCAGGGCAGCAATTCGACTGAGTAGTCTGAGAGATTCATCAGTCGAATCGGGTGAGTTCGGCCTCCGCGATAATGCCGCCACTGGCTCGCCTGGTTTTGCGCCCAAGCGGGGAACATCGCGACTGAGAATTCCTCGTAGGCGAATCGGTGGCCGTCGGGCGAAAAGACTCCGTTGAACGCGCGAGGCATCGGCAACGGCTCGGGCATGCCGCCGTCGACACTGACAGTCCAGAGACGAAAGTGCGCGTGCGGCACGGTGTCTCGATCGGATGCAAACACGACGCGGCGACCGTCGGGCGTCCAGCCTCGAACGCGATCGATCCCGGGATGATAAGTCAGGCGTTTGGGATCGCCGCCCGAGGTAGGCATAACGTACACGTCTGTGTTTCCCGCGACGGTCGCAGTGAAGGCGATCTGAGTTCCGTCAGGCGAGAAGCGCGGCTCACTTTCGACAGCCGGCGTCGAAGTGAGCCGTCGCGCCTGGCCGCCGCTGCGCGAGACGACCCAAAGGTCGCCGCCGTATTCGAAGGCGACCAGGTCACGGCTCACCGCCGGTTGGCGAAGCAACCGAGTCCCGTCGGCCGAAGCGACTGACGAGATTGTTAGCAGAAACGCGGCAATTAAAATGATCTGTCGTAAGTTCATCCCTTCTCCGATGGTTTGCGTCCTCGTGTCACTTTTGAGCAGACGCTTTCTCTTGCGGTTGCGGTTTGCGTGTGAAGACAATCTCCTTAACGCTCGGCTCGAGCGGGATTGAGACGCCGGTAATCTCGCCCGACCGGTTCATCACAAACGTAAGCTTCTTTCCCTCGAGTCCAGGGGCGCCCTCGGCCCCTTGAAAGACGTCGTAGTGGTAATGCTTCAGGACGCCGGTCAGCCCGTGCAGATCGAACCTCAACTGTTCGCCTTCTTCGGTGATCGTCAAGGTCTGATAGGCCGGATGTTCAAATTGTCCGGTGTAATCTTTCAGCGCATGAGTGGGCGGGGCGTCCTTCTTGCGTTTCGCTTCGTCGTCGGCTTTCGCTTTGGCCTGCGCCGTTTTTGCCTTGGCCGCGTCGTCTTTGGCGCGTTGGGCCCACGGCGCTTCGGCCAGACCCAGCATTCGATCCATGGCATTTGAAGCGATGAGGCTGCTTGCAGGTGAGGACGAATTGGTCAACACCACCACCCCCAGTTGATCTTTCGGCAGGAAGCGGACCTGTGAAGTGAAGCCGTCAATCCCGCCGCTGTGCAAGAGGGCCGGATGGCCACGATCGGAAGTCACGGCCCAACCCATCGCATAGCTAAAATAGAATGACTCGTCGTACTTCAGATCTCCGCCTGCCACAATCTGCGGATTGTGGACTTCGGCGAGAGCTTTTTCTGAAATGATCTGCCGACCGTTGAATTTGCCCTTTCCCAATTGCAAGAGCAGCCAGCGCGTCATTTCGTTGACGCTGGAATTGATCGAACCAGCCGGGGCGATGGCGTCGATGTTACGAAAAGGAATCTCTTTGACCTCGCCATTCCGTTCCTCATAGGGCAGCGAATAATCTAATGTCTTTTGCGAGTCGTTGACCGAGAAGTCGCTGGTCTTCATGCCGAGCGGGTCAAAGATGCGGCGTCGCACGAACTCTTCCCAGGTGATGCTGGAGATGCGCTCAAGCAACAAGCCGGCCGTCATGACCATGAGGTTGTTGTATTGATACTTCGAGTGCAGCGGTTTGCTTGGCTCCAGATAACGCAACCGGTCGAAGAGCTCCTTGCGCGAAAGCGGCGAGCCATACCAGACAAGATCGTGGCGCGGCAGCCCCGATTGATGCGTCACCAAATCGCGCGGCCGCATGTGCGCGGTCGCGTAGGCGTCCTGGAGCCTGAAGTCCGGCAGGTAGTCCCTCAGCGGTTTGTCCCAGTCGAGCTTTCCCTCGTCGACGAGCATCGCCAACGCAGTGGCGGTGAACGCTTTCGAGCACGATCCGATGGCGAAGAGCGTATCGGGCGTGACTTTGAGTCCCTTCTTGACATCGCGGTAACCGAAGCCTTTCGCATAAACCACCTGGCCGTCTTTGACAATGGCGACCGCGAGGCCCGGCACGTGCCAGTCCTTCATAACCTGCTCGACGAAAGCGTCGAGGCCATTGAGATTCGCCGGAACGGCGCCATTCTGCGCTCGTGTTGGCGCCGGCATCAGCGAGCAGAGAATCAGCAAGATGGCCGAGAATCGAATCATCAACTTGGTCATGCTTTGTTCTCCTGATAAGCAACGAAAAATGAAAAATGAAAAATGAAAAATGTCGCACCCTTACTTCTTGTCGGTCCTATTCTCTTGCGGCAAGCTGTAGATCACCTTACCGCTCGCATCCAGGAATTCGAACTTAGGTGAGCCGGCAGTATTCACGGAGAGCTTGATACGGGGCTTTCCATTCGTGTCTGAAAGCCGAACGACCGCCGCCTGCTCACGGTCTCTGCCGACCATCACTCGTTCCGCGCCTCCCGAGGTTTCTCTCAGCTCTTTCATCGCCGCGGTCTTTTCAGCTCCTTCAGTCATCTTTTCTATTGCGGCAAGCTTATCAACCACCAATCCGAGCGAGCTGTCGGGCCGGTCCCAAACTCGCAAGCCGGCGTAATACTGCCCGTTGCTTTCTCCATACTGGATGCCGACGGTCTGATCCTGCAGGAACCGGTCGAACGCAAGCAATGCGCTTGCGTTTCCTTTACCGTCCTTCTGATCGCCGGTAAAACTGATGCCCCCGCACTCGTCGCCTTTATCATTGAAGAAAAGTATCCCCGGCGGTCTCTTCCTCGACAGAGTCCTTCCGTCAACGATGCCCGGATGCTGGCGCTCTGCGTTGGAAACGACCATCTTCAACTTGCCATCCTTCTCGACGATGTTGATGCGCTCGACATCGATCTCGGTAAATTTGTTTTTCTGATTGGTCTGACTGAACCCTGCGAATGCGAGTATTCCGAGGAGCAAAGTAACGACGAAGGCATAGGCCTTCAATAATCGCACGTCTCGTTGCAGCTTCTCCATAACAGTAGCCTCCGTTGATGGTTGATCACTAATCAACGATCATCAATCTGCCCTGGCTCGACCCTCGCCTGCCGGCGTATTTCTCTTAACCTGCTCAGCCATCTCGCGAAGCAGGTCGGCGAAATTCTTCGAATGCCACGAGTGCCCTTTCATCGGGCGCCCGTACTCAAAAGTGGCGTCGCTCTTCGGGTTCGTCGAGCGCTTTGCGAAATCTTCAAACAGATAGACAGCGAGATTTAAATAGAAATTGTCCATGTCTCCGGCGATGAAATGCAGCTTGCCCGCCAGCCTCGGCCCAAGCGTCGCCCAATTCTTCTCGGCGTAGTAGCGTAAGTCAAAGCCTTGGTCGCGCATGTACAAGGCGACTTCGTGGTCTATCTTACCGGTGCGCTTATCCCAAAGCGGCCGAGGATAACCATTATCGCCCACCGGGCCGTAAATGGCCTCCCACGCGTCGAACTGATAACCGGAGCGCACATTACTGCCCAGCACCGCCTCGAACTCGCTCACTTGACGAACCGTCAAATTAACCTGGCCGTCTACTGCGCGTCTCATCGGTCTGTCCGCAGGAATCCAGGTTCGGCCAGGGGCAGTAAATGCGTTGTCGTCTTCGTAGATGTTCACGAGTTGATAGCGGCGGAAATCGATCGGATCAGGATTATATACCCATGCGCCGCCGAAGAAGTCCGCGTATTTCAATTGAAGAGCCAGCGATTCCCACCCGCCCGTCGATGCTCCTTCAAGCACTCTGGAATATGGCTTACCAATTGCGCGGAATTGTTTTTCTACATACGGAATCAACTCTTGAGTCACGGCATCGCCGTATGGTCCATTATTGGCCGAGTTCACACCATAGCCATCCGGGAAAAACGGACAAGGCTCGACGAAAGTGACCAGCAGAAAGCGCGGAGACTTTTCCGAATTCCATTCTTGAAAAAACTCGTACCCGGGCTGCAGTCCCGACGCTCTCAAACCTTCCTGCTGCTTTGCGCTGTTAGGGTCGTCGTTGAAGTAAAAGGCGGGGCTGCCGACGTAGCCTTGGGCGTACACCACCGGATAACGCTCGCTCGAGTGGTCGTCGAAGCCTCTTGGCAGGACGACAGTTGCGCCGAGATATACCGGCACGCCCCAGAACTTGCTCAACGGGTCGCTCTTGATCTGAACGTGCTTTATCCACTTAGTGTCTTTTGGCGGATCGACAGGCGGCACAACGTGATTGAGCGGGAGGCTTACTTTGTATCCCGCCGCGGGATCGAGACGAACCTTCTGCACATCGCTGTAGAGGTTGCCGGGCGAGACGTTGAAAAATCGCCCGCCCATATCCCAATGCACCCAAAGAGTTCGTCCGTCGCTGCGCTGACACTTCGTATAAACGTTGAGCATCGCCTGCACGTAATAATCTCCCGCCGGCAGTTGCGCGAGACTTTCGACCGGGTGCCCGAATGTTGTTTGGTTAATGATTGTTGTCTGACCGGGTTGAAGATTCTCAGCGTCAACTCCGAAGACGGGTGTGGCGTTCGGGGCAATCTGGAGGCGCGGCTCGGGTCGATCAGATCGAGCGATGATAAGTATTACTCTACCCGTGACCGGTCCCGAAGCGACCGCCTTGTCATAAGAGATTTCGAACCGCGCATCGCCTCGCTCCGCCGAGCAAAGCACAACGTCAAAGAAAACGATGACAGCAAGGCGAACAAGTTTCCTCATTGTTGTGCTCTTGCTCGTTCTCTCAATCTCGGCGGCGCTGGCATTTTCATCCGCGACCAAGTTGCCCGATCCGGAATCGCGCGTAACGTGGTCAGAAGCTGATTCGAGCACCCAACTGAATCCACCGGGCGCCGTCGGTCCGGTTGGGCGGCGTCAACTGGCTAGTGAACACGCCAAAGTTAGCTGGGCTATTCAGACTCAAAGAGGGCGCATTCAGGTTGACATGGTTAAATACATTAAAGAAGTCGAATGAGAACTCAAGCCGAACCCGCTCCGTAATCCGAGTTTGCTTGCCCACCCTGAAGTCCAGGTTCCAGAAACCCGGGCCTCGGAAATTGAGCGCCCGTCCCTGACGACCGTCCTGGCTGAGCAGGATGCGCCGAAATGACTTGAAGGCAGCTTCCGGGTCCGCAAATAAGTTCCGGCCGGATCCGCCGACGGCGGGATTGCCCGCGGTACCGACACCGCCAGAGCCGCCGATATTCCCATAGATACCAGAGCGGAGGGTGGATGGGTCCACCAGCGGTATGGCCCCTTCGTTGGGGACACCGGCCAACGAACCGCCCCACACACCGGTGTTGTCGGTGACAAAGTAGGGCAAACTGCTGTACGCGCGGTAAATTCCAGACGTATACCATCCACCGATGACCCGTTCGACCTTACCATTGCTAGTCGACCAGTACTTCCCTGCTCCAAACGGCAAGTCGTAAGTGAAAACAGCGTTGAAAACGTGCCGACGGTCCGCCTGTGAGGGCCCATAGTCAAGGTCGCGATCGAAGCCCGAGGTGATCAGCGAGAGATTGTTCTGAACGTCTCCGACCTGGTCGAGGGCCTTGGACAACGTATAGTTGAAATCAAATTGCAGACCGCGCCAAGGCCGATTCCGAAGCGTGGCAAACATGGCGTGGTAGTTGGATCGCCCGCCATTAGTCGCCATCAGAATCGCCAGCAACTGGAGGTTGTTGTAGGCCGGCAGACCGAGGGATTGCCGGAGGGCGCCCATCTGTAGAAACAAGGTGGCCACGTTGTTGGTTTGAAAGAGACTGCTGAAGTTCGTAGTCAGAAATGCTGTTCCGCGACCGGGTAACTGGTTTTCAAACCAGGGCTGCGGTTGCACGCTAGCTGGGCAGGTGAATCCTCCGAAAGTCTTCCCGGCATCTCCGCGGAGCACGCAGGCTACCTTATCGTAAGCCTGAGCAAAGGTCTGTCCGCTTGCAGAATCCGTAAAGAAATACGGCGAAGAGTCGAGATCAACTCCCGTCGGCAAGTCGCGCCCCAGCCTTCCGATATAACCTACCTCCATGAGCAGGTTGCGCGGGAGCTCGCGCTGGATGGTGAAGTCAATCAAGTAGTTGCGTCCGAGTTTCCGCTTGGGATCTGTAGCGTAGGTCACTCCACCCGAGAGCACTGCCGGCACGATGGGCGAGGTAGCCCCCGTGAAGGCCGGAATGGGGACGCTTCCGTCCACGCCGAGGCGGAAGGCGGACTGGCCACGATTGCCGGAGCCCGCGCTCGCATTGCAGCCCGGCCCTCCTGATCCGGATGCGTTGCAAGCCGGCGCGGTCGCTTGCAGAACCTGGCCAAAGCCGACGCCGAAGGCGGGAGGCAGGATCACGCTGACCGTATTCACACGATCGTAGACGATGCCAAAACCCGCGCGCACAACCGCGCGGCGATCGCCAAACAGGCGATTCAGAATGCCACTCCGGTAAGATGGATTCCACGCCAGAGAAATTCTGGGCCCGAGGTTGCCGTAGTCGGTGTCAAAAAGCGTATCGCGGCCGGTGTCCTTGATGGGACGAACACCTATGCTGGGGTTGAACACCTTCCCCTGCAAGGCCGCCATGCGTTTAGCCTCAATGTAGCCGCGGGCCGTAAAGACTTCACCGGTGTTCTGGTCCGTGAGCAGCGCGATGCGGTTCAGCTTCTCCTGGGGCGGCGTCTGCCAACTGTACGTAAGTCCATAACTCAGGGTGAGCGATGGACGCACGCGCCAGGTATCCTGGAAATAGAATTGGAAGTAGTGCATGTTGGTCTCGGTCACCAGGTCGCTTCCAAACGGCAGCGGATTCAGGCTGCCGTCGCGAGCCCCCACGATGCTCAGATTGTCCAGCATGCCCAACGTCGCGGCGTAAAGATTATTCCACTGGGATACATCCGAGGTGCGCAGACAATTGGTAGTGATGGAGGTGCTACAGGTCGGCGGCCGGTTCGTCGCGGGGATGGTCAAGAAGCTGCCGGAAGCCAATGAAGCGATGGGTCCGGTCAGGAAGGTGACCTGGTCGTTGTGAGTGAACAGAAAAGGCAGCGCGCGCAGCTCCCCGCCGAAACTCATGGTGTGCGAGCCTTTCGTCCAAACAAAACCATCGGAATACGGAATACTGGATGTTGCGATCCCTGAGGATCTGGGTGCGGGCCGATTGCGCGGCGACGTCAATGGGCTCATTCAGGACGCCCAGATCGATGGCCACCTTGCCGATGGAGCTATCGGTCCCCGGCAACCCGAGCAAGGAGGCAACGGCGAAGGGATTCGTGCCAATTAAATCGCTTTTGTTTTGGACCCATCCAAACCGGAAGGTGTTTACCATGTTCTGAGAAACCGTATAGTCCAAGCCGCCGGTGACGTTGGCGCCGCGTGTATTCAACGCGCGCAGGATCCCCACGTGCTGAGGATCCCGGATATCCAGTTGGGTGGCTGACGGAGCTAGGTTCCGCTGGTAGGAATATCGACCCATGAACTGCATTTTCTCGGTGATTTTATGGTCCAGCCTGAAGGTAACCGCATCCGCCTTGAGCGAGGTCGGCACGGTCCCTCGGAAGCCGGTCGTATTGAGCCCATCGCCCAGGGTTATATCGTTGCCCGCCGGCAGCAGCGCAAGCATCGCCTTCACCGTCGGACTAATACCCAGAGCGCGAGGATCGCACGCAAGATTGCCTGCGGTCCCGCACCCTGCGGAACTGGCCAGCGGGTATGCCACGACGTTGCCCGCTGCATCGCGGAAGGTAAGTATCCCGTTGCGAAGCGAATTGGTCGGCACGAGACGGGTAAAGGTGGCTGCCTGGGGGAAGCGACGCACTTCGTAGTTGCCGAAGAAAAATGTGTGGTCCTTCCAGAAGGGACCGCTCGCGCTGAAGCCGGCGCGGTTGTCCTTCAACTCTTTCCTTGGAATTCCGACACGGAAAGCATTCCCGCCCCGCGGGCTGACCAGCGTCACCTGGCCACCGGCAGATCGCGCGAACGTCGCATTGGGGTTGGTTACGGTCATGCGAAACTCACTGATCGCATCCACTCCCACCGGCGACTGGGTAAAGGAGACACCCTGCCCGCCGGTAAGATTGTCGCTAACGTCGATACCATCCAGGATGAGAGTGTTCTGGTCGCTGCGCGCGCCGGAGACGGTTCCCCCGCTACCAAAACCACCCGGCGTGGTGGTTGGCTGCAGGGAGATGAGTTCCAGAGTGCTGCGCCCAAGGGTGGGCAGGCTACGCAGCACCCTTGTCTGTACCACGTTCCCAACCTGGGCGTCGGTCGTTTGCAGTTCTGCCCCAACGCCCGCTTGCACCTGCACCACCTCGGTCATCTGGCCAAGCTCCAGCTTGAAGTTCAACGTGTAGCTCTTGTTCACCTCGACTTTTAGATCGGCTACCTGGTCGGTGCGGAAGCCTGTCTTGGCGACGGTGACTGTATAAATCCCCGGCGGCACATTGACGAAAACGTACAGCCCGTCATTGTTGGTTCTTTCTACTTGCGAGCGATTAGTGGTCGGGTCGAGCAGTTTCACTTCCGCACTGGAGACCACCGCGCCTTGGGGGTCTGTCACCGTCCCCTGCACGACGCCCGTCGTGGACGTCTGAGCCGCGGCAGGCAAACTCAACAGCAAACACGCTAAGCTTAATTTAAGGATGACCGATATGGTTCTCATTACTGCCTCCTTCCAGAAGTAGTAGCTCAGAGCTTTAATCCGGGCCCCGAATCTCGCCCGCTGTATACACCAAGCGTTGCGCAAAGTCAATAGCACAACAAGTGTTGCATTGATCAGTTTCATTGTGCTATGGATATTATGCTTTGGGCCATTGGAGGCAGGCTTGCGCAATCCTACATCTCAAAAAAAGAAAGAGGCTGATGGACGCGGTGATGGTGCTGCTTTACCGACGGCGATTGAGTCTCGCTTCGCCGAAGCCAGATCGAGATTGGGACCGCATCGCCAGCAATTGATACGCGCCATCGTCGATCACTGCGAAGAGACCTGCTTCCTTTCTTCTCGCGAGTTGGCCAAGCGCTACGACGTCGACGCGGCCACGGTAGTTCGGACGGTACAGGCACTTGGGTACAAGGGCTTTGGCGATTTCGCCGACGACTTGAGGCAGCACCTCATGACTCGGATCACGCCTTATACCGCACTTAAAGCGGCTACTCGTGAAAGGCGAAGCGTCGCCGATCACGTCGATCACAGCCTCGACAAGGCACTCGATAATCTGAATCTGCTGAGATCCAACCTCGATAGGAGTTTGGTGGTCGAGCTAGCCAGACTCATTCATCGCTCAAGGCGTGTTCTCGTTGTCGGAGTGGATTTCGCGGCGTCGCTGGCCTATTACTTCGCCTACGGCCTGACAACTTTGGGATTCGATGCTGAGGCCCCGGTCGGCAGCGAAGGGAACTTGCAACACAAAGTCAAAGGACTGACGCCGAAGGACCTGCTGATCGGCATCAGCTTCGGACAATGCATCAGGGTTACCGTGGAGGCGGTGCTTCGAGCCAGCAAGCAAGGCGTAACAACGTTCGGGATCACCGATAGCGAGACGACTCCGATCGCTCGTTATTGTGAGAAGCATCTAATTGCTGCCGTCGTGAGTCCGTCGTTTCTCAATTCGTACGTCGCGCCAATGGCGCTGATCAATTCGATTCATGTAGCCTGCGCTCACCTCGATCCTAAACGATCGCTGTCCCAATTGAAACCAACCAACAAAGAATACTTGTCGGGAGCGCGCTGGTATCGAGAACCTAAGGGCTCGCCCGGAGATGCAGGCCGGGCATGATGAACGTCTTATCTTCTTCGTTTTGACTTCAACCTGGCTGGTTGTTTCTTGTAAGTGATTTTGGGTGAGAGACGTCTGACTCGCAGATGAGAAGCATCGGTTCTGATCGCTTCGTACTCGACAGCTACAACCTTCCGGTTCTCATCAAGCTCGTGAATGGTGAACCCTTTGTGATCGGGATGAATAGTAACCGGCAGCACACCGTGCAGTCCGTCCTCGACTGTGCTGTGATCAATCGGTGCGCTGACGTAACGGCCTTGGTCTGGGGAGTAAATCAGAATCCACAACCGCGTGAAGTCAACCGGCTCTTCAGTGGCGAGGTTCTTCATCAGCGCGATGTAGTTGTCTTTCATCTCGCCCTTCTTCGTCTTCGTCTGATCGAACACAACCCAACCTGTGAAGCGCCGGCCTTCGCCTTCCAGATATAGGATCTCGTCGGGAGTGTCGAGCTGCACCTGCTGGGCGCCCACCCAGCCCGCGCGCAACACTTCCGACTCGGGCAATCGAACCTGATACCAGAGCACTGTGCGGGTTTCGGGTTCTTCGGTGTCTTCGCTATCGGGCTCTTGCTGTTTATCGGGTTTAACGGTGGTGCGAGTCTTCCCGACTATGTCAACCATCGTTCCGCGGCTCAAGTAAGTAAGGATGTCGCCGCCGCCTTCGATCCGCAACGGCGCTCTGACTTTCAATCGACCGGTTCCCTGCGACGGAGTTGCCTTTGATCTTTCGTAAATGTCCGCGGCTTTATCAACCAGCGCCTTGCTTATGACGTATCGCGCTTCTATCCAACCCTCGGTTGCGTCTTTCGTCTTTGTTCTGACCTTGTACCACTCGGCGATGCGAGTCGGCGTTTTGACTTGAGTCTGCTCGATGATGTCGAGCCGGTCGCCGCGTTTCACCTCCGCGAGGTCGAGCGCAACGGTAGCAGTCGAAGAACGGATTTTCTCTCTCGCCGCGATTACGATTCCCTCGTCGATCTTTGAGTCGCTCGAGATTAAACCGCAGGCAGCGACCAAAATGGTTGCTGACATTAGAGCGCAACCGACAGCTAATGGCCGGATCGAGTTTGTTGCGTGTTTCATTTCGATGGAATTGTTTTGATTCAAACTATCCGAGTGGGTCACGACGTGTCAAGCACCGGCCCAAAGGACCGGCCCAAAGGAGCACCGGCCCAAAGGAGGAGAGTGGGGACAGAAAGTCCTTCGGCGATAGAGCGCGAGGCCGCCAGCCTCGCGCTCCTAACCGTAGCAAACTTGCTGTTGAGTCAAAGTAATCCGGCGCCCTTGCTTACTTGGGCGACATGCTCTCGAGCTCTTGAAGAAGCGAGCGCACCTTTGCGGCGTCCTTCAACCGCCAGGCGGTTGTCAGCTCGAAGAGTTTCTTTCTCATGTTCTCATCGCTTCCAACCGAGCATTTGGATTTCGGATCGTTCCAAAGCAAACCGTTGTTGACGATCTCCTCGGGGTGTCCTTCGAAGGAAATCAATGGATCTTTCGATGCCATATCGGAAAGATGTTTGATGCAGTTCCCCACCCCGCTGGGCACGCCCTTCATGGCTGCAGCCGCAGGTTTCTTCTTCTTACGCACCGGTTTCTTTGCGACTGGCTTTTCACCCGTAGCTGCGGGCTTTTCGGCGGCGGGCTTTTCGGCCGGCTTCGCGGCAGCATTCTTATTCTTGGTGGCCGCGGGCTTCGCCTTCCTTGCCGGAGCGGGTTTGTTGGCGTTTTGCGCGATAGCCTGCGGCGAAGCCTGAAGCACCAGCGCTAAAATTGTAACTGCGGTGAATCCGAACATGAC
>WNGG01005934.1_pt1 | contig 13580 bp, 10 predicted proteins | sample 5400661 | NCBI WGS metagenome assembly WNGG01 (sample SAMN13153372, study PRJNA577476) | soil metagenome | isolation source: 100 cm soil or saprolite under Garry oak tree replicate 1 | place: USA:California | collected 2016-06-15
GTGCGGGTGAGATCGCCGAACGTCCGCCGCCAGCTGCATGAAGTCGCGCAGCCCCGTGCCGCCGAGTGACCACGCGCTGGCGCCCGCGACCACGAGCGTGATGGCGAGCCAGGTGAGGAACGTCCTGCGGTAGCCGGCGACCAGGATGGCGAAGGGCAGGAGGAGAGTGGCGGTCGGGCGCAGGGCGATCAATGCCATCGCGGCGCCGGCCCAACCCTCGTGGCCCGCGCGGAGAAGGCGCCACGTCAGCGCCACCGCCAGCGCGCCGATGATCGCGTTTTGCCCGCTGGCCAGCGTATACGGAGTCACCCAAAGCCCTGCGGCGATCAGCGCCGCCGGCGCGAGCCAATGCCGAGGCATCAGCAATGCCACGGTGAGCACCGCGCACGCGGACATCAGCGCTACCCAGACCAGATAGGCGGCGGTGTAAGGCAGCGCCAGGAGAGGGGACACAAGCCAGGCCATCGGGGGCGTGTTCAGGAAGGGGAGGAAGGGGACGCCGGCGCCGGCCGCCGCGGGCCACATCGCGCGCTGGAGTCCCGCATCGAAGATTCGCGACCATCCATAGCGGGTGCCGACGATGGCGCCCACCCAGTAGGTCTGGAAGTCGCCGCCGTGGAGAAGGTGGCCGTCGAGCTGGCCGCCGGTGATCAGGCTGACGGCCAGCGCCACCGCGGCGAGCAGGGCGCCGAGGACGATCAGAAGGCGGCGCGGGAGCCCGATCCGGCCCAGCCAGGCCTCAGCCGCCGGCGGCCAGCGCCACAGGCACGCCGCCGCCAGCGGTACGGCGAAGCCGCCGGCCGGCGGCACTGCCATGAGCACGGCTCCACAGAGGACCAGCGCGGCGACGGCGACCACCGCGCGGAGCGTGGCGGCGGATCTGAACGCAAGGCTGCGGAGAGAAGACGACAAGTGGACGCAACCGGAGTCTAGGCGAGCGTCACCGACGGCGCACGATACCGCCCGGCGAGTTGTCGGAAGCCATGCGTTTCCGAATAGTAGAAACTCTAACTCTGGCGCGGGTCAGGCTCGGCACCGGGGGATAAGTGTTCATCGATGTAAAGAATTTGAACAGTCGACGTTGGCTGGCGCTCCCCTTTGGGATCGTGGCGATCGCCCTTGTGGTGGACGTTTTGCACCGTAACGATTCCATCAGCGTGGACTTCCACACCTACGTTGCCGCGGGACGGGTCGGTCTCGACAAGGGCTGGTCGCACATCTATGACCAGGGCCTGGTCGCCGTCGAGCAGAAGGAGCTGTCACCGTCACTCTGGGCGCAGCCCTTTCTCAGCCCCCCGCCCGTCGCATACTTGACTGCCCCTCTGGGATTTCTTCCTTACAACGCCGCCTACGTAGCGTGGGCGGTCTTCCTGTTCGCAGTCTTCGCCGCCGCCCTCGCCTGGGCCGGCGTGAGCAGCGGATGGAGTAAGTGGATCGCGGTCGTGGGCGCCCTTTCGCCGTGGTGGGTCATGCAATCGGTCAACGTCGGCCAGGTGGTTCCCCTCGAAGCGGCCGGAGCCGTGATCGCATGGCGATTGATGCGCGAACGGCGCGACGTGCTGGCGGGAGTTGCGCTCGCTGCGATCCTGTTCAAACCAAACAACACGATCCTCGTGCCCTTCGCGCTGCTGTTCGCCACTCGCTTCCGCCTCTTCGCAACCTGGGCTGGCGTCGCGGCCGCGGTCCTGATCGTCGTCGTCCTGACGGTGGGAGCTGGCGGCATGACGGAGTACATCACTCAGCTGCGCGGGCCGCTGCCAAAGGGAGCGGACGACATGACACTGCATGGCGCCCTGGCCGCGACGGGCGCGCTGGCGACAGTCCTGCGCGTGCTCATCATCGGCGCGGTGCTCGCCGCGGCCTACCGGCTGCGGCGCTCGCCAGGCCTGGTCATCCCGCTGGCGATCGTCGGCTCGCTGCTGGTCTCTCCCTACCTGCACGTGTCGGACCTGTGCATGTTCGCTGCCGCGGGCTGGATGGTGTGGCAGGAGCGCCCGGTCCTGACGTGGCGCATCCCTTTGGTGGCGATCTGGGTCCTCGCCAGCCCGTATCTCTATGACGTTGGGGAGAGCCTTCACCCGAGGCAGTGGCCATGGGTTGAGATCGCACTTTTGCTGGTCCTGGTGATCGCGGCGTGGTGGCCCTTAACTGCCGGGGCTGAATCCAGGAGACGCGCACCGGCATAATCAGGTCGCCCGCGCCACCCTGGGAGACCTCGTGCCACTCGACATCCATGAACCCATAGACATTCGTGAAATAGCGGGGCCGCTTCGCGTGCTCGCCGGGCCCGGCACCGGAAAGACACACGTTTTGGTCGACCTCTACGAACAGGCCGTTCGTGAAAGCGTGGCCGGCCGCGACCAGATCCTGGTCCTGACGTTCTCGACTGGAGCCGCGGATGAGATCGCGCGGCGGATCGACGAACGCTTGCAGGACGATTTTGGCGAAGCCTGGATCTCAACGTTTCACAGCTTCTGCGCGCGGATCCTGCGTGACAACGCCCCCGACCGGGAGCGCCTGCTCCTGAACGGCTTCCAGGAGTGGATCGTGATGCGCGACGTGCTTGCGGATATCGACCCGGCCCTGCTCGGACCGCTCGATGGCGTGCGCCGCTCCGACGCGTTCGCGCACGACCTGCTTGCCTTCGTCGCCTTGATGAAGCAGAACCTGGTCCATCCCGCGGCCCTGCAGCTGGCGACCGAGGCGAGTGCGAGCGAGCGGTTGGGCGTGCTCGCCTCCGTGTACCAGGCATACCAGCGGCGCATGCGCGAGGCGCGCCTGTTCGATTTTCGGGACCTCATCTCCGCGAGCATCGAGCTCCTCGAAACCAATCCGACGCTTCGCGAGCGGATGCGCGCCAAATTCAAGCTCGTCCTGGTCGACGAGTTCCAGGACGTCGACCCGGCGCAGTTCGAGCTGTTGCGCCTCATCGCCCCACCCGAGTCGCGTCCCCGGCTGGTGGTGGTCGGCGATCCCGATCAGTCGATCTACGGTTTCCGCGGCACCGTACCTCGACTTCTCAGCCACGACTTCAGCCGCGTGTACGCCGCCCTCACGCGCCACCTCGACACTTGCCGGCGCTCCTCACAGCAGGCTCTGGACGCGGGTGAGCGCCTGCTCGCTGCAACCCAACCCGGCCGTGCGCCTCGACTGCTCCGCGCGGAGTCGTCGCAACACGTCCCGGCAGTGGTCGTTGTACGCGAGGGGGACCCCGTCGACGAGGCGTTCTTTTGCGCTCGCGAGATCAAGCGGCTGCAATCGGAATGGCCGGAGCTGAGGCTCCGCGACTTTGCGATCGTGCTGCGCAGCACGTCCGCGTTGGGCGCGCCGTTCGAGGAGGCGCTGCGCGCGCTCGGCCTTCCCTGTGAAGTGCGCGGGTGGGGCGCGACCTCACGCAACGAGGTGGTCCGATTCCTCGTCGGATACCTGGAATCGCTCCGCAGGCCGGACGACCCCGACGCTTTCGAGAGCTCCCTGTCCTCGAGCCTCGGCGGCGTCGGCCCGCGCACGGTGGGCCGGCTCCGCGCCTACGCGTTCGAGAGGAGCCGTCCCTTGAAAAAAGTGGTGGACCGCGTCATGTACGCGCTCGTGGCGCGCGATCCGCAGCGTTATCCGCTGCCATGGGCTAGCGCTCCTCCCCATTCATGGGGAGGTGTCGGCGAAGCCGACGGAGGGGCTGAAACGCCCGCCGAGGCGGCGCCGACCGAGCCAAGGCCGGAGCCGGACTTCATGCAGTTCCTGAGTGCCGAGGAGCTGGACGACATGCATCAAGCGATGGTCGCGCGGGATCGGCTGCTCGGCCAGGCCCGCCGCCTTCCCATCGCGGCCCTCGCCTACGCGGTCCTGATCGAAGGCGGCGCGATGCGGCGGTTGCTCGACCTCGACCTGCCGGCGATGCAGCGCGCAGAGGCGATCTCCGACCTCCGGGCGGCGATCGAGGGCCTGGAGTCCATCGAGGCGGTGCACGAGCGGCTGCGTGGATCCAAGCCGCTGCTCGCCGACATCACAGGTTCGCTCGAGAGCCTGCTCTCGTCCGCGGCAGACGACACCGAGGCCGCGGATAGTCTTCGCGACGCGGTTCAGATCATGACCGTCCACCAGGCCAAGGGCCTGGAGTTCGACGTGGTCTTTTGCTCGGGCTTCGCGCACGGGCTGTTTCCTCTCGAGGCAAAGCCTCACCCGCTGCTCGACGCTGAGGACCGTGCGTGGCTCGAGGGCTACAAGGTCGGGTTCATGCCGTCCTGGCCGTCCGACCCGGACGGTCATCTGGCCGAGGAGGCGCGCGTCGCGTTTGTCGCCATGACGCGCGCGCGCCGCCGTCTCTACCTCACCTACGCGGATGCCTATCTTCGGCAAGCCGGACCCTCGCTCTTTTTGGAGATGGCCGATCCGGAAGGTCCAGTCCGCGAGCTGACTCGAGGATCGTCTCGCCTCGACCCGGACGATATCCTGCTGCCGCGCGAGGCGGAGGTGCTGCTGGCCTCGCATCGCGTGTTGCTCGATGACGCCGTGTTGGGACGCGCCCGGATTCTTGGCCTTGATGGTCCGTTCCTCACCGACCCCGCGTCAGGCGAGCCCTTCGAGCCTTACGGTCCGGGCCGCAACCCCGACTCGGTGCAGATCGACCACTTCAGCCCCACCACGCTCAACGACTATCTCAAATGCCCGCGCATGTACTGGTACAACCACCACCCCGGGCTGGTCGATGAGCCGAGGTCGGTCGCGATGGAGCGGGGTGGGTTCCTCCACGAGGTCCTCCAGGACTTTCACGAGCACGAGGAGGAGTGGCGTCCACACGAGGCCGAACAGCAGCGTCAGTGGTTGGAAGCCGCGCTGCAGCGCCACCTCGAGGGGTACCTGGCGCGGATGGAGGGCGTGCTGGATCGCAAGCGCGAGGAGAAGCAGGTGCGATCCGTGCTCGGCAACTACATCCGCGCGATCACGGGAATGCAGTTCATCCGCAGGATTCGCACGCTCGCCGTCGAAAAGCGTTTCCGCCTTCACATCGACGGCTCTGACATCGTGGGAAAGATCGACCGGGTAAACGACGTGGGCGATGGCGAGGTTGAGGTCGTCGACTACAAGACCGGGTCGGGCAAGCCCATGCGCTACGCCTACGACATGTATTTCGGATCTGAGATGCACGACGTGCAGCTCGCCCTCTACTACCTCGCTTGCAAGGATGGTGTCGACGAGGAGGGCAACCCGCTTGCCTTTCAGCCCCGATTCCTCTCGCTCTGGTACCCGAAGGACTGGGTATGGGGTGGCATGCGGCAGGACATCTTCAGCGTGGGCCGGTCTGCCGGCCTCAAGGAATACCGCGAGAAGGTCCTTTCGGCGGAAGACCTCGAGCGCAGCCGGTCCGTCGTCGTGACGGCGATCGAGCGGATCAAGGGCGGTCACTTCGAGCCTGCGCCGCGTGAGCTCCCGGGTACGTGCGTGACGCGCTTCGGCAGCTGTCCGCACGCGGCGGTGTGCCCGTACGGAGGCGCACCACCGGAATGAACGCGACTCGAGTCCGCGGACCGGTCCTCAGCGCTGAGCAATTCGCCGCGGCCCATGCCGGGCCACAGGGCGCGTTCCTGATCGCCGCCGGCCCGGGCACCGGCAAGACGTTCACCGCCACCGAGCGTTTTTGCTGGCTGGTCGAGCAGGGTATAGCTCCCGACAACATCCTCACGGTCACGTTCAGCGACCGCGCCGCGGAGGAGCTGCGGCTGCGCATCACCAACGAGCTGTCCGCGCGGCGTCCGGAGATCGGCACGCTGGACAACGTTTGGATCGGCACCTTTCATAGCGTTTGCGCGCGCCTGCTCGACGAGTTCGCCTACCTGATCGGTGAGCCGCGCGAGCTGCGGGTGCTCGACGAAACAGGCCAGAGGCTGTTCGAGCAGGAGCTCATGGCGAGACTTCGCAGTGGGGCCGCGGCGCCTTTTGACCCTGACTCGTTCGCCGCTCTTGCGGTCGACGACCTCGACGACCTGCTTCGCTCAGGACTCCGCTTCCTGCTCAAGCTGAAGGGTCGCGGGATAAGTCCAGAGAAATTTCGCGACCGAGCCCTCGTGCTGCACAGCTTGCACTGGAGCGCCCGGCCCGCCTCGAACGGCTCTGGCGGGCTCGACCCGGCGCGCGCGGAGGCGGAAGCCATCGAGGTGCTCTTCACCATCTACCGCGCCTATGAGGACGCGCTGCGGGCACAGGGTCTCCGCGACTTCGACGACCTGCTCCTTGGCGTCATCGACGCGTTGGAGCGGGTGCCGGAATTTCGGCGGCGCTGCCGGGATCGCTTCCGCTACCTGATCGTGGACGAGTTCCAGGACACCAACCGCATTCAGCTCGACTTCATCCGACTCGCCGCCGCCGAGAGCTTCGGCAATGTGACCGTGGTCGGCGACGCGAAGCAGTCGATCTACGGATGGCGGGATGCGGAGATCGACAACATACGGACGCGTTTTCCGGGCGCCCGGCTACCGCTCACCCACAACCGCCGCTCCTATCAGGGAATCCTCGACTGCGCCACCGACTTCATTCGCCGCGACGCGGATTTCGCGACGGAGCCGGAGCTCGTGGCGACACGTGGCGCCGGAGTCGGGGCGCCGATCAGCGTGCTGATGGCGCCCGACTCGCGGACCGAAGCCCGCTCCGTGGCGGAGGCGATCCGCCGGCTGCACGTCGGCGGCCGCGCTTTCCGCGAGATCGCGGTCCTATCCCACTCGGTCCGCATGCTCCCGCGCGAGTTCGAGGACGAGCTGCGGAGGCAGGGCATCCCGTACCTGACGAGCGGCGGCTCCGGCTTTTTCGACCGCCAGGAGATAAAGGACGTGCTGGCGTTGCTGCGGCTCACCGAGAACCCGATGGACGACGGGGCGCTGGTGCGCATTCTGCAGGGTCCCATCGTGCGGCTGGCTGACTCGGGCATGTACCGGCTCGCATCCAGGCGTTTCGGAAAACCTGGAATGCGCTTGCGTGACTGCTTCGATGAATCCAGGCGCGAGGGATTTCCGGAGATGGAGCCGAAGGTCGCGTCGCAGGCGGTCTTGCTCGTGGAGTTGACGGACCGCATCGGCAAGCTGCGCGACACGTTGACCGTCGCCGACATCCTCAACCGGCTGCTCGAGGAGAGTGGCTACCTGCGCTGGGCCGAGCTTCGGGCGCAGCGAGACGGCAGCCCGCGCGCGCTGCTCAACCTGCGCAAGGTCTTCCAGCTGGCGGGACGTTTTGAGCGCGATCTTGCACTGGCCGGGATCGGTGACTTCGTCCGCCACCTGGACCAGGTCATTGACGCTGAGCTTCCGGTGGGCGAGGCTGCGGAGGAGGCTGCCGGTACCGAGGCGGTGTCGCTCCTCACGATCCACGCTGCGAAAGGCCTCGAGTTCCCGATCGTGTTCCTGGTCAACCTGCGGCCCCCACGGCCGCGCGACACCGAAAGGCTCTTCTTCGATCCAGATTCTCTTGGGTTCGTGATGAAGAACTGGCGCGGCGAGAAGCATCCGCGGTACGTCGACACGTCGCCAGGCGCGCCCGCGGTCGCGCTCGCGATTGGCGAGCGGCGGCGCATCGTCTACGTGGGTCTCACACGGGCGAAAGACGCGCTTTACGTCACCGCCACGCGCGACGAGCCGTCGGCCCGCGAGCTGGGAGCGAACGGGATCGAGGATCACGATCATTTCGCGGAGATCCTCAGCTGGGCGCTGGCGCATCCCGAATCGGCCGCCGTCGTCGAGTCAGAGCAGCTCGAGCTGCCGGTGCCGCGAGCCGTCAACGGCCAGGTCCGCGACGACCCCGCTGTCGTCACAGCGGTGCTCGACCGCCTGGAGCGCATCCGCCCTGCGCCCGCTCTGAGCGACAGTGCGCGCCCGCCGTTGGTTTCGCTCAGCTTCTCCCAGCTTCACGACTTCGAGCTGTGCCCCGTCCGCTACCGGTTCAGCCAGGTGTGGGGCGTGCCGGCACCGCCGGACGAGCTGCAGCCGTCTTTTGTGCGTGCGGCTGGGTCAACCGAGCTCGGTGCGGCTGTGCACGAGGCGCTGGCGGCCTGGCACAACACAGGTGGGAGCTTGCTGGAGGTGTACCGCGGACCCCAGCTCGGCCTCGAGATGCTGGCGCGCTACCTCGAGCATCCGCTCGCCAGAGCCCGCACGCTCGCGGTCGAGGCGGGATTCAACATGGCTCTCGGCAACGCTCGGGTGCGGGGTCTGGTCGACCGCGTTTGCGAGGTCGACGGCAGGATCGCGCTCGTCGACTTCAAGACCAACGCCAGCCTGGATGCTGCCTTGCTCGAGGCGTACTCGCTGCAGCTGCGGATCTACGGCCTTGCCGCGCGCCGTGGACTGCTGCCCGGGGGGCGCGACCCCCGGCTGATCCTGTTCGACTTGCGGCGCGGGGAGGCTCGCGATATCCCGCCCGACGATGCGCTGGTCGAGGAACGCGTGATTGCCGCGGCAGCGCGAATCGCCGCAGGCGACTTCCATCTCGGTCCCGAGCACGCGCAGCGGCCGTGCACGCTGTGCGCCTACCGTCCCATCTGCACGGATGCGCGAAAAGTACTTTGAGCGGCGTCAGATAAGGGAAGCGATTCAGTTCGCGGAGGCGGGCGGCATCGCAGTGCACCGCAACTTCGATTCCTACCACGGCTCGACGATCCGCGGCCTGACGCGGGAGAAGCCGTTCCTGCACATCATCGGATTGCGGCCGGAGCTGGAAGAGTGGGGTCGCCTTCACGGCCTGCGGCCGGAGTGGATCCAGCCGGAGAAGCGACGCAAGGTCGCCCACTACGACGTGTTCGGACCGGCGGCCCAGGCACTGATCGAACGCCTCGAGCCCGGCTCGGGCGACGATTGACGCAACGCGTTATACTGCGTCAAGAATCCAAAGGAGGTTTTGACATGAGCACTGTTTTGGGAGACACCGCAACGACTGTCGAGGAGGTGGCCGTCGGAGCCGCTCAAACCGCGGCCGAAGTCGCTTCCAACCCTATCGGCAGCGCGCGCAAGCAGGTCAAGGGCTTCGAGCGCAAAGGGACGCCCGCCGTGCGCCGCATCAACCGGCGCCTCAACGCGTGGATCCCGGACCGGGTGAACGTGTTCGGCATCCAGGTCAACGGGAAGCTGCCTGAGAAGCTGGCCATCAAGGGCCTGCACCTGGTGAAGCTCCAGGCCCGGCGCCACGATGTCGTCGGTGCGGTGGCCAAGCGAACGCTCCGGATCTTCAACGGATCGTTCAAGACGATCGCGAGGACCGCGACCCGACTCGAGCAGGCGACCGAGCTCACGCCGCAACGCGAGGCGTCGCGCAAGCCTACGGTGGTCCGGACCCGCCGCCGCTCCGCGCGCCGTCGCGCCGCCTGATCTGGAGCTCAACTAAGGGGCGCCTCGCAAGGGGCGCCCTTTCCCTTTCCGCTAGCCTTCGCCCTCGGAGACAGATGGTCCTCTGCACGGGTTCGATCGCATACGACTACATCCTCACCTTCAAAGGACGTTTCAAGGACCACATCCTGCCCGACAAGACGCACATCCTCAATCTGAGCTTCCTGGTCGACGATCTCAAGAAGCGCAGGGGCGGCGTTGCGGGCAACTATGCGTACAACCTCGCCCTGCTCGGCCAGCCGGCCGCTGTCCTGGCGACGGCGGGCACCGACGCGGCCGAGTATCGCGACTGGCTCGTCGACCAGGGTGTCGACTGTCGCGGGCTGCGATTGCTCGACGGTGAGCTGAGCGCTACCGGCTTCACTACGACGGACATGGACGACAACCAGCTGACCGGCTACTACGGCGGGGCCATGTGGAAGGCCGCCATGCTCGGCCTCGATGATGGCCCGCCCGAGCTGGACGCGGTGATCGTCGGACCGAATGATCCGGGCGCGATGAAACGGCTCGTCAACGAGTGCCGCGAGCGCGGCGTCCGGTTTGTTTTCGACCCCGCGCATCAGCTCCCGATGATGAAGGCAGAGGACGTGACCGACAGCTCGGATGGGGCATGGATCGTGATCGGCAACGACTATGAGCTCGAGCTCATCCAGGAGCGCACAAGGCGGGACACGAAAGGGTTGCTCGAGCTGGCGCAGATCGTCGTCACCACGCTCGGCCGGCACGGTTCTCGAATCACCACGCGAGAGACGTCGGTGGAAATACCCCCCGCTGCGGCGCAGCGCGAGGTCGACCCGACCGGGGCGGGCGACGCCTACCGCTCGGGCCTGGTCGCCGGCCTGTTGAAAGGGCTGGACCTGGGCCAGGCCGGTCGAGTGGCGTCGCTCGCGGCGACGTACGCCGTCGAGCACGTGGGCACCATCGAGCACCACTACAACCGGGATGACTTCTGCGTGCGCTTTCGAGAGTCGTTCGGTTCGGAGCTGTCGGAAAAGTTCTGGGCTAGTTGAACTTCCTGCCCTGGTCGCGGCGATAAGCCCACAGCGCGAGCACGAAGAAGGCAACCGTGTAAGCGGCCATGTAGAACCAGTCGGAGGAGAGGGTGCCGCCTTCGGTCGGAACGCCCACCGAATCCCAGACGAGCTGCGCTCCACGATAGAGCGGTAGGTAAGGCCCGACGTTCTGAAGGAAGTTCGGCAGGAGTCGTAACGGAAAGAAGAGGCCCGAGGCGAACGCCGTCGGCAGATAGATCAAGTTGGTCACGGCCGGCGCTGAGTTGGGGCTTGCGATGTACCCGAGAGCGAATCCGAGGCCGATGAACGGGATCGAGCAAAGCATGGCCCGCACGAACAAGGTGACCCACTGCGATGCGGCGAGGTGCGCCCCGCCGGCAAACGTCGCCAGCAGGCTGAGGACGACCAGCGAGATGAAGGCGATGACGAGGGCGGAGAGGGCCTTGGCCACAAAGAAAACCGGCGCGGGGAGCGGAGTCGATTGCATCAGAAGGTCCTGCTTCTGGCCGCGCTCGTTCGCGAGCGAGATTCCGAATCCAAGGACCATTACGTTGGCGACCCCGTAAAGCGCCATCGAGGCAAGGAAGTACTCGCCGAACGTCACGCTCAATCCCGGTGCCAGCCTCTCCTTGGCTTGCCCGAGACCGATGAACGCATAGAACATCGAAGGCAGCACGATGCTCGTGACGCTGAAAGCTGGGACGCGAAAGAGCTTGAGGAACTCGGCGTAGGACTGCTTGATCAGCATCGGCACGATCGGTGCGGTCGCGGCGCGTGGGGCGACCTCGCTCACGTCACCACTCCGTGCTGCGTCATCGCGACGAACGCCTCCTCCAGGTCGGCGCCCGACACCTCGAGGTCATGGATGTCGACTCCGCGCCGAAACAGCTCGCGCAGGACCGTCTCGGGCTCGTTGGTCAGAAGTCGCACCCGGTGGTCGTCGATCTGCTGCGCGTTGAGAGGCAGCCCAGAAAGCTGGCTTTCGGACAGCGGCTGCGTGGTGGAGAAGGTGACACGCTTGCCGGCCACCCGAGCTTTGATGGCGGCGGGCGACGAGTCGGCGATGATGCGGCCGCGGTCGATGACGATGATCCGTCGTGCCAGCTGGTCGGCCTCTTCGAGATAGTGCGTGGTCAGGATCACGGTGCGGCCCCTGGCCGCCAGGCCACCGATCTCTTCGAGAAATAGCCGGCGGCCTTCGACGTCCATCCCGACCGTGGGCTCGTCGAGAAACAGAACGTCAGGGTTGCCGCAAACCCCAAGCGCGAGGTAGAGGCGCTGGCGCTGTCCTCCGGACAAATCCTTGACAAGCGTCTTGGACTTTTCCTGCAGGCCGGCCATCGCGATGGCTTCTGACACCGGAAGAGGTGCCGGGTAGTAGGAGCTGAACAGGTCGACGATCTCTTCGACTTTCAGCATGCCCGGCACACCGGACTCTTGGAGCATCACGCCGATCCGGCTCCGGGCACGGAGGTCGCGTGGGTTGACCCCAAACAGTCGCGCCGTGCCGGAAGTCGGTTTGCGAATGCCCAGCATGAGGCTGATCGACGTGGTCTTGCCTGCGCCGTTGGGACCGAGCATCGCGACGACCTCACCGGCCTCGATGGCGAGGCTGACGTCCTGCAGCGCCTGGACCTGGCCGTATCGCTTCGAGGCGTTGACCAGCTCCACCACCGGGTGATCCACGGCCAAAAGGCTACCGATCTAGGCTTTCCGCGTGGCCACGATCTTCACTCAGATCATCGAAGGCAAGGTGCCGGCGCGATTTGTCTGGAAGGACGATCGCTGCGTCGTCTTTCTCTCGAATCGTCCGCTGCGTCCCGGCCACTCGCTGGTCGTGCCGCGCGATGAGGTCGATCACTGGCTCGACCTCGATCCGTCGCTGCTCTGCCACCTCGCCGAAACGGCGCAGGCCATCGGGCGCGCGCAGATGGCCGCATTCAAGCCGGAGCGCGTAGGGGTGATGCTCGCCGGCCTGGAGGTGCCTCACTGCCACTTCCACGTCGTGCCGATTCGTGGCCTGCACGACCTGGACTTCGGCAACCAGGACCCCGACCCAGAACCGGAGATGATGGATCAGGCCGCGGAGAGCCTCCGGCGCGAGCTGCGCGAGCTCGGCTATCCGCAGGTGAGCGACTAGCTTCCCAGCGACTTCTCCAGCTGCTCGATGTGCGTCTCGAGGTGGCTGATCAGCGGCAGGCGGGCGAGCTGTTCCGCGGTCATCGTGGTTTCGCCGTCGATCCGCACCGATCTTCGCAGCGCGCCCCCGTCGGTGCTGTGTAAGGTCTTGATCGTCCGCTCGTGGTCGGCGAGCGCCATGCGAAGCAGGTCCGATGGCGGCTGCTCCGCCGCCTGGTCGATGGCGATGTCGCGCGCATGGACGCTGTCGAGCAGGTTCACCACCGCGATGTGCCCGCCGGCGACCCTGTGGACAAGGACCCCGTAGTACTTCGACAGCGTCGCGATGTGGGCGAGCAGCTCGTGGTTGCTCCACTCCTTGCCGTCTCCTCGACCGGCTTGGACGCGCGCTCCGATTTCGCCGAGCCTGCAAGAAGCGCGCTCGAGACGGTCCGCCAGGACGTGACGGTCGTGGTCTTGCATCTCATCGAGAAAGGCGTTGAGGTCCGCGATGGTGTACGCGGGGCTCTCTATTTCCATCGCGCCTCAGACTAAGCGAGAATCGGGCCATGTGCTACGGAGACGATGCCCGACCGCCCTTGCCCCCCATCAGCGGGGCAGCGGCTGACCAGGGAGACGTCATCCTCACCTCGTCCGACGGAGTCAGGAATGCCGCGTACTTCGCGCGCGCCGCCAAGCCCACTGGGGCGGGAATGGTTGTGCTGCCGGACGTACGCGGGCTGCATCAGTTTTACAAGGAGCTGGCGCAGCGGTTTGCGGAAGCCGGGATCGATTCGGTGGCGATCGATTACTTCGCAAGGACAGCTGGCATCGGCGACCGCAGCGAAGGTTTCGACTACATGCCGCACGTCCAGCAGACGACGGCCGAGACCATCGCCGCCGACACGGCGGCTGCCATCGCGCACCTGAAGTCGAAGGACGGAGGCTCGGTGCGGTCCATCTTCACCGTGGGATTTTGTTTCGGTGGGTCGAACTCGTGGAACCAGTCCGCCATGAATCCGGAGTTGAGCGGATGTATCGGCTTTTACGGAAGGCCGATGCGCAGCGAGCCGTTGATCTCGCAGAT
>WNGG01012513.1_pt1 | contig 13580 bp, 9 predicted proteins | sample 5400661 | NCBI WGS metagenome assembly WNGG01 (sample SAMN13153372, study PRJNA577476) | soil metagenome | isolation source: 100 cm soil or saprolite under Garry oak tree replicate 1 | place: USA:California | collected 2016-06-15
TCCGATGCTGACCCCGTCCTTCCTCAAGGAAGTCGAGGCCGCCCTGACCGCGGTGGTCGCCGAGAACCCGCAGTGGTTCGATCTCAAGAAGACGCGGGGCGGCTGCGAGAACTGCTACTACGTCTTGAACGCCGACAAGTACGTCAACCGCGTCGCGGAGCTGATCACGAAGGACGGCCTCTGCGGCCACTACGACGGCGAGGAGCTGGCGGTGAAGAACACGAACTCCTTCAACGACCAGTACGACATCTTCACCTCCGACGGCTACATCCGCCGCCAGTACGGGTCCTACCGATCGACGTGCAAGCCGGCATGGTTCTGAGATCCGCCGCCGCTCGCGTCTCGTTCGCGGCCGCGCTGCTGGTCGCCTGCACGACGATCCGGGAGGACATGCCCCGGCCCACGGAGCCCGACGCCGGACCGCCGACCACGGTTCCGGTCGTGATCGTACCCGTTCCCGTGCCGACGCCGCAGGGACCGGCGCCGGCGCCGGGAAGCAGCCCGGGAGACCCCGGGGCGACCCCCCCGCCCGCCGGGCAGGGCTGTGGGGTGGGGGCGGGCCACGGGAGCGGCGAGGACTGCCCTCGAGAGGCGCCTTCGTTCCTGAGCCAGGTCGAGAGCGCGATGGACCAGCTCATCCGCGAGGAGCCGGGGATCTTCAACCTCAACAAGACCTCGAAGGGCTGTCCGAACTGCTACCAGGTCGTCGACGCCGACCGCTACGTGCAGCGCATGGCGGAGCTGATGGGCCAGCGGGGCCTGTGCGGCCTCTACGACGGCGAGGAGCTGGCCGTGAAGAAGACCAACGACTTCAACGACCAGTACGATATCTTCACCTCGGATGGCTTCATGCGGCGACAGCTCGGCTCCTATCGCTCCACCTGCCACCCCGCCTGGTTCTGAGGCCGTTCCCCCCGCCGGCGCTTCCGCCGGCGTGAGGGCCCTTCGCGCGGGCGCGCTCTACCTCGTCCTGACCCTCCTGTTCACGTATCCGCTCGCCCTGCGCCTGCGGATCATGGACGCGGGCGATTCCGCGTTCTTCGCCTGGGTGATGGCCTGGGAGGCGCATGCGCTGAAGACGGATCCCGCGCGCCTCCCGCACGGAAACATGTTCCATCCCCTCCGCTACACGCTGGGCATGGACGAGCCCGTCCTCGGCACGACGCTGGTCATGCTGCCCCTGCACCTCTTCACCGACGACGCGGTTCTCGTCTTCAACGTCGCCCGCCTGCTGACGTTCGTGCTCTCGGCGCTCACGGCGTACCTGCTCGCTCGGAGCCTGGGCGCGGCGGAGCTGCCGTCGCTGCTCGCCGGCGCCGCCTTCGCGTTCTCGCCGATACGCACCGCCCAGATCGCCCACCTCAGCACGCTGGGCACACAGTACATGCCTCTCGTGCTGCTGTTCCTCTTCTCGTTCTTCCGCGGCGGCCGCGCGAAGGACGCGACGCTGGCCGCGCTCTTCTTCGTCCTCGATGCGTACACGTGCGGCTACCACGGCGTGGTCGGCCTGCTGGTGCTCCCGATCGCGACGATCCCGCTCCTGTGGGGACGATGGGAGCGGCTGCCGGCCGCCCTCGGCGCCGCGGCCGTGGCCGCGGCCGGGCTGCTGCCGCTCTATCTCCTGCACCACGCGGCGCTGACGCCGCTGCACTACAGCCGCGGCTACGAGGAGACGGAACTGTTCTCGGCCGCCCTCGAGTCGTTCCTCGCCGCCAGCTCGGGGAACCGCGTGTGGGGTGAGGCGACCGGCGTGTTCCGCACCGCGTACTCGGACCTCTTTCCTGGCGTCGTGCTGATCGGGTCGGTCCTGGCCGGAGCGTGGGCGCTCGGCCGCGAGGGCCGCCGGCCCTCGCGCGAGGCGCTCGCGCTGGCACTTCTCGCGATCGCGGCGGCGGCGGTCGCGCTGGGCCCCGAGGTGCGGATGTTCGGCCACGACCTCGGCCCCGGCCCTTTCGCGCTCGCCCGCCTCGTCCCGATCTTCCGGATGATCCGGGCGCCGAGCCGGGCGGGTGCATTCATCGCCCTCGCTCTCGCGATGCTGGCGGCCAAAGCCTGGACGCGCTGGCGCGACCGGCCCGCGCGGCTGTTCCTGCTCGGCGCCGCCGCGCTCGCGGAGACGGTCATCGCGCCCATCCCCACGCCGGGGTGGTCGCAGGTCGTGGACTCACGCCGGCCGGCGCCGCCGGTCTACGCCTGGCTGGCCGCCCAGCCGGGAGAGCCGGTGGTGGCCGAGCTGCCCATCCAGGGCAACGAGGAGATCGTCACGCGGCTCGCCTTCCACGAGAGCATCTATCTCTTATACTCCACGCTTCACTGGAAGCCCCTCGTGAACGGCTACGCCGGCATCGAGCCTCAGCCCTACCTCGAGCTGCGCGCGGCGGTGCGGCACTTCCCCTCCGAGGCGGCTCTGGACGCGTTGCGCCGCCGCGACGTGCGCTTCGTAGTAGTGCACGGCAAGGGTTACGGCCCCCCCAAGTGGGCGCGGGTCGAGCGCGGCCTGCCTCTGTTCTCCGGCGCGCTCCGCGAGGTGGTCCGCTTCGACGGCGACACCGTGTACGAGCTGACGAGATGACGCGCGGCGGGGCCGGCCGCCGGCTGGCCCTGGCCGCGGTGCTCGGCGCGAGCGTCCTGCTCGACGCGTGGGGCCTCGGATGGGGGCTCGCCGGCGACTATAGCTGGGCCCCGGACGAGCTGCTGCCCTCGGCGGTGCGCGCCGGCCTCGAGCAGCGCTTCTCCGGCGGGTGGCACGAGAAATACGGGCCGTTCCACTATGCGGTGCTGGCAGCGGCGTACGAGCCGGTGCTCCTCGCCCGCCGCGCCGGCCTCCTTCACGCCGACGGGGCCGAGCTGGACCGCGCTCTCGCTCTCGCCGGCCGGCTCGTCAGCCTGCTCATGGCGACGGGCACCGTATGGCTGGTCGCGCGCGTGGGCCGCGAGCTGGGCGACGCCTGGGCCGGGATCCTGGCCGCCGCGCTCCTCGCCTTCGGCGCGACCTTCGTCTACTACGCCAAGACCGCCAACCTCGACGAGCCGTATCTCTTCTGGTTCGCGCTGTCCCTCCTCTTCTATGTGCGGCTGCTCGACCGGCACCGCATGCGCGACTACGTGCTGTTCGCGGCGACCGCCGCGGCCGCGGTGGCGACCAAGGACCAGGCCTACGGGCTCTACGTGTTGACCGTGCCCGCGGTGGCGTCGGCGCTCCACGCCCATCGCCGGACGGAGGGCGACCGCCGGATCCTCGCCACGCTGACCGACCCGCGCCTCGTCATCGCGGCGGGGGTCGGCTTCGTCGTGCTCGTCGTGCTCGACAACGTGGTCTTCAACCCCGAGGGCTTCGCTGCGCACCTGCAGGTCATCGCCGGCCCCGCCTCCCATCCGTTTCGGATGTTCACCAACGACCTCGCCGGGCACCTGGCGCTGATGCGGCAAACCGTGCGCCACCTCGCCTTCGCCATGGGCCTGCCCGCGCTGCTCGTGGGCGGCGCCGGCGTCGCCGCCGCCCTCGCCCGGCCCCGCGCGAACGCGCGCTGGCTCCTTCTCCTCGTGCCCCCCGTCTCCTACGTGGCGACGTTCCTGCACGTGGTGCTCTACGGGTACGACCGCTTCGTGCTTCCGCTGTCCCTCGTGCTGGGCCTTTTCGGCGGCGCGTTCCTCGCGCGCGGGCTGCGGTCGGCTCCGCCGCTGCGCGCGGCGGGCGCGGTGCTGGCGGTGGCCGTCTTGGCCTATTCACTGCTCTACGCCGCGTCCGTCGACCGGCTCCTCACGCACGATTCGCGCTACGCGGTGGAGCGCTGGATGGCGCGCAACATACCGCCCGGAGCCATGGTGGCCGCGATCGGCCCCCTCGGATACCTTCCGCGCCTCGACGGCCTGCGCTGGCGGCCGCTGGGACCGTCGGTGGCGCGCGTCGTCCAGGTCCACCCCGACTATGTGCTCGTGAACGCGGACTACGCCGCGCGCGCCGACCCGGGCACGGGCGAGCGCGAGCTCTACGACGCGCTCTTCGCCGGCCGCCTCGGCTACCGGCTCGCGCTGCGCGAGCGGACTCCGCCGGGCTGGTCCCTGATCGACCCCGCGGCGCTGGGCCGGGACGAGCCCGACCGGATCTTCTCGAACCTCGACAAGGTGAATCCCGAGATCTGCGTCTTCGTCCGGGCGTCACGGTGAAGTTCCTGCCGCCGGATATAATCCGATCTCAGTCTTGAGCGCAGGACCCCGAAGCGTGCTACGCCTCGCGCCAGCCATGCGTAAGGTCGTCTACGCGGTCGTGTTCCTCGTCAGCTTCACCTCCTACCTGTCGACCGCCGCGAAGGACGGGCGGCTGCACACGCCTCCGGAGGCGGGGGACGGGCACGACTTCGACGCGCTCGCCTTCAACCTCTGGCGGCATCAGCGATTCGGGTTCGCATGGGACGACCCCGACTGGCGCCGTCCGTATGAAGCCGTGCCCGGTTACGAAAGCCTGCTGGAACGCCACTCGGACTATACTATCCAACCACCTATCGTCCACCTGCCGCGCCCACGCTCATGGCGCTCGTGTACGCGGTGACGGACAGGAACTTCGCGGCCTGGCGGGTCGTGCATTGCGCGATCATGGCGGCGGCGGTCACCGCCGCGGCGGCCGTCTCGGCGGAAATAGCCGGCACCGCGGCGGCGCTCGTGACCATGGTCCTCACCCTGACCCTTCCCCTCCTCAGGCTGTTCGCGCACGAGTTCAGGACCGAGGGGCTGGCCGCCTTTCTGGTCACGCTCCTGGCGTGGACCTGGATCCGCAACGGGAAGACGGGCTGGACTGGGTTCCGTTGCGTCGTATCCGGGCTCGTCCTCGGCGCGCTGGCGATGACCCGCAGCATCTTCCTGTTGTGGATACCGCTCACCATGTTCGCGCCCGGCGCGGACCGATCCTCCGGCAAGGGAGCGTGGCGAGGGCGGGCCATCTCGGTCGTGGTGGCTCTTCTGGTGATCGGCCCCTGGTGGGTCCGCAACTGTGTCGTGCTCGAGGCGTTCATGCCGTTCGGCACCCAGGCGGCGCTCAACCTGCCCGCCGGATTCGGCCCGCGGGCGCTGCGCTTCAAGGGCCTGTGGATGTCCAACCCCGGGGACGGCGCTCCGGAGATCGAGGCTTTGAAGCTGGGCCCCGTGGAGACGGAGGTCCGGCTTGCGCAGTACCGGTCCGCCTTGACGCGCCGATGGATCCGCGAGTACCCCCTGGATGCGCTGCGGTTGATGCGCCTGCATGTATGGCAGGAGGTCAGGCCCCGCACCCTGCCCTATCCGATCGGCGCATGGCTCCTGCCCGTCGCCGCGCTCGCCGCGGTCTACCTGCGCCGATCGGCGGGCGTGGGAGTCATCGTCTTGATGGTCGCCGCTAACATCCTGGGGATCGCACTGACCTGGAGCGCCCGCGGCCAGTTCATAGCGCCGGTGCAGCCGCTGCTCGCGGCGCTGGTGGGCGCCATGGTCGTGGCCATGGTCCGCCAGGCCGTCGAGCTCGCCGCCCGCCTTCGTCGTCCACTCCCGGCTCCCTGAAGCCCGCCGCCGCCCGCAATGGTAGAGTCCCGCGGTGGCGCTCCGGGCGGCCGGGCTCTATGCGTTGCTCACGGTCGTCCTCACCTGGCCGATGGCGGCGCGCTTGCGGATCATGGACGCCGGGGACTCGGCGTTCTTCGCCTGGGAGATGGCCTGGGAGGCGCATGCGCTGGCCACCGACCCCGTCCGGCTGCCGCACGCGCCGATCTTCCATCCGTTGCGCTACACGCTGGGCTACGACGAGCCGATCCTGGGCACGACGCTGCTGACGCTGCCGCTCCGGCTCGTGACCGACGACGCGGTCTTCGTCCTGAACGTCACCCGGCTCTTGACCTACGTGCTCTCGGGGCTGGCGGCGTACCTGCTGGCGCGCGACCTGGGCTGCGGCGAGGGGCCGTCGCTGCTGGGCGGGGCGGCCTTCGCGTTCTCTCCGATCCGCACCGACCAGATCGCCCACCTCAGCACGCTGGGGACGCAGTGGCTGCCGCTCACGCTGCTGTTCATGCACCGCTTCTTCCGAACCGGCCTCCTCCGCGACGCGTTGCTGGCCGGCCTGTTCTTCGTCCTGTCCGCCTACGCGTGCGGCTACCATGGCCTGATCGGCCTCGCCGTCCTGCCCCCGGCCGCCCTCGTCCTGCTCTGGGGACGGTGGGATCGGATCCGGTGGGCGGCGATCGCCGCCCTCGCCGCGGCCGCGGCCCTGCTTCCGCTGTACGGGCTCCACCGGGCGGCGTTGACGCCGCTGGGCTACGCGCGCGGCGCCGGCGAGACGCAGTTCTACTCGGCGGCGCTGGAGTCGTTCCTGGCCACCGGCTCGCGGAACTGGCTGTACGGCGAGGTCACGGCGCCGTTCCGGACGACCTACGCCAACAACCTCTTTCCCGGACTCGTGCTTCCCGCCCTCATCGTGGTGGCGGCGGTGGCGCTGCGCCGGCGACGGCAGCCGCCGTCTCGAGACGCCTGGGCGCTGGCGGCGCTGGCCATGGCCACCGTGCTGGTGACGCTGGGGCCCGAGGTGAGGCTCATGGGGCGGACGCTCGTCGCCGGCCCGTTCGCCGCGCTGCGGGAGGCGATCCCCGCGTTCCAGATGATCCGCGTGCCGAGCCGGGCCGGAGCGTTCCTGGCCCTGGCCGTGGTGGCGCTGGCGGCCAAGGCCGTCGCGGCCCTCCGCCTGCGGGGCGCGGGCCTCGCCGCCGTCGCGGTCGCGGCCCTCGCCGAGACGGGGGTCGCCCCGATCCCCGCCCCCGCCTGGGCCGACGTCGTGGACACGCGCCGCCCCGCGCCTCCGGTCTACGCCTGGCTGGGCGCGCAACCGGGCGAGCCCGTGGTCGTCGAGCTTCCCCTCCAGGACATCCGCGGCGTCTTCGAGCGGCCGGCCTATCACGAGAGCATCTACCTCGTGCACCAGACACGCCACTGGAAGCCGCTGGCCAACGGCTACGCCGGGATCGAGCCCGCCGCCTACCTCGATCTACGTGAAAGGGCCCGGCGCTTCCCCTCCGAGGATTGCCTGCGCGCCTTCCGGGAGCGCGGGGTGCGCTACGTGATCGTCCACCAGGACGGCTACGGGCCGTACAAATGGGCGCGGATCCAGCGGGAGCTGCCGGCGGCGGCCAGCGCCCTCCGAGAGGTCGCGGAATTCGGCGGCGACCTGGTGTTCGAGCTGCGGTGACGCTCGCCGGCGCCGGCGCCGCGCTGCTCTGGGCCCTCACCTGCCTCGCCTGGTTCGACCCCGGCCGGCGACTCCTGCCGGCCCCGCTGAACAGGGTGCCGGCGGGCGCGCTCGGCGCCGCCACGCTCCTCCTCTTCGTTCTGTGGCTGAGGGCCCGCGGGCCGGCGCTACGCGGGCCACGATCCACGGGACCCCGCGGCGGCGCCCTGCTCGTGGTCCTGCTCGCCTTCTTCTTTCGTCTTCCCCTGGCGTGGCAGGGAGCCGCCGGGTACACGACGCCCGACGGCGCGCTCTCCGGGATCGTCGCGCTCCACGCGCGCGACGGCGTGGCCCATCACGTCTTCGTTCCCCGGGTGCCGTACAGCGGCAGCCTCAAGTCCAACCTCACGGCGCCCTTGGCCGCGGTCGTCGATCCCGCCCGGGCCTTCACGCTGGTCTCGGTCCTCTTCTACGCGCTGTTCGTGAGCGCCGTCTACCGGCTGGGCCTGCTCGCCGCCGACGGAACCACGGCCGTGGCCGCCGGCCTCTACGCGGCGTTCGCCCCCGCCTACGTCACGCACTACAGCCTGAGCAACGACGGCAACTACGTCGAGGTGCTCGCGCTCGGCACCTGGGCGCTCGTGCTCGCCATCCGGTGGTGGAGGGAGGAGGAGAGCCGCCCCACTCTCGCGCTCGTGGCGGGGCTGCTGCTCGGGCTGGCCTTCTGGTGTCACATCCTGGCCGTCCTCCACGCCGCCGCCATCGGGCTCGTCTTCCTCGCCGCGGGACGGCGGTCTCTCCGATCATGGCCGCCGCTGGCGCTCGGAGGCGTGCTCGGAGCCTTTCCCAGCCTGCTGTGGAACGCGCGGAACGGATGGCTGTCGTTTCAGTACCTGCTGCCCGGAGGGCACGCGGTGGGCGCGCTCGAGAGCGGACCGGGGCTGCTCGGGCGCACCTGGCGGATGGTGACCGACCAGTGGCCCGTACTCGTCGGCTACGACTCCGGCTATCCGCCGGTGGTCGATGCGGTGCTCGAGGCGCTGGCCTGGGCGGCCGTCGGTCTCGCCGTGCTGGCGGTGGCCCGGGCGGCCCGGATGGCCCGCTCCGAAGGCGCCATCGCCCATCGCGTCCTGCTGCTGTTCAGCGCCGTCAACCTCGTCGTGGTCGCGGCCGCGCTTCCTTACCTCCCCGGCAACCCGCGTTACCTGCTGTTCCTGATGGCGCCGCTCCCCGTCTTCCTGGCCTGCCTGCTCGCGCGCGGCCGGCGCCGCTACGTCCTGGCCGGCCTCGTAGGTCTGGGCGCCGTGGGGTCGCTCGCCCAGGCGCCGGCGGCGTTCCGCAGCGACGCCCAGTGGCGCCGCTTCGTGGCCGACCTCGAGTCCGCGGGCGTGCGCTGGTGCTACACGGATTTCCACCTGGCGACGAAGATCAACTTCCTCTCCGAGGAGCGCATCGTGTGCTCGTCCGAGCTGGGTCCGATGCAGACCGAGTACTTCCTCGAGTACCGTGACCGGGTGAAGGCCGCCGGCGAGGCGGCCCTGATCGCCGTCAATCCCACCGCGGCGGACAAGCTGGAGCGCCGGCTGGAGAGGCTCGGCGTGACCTGGGAGCGGCGCGACCTGCTCAAGCCGGTGCTGCTGCGCCTCTCCCGCAAGGTCCAGCCCGGGGAGCTGTTCCCCGACCGTGAGCGGTAGGTCATGGTGAGTCGGGAGCCGTCGCTCCGGCCGCCTGACGCGGCTTCCGGTCGTCGTTGAGGATGACGGCGATGCCGCGGCCGTAGCCGATGACGGCGTTGACGGCGTTCGAGGCCTGCAGGAAGAAGAACTCGTTCGGCTCGGCGAGCGTGTCGCCGTTGACGTTGACGACGACGCCCTGCGCAACCGCGCCCGGCGCGAAGGTCAGGGTCCCGGCGGTCGCGACGTAGTCGGAGCCGGCGCGGGCGGTGCCGTCCGCCGTCGCATAGGCGACCGTCACCGGCCGTGAGCTGGGGCGCGAGAGGGTCACCCTGAACGCGACCGGCGTCGACCCGGAATTGCCCTCCCTCACGAGCGGGTCGCTGATCCGGATCGTGGGCAGCGGGTCGTCGTTCAGGATCGTCCCGACACCATCGCCGTGGACGATCGTCGCGTTCACCGCGTTCGAGAGCCGCAGCGTGAACGTCTCGTCGTCCTCCCAGATCCGGTCGCCGTTGACGGCCACCCTCACCGTCTGCCGGGTCACGCCGGGGGCGAACGTCAGGCTGGCGTTCCCCGCGACGTAGTCGGAGCCGGCGGTGGCGGTTCCGTCCAGCGTGGCCGCGTTCACGGTCACCGGCTGGCTGGCCGCCGGCGAGAGCGTCACCACGAACGACATCACGTTCGTGCCGAAGTCGCCCTCCTTCACGAACGCGTCCGAGACCGACAGGCCGGCGCGGACCGTCTGCACGACGCTGCCGCTGCTGGGCTGGGCGAGGGCGGTGCCCGAATAGTCGGCGGTGATCGTGTGGGCTCCCAGGCCCAGGCTGGACGTAGAGAAAGCCGCGTGTCCGCTCGCGTCGAGCGGAACCGGCCCCGCGAGCACGGTGGCGCCCTCGAGGAACGTGACGCTGCCCTGCGTGGCGGGGTTGCCGGTGGTGGTCACGGTCGCCGTGAACGTGACCGGCTGGCCGAAGCCCGAGGGGTTTACCGAGGAGACGAGCGCCGTCTGGCTGGGCGCCGCGCCCACGCCCTGGCCGACGGACGCGCTGCTCGCATCGAAGGTGGGGGTGCCCGAGTAGGCCGCGGTGATCGTGTGCGGTCCGGGGCCGAGGGCCGAGGTCGTGAAGAGCGCCTGGCCGCCGGCGTTGAGGGCGATCGGTCCGCTGAGCGGCGTCGCGCCTTCGGAGAAGGTGACGGTGCCCTCGGTGACGGGAGCGCCGCCGGCGGTAACGGTGGCGGTGAACGTCACCGGCTCGCCGAAGGCGGACGGGTTCGGCGAAGCGTCGAGCGCGGTCTGCGTGGCGGCGGGCAGGTTGAACGTGGCCACCACGGGGTCGTGGTCGGAGATGCGCTCGGGCCGCGTCGGGTCATTCCGTAGCGACTCCGGGAAGTCCGCGTCGGCCCGCGCGAACTGGACGGTCGCGAACGACGCGAGCAGGTTGCCGGTCACCAGGATGTGGTCGATGACCTGGGCGTTACCGTCGAAGGAATACGAATAGCGCTGTTCGGCCGGCACCATCTCGACCAGGTCCGTCAGGTCGGGGTTGACGAGATCGGAGCTGGCGAGCACCACCTCGTCCGGAGGAGTGGGCGTCCCCTTCACCGTCCCGATGACGTCCACGTACCCGTCGCTGAACTGGAACGCGTTGAAGTCCCCGACGAGGACGATGCGCTCCGCCGGGTTGGCCGTCTGCCGGGCCTGGACGAGGTTGGCGAGGAACTCGGCCTGCGCGCGGCGCTTGGTGCGCACGCGGTTGCCGTCGGCCGGATCGTCGATGGCGCTCAGCGAGCGGAGATGGTTGGCGATCACCGTCACCGGGAAGCTGGCGGCGCCGGGACGCATCACCTCGGCCCGCAGCACCAGCGAAGGCCGGTCGTTGAGCAGCTCCGGCTGCCCGTTGTTCGGGTTGATGTAGGTCGCGTCCTTGCCCTCCTGCGTCACGTCCACGACCGACACCCGCGAGCTCTTGACGAGGAAGCCGACGTCGATGCCGCCGATGTCGTTGCCCTCTTCGAGATACGCCGCGTAGCTCGGGTCCGGGTCGCCGGCCGCGACCGCGTCGGCGTTGATCTTCGTCGCGAGCGCCTGGAGCGTCGACAGGTTCTCGACCTCCTCGAAGCCGACGATGTCGGGCGTCCGCATCAGGTTCCGCACGACGAGCGAGATCTTGTTCAGCCGGTTGTTGAAGGCCGCCGTGGTCAGCACCGGCTCGCTGATTGCGGGATCGTTCACGGTGTCGAACAGCCGCTCGACGTTGAACGCGGCCACCGTGAACTGCCCCGCCCCCGGAGCCGCGACCGGCACCGCCGTCATGTTGCCCGAGACGGCCGGGGGCGTCGCCGGATCGGGAAGGATCGTGTACGTTCGGAACGAGTAATCGAACGGGCCCGTGAGGCCGGTGACGACTGCCCCCGTGGCCACGTCGATCGGAAGCGCACCGGTCTGGCCGTCGCTGTCCACGCGCAGGCGCTCCGGGTTGGAGTCGAAGCGCGTGACCGTCGGCGGAGCGCCCGGGGGCAGCGCATCCGGCACCTCGACGCCGGGCTCGCGGAACGGGCGGGCGACGCCCGTGATCACGCCGTAGAAGACGCCGTTGCTCACGGAGGTGGCGCTCGCCTCGGTGATCGTGCCCTGAGTGGGCGAGACCGCGGTCAACGAATCGACGTGCACGCGCATGCCCTCGTACTTCTCGAGCTGGTCGATGGGACCGGCCGGGTCCGTGTCGGCGGCCGTGAGCACCACCGGCGGCGGCAGCGGGTTGCCCGAGCTGATCGTGAAGATGGTGGTCGTGAAGGAGATCTCCGTCGCCGGCGGGCTGCCGGGATCGGCGCTGGGTACGAACTCCTGCACCGTCCCGGTGACGCAGACGTCGTTGCCGAGGGCCGCGGCGGCCGGGGGGGCCGACGAGGTGAACACGAACACGCCGTCCGAGGTCGCCGGATCGCCGTCGCCCGGCGCCGCCATCTGGATGAAGAAGCCGTTCATCTTCACGCCCGTCACGATGCCGCTCGTCGTCACGACGCTGCCGGCCAGCGGCGAGGTGTCGCCGCTTCCCTGGATCTGCGCGATCGTGCTCGTCGTGTTGCAGACGAGCGCGGGGTCGACCGCGAGCTGGAATTCCTTCTGCGCGGAGTTGGCGCCGCTGTCGGTCACCTGCAAGGTGAACGTGAACGGGGAGCCGGTGGTTGTGAGCGGCGTCCCGCTCAGCGTAGCGTCCGTCAACGTCAGGCCGGGCGGCGGCGTGCCGGCGACCATCGTGAAGGCGTAGCCGGTGCCGGTCCCGCCGCTGGCCGTGAACGTGACGCTGTACGGCTGGCCCACGGTGCCGTTGGGAAGCGGGGACGCGGTGGTGATCGTCAGGACTCCGACGCAGGGGTTCAGCGGGCTCGCCGTGTTCCGTGGCGTCGGGGCTCCGGCGGTGAAGTCGGCGGCGTTGTTGTTGGTCTCCGTGCAGCCAAGGCCGGCGCGCAGCACGGCCGTTGTGTTCGAGGGGGCGGGCGTGGGCGAGGTTTCGGAGCAATTCGCGGTCGTCCCGAAGCCGACGAAGTCAACCACGCCGGCGCCGAGCGGGCAGGTGCCGGTGAGAGCGGTCGTGGCGCTCACCAGCGCGACCTTGCCGGCGGTGGCGCTCATCGAAATGTTGCCGGTGGTGTCAGGAGTGGGCAGGTTGGAGGGGAGGGTAGGGTTGCCTTCCTGGACCAGGTAATACTGGCCCGGCTGGATCACACCGGAGATGTTCGTCAACTGCCAGCTCATTCCGGCGGCGGACGCATACTGCACCGACCAGCCGGTCACGCTCACCGGAGCCGACCCTCGATTGAACAGCTCGACGAAGTCGTGCGACAGGGTCGCCCCGGCGTTGCCGCCGCCGCCGTAGACCTGGCTGATGACGACCTGGGCCTGGAGCGGCACGGCCGGAAGCATGGCGATGACGGCAAGGCCCATCGTGCGGCGGCTGATCGCTAGCATGGCTCGTGCTCCTCCGACGTTTTGACCTCGGGCAGGAATAGGGGTTCGCTGGGCAGGAGGGAACCTGGTTCGGTGCGAGCGCCAATGATGTCTCGGGTCAAGTTCCGAGAACAAGCTAAATCTGGCCCATGACGCCCGGATGACGGCGGCCGGCGCTTACCCTTGCGCGCCCCCGCCCGCCGGATATAATCCAGATTCCGGGCCGTTTTGCCTGGAGATTCCCATGCCCAGCGCGCTCCCGAGCAGCGGCTTCCTCACCGCCTACACGGCGGTGCTCGCCTTCCTGGTGGTCGCGATCGCGTTCCTGGTCGTGAACCTGCTCGTCTGGAAGGTGATACGCCCCTCCCGCTTCAGCGAGGAGAAGCTCACCACCTACGAGTGCGGCGAGAACCCGGTCGGGTCGGCCTGGATCCAGTTCAACATCCGCTTCTACGTGTTCGCCCTCATCTTCATCATCTTCGACGTGGAGGCGGTGTTCCTCCTGCCCTGGGCGGTGGTGTTCCGGGAGCTGGGCGTCCTCGCGTGGCTGGAGGGCCTGGTGTTCATCGCGATCCTGGTGGTGGCGCTCGCCTACGTGTGGCGCAAGGGCGACCTCGAGTGGGTCCGCGCCGAGGAGAGGAGCTAGCGTCGATGACCGAAATGGGAGGCCTGATCCAGAACCGCTTTGGCGACAACCTGGCCTTCACCACCGTCGACAACGTGATCAACTGGGCCCGCAAGTCGAGCCTGTGGCCGATGACCTTCGGCCTCGCCT
>WNGG01005935.1_pt1 | contig 13578 bp, 14 predicted proteins | sample 5400661 | NCBI WGS metagenome assembly WNGG01 (sample SAMN13153372, study PRJNA577476) | soil metagenome | isolation source: 100 cm soil or saprolite under Garry oak tree replicate 1 | place: USA:California | collected 2016-06-15
CGGCTCGGGCGGTAAAGATCAAGAGTGCGAATAGGAAGAAGGTTTGTTTCATTGACGTGACTCGCTTCGCGGGCAACGAGTGATTTAACCGAAACGGAACCAGGAGCACAGAGCAAAGTGCCCGGAGCATGAATTTTGGATAGCGTCTTTCGAGCTACAGCGTGCGCGTGAAGCGAAAAGTGTTGGTGCCCTTCTTGCCGTTGTACTCATAGGTCCACACTTGGGTAAGATGCTGTGTGTCCTCGAGCGTGACGGTCAACCCCGTGTTGTGCCAATCGCCGAGCGTTTTCAAGCCGTAGACGTGTGACAGCGAAAACGTCAAGCTCTTGCCTGACGGATCCGCGATCGTTTTCGTCATCATCTGTGGTTGGTTTCCCATGCTACAGTAATGCGTGGCAATGATATGGTCGCCATCCACAGTGAACATGGTAAACATTGGAGCTTCTGTCCCCGGGCGAGATTCCTCCATCAACGCGCTGCCATTGCCAATAAGCGTGTATTTGAGTTTGATTTCGGTCTTGTCCTGTACGCCCTTCCATTCGCCGACCAGCGATGTGAGCTGCTTGAAGGCAAGAAGGCTGTTCGGTTTTTCCACCGGGCCCGCTTTCTCGCTTGTTGACGCCTTTGCGGTGTCGCCGATCCTCCGTTTCATGTGATGCTCCTCCTCGAGCTTCCAGGTTTTTCCATCGTCATGAGTCTTCTCCCCTCGCCAGACGAACGAGTCGGGCTTGATGTCATTGAAAGACCAACGTATCGGCGCGCCATCGGTGGTATCTGTACCACGAAGAACGATACGATCGCCTTCCAATCCTCCCTGAACAGTGACGACGTAGTTGAACTGCGGACTGATGAAGATAATGCGCCACTGTTTGAGAGCCGTATCGAAGAATCGGATTGTTGTGCCCATGCGGCGATCCTTCTCGCCCTCTGCCGGATAGGTGATAAAGATGTCCTGCACCGCGCGACCATCCAGGATCCAACCGACCAACAGCTCGCCCTTGGAATGTCGAACGGTGCCATCATCGCGATAGAAGCTGTAGTCGCAGTCCCAGGTACCCACGAACCGGTCGAACACTTGCGCCTGGTCTCCCAACGAAGAATGGGGGCTCGAAGCTCCAAGCGACTGGATCATATCCTGTCCTGGATCGGCACCCTGGGCGGCGGCGTTCCAAAGCAGGAGCCCCAGCACGCCTGTTGCTGCAACCGTACCGAGAATCCGGCGAACTGTGCGACGCTTTGAAATCATTTTTGGTTATTCGTCACTGATGAGATGCACCAGAATCATCTTTGTTCCGGCCAATCGAAAAATTTGAGACCTGATCACGCACGCACCGATGACGCCGTTCGTGGTTTTTCGCTGTTTGCGGGAACAAACGCCGGCGTGAGGGCTCTTGCTTTGGTATGGAAAGCACAATCGATGGCGGGTGTTTATGCGGAAGCGTCCGCTATCGTCTTCACGTTAGGCCAAAGCAGGGGGCTGACTGCCATTGCGAAGATTGCCGGCGGGCTAGTGCTGCTCCGTATGTGACTTGGTGTAGCGTTCCCAGCAAGGCGATAGAGGTTCTGAGGGGTGAAGTGCGTAAAGTCTCATATGCAGACCGATTACGCTCGTTCGCCTCTTGTTGTGGCACACCTCTATTTATCCAGGACGAAGTCAGTTCTGAATGGATTGATGTGACAGTAGCGTCGCTCGATGATCCCACGGCCTTTCACCCGAAGGCCGCGATATGGACAGAAGACAAACTACCGTGGGTAAAGCTCGATCCGAGTCGACGTGCTTTTCGCCGGAGCAGAGATGAAAACGCCTAAGCAGACGCTGCGCTGCTGCGCACCGGTTTGGTTTCCTTTACATTATCGCCTTCGCAGCTCTGTTGTCGGCGCTTTTCAGCGGTCATCCAGCTGGTGCTCTACTATAATCCGTCGTTTGTTTTTCAGACACTTGGCCGCGACGGATACAGATGACCGTGGCTAAGGAAGCTTGAGTGGCTGAGCGTGCTTGCCGGTTGCTCGCAGGCCGGATCTTTGTCACCAATCCACGCAGCAATCATAGCTGAGGATTCCCGATTACCTCTAGCTTGTGCGCGTGAAGCGAAAAGTGTTGGTGCCCTTCTTGCCCTTGTGCTCATAAGTGTACACTTGGGTAAGGTGCTGTGCATCATCGAGTGTGATTGTCAATCCGGTGTTGTGAAAATCGCCCGGCGTCTTCATTCCGGTTACGTGCGAAAGGGAGAACGTCAGGCTTCTTGCGAATGGTTCTGTGATTGTTGATGTGACCATCTGCGGCTGGTTTCCTGCGACACAGTAGTGCGTTGCAATAAGGTGATCGCCGTCGACCGTGAACATGGTAATCATCGTTCCTTCTCCCGCTGGCTGAGATTCCTCCATCAGCACGCTGCCGTTTGCAGTCAGCGTGTAGGTTAATTTAATTTCGTTGTTTGCCTGCGCTCCTTCCTGCACTCCCTTCCATTCGCCGACTAGCGAGGCCAAGCGCTCAAATGCCAGAGTACTATTGGATTTTTCCGCAGCCGATGTGATGGCCACTTCGGCCAGCGCCAATCCCAATATGCCAGCGACTTTTACGTATCGATGAGTTCTATTCAAATTGCCTCACTGATTGATTCGATTGTTTGTGACGCCTGACGGCTAGTGCGATTGTTCCCAGACCTATCGAACCGCGCTGCTAATTGCTATCATTTTTGGTTATTCGTCACTGATGAGATACACCAGAATCATCTTTGTTCCCGCCAATCGAAAAATTTGAGACCTGATCACGCACGCACCGATGACGCCGTTCGTGGTTTTTCGCTGTTTGCGGGAACAAACGCCGGGCTGAGGACTCTTATTTTGGGATAACTGCGCCATGTCCGCGGACCCGGAATTCGAAAACTTAGTAAAACTTTATTACCGCGATCTTTACCGATTCGGCTTCAGTCTCACCGGAAGCGAGGTCGATGCTATCGATCTTACTCAGGAGACCTTTTACATCTGGGCGCGCAAAAGACATCAGCTTAGAAATCCCACGAGCGTTAAGAGCTGGCTTTTCACAACATTGCATCGGGAGTTTCTCAAAATCTGCCGTCATCGGAAACGGGTTGCGCATGAACCAATCGATGAGGGCGCACAAAATTTTCCGCACGTAACTGCCGACGTGGTCAATCGAATAGACGCACAAACATTGTTAAATGTTCTTGGCCAGATTGACGAAGGTTATCGTGCCCCGCTCGTGCTGTACTACCTCGAAGATTTGTCTTACAAGCAGATTGGCGACGTGTTGGCAATCCCGCTTGGGACGGTGCAGTCGCGAATTGCGCGCGCGAAGATCAAGCTTCTTCAACTCTTAAGTGAAACCAAACCCCGCACCGCCGCATAGAAAATGAACACGAACGAAGCCAAAGAAAAGTTGTTGCTTTATCGCGAGCGAATCGATGACGCCGATCCGCGATTCCAAGAAGCCCTCGCGCAGGTCCGGCGCGATCCAGAACTCGCAGAATGGTTGCGCGAGCAGATGAATTGTTACGACGCGATCCGGTCGAAACTTCGTGAAGTTGAGCCGCGAAGCGATCTTGCTGAGAAGATTGTCAGGAATCAGCCCATTCCATTCCGCAGGGACTGGACGCAAATGCTGAAGCTTGCTGCAGCGATAATTCTTTCGGCCGGTATAACCGCTGTTGCAATGACATTGTGGCAGCGCGACGGGCATCGGCTCATGCAGGGGCGGGAAATCGTAGTGAAAGGCGAGGTACTCGATCTGACCTGTTACGTCGCCTACAATTGGAGCGGTCCGAAACACGCTTCGTGCGCGATGGACTGCATCAAAAGCGGCTTGCCGGTCGGGATAAAGACTGAGGACGGAAAAGTTTATTTATTGACGGGTAAGGAGGCCCACGTGAACGACGAGCTGGCTGATTACGCCGCGAAGATTGTCACAGTCAGAGGAAAGAAAACTGCACGCGACGGGTTCGCGCAGATTCAAGTCGAAGAGATTCGGAAATTTTGAAGAAGTCTCGACTCGATTGCGAAGGAAATCACGAGTGTTAAATGGCACGGGTTTCGCACCTTCTCGGTAATCGTGTCACCGAGGTCGTTCGCTCATCAGACAAAGAATATTAGTTTCTGAACCGCGAAATTCTGCCAACCAAAGCGTAAAGGTGTCCATTTCAGCAATGACAATTAACAATACCAGACAATTGAAACATCTCGCCGAACGCCGGAAACGCGTTGCGGAAGCCATAGGACTTCGCGATGAAATCCTTTTGATAGGCGCGGGGGAACCCATGCCGCTTCCCGAGGGCTCTGACCAGACATACCCATTTTGTGCACATCCGGAGTACTATTATCTGACCGGAATCGATTCGCCGGGCGGAGTTCTAGCGTTCGATCCACGACAACGCTCGTCGAAGCGCTGGGTCAATTTCGTTCCGGATGTGACCGAGGCAGAAAAAACATGGGAGGGGCGAACCCAGCTGACCGGCACACCACTTCCACGATTGGAGCCTTGGCTGGGAGCTCGTCGTGGGCGTCCGATTATCAATCTAGGTGCATCGTTGCGCGGGGTGCGATGTGACGAAAGCGACGTAGCGCGCACGCGCGAACAATTTACGCATGTGCGACGCGCAAAGGATGGGGTTGAGCTAAGTCTGCTCCGGCGCGCGGCAACCGCGACTGCGAAGGGCTTTTCCGCAGTTCGACGACACCTTCGAGCAGGTGTCAGCGAACGAGCGTTGCAGACTGAACTCGAAGCTGAATTTTTCCGCAATGGAGCCGACGGCGTTGGTTATTCAACGATTGTAGGTTCAGGACCGAACGCAGCGGTAATGCATTTTTCGCCGTCGCGACGTAAAATTCGGCGCGGGGAGTTTGTGTTGATCGACGCGGGTGCCCGCGTTGATCGCTACGTGATAGATGTCACACGCACGTTTGTTGCGGGACGCAAACCCACGAATTTTCAACGTGAGTTGTTCAGTCTCGTCTTAGAAGCCGAGCGGAATGCAATATCCCGTTGTGTGCCGGGCGCCGAATGGAAAGACCTTCATTTGAAAGCAGCGATAGAAATGACCGATGGATTGATTGAACTCAAGTTAATGAATGGCAATGCCGAGTCGCTCGTCGAGCAGGGCGCGCACACGTTGTTTTTTCCACATGGGCTCGGTCATCTCGTCGGGCTTGGCGTCCGCGATGCGAGCGGCCGGTATCCCGGACGCCCGAAGGATGAAACCCCGGCACTGCGAAATCTGCGGATGGACTTACCGCTTGCTGCCGGCTACGTCACAACAGTCGAGCCGGGCTTGTATTTCATTCCTGCCATCCTCAACGACCCTAAACGACGCAGACAATATCGACAGAGCGTGAACTGGCATCGGGTCGATAACTGCCTCGGCTGCGGCGGCGTTCGCATCGAAGATAATGTACTCGTAACTGAGAACGGGCCTGAGGTTCTGACTGCGTCGATCCCGACTGATTGGTAAGCGAAGGAGCGCGCGACTCCGAGCTCGGCTGTGCGTAACGCATTCGACGAACGGACGGACGCAGAGTTTTCGTTGTGATAAGAGCGTGACATCTGCGAGATTCTGTCATTAACTCTGAATCCAATCATTAATTCGCATTCGTCGCGAGCTGGACCACAATTATGAAGCTTAAGAATGTAAAGAAAAAGATCCGACGACTCGAGAAGCGTCTGCAAGAAGGTCCAAAGAAGTTGGCCAAGCTGAGACAAAAACTGCACGCGGCTGAGGCGGCGAAGGCAATGAAAGCCGCAAGGAAATCGGCCGCCCGCGCTGCTGCGGCTCGCCGAGCTCCCAAGCCTTCTCCGTCAGTTGAAAAGAAGTCTTCAGCGCAACCGACCGGCGCGAAGAAATCGAGCCGCGTTAAGAAAGCGAAGCGAAAACTTAATCTTTCGCCGGAACGTCGCGCGCAACTTGCGGCCGCGATGAAGGCCAGGTGGGCCGCCAAGAGAGTTGCTGAGGCGGGCGCGAAAACCGCCTCGAGCGATAATCAACATTCTGCATCCGAATCAACCCCGCAGGAAAGCGGACCCGACGGCGTCTGAAAACAAGTTAAATAAAGCTGTAGCCACGGCCCTGAGGGCCGTTCAAGTAATAACGAGTTATTCAGCGCCTTCGTTGACTGGCCACAGGTCCGCATACCGGATGGATTCGTCCCGCGGCGAACCGGTGGCTACAATCTCGACAATCTAATTGGTTCGGTCAGACTAAGAGAATGATGAGTCGCGATCGAATCAAACGAACAACGCCTTGGTTTGCCGTCGGCGCATTGTTGTTTCCGTTCCTGGCCCTCCGTTCTTCCGCTGCGACTCTGGATGATCTGAAGAACCTGGAGATCATTTGCTTTGTTCCTTCGCATTTGCCCCAAGGTTTCCACTTAAAGAGAGTCGAGATCACCTACGACGAACTGCACGAAGAGTTCGACGACATGAATCATCCGTTGCCACTTTACTCGGTGGAATATGGAAATGGATGGAACGCGACATTCTCGATCGAGTCGGCACGCGAAGGGATCGGCGACCGGAACATCATGCCCGATGAGGCGGACACGGAAGAGACTGAAATCCAGTCGCCTTTCGGGCCGATGTATTTGATCTACCGGCCAAAAGGAAAAGAGGGCCGCAAGATCGAGATCATCGCGAATTGGGTGAGCGACGCGAACATGAACGACGAAAAAGCGAAAGGTGCGGAGAGCCATCCTGTGCTCGGCAGATATCACGGGTTTTCTGCGGCTGGAATTACGCTCGCAGAATTTGTGAAGATAATTAAATCACTTCACCCTGTCGGCTCTGAGAGCGCCGCTGGCTCCGCCACGCCGGCCGCAGAGCAGCCTTCCGTGCCTAAAATTCATCCGAAAGTCTTCAACATGATTAGTTCCTGGATCTCTGATTCGGAGAGCCCGGTGGTGACAGAAATCAATCTCGATGCAGTGGAGAAAAATGGGAACCAATTCAATGACGATGGTCTGACGCAGGACGGCGAATGGCTAAGATGTCCAGTGCCCGATACCGACGGATTCATGCGGTATCGGGTGCTCGAGTCCAAAGGTAATCATTACAAGGTCGAGTATCAGGAAAACGGAGGCGGGACGCTCACAACAGCGTCCATCATCGAGTTCAACATTGAAAAGCGGAACATTCGCCGCGACGGCAGGCCGTTGACGGTTCATGTGCTTCGGGTGTCATCGTACACTCAGAAATAAACAGCGGAGGAGAGTTAACCCCAGAGGTCTCTAGCTGGCATTCCGATTTTTCCATTCTGATAAGAAAGTCCGTGATCACGATCGCGGGCTAGGAGTAAGGGGCCATCGAGGTCCACGTAATCAGCGGCGCTGGCGAGCAATCGAGCGGGAGCCATTCCCAAAGACGTGCCGACCATGCAACCGATCAGTAATTTGAATCCACTTTCGCGTGCGCGCTCGCATAAGCTGAGTGCTTCAGTTAGTCCGCCGGTTTTGTCGAGCTTCACGTTGATCGCTTCGTAGCGATTGTTCAGCCGCGGAAGATCGACAGTCGTGTGGCAACTTTCATCGGCACAGACCGGGACCTGATGATCGAGAGTTTCGAGAACTTCGTCAGCATCGGCTGGAAACGGTTGTTCGATCAGTTCGACGCCCAGTTCTTTCAGCGTCGGAACAATTTTGCGGTAATGCTCGGGAGACCATGATTCGTTCGCGTCAATGAGCAGACGCGCCGCCGGCGCCGCCTCACGCACTGCTTCAACGCGTTGGAGGTCGAGCTTGTCACCTCCAAGTTTCAGTTTGAGAATTGGACGATTCGAATTCGCTTTCGCGGAGGCGGCCATTTTCTCCGGCGTATCGAGACTGATCGTGAACGATGTCTCGACTTCGGGAACGATTGGAATGTTCGCCAATTCCCAGACCCGTTTGCCAGAGCGTTTCGCTTCCAAGTCCCAAAGCGCGCAGTCCAATGCGTTGCGCGCCGCACCCGGCGTTAGCCCCGAACGCTTTCGGGGTTGCAGTTTATCTCGATCCAAATCGCGCACACTTTGGATGGACTCGATCTGCGCGATGACCGAAGCGCAGGTCTGATTGTAACGCCTGATCGGGACACCTTCGCCGCGTCCGGTATATTGAGCATCGCTCACCGTCACGACGACAACTCGCGCTTCAGTGCGACTACCGCGCGAAATCCGAAACGGTTCTTTGAGCGGCCAGACTTCTTCTTGTGCTTCGATTCTCAAGACAACTTCACCACAGAGCGCACAGAGAGCACGGAGGCAAACCAAAAAAATTACTTTGTGATCTTCGTGTCCTTCGTGGTGAACTGCAGATCATGAAAATCACATAGAACGTCGGCATGCTTTTGCTCGGGGTCTATTTGATCCTCGATGGCCTTTTAGGATTCGGCTTGAATCTCGGGCCGGCCATCTTCCTTCTCTACATCGTAGCGCTGGCCGCTGGCATCTTTATTCTCATCGGCAAATAGTCCGAGCCGGACTGGCAGTTGTTTTACCACAGAGATCAAGGAGGTCACAGAGGAAAACTCAAGAGAATGGCTCTGCGCTGTCTGCGGTTGAATCGTCGGTAGCGAAAGCGCAGGAAATTTTTTCGCTGGCGTGCAGCCTTATCGGAGAAGACGCTAAACGCATGCGAATTTTACGAGCGCTAACGGTAATTGGCGTAACGGTCGTCGCTGTTTCGTCCGTGCGCGCGGCAACTGGGCCACTAATGAAAGCGGCGGTGTTGCAGCAGTACGGCGGGCCGGAAGTATTGAAATTGCAAGAGGTGTCGCGGCCGGAGCCGAAAGACGACGAGGTCCTTTTCCGTGTGATCGCGGCTGGAGTGAATCCGGTCGATGCGTACGTGCGGCAAGGAAGGCTGTCAGAGCGCGGCTTTGACAAACGGCCAATGATCATCGGGTATGATATTGCAGGCGTCGTTGAAAAAATCGGGGCCAAGATCACGAAGTTCAAAGCCGGCGATGCGGTTTACGCTTATCTGCCGATCATGCGCGGCGGCGGTTATGCGGAGTTGGCGATTGCGAAAGAGGGCGAGATGGCGCTTAAGCCGAAGAACATTGATTCTGAAAAAGCCGCCGCCGTGCCGTTGGCCGCGACGACAGCGTGGCAAGCGCTCATCGATCAGGCGAAGATCGACAAGGGACAGACCGTGCTGATTCATGGTGGCTCAGGCGGGGTGGGGCATTTTGCGATCCAGATCGCGAAAGCGCGCGGCGCGAAAGTGATCGCGACCGCTTCAACTGCGAACCAGAATGTGCTGAAGCAACTTGGCGTCGATCAACCCATCGATTACACGACGACGAAGTTCGAGGACGTGGTAAAGGATGTCGATGTTGTTCTGAACTGTGTTCGTGCGGATACACTCCCGGCGTCGTACGGCGTGGTGAAGAAAGGCGGCGCGATCGTTTCGATTACGGGCGACCCTGATCCGGCCGAATGCGAGAAACGCGCAATTCGCTGTTCCGGAGTGATGGCGCATCCCGATGCAAACGTGCTGGATGAGCTGACGAAGTTGATCGAGGCGAACAAGATCACGCCAATCGTGTCGCAGACTTTCCCATTGGCGGATGCTGCCAAGGCGCATCAGCAGATAGAGACGCGTCACACGCGCGGCAAGATTGTGCTGCGGGTAGCTGATGAGCCGAGACGCTGAAAACGCAAAACGCTGAAATGCCCGCTAGCCGCGGAGCGCTTTGGTGAAGCGAACCAGTTCGTCCACGACGCGTTCGATTCGCTGGGCGATTTTTTTGTCGGTGATGCGTTCGCCGTCGAAAGCGTCGGACGTGGCAAAGGCGAACCGCGGAATAATGACGCAGCGAAAATCGAGCATCAGACTGTTGGCGTAGGCCATCACCGACATGTAACTGGCGTGGCCTCCGGCCGCGCAGAGGAAACCGACGATTTTGTCTTCCCACGCGCTCCCGGTCAGCTCGATCATGTTCTTGGCCGCGGCGGCGACGTCGTAATTATAAACCGGCGCGGCAATGAGAATGCCGTCAGCGTTTTCAATGGCCGCGCTTAATTTTTTTGAGGCGGGCATACCATAACATTTGTCAGCGTCGCAGAGTGGCAGGTCCATTTCGCGGATGTCGATCCAATCGCAATCGACTTTCTGCTTTTGCAGATGCGCAAAGGCGGTGCGTCCCATGCGCCGACTGTTGCTGTCGGGATTGCCGCTGGTGCTGATGACAAGATGTTTAGGCATTAATACTTCAAATATTTGTCGAACCATCCGACTGTCTGATCCATTCGATCAACCTGGTACTCAGGTTTGATGAAGAGATGGCCTTCGCCCGGATAAACGATGAGCTGAGTTGGCACACCGAGTGTCTTTAAAGCATGCCAGAATTCATAAGACTGCGACGCAGGGCATTCGGCATCGCGCTCACCGGCGATCACGAGGGTGGGAGTCTTTACGTTTTTGATGAACCGAATGGGAGAGCTTTTCTCGTAAACGGCAGGATCATCATAAACTGACGCGCCGAAGAACGGGATCATCCATTGATCGATCAGGTTCTGGCCATAATAGCTTTGCCAGTTTGCGATGCCGGCGCCGGCGACTGCGGCGCGAAAACGATTTGTTTGCGTGACAGTCCACATGGTCATGAAGCCGCCATAACTCCAGCCGGTCACCCCGAGACGATTAGCATCGATTGGATATTTTTTTATTGCTGCATCGACTCCAGCGAGGATGTCGCGGAGATCCCCGCCGCCAAAATCTTTCACGTTAGCGCGTGTGAAATCTTCTCCCTGACCGTAACTCCCGCGCGGATTGGGTAGGAGAACGTAATAACCGCGAGCAGACAGCGCGGCGATGATCGCGCGAGACATTCCGAACGACGCCGGCCACTCTGATGTAGTCACGCCGGATGGTCCGCCATGGATGAGCACGACCATCGGATATTTTTTACCGGGCTCGATTTTCGCCGGCGGAACCTGCCAGCCCTGAATATTAAATCCTTCGTTCGTCCATTCGATACTTTCGGCTTTGCCCCAGTTCGCCGACAATGCCGCGTTGCTGTTGGTCAGCTGGCGCCACTCGCCGAGCGGCCCGGCGAAAACTTCCGGCGGCGAATTGTAGGTGCTGCGAACAGCCGCTGCGAACTTGCCGTCCTTCGACAACGCGAAGTTTGGAAAATTCCCAAATGCGTGAATGCCCTCCGGGCCTGTCCAAATCCTCCGCGCGGAATTGTTCGTGAGGCTCAACTCGGAAATGCCACTGCCGCCGCCTACATACTCGATCAGGAGAATGCGATCGGGCGCCTCCCAAAAGAATGAGTTAACGGACGTTTTTCGGGAGGGCGTGCGATTCATGACATCGCGTCCGTCCGCCGTGATTGTGAAGATGTCACCACCGTGAAATCCTTCGTCGCTCATCAAGCCTTCAATGAATGCGATTGATTTGCCATCGGGCGACCAGCGTGGGACTGCGACTTGGAGCGAGGGTTTGTAGATGGATATGGCGTTATGCTTCGCAATGTCGATCGTGTAAATCTGCGCGATCCACCAATTGTTGTCGCCCGGTCCCGGAGCGCCCGTCGCCACGAACGTCTTGTCATCGGGCGACCAATCGTAGTCGTAAACGTGGAGATTCTCCGGAGAAACCTGGCGCAACTGGCGAGTGGTAACGTCGAGAACAGCAATGCGCTGATTGTGAATGGCGGTGTCGATTACGCCGGTAGTTTCGGGCGCGGCCATTAACGGGCCACCGCCACTCGCGCCTTCAATGTAGAGAAACGCAATCTGGTTCCCATCGTGCGACCATCGCGGACGCGCCGCGTATCCTTTTAGATCCGTAATTTTTTTAGGATTAGACCCATCGGCATTCACTAACCAGAGTTGCCGCTGCTCTTTCTCGCCGGTGCTTGAAAAAACTGCAAGCGTCTTAGAATCTGGAGACCAGACTGGATCGAAATCCGTCCTCTCGCGCGTGATCGGAATTTTCACCAGCGTCGCAGGCGCGTCTTTCGATGTTTCACGAATGTATGTCTGCTTTGATGTTGATGCCGCGGTCGATTGCACCCATGCGACATGCGCACCGTCAGGAGAAAGAGCAACGTCGCCGTAAAGGACAGTTTTGCCTAACTGTTCAGTCAGCTGTTGCGTGGTCTGAGCTGTTAACATCGTAGGGAAAAGCAAGGCCAGAAGAACATGCTTCATGCTGCAATCCTGACAAAGGAGAGAGTAAGCAGCAAGTCATGAAGAGAAGCGAGCCGCCTGCGCATAAAGCTACAGCGTGCCAAGAACGCCAGATGTCAAAGATCAGAGAAAGGCGCGATCAGCTCGGCTGATTTCCGTTGTAAGAAATAATGTTATCCCAAGGCTGGTGGAAAATGAAGCCGGCGAAAATGCTGAGCTTGAGAGGGAGCAAATCGACAAAGAAAAACGGCGGGAGTCGCCTCCCGCCGCTCGTTAATTCAAGGCACAAGGCTCTTATCGTCCGCTTTGCTGACCGCCGCCCTGCTGGCCGCCTTGTTGGCCTCCGCCACCCTGTTGGCCGCCGCCCTGTTTCTCGCGCTCTTTCTCTTTATCACGATCGCCCTGTTGGCCGCCGCCTTGCTGTCCGGGAGCCGCAGGTTTGATTGGTTCATCCGGCTTACGTTCTTCTTCCATATTACCTTTCTTTTGTTTACTAACCGGTCTTCGCGCTTCGCGAAAGACCTTTCCTCTCTTTGAAATCGTGTTCGAGGTGCTTTTTGGACTGGAAATTCTGCCGGCAAGTGCCCGGAACATCGGCGAATTATAATCCACGCATGCTGGCTAGAAGACGATCCACTTCTTGTGACGTGGTGTAGCAGGCACAACCGGCGCGGACTAATCCGTGCGGCGTTTGGCCCAAGCGCTCGATCACTGTCATAGCGTAGAAGTCGCCATGTGATAGGAAAGTCCCGCGCTCCGCCAATTTCTTCGCCACGTCAATCGACGGTAGGCCGTTCACAGTGAAGGCGACCGTCGGTGTGCGCATCGTGCCGGATGGCGGGCCGTAAAGACGGACGCATTCTATTTCGCGCAACCCATTCCACAGCCGCGTTACTAATGCGTCGCCGCGCTCGTGCAATTGCTCGAACGCAGCGCGCAAGCGTTCGCGGCGCGTTGCGCCCGAAGCGAGCGACGCCAGAAAATCCACAGCAGCGGCTGCTCCAGCAATTCCTTCATGATTCTGGGTGCCAGTCTCTGCTCGTTCCGGTGCCGAATCGGGAGCCGGGACTAGTTTCGGAAAGTCAAGTGAGCCGAGCAGGCCATGCCGGCCGTAGAGAATTCCGATGTGCGGCCCGTAAAACTTGTAGGCGGAGCAGGCGAGGAAATCGCAATCCCAATCGCGAACATCGATCAACTGATGCGGAGCGTAATGGACAGCATCGACAAAGATCTGCGCGCCTAACGAGTGCGCCATTTTCGCAGCACGCCGCACATGGTTGATCGTGCCGAGAGCATTTGATGCCGCACCGATAGCGACGAGCTTTGTGCGCCCGGTCAATTGCCGGGAGAAATCGTTCCAATCCAGCTCGCCAGTTTCAGGAATCATTTTCACCATGCGCACCTTCACGCCGCGTTCTTTCTCCAGCGCCTGCCAGGGTGCGATATTGGCGTGATG
>WNGG01005937.1_pt1 | contig 13577 bp, 13 predicted proteins | sample 5400661 | NCBI WGS metagenome assembly WNGG01 (sample SAMN13153372, study PRJNA577476) | soil metagenome | isolation source: 100 cm soil or saprolite under Garry oak tree replicate 1 | place: USA:California | collected 2016-06-15
ACGACTCCGGCACCGGCGTACGGAACGTCCTCAAGCGCTTCCAGTCCTGGCTGGCCGAGGGCGGCGCCCTCGTCATCTCCAACGACCCGCCGCGCACCGACGCCGAACTGCAGGAAAATCCTAAGGTGCCAAGATACTTCTGGTTCTCCCGGCCGTACCTGCACCGGCAGGTCGAGGAATGCGGGTTCCGCGACGTTTCAAGCACCTTCTTCACCTACGACAAGCCGCTGACCGGCCCGCGCGACCGCGTCATCGTCACCGCCCGCGCATGACTCGGCCGAACCGGACATTCCGGATGCTCCCACCCGGCGACTGGCCAGCGACGGGGAATCCGCCCTGACGGCGGAGATTTACCGATCTCGTACGGGTGGCTACGCGCAGCTCGGGTGGTGATGGCGCTCGGCGGAAGAAGAAGAGGCTGGCTCTGGCCGTGCCACTCCCACCTTCGGCCGTCACCGAGAAACCGCCAGCCGAAACGAGGAGCACGACGGTGAACGGAAGGAAGGATTCGGCGCGGCCCCGCCCCTTGCCGGTGACCGAGGCGACCGAGGACACACGGCTCGCTGTCCACGGCGGCAATCCCGTGCGGCGTACCCCTTGGCCGACCTACGAGAAGGGGGCCGTCTTCGTCCACCCCGAGGACGAAGACGCAGCGCTGCGCGCCATCCGCAGTCATCTCTATTTCCGCTACGACCATCGATCACATCAGGACACCGAGTGCGGCCGGTTCGAAGAGGAGCTGCGCCGCTACTTCGGGAGCAAACACGCTCTGGCCGTGTCGAGCGGCACCACCGCGCTCGTGCTCGCCATCATGGCGTCAGGGATCCCGCCGGGTTCCCTGATCGCCTGTCCCAGCTTCACCTTCGTCGCCACACCCAGCTCCATCGCGCTGGCTGGGTGCAAGCCCTTCCTGGTGGACGTGGACGAAAACCTGCACATGGACCTCGCCGATCTCCGTCGCCGCTGGACGCCCGACATCAAGGCGATCATGGTGGTCCATATGCGCGGCTTCGCCGCTGATATGGAAGCGCTGACGCGCTTTGCGGCTGAGATGGGCGTGCCGGTGTTCGAGGACGCCGTGCCGGCGCTAGGCGCCGAACTGAAGGGCCGCAAACTCGGCACCCTCGGCCTTGCAGGCGCCTTTAGCACCCAGTCGGACAAGTCGCTCAACTGCGGCGAGGGCGGTTTCCTGCTCACAGACGACAGCATGCTCTTCGCTCGTGCCGTTGTGCTTTCAGGTGCGTACGAAGGGCGCTTCCGGCGGCATTTTTCAGATGACGAACCGCCGATCGACACCGATCTCGACTTGCCTCTGTTCAATTTCCGCATGGACGAGATCCGCGCTGCTTTGCTGCTCGCCGAAATGGAGCGACTACCAATCCGCCTGAAACGCTTCCGCAGCAACTACAACTACGTGGCCACGGCACTCTCGGATCTCACCGAGATCGCGATCCGACAGCCGGTCGCACCCGATGCCTATCTCGGCGAGGCATTAATCTTCCGCGTTCCAGGCGGAGCTGCACAATGGTTCGCCCACGCGCTCTGCTGTGAAGGTATCGACGCCCGCAACCTCGGCTCCGACCAGGATGACAACGTGCGGGTCTTCTGGAATTGGCGATTCATGTTCGACACCAAGGACATTGCGACGATCAAGGCTCTGCTGCCCAACGCCACTCGCTACCTGGCGGAGGCTGTCGACATTCCCCTGTCCTCCAACCTCTCGGCAGAGGACTGCGATGATCTGGTCAAGGCGGTTCGCAAGGTGGCGGGCGCCGTCGAACCGAATCGGCGCCCGCCGGAACCCCTTCCGGCCAGTTCGAGCAACGAACGCAGCCCTGGCGGCCAAGGCGCCGGCGTGCGAAGGGCAATGCCGGCCGGGGGGCCGGAGGGCGCCGCTCGCAGGACACCGCAGACATGACGACCTGCGCAGACGCGAAGGCATTCGCCAGCCGACCGCGCAGTCTGCGGCCGCACATTGAGTTGGAAAAACCTCATGGATGATTCGCCGCTGAAGATCCTCTGCATCACCGGCTGGTGCCGCAACGGCAGCACCATCATCGGCAACATCCTCAACGAGATACCTGGGTTCTGCCATGTCGGCGAACTGCACTTCCTGTGGAAGAACGCCGCCGGCCAGGGCGCGAACAGCGTGTGCGGCTGCGGCGAGGGGCTGACCGAATGCCCTGTCTGGTCGAAGATCCTCCCGCTTGGCCGGCCCGCCGGGATCTCGGCTGAGGCCTATGCCGACACCGTCATCCGCCGCCAGCTCGCCTATGTCCGGACACGGCACACCTGGCGCGTGCTCAGCCGCGGGCTGCATTGCGCCGGGATCCGTGAGCACGCTGCCCTGATGACGCGGACCTACCTTGCCATCGCCGAACTGAGGGGAGCGCGCGTGATCGTGGACACCACGAAGATCCCGGGCGAGGCGGCCCTACTGTCTCATCTCGCGGGGATGACGCCATATTTCGTTCACCTCGTACGCGACCCCCGAGCGGTCGCCCATTCATGGCGCCGACCGAAGCAGTACGTCTACGCCATGTCGTCCAGCATGAGCACGGCCTATTGGTACGGCTTCAACATGGCCTCGCAGGCGATCACCCGGCGTTATCCGGAGCAGTCGCTGTTCCTGCGTTACGAGGAGTTCATCGCTGGCCCGGCCGACACCATCGACGCGCTGCTGCGCCTCTGCGGCGCCGACCCCACCGCCAATCCGATGCGAGACCGAACGATCGACTTGCATACCAATCACACGGTCACCGGCAATCCCGATCGCTTCCGTACCGGCGCCACCACCATCCTGGATAAGGATGATTCCTGGCAGACCGGGCTTTCGGTGTCCGCCAAGCTGGCGGCCACCACGCTGTCATGGCCACTCTTCCAGCACTACGGCTACAGATATCGCGCACGCTCGTCGCCGGTCCGCGCTTCGCGGCGACTCGATACTGCGCCGCAAGCGACCAAAGAACACTAAGGCCCGCGCGTCAAGGAAGAGGAAGGGGAGGACGATTGGATCTGGGACTTGAGAACAAGGTCGCGCTTGTCGCCGGCGGGTCGAGCGGCCTTGGGCTCGCCACCGCCAAGGAGCTGGCGAGAGAGGGCGCGCACATCGCGATCGGCGCGCGCGACCGCGACCGGCTCGCAGCGGCCGAGCGAAGCGTCAAGGAAGTGGCGCGTGGCCGCGTCCATACTACGAGCGTTGACATCACGGACCGCGCAGCGGCGCGCCACTGGGTCGATGAGGTCGCCGCCGACTTCGGCGCACTCCACATCGTTCTGGTCAGCGGGGGCAGCCCGCCAATCGGCATGGCATCGCAATTCGAGCTGGAGGAGTACCAGTCGGCCATCGAAAGCGTGCTCTTCCCGGCGATAGGCCTAGCCCTCGCGGCGCTGCCGCATCTCAGGGCAGCGCGCTGGGGCCGGCTGCTTTTCGTGGCCTCGGAGACAGCGAATGCCCCCGTCGCCCCGCTTGCGCTCTCCGGCGTGACGCGCGCCGCCATTGTGCGCTTCGCCCAGGCCCTTGCCGCGGATCTCGGCCGCGACGGCGTCACCGTCAACGTGCTGGCGCCCGGTCACTCCCGGACCCCTCCGATGGAGCGGGCAGCGGCGAAACTGGCCGAGGGGGGCGACGTCGAGGCCCAGCTCCGTGCCATGGGCCAGCACAGCGCTCTGGGCCGCCTCGCCCGCCCGGAGGAGATCGCCGCCGTTGCGACCTTCCTCGCCAGCCAGCGGGCCTCCTTCGTCACCGGCGCGGTCTATCTGATCGATGGTGGCGCCAGCGCGATCGGGCCAGCGCTGCCGCACCTGACCGTGGCGCGCAAGGACACCTTCACGTGACGACCGCAGCGGCCCCAGGTGAAGGCAACGCCGCTCGGGAGACAGGAAGGAGTTTGTGATGTCGATGACCCGCCGTGTCTTTACCGAAAGGGACGTCGGAGACTTTTTCGACCAGAGCCTTCATGCCTATTTGAGCTTCTGGGACAGCGACGGCGTCCTGCACACAGGTTACTTCGCGGACGACGCCGACGACGACTACCGCACGGCGTCCGAGCGGACGTCCGACGTCCTGGCGGCCGACGCCGAGATCGGCCACTCATCCTCTGTGCTGGACGTGGGCTGCGGCTGCGGTAACTTTCTGATCCATCTCGCCAAGCGGTTCGGCTGCCGCGGCGAGGGGCTCGATCTTAGCAAGGAGCGCATCAGGTTCGCACAGGAGAAACTCACCGGCGAGAACCGGCGGAACCCGCTCAACGTCGGATTCCGCCATGGCTCGGCGACGCAGATGCCGTACGAATCCGACAGCTTCACCCATGCCGTCAGCCAGGACGCGCTGTTTCTTGTGCCGGACAAACCGCGTAGCCATGCCGAGATCCATCGCGTTCTTCAGCCCGGCGGCATTCTTGCCTTCTCCGACTTCCTCCAACCTAAGCAGGAGATCAGTGAGCGCGCCCGTATTCATGTCTACGACCGCGTGAGATGGAACAGCGGCTACTCGCTCATCGGATATCAGGCGGCTCTGGAGCGAGCCGGTTTCGAGATCATCCTCGTCCGTAACCTCGAGAGCCATATCAAGCAGACCTACCGTGTGCTCGGGAGAACGGCGCGGGAGCGCGCTGAGATGATCGCAGACACCGCAGCCCGGGAATGGATGCTCGCCTTTTCCGCATCCTGCACGGAGATCCAGGCCGCCATCGACCGCGGCGAATTCGGCTGGGGAATCTTTGTCGCCCGCAAGCGTGGCAGCGCCGCGCCGTAGCAGCGAACCATCACAAGCGAGGAAGCCATGCAGCGGACAGAAGGCATGAAGCGAACGATGGCGGAGGTAATCGCCGAGCAGAAGAAGCAGCTGTCGCCGGGCCGGATTTTCGTCGAGGCCTGTGCCGACAAGGGACTTGATGCCTGTGTCGAGTACGACGTGACGATCACTGATTCGTTGCCGAGCTTGCGACGGAAACCGCGCTATCCGGCGCGCAACATGTTCAAGATCGTCGACCTCTCCAAGGACCCGCGACAGTACTACTGGCATGAGAACCCGCCGCGGTCAGACGATCCAAAGGTCAATGATGCCGAGCTGCGCGAAGCGGCGAGCCGTTTTCACAAATCGCCGATTCCAGAGCTCTACCCCACGACCGCGTGGGTCCAGGTTCCGCCGGACCTGTGGGACGACTCTGAGACCTTCGAATCCTTCATCAACTACCGGCTGATCGTCCGCCTGGCCACGGCCGAGAATCACACCATCATCCGCGGTAGGGGCGGGCTGTTGAGCATGCCGGAGATCGCACGCATGACGTCAGAAGGGCCGTTCGGCTCGACAATCCTCGCGGCCTGCAACGGAGTGGAACAGATGGGGGGCACGGCCGACGGCCTCATCATCAACCCCGTTGACTACTACACGTTCATGGGGCATGGCCGCCTGATGGACGACCTCGAGCAGAACGGCGTCTTCATCGTACGGACGCGCCTAGTCGATCCTGGCACCGGCATCGTCGGTGATTTCGGGCACGGCGCCCTGCTGTTCGATGCCGGGCGCTCGGTGATCCGCTTCGCTGAGCCACCACCAAGGACCTTCGCCGAGCCCGGCGATGCGCTCATGGCCGAGATCTACGAGCGCGTCGTGATCAATCTACCGACCAACTTCTTTGTCGTGAGCATCTAGCGGAGAGCAAATGCCGGCGACGCCCGCCCCACCTGCGGCGCCCTTACGGCACGATCCTGACGTCCTGGTCATCGGCGGCGGCGTCGCCGGCCTGTTCTGCGCCTACCATCTGCGCCGCAGCGGCAGCAGCGTGGCCGTCGTGGAGCGCGAATCGATCGGCGACCCGCTGTCTTGCTCCTCGGGGAATACCGGGTTCGTCGGCACACAGGGCGCCGCTCCGCTCGCCGAGCCCGGCGTGCCGGCCCAGGGGCTGCGCTGGCTGCTGAATCCGGATAGCCCCTTCTACATTAAGCCGCGCTTGGACGGCGAGCTCCTGTCTTGGCTCTGGCATTTCCGCCGCGCCTGCAACCACCGGGACGCACGGGCCGGTTTCCACGTGCTGCTCGACTTGAAGAAGCGGAGCCTTGAGATCCTGCGCGAGCTCTGTGCGTCGGACAGCCTCTCATCCACCTTCACGGAACCGGGAATGGTGATCGCGTTCAAGACGCCGCAGGGATTCGAGAAGGCTTGTCGTGCCACGCCGCAGGCGGTCGCGAACGGCGTGCCGCTGCGCGTCCTCAGTTTGGCGGAACTGCGCGTGCTCGAACCGGACGTCGAGTTCGATATCTACGGCGCTCTCTACAACGAGGAAGGCGCCTACCTGCACGTTCCCAACTTCATCCACGAATTCGCCCGGACGCTCGAGGGCATGGGAGTGGAGATCCACACGCACACCGAGGTCGTCGGCTTTGAGGTCATAGGCCGCAGGGTGGAGCAGGTCAGGACGGCACGCGGGAATTTCAGGCCGCACGAGGTCGTCATTGCCGCCGGCGCATGGTCCGCGGAGTGCGCCCGCACGCTGGACATCGGGCTCAAGCTCCAGCCCGCCAAGGGTTACACCATTACGGTCACGACACCACGCAACGCACCACGGCTGCCGGTCCTGCTGAGCGAGGGAAAGGTGGCGATCTCGCCGCTCGGCGACCGCCTCCGCTTCGGCGGGACCCTTGAGCTGTCTGGCATGGACGGCATCGTTTCCCGCCGACGCGTGGACGGCATTCTGCGTACGGTTCAGGCGTACCTCCCACGGCTGGAGAACACCGAGATCCTCGAGACCTGGAGCGGCTTTCGTCCCTGCACGCCGGACAGCCTCCCCTTCATGGGACGCGCCGAGGCCTATCGCAACCTCTCCATCGCGTGCGGCCACGGCCATATCGGCCTGGGCCTCGCACCGGCCGGCGGCAAGCTGATCGCCCAGATCGTCGCGGGCGAGCAACCCGATGTGGACGTGGCACCCTTCCGCATCGACCGCTACGACCGGCGGGCACCGGGCCGGCTCCGGCGATGAGGTACGGCACCGACAGCACCCTTTGCCGGAGGGATGACCATGACAAGGGAAGCGGACATTAAGCGCGATACCGTAATCGGCGTCCTGTGTCTCGAGACCTCGTTCACCAAGGTCTCCGGGCACATTCGCAACCGGACTACCTTCGATTTCCCCGTCGCCTACAAGGAGGTGGAGGGCGCGACGCCGGACCGGGTCGTGAGCCAGGCGGATCCGCGCCTGCTCGAGCCGTTCGTGCACGCGGCGCAAGAACTCGAAGCGCAGGGGGTGGCGGCGATCACGGCAGCCTGCGGCTTCCTCGTCCTCTTCCAGAAGCAGCTGGCCAATGCGGTCGCGGTCCCGGTCTACACCTCAAGCCTGATCCAGTTGCCCATGGTCCACTCCATGCTCCGCCCAGATCAGAAGGTCGGGCTCCTGGTCGCCAAGAAGCGATCCCTCACGCGACGCCATCTCGAGGCGATCGGCGGTGAGCACGTTCCCGTCTGCGTCGCCGGAATGGAGGAGCAGCCGGAGTTCCGCGAGGTCATGCTCGAGGGGCGGCGCGTCGAACTCGATGCCGACCTCCTTGGGCGCGAGGTTGTGACTCAGGCTGAGCAGCTGGCGCGGGCTAATCCCGACATGGGGGCGCTCATCATCGAATGCACCGATCTAGTGCCATTTGCACATGCAATTCAATCGCTGATCGACATACCGATCTTCGATATCGTGACATTGACGGAGATGGTGTACCAGAGCTTGACGCGTCGGCCTTTCGGCGGCCACGCTGCAACCTAATTACTCGTCTTCCTCGAAGTTCTGCATAGGCGCCTTACAGACCGCAGCTCTCCTGCCAGGCGACCGCCGGCCGACTGCGCCGGCTCAGTCATGTGCTGGTGTTCAGGTGGCGCGTGGGGTGTTGCCCGGGCCCTAGACCAGAGCCCCGGCAGCTTTGCGGATGCCGCTCACCGGCTGTCGGCAGCGGCTCACGAACACCTGTCCCGCCCGGGTCAGGCCGACTGCTCGAACCACTCCTGCGTGTCGGTGCCATTGCACTTGTAGTGGTCGACAGGCGCACCATCGGCAAACGAGCTGTGGAATACCTCCAGGCAGATGCCGCCGGTACGCCACCGGGGCTGGGCGGTCCAAACGGTTTGGGTGCCAGGGATGATGAGCGCCGGGATCCCGGCTGCCACCCCGTAGGCGACCCAGAGCAAGAATCCGATCAGCAAGATCGTGAAATAGCCCAGGGAGACTTCGCGCGAGGACTGCGCGCGCAGCATGCTGCGGATCTGCAGCATCGGTGCGATGCCCATCAGCACGGCCCACGAGGAAGCGGCAATTGCGAACCCTGCCTGGGCCATGGCGTTCCTTCGCTGAGGCGCCCTGGCTGCCGGATCGTGCTCGCCAGCTATCTGGTGAGGGGCGCAAGCACGACCGCTGCCATGATAACGCTGCCCCCCGGCAGCCGGCCTCGTCATGGACACCGCTGCCAGACCCGCTGAGGTCGCGCACCAGATCCGCCAGCCCACGCTGGGTTCGGCCTGCCCAATCGGTCCTTGGCTTGCTTCCGGTGCCTGGTCTGGCCATCGGACGGTGGCCGCGTGAATCATCCGTCGTCTAGCGTGTTGGCCATGGACGATGGGTCTTTGCGGGTCTCAGACGCCGATCGCGAGCAGGCTGTCATCCTGCTTCGCGAGCACCTTCTCGCGGGCCGCTTGACGCTTGAGGAGTTCTCCGAGCGAGTCGAAGCCGCGCTGCGGGCCCGGTCCGGTGGGGAGCTGGCGCGTGTCAGGGAAGACCTGCCCGCGGTCTTCCTGGAGGCAGCCGGTTCGCGCCGGAAGCCCGCCCGCTTCACGGTGGCCTTGCTAGGCCACGTCACGCGACGCGGGCGGCTGAGGCTGCGCAGGTGGGCCGTCGCCACCAGTGCTTTCGGGGATCTCGACTTCGATCTGCGTGAAGCCACGATGGAGCGTCGGCAGACGGCGGTGACCGTTCTCGCCGCGTTCGGCAACGTCGATGTCTATGTGCCGGAAGGCGTGAATGTCGACGTTGGCGGAATCACTCTCTTCGGCCACCGGCGGGACTGGGGCCGTGACGCCGACCGCCCGGACGCCCCGACTGTTCATGTCCGCGTACTCGGCTTTGCCGGGACAATCGACGTGTGGCGGGTACCGCACGATATGCACGGCAGCAGCTACAGCGATATCTTCCACCAGCTTGAAGACCGTCAGGGCCAGCTTCCCGCGTGAAATGGCCAGTACTGGAGCTGGGCCTCGGTCCCTCAAGACCGAGCAGCCATAACCGTTCTGTGCCGTTCGGCCGGATTACGCCGCCTGATCATATGAGACACCCCCCGGGCACCTCGTTGCCGCAGCCCGTGACCACAGCCCTCAATCCCCTGGAATCAATCATCCAGAGATTGTCTACAATCCTGTGGACGATTTGAGGTGAAGGAGCAGGTCCGCATGACGCAGTCGCAGAGCAGCCCGGCCGACGGCGCGAACCCGGGCAGCCACGTCGGCCAGAGCGAGCACGCAAGCAAGGCGGGCGCTGCCGCCGCCACGGCTCCCGGTGGCGAGCGTCCGCCGTTCCGCGCCGATCACGTCGGGAGCCTGCTCCGGCCGCCCGAGCTGCTGCGGGCGCGGGATGACTTCGCGGCCGGCCGTATCGGCGCCGACGATCTGCGCGCCATCGAGGACGCCGCCATCCGCGAGGTCGTGCGTATGCAGCAGGAAGCCGGGCTGCGGTCGGCCACGGACGGGGAGCTGCGCCGCGAGTCCTGGCACATGGACTTCATCTATCAGCTCGGCGGCGTCCGGAAGGTGCAGGACGACACGATCAGGGTGGCTTTCCACAATGAGCAGAAGACCTACGAGTGGGCACCGCCGTCCGCGCACATCGTCGCTCCCGTGACGCTCACGCACACCATCTTCGGTGATGCTTTCTCGTTCCTCGCCGGTACGGCCACCACCGCGGTGCCCAAGCTGACGATTCCGTCGCTCAGCATGGTGCACTATCGCGGCGGGCGGTCGGCGATCGATCAGTCCGTCTACCCCGACCTGGAGCAGTTCTGGGCCGACCTGGCTGCGGCCTACGCCCAGGAGGTCAGGCAGCTGTATGACCTTGGCTGCCGCTACCTGCAGCTGGACGACACCAGCCTCGCCTACATGAACGACCCGGCTCAGCGCCAGCACGTGGCCGACATCGGCGGGGATCCCGAGCACCAGCATGAGTATTACATCGCGAACATCAACCGAGCGCTCGCCGGCCGTCCGGCCGACCTGGCGGTGACCACGCACATGTGCCGGGGGAACAACCAGAGCATGTGGGCGGCCGAGGGCAGCTACGACTTTGTCGCAGAGGCATTGTTCAGCACCCTCGAGGTCGACGGTTTCTTCTGCGAGTGGGACGACGAGCGCTCCGGCGGCTTCGGGCCGCTTCGCTACATGCCGAAGGGCAAGCGGGTAGTGCTCGGGCTGGTCACGACCAAGCGCGGCGAGCTGGAAAGCAGGGACGACCTGAAGCGGCGGATCGACGACGCCGCCAGGTTCGTCGACGGCGATCAGCTCTGCCTGTCCCCGCAGTGCGGCTTCTCCTCCACCAAGGAGGGCAACGACCTGACCGCCGAGCAGCAGTGGGCGAAGCTCAGGCTGATCGTCGAGACCGCGCAGGAGGTCTGGAGCACGTAGTGACCGACAGGAGCAACGGCCGCGCGGGCGACGGCGCGGTGCTGGTGGTGAGCGCCCACGCACGGGGTGCGCGGGCCTTCCGGCTGAAGGTGCGGGGAATCACGCCTGGCGTTTGAGGTATTGATCCGCAAGCTTCGGCGGCGCGCACGCCAGCCAGCCGTCGGTGATCGCCTCCCGCAGTGCCTTCTCCGGCGCTCTCCGCAGCTGAATGAGAACCGCGGCATACCCGTCGAAGTGCGGAATCGTGAAGAACGCTCCCGGATTGGCCGCGAGCACGGCCTCCTTCTCGCCGAGGTCCCCGACCCGCACAGCCAGGAAGGGCCCCTCCGGCGGGGTCTCGTCGCCGAACCGCCTCAGATCCGCCTTGCTAAACGGCCGTTCCCATGCGAATGCCCTGCTGGCGACGAACCACGTTCGGTTGTGATGACGTTCACCTTCGGTAACCTCGGGCAGTTCCAAGGCCATCAGGGCCACGTCCTCGAAGGTCGCCACCCGAGTACCGTACTGCAACCACTGGCTGGTAACGCTAGCGTGCGAGGGCCCGGCGCTTGCGGAGCCGGTGTTTGGCCACATTCAAACTTTGCAGGAGTTGCTCGAGCGGGGCGTGTACGCCCAGGAATGAATGTTCGGGATGCGGCGCTACCAGCCACTCGCCGCCGAGTTCGAGCCAGCCGCGGCCGGCCCTGCCGCCGGCGGTGGGGTCGGCCATGTCGCCGTCATCGGGCACGAAGGCGTCGAGGTAGACCAGGTGCCGGATTCGGTCGCCGATGTGCTCCAGCGCCCCGGTGACCACGAACCCCCCGTACGAAAAGCCGAGGAGCACGATGCCACGCAGATCCTCATACAGAACGGCGTTGACCACATCGGTGATGTGCGTCGTCAGGCAGACTTGGGGACTGGTGAGGTGGACGCGCTCACCGATACCGGTGAGACTCGGCGTGAAAACCTCGTGGCCGGCGGCCCGAAGCGGACCGCGGACCTTGCGGAAGCCGTGCGCGCCGCTCCACGCGCCATGCACCAGAACAAAGATAGTCATCTCTTCCGGACCCATCCCAAGACCAGTGATAACCGTACTACGAAGCCAGGACCCGTCGTTAAGTAATGGCAACAGACAATAAGCCCATTGATTGCTTTATGCGCCTAAAATTTTCTCGATAGCGGAATAGCCCCGGAAGCCGCGCCATGGATAGGTATCCTGCCTCCAGGCCTGATTTGCAACGTGCACTGTGCAACGAGCTGCTAGCTACCTGCGGCCGGAAGGAAATCACCATGGGGGGTCGGCCGAAGCCGTCGGTTGCCCGCCGCGGCGCACAGTCCGCCGATGCTGGCACGACTGCCACGGGCACAATTGCCCCGCCTGGCGGCGGCGATGCGCCCAAGTCGCATCGCGGCCAGTTAGCCTGGTGGCGCCTGCGATCCTGGCGTAAGGACGTTGATGTGCTCGCCAGGGTCCGGGATGGGTTGCAGAACCTGCCGGATAATGCGGACGAAGATGATGCGCCCGCGAGCGAGTTGCCGCGGCCAGCTGAGTCAATGCCGCAGGGCGCATCGGCTGAAGCGCCGAGCCAGTCACCAGACCCGGCCATCGCTGCGATCCGGCATAGCTTTGCCAGTGTCGCGGCTGCCGGAGATGACGCCGCTGCCTATTTCTACGCCCGGCTGTTCGTGCGCAGTCCTGAACTCAGGGAGCTCTTCCCGCCGGCCATGGATGAGCAGCGTGATCGTCTGTTCCGCGCGCTCGCCCGCATCGTTGAGAGCCTGAGCAGTCCCGAGGAGCTGGCGAGGTACCTCACGCAGCTCGGACGCGATCACCGCAAGTACTCAGTTGAGCCCTCGATGTACGAGATGTTCGGGGCGGCGCTCGTCACAACGTTGCGCACGTTCGCCGGCGCTGATTTCACTCCTGCCGCAGAGGAAGCGTGGGTGCAGACCTACACCGCAGCGTCCGCACTTATGATCAGGGCCGCTGAGGACGACAGCGCCGCCGCGCCGCCGTCCTGGCCGGCCGAAGTTGTGGAACACGAGAAGCATGATCAGGGCATAGCCGTGCTCGCTGTCGCGCCTGATGAGCCATTTCGGTATGAGCCTGGCCAGCACCTGACCTTGCAGACGCCGCGCTGGCCACACGTCTGGCGGCCGTACTCGATCGCCTGCCGTCCCCGGGAGGACGGACTCATCCGCCTGCACGTCAAGGCCGTCCCCGGCGGATGGGTGAGCAACGCACTCGTGCATCACACTGTGCCTGGAGATGAGGTCATCCTGGGTCCGGCAATGGGCACGATGACGTTGGGCGCCGCCGAGAACCGTGACCTGCTCTGCATCGCCGGCGGTACCGGCCTGTCTCCTCTCAAAGCGATCGCAGAGCAGGCGGTCAAGGAGTCAGCCGCAGGGCACCATCGTCAGATCTTCATGTTCTATGGCGCCCGGCGCCGCGAGTCGTTATACGACCTCCGCGATCTGTGGCGCTTGTCAGATGCCTATCCTGGCTTCCAGCTGACGCCTGTGACCTCCGACGATCCCGCATTCGAGGGCATGCAGGGCAATGTAGGAAGAGTTGCCGCGCGTTACATGCCGCATAAGGATTGCGAAGCCTACGTCGCCGGCCCGGCTTCCATGGTGCGCGAGACCGTCCGCGTGCTCATGAAGACCGGGCTGGCCCCTGAGCGCATTCACTTCGATGACGCACTGCTGGCCAGCCGCAAGCGGGTGGGAAGTGGCACCTGAGCCCCCGCGCGTTCAACGGCGGTTGAGCGGTAGCTTACCTCTATGCCCACTGAATGGCCGGCGCTACCGCCCTACGGCGCGTGGGGTGCCACGTGCGACACGCTGCACGCTCACACGCAGGTTCTGGGCAAGCTGGCCGCGGCGCTGGCTCCGCCCGAGCCGCAGTTGCAGCACGCCGCGCTGCGCCTTTCCGCGCGCGGCTGGG